>OLLJ01000213.1_pt1 | contig 13305 bp, 11 predicted proteins | sample 1604521 | NCBI WGS metagenome assembly OLLJ01 (sample SAMEA104055714, study PRJEB20765) | soil metagenome | isolation source: soil
CTCGACGAGCCCTTTGATGGCGTCGATCCCCTAGGCGTCGAGGCCACCCTCGACGCCGTTGCACAAGCGGTGGACGCCGGCGCTGCTGTCGTCGCCTCGACCCACCTCCTGTCGTTGGCTGCGGCCTCCTGCAGCGAGGTAGTGGTGCTGCGGGGCGGCCGCATCGTCGCCGCCGGGCCGTCGGAGGAATTGCGCGGCGAATCAGGCGAGCGTCGCTATCGGGCCTTGCTGTCATGAGCGGGCAGCCGTCGTGACGAGCGCGCAATTGCCGGCCCTGGTCGGGCTGCGCTGGCAGATGATCAGGGTAGAGCGGGTGCGGGTCGGCCTTTTGTGCATCGCCGCGTTGATTCCGGGATTGTTGTGCGGCGCGGTGATCGCCGGCCAGCTGCTCCCCCACGGCCCGTCGTTCAGCGGCACGATACTTGCACCGACCGCCTTCCTAGGGTTTGCGGTCTTGTCGCTGCTAGCGCCGCTGGCCACCGGTGGCGGCAACGAACTTTTCCCACCCGAGCAACTGGTTGCCTTTCCGATCCGACCAGGCACGTCGTTCTTCGAGTCACTCCTAGTCGCGCCGCTCAATCTGGCGTGGATGAGCCAATTCGTGGTGCTGTTCGGCATCACCTCGTTCGTGACCGGCGCCCATCCCGGGCTCGGGCTCGCCTTAGTGACGACGTTGGTCTACGTGGCGATGGTGACGACGGCCGGGCAGCTGGTGACCTGGCTGCTGATCGGCGTCCGCCAATCCGAGTCGGGCCGGCGGGTGGTCTGGGTCGCGACGGGGGCGCTGGCGCTGGCAACGGTCGCGGTCGTGCGCGCCCACCTCGGCTACGCGGTGCTCGACCACGCTCCGACGCGAACAGTCGTCGCCACGGTCGCGGCCGGGGCCGAACACCGGTACGCCGCCTGGGCGTCAGGCACGGTGACGCTGTGCGCCCTCACGCTCGGCTTCCTGTGGTGTGGGCAACGGGCCAGCGCGTGGGCGTTGCGGCGCCCAGGCGGACGATCACGCTTCCGCGAAGCACGCGCGGAGCGGCGCCGTCCGGCCGCCCGCACCGCCCTGCTCGCGTTGATCCGCCTCGACCGAACGAGCGTTTGGCGGGCCGCGCCGCTTCGGCGCGGCCTCGTCGTCCTCACTCTGCTGCCCGGTCTCGTCGCGGCCGGAGCAGCGCTCCATTGGGACTCGATGGTCTTGATTCCCGCTCTGGTCGCGGCCGGCGCCGGGCTGCTCTACGGGGTGAACATGTTTTGCCTCGACGCCAGCGGTGCGCTTTGGCTGGCGTCGCTGCCGCACTCGCCGCGGCTTGCCATCACCGCGAAGACCATCGTGTTGGCCGAGACGATCGGCGGCAGCTGCCTCGTGGCCGCGTGCGCCGGCAGTCTGCGGGCGTCGGGGTCACCAAGGCTCGCCGACCTGGCCGCGATGGCCGGCTGCCTGGTTTCGTGCACCGCCCTCGTGCTCGCGACCTGCCTTCGCCTGTCGTTGCAGCGGCCGAACCGGGCCGACCTGCGCGGGCATCGCGACACGCCCGCGCCGCCGGCCACCATGGCCGTCTACTCGGTACGGCTGGCCACCATCACCACCCTTGTCGGCCTGCTCTTCTCACTGACGGCGCACGAAAACGCGACAGGTGCCTGCGTGCTGCTCGCGAGCGCGCTGGCCACGTTGGGCGGTGTCTCGATCGCCCGCAGCCTCCGACGGTGGGATGACCCCGCCGTCCGATCGAGGGTCGTTTCGGCCGTTTCGAACGGCTAGCTTCGGACGGCCACGTGACCGTGGTTTGTCGCATCCGTACGCTTTACCTGCAAGAGTCATCGTGTCCTTCGCGCCACGGCCGCCCCGCCGTGGGCGAAGGTGCGATCATGCGCGGACGACGGCCGTGAGCGCGCGGCCGAGCGAGAAGGAGTGGTGACGCCGAATGGGACGCCGCACTGTCCTGCTCGTCGCCGCCATTTTGATCGCCGCCGTCGGCGCCGGGCTCGTCCTGCTGTACGTGCACAACGTGAACCAACGCGTCTCCGCCCGCGAAGCGCCCCGGCAGGTCCTCGTGGCCAAGAAGATCATTCCCGCTGGCACGACCGGGGCTGCGGCCTCCGCCGCCGGCGACATCGAGTTCACCCAACTGCCCGAGGCAGCAATCGCACCGAACGCGCTCGCGTCGATCTCAAAGGTCGCCGACCTCGTCGCCCTCGCGCCGATTTACCCGGGCGAACAGATCTTGAGTACGAAATTCGGCAAGGAAGGCGACTCGGGCGCGCTGACGATCCCTACTGCGGGCACGATCGCCATCAGCGTCTCGCTGCCTGGCCCTGCCCGGGTCAATGGGTTCATCGTGCCGGGCTCGGAGGTCGCGGTGTACCTGACGGCCAACGGCGCGACCAGGCTCATCCTCAATCAGGTCAAGGTCATCGCGGTCGGCAGCCGAACGCTCGTTCCATCGTCTGGTCAGGCGACCACCACCGGGCAGCAGTCCGACGTGGTTACCTTCGGCCTCACCTCGGCGCAGGCACAGAAACTGATCTTCGCGCAGAGCACCGGGTCGCTCTATCTCGCGCTGTTGACGCCGAACTCAACTACCCCGAGCGAGCCGCCGACGACCGCGGCGAACATCCTGAGCTCGTGAGCGGGCGAATATGAGCGTCATCGTCGAGGCCGACCCGACCCGGGCAGAGACATTGCGCTCTGCCTTGGGCCCGGGCGTCGCCGTGCTCAAGACGCTCGACGACCTGCGGCGACACCTCGACAAACATCCTGGTGAAGATGCGGTCGTGCTCGGGCCTTCGGTCGACCAAGACGCAGCGTTTGCTCTCAGTGACGGCATGCGAATATCGCGCCCGAGTCTTGGCGTCGTGCTGGTTCGGCGGCGCATCGACACACCGTTGCTGGTCGACGCATTGCGAAGTGGCGTGCGCGAAGTCGTTGAAGAACGCAACCTCGCCGGCGTCAACGACTCGGTGCGCCGGGTGCGCGACGTTGCGGCCGCGATGCGACAGCGCTCGGCGCATGGCGACGGCGACGGCGACGGCCGGCGTGGTGTTGTCGTCACCGTCTTCTCGGCCAAAGGCGGCTGCGGCAAGACGACGCTGGCGAGCAACCTGGCCGCGTCGTTGGCCGACAACGGTCGACGTGAGGTATGTCTGGTCGACCTCGACCTCAACTTCGGTGACGTCGCGATCGTGCTCCAGTTGTTCCCCGCCCACACTCTCGCCGACGCCGTGCCGCTGCTCGAAACCCTCGACCTGCCGGCCGTGCTGGCATTGCTCACGCCGCATTCGGCTGGCCTGTCGGCACTCGTCGCGCCGGTCGAACCGGGGTCGGCCGAGACCGTTCCCGCGTCGGCCATCACCACGATCCTGCAGTTGCTGCGCGAGCAGTTCGCCTTCGTTGTGGTCGACACCCCGCCCGCTTTCACCGACCACGTGCTCGCTGCGTTCGACCAATCCGATCTCATCGCGTTGCTGGCCACGCTCGACATTCCCGCATTGAAGAACTTGAAGCTCACGCTCGAGACGCTCGACCTGCTGAACTACCCGAGAGAGCGATTGCGAGTGGTGCTGAACAGGGCCGACTCCAAGGTCGGCCTCGCTCTGTCGGAAGTCGAGAAGACGTTGCGGGTACCGATCGCGCTGCACATCCCGTCGTCCCGTGCGGTGCCTGCGTCAATCAATCGGGGAGTGCCGATCATGCTCGACGACCCGGGGCATCCGGTGAGTGCAGCTATCCGCCAATTTGGCGAGGAACATGTGTTGCCACTCGCCCGGACGATGGCTGAGCCGATCCCGCTGAACATGCGCGACGACCGCCGCGGCCTGCTGCGGCGAAAGTCCAAGACGGTATGAACGGACAACACGCGCCGCGGGTGCCGGCGACATGAGCCTCGCCGATCGGCTAGCGCAGGCGCGGCGCTCACGCGAAGCCGACGCTGACGCCACGCTGCCGACGCTCGAGGCACATGCACTGATTGGGCGGCGCATCAGCGACCCGTTCGGGCATTTGAAGCGCACGGTGCATGCCACCTTGCTTGAGAACCTCGGCCCACAGTTGTACGACACGAGGTTCACTCAGGCTGACCTTGAACAGAAGGTCCGGCACACGCTCCAAGGCGTGCTTGCGCAAGAAGAGACCCCTCTCTCAGTGGCCGACCGCACCCGCATCGCGCAGGAGATCGCCGACGACATCCTCGGCTACGGACCACTCGAACCCTTCCTCCGCGACTCCGAGGTCACCGAGATCATGGTGAACGGTCCAGATCAGTTGTACGTCGAGCGCGGCGGCCGACTGCACGCGGTCGCTGCCTCGTTCGTCGATGAAGCGCATCTGCGCCGCACGATCGACAAGATCGTGGCCCAGGTCGGCCGGCGGGTCGACGAGTCAAGCCCGATGGTCGACGCGCGCCTCGCCGACGGTAGCCGCATCAATGCGGTCGTGCCGCCGATCGCGGTCGACGGCTCGTTGCTGACCATTCGTAAGTTCGCAACCGACCCGTACGAGGTCGATGATCTCGTGGGTTTCGGCACGATGACACCCGGGCTGGCCGAGTTCTTGCGCGGGTGCGTCAAGGGCCGGCTCAACGTGTTGGTGTCGGGCGGTACCGGTGCCGGCAAGACAACGACGTTGAATGTGTTGTCGTCATTCATTCCGGCCGACGAACGCATCATCACCGTCGAAGACGCGGCTGAGTTGCAGTTGCACCAAGAACACGTGTTGCGACTCGAGGCCCGACCTCCCAACATCGAGGGTCGTGGCGAGATCCGCATTCGCGACCTGGTGCGCAACGCCTTGCGCATGCGCCCCGATCGCATCGTGGTCGGTGAGGTGCGCGACGCGGCCGCACTCGACATGCTGCAAGCGATGAACACCGGGCACGACGGATCGATTTGCACAGTGCACGCAAATTCACCCCGCGATGTGCTGGCGCGTATCGAAACCATGGTGTTGATGGCCGGCATGGATCTGCCAGTCAGAGCGATCCGTGAGCAGATGGCCGGCGCATTCGATGTCATCGTGCACCAGGCACGATTTAAAGATGGCAGTCGGCTCATCACCTGCGTGACCGAAGTCGCGGGCATCGTGGGCGAATCGAGCGACAGCATCGAGTTGCACGACCTCTACGTGTTTGACCACAGCTCTGGATACGAAGATTCCGGCAAGCCACGCGGAAGCCTGCAAACAACCGATGCCTTGCCTGCCTTTGTTGACAAGCTCGCGGCCGCCGGAATCTCGATCGACCGCGCACTTCTTGGCATCGCGAGTAAGAAGTCGTGAAGCGGGCCGGCGCGCTGACGACCGGCGTCGCTTCGAGTGCCCTGCTGCTCGCCGTGTTCATACCGATCGGGTTGACGGCTGCGCGACCCGCACACCTGTCGTCGACACTCGCGTCGGCGAACCTGACCTTCGTCATTCCGGCGGCCACCAGCTCGGCCTCGCCAAGCACACTGGCCCCGACTGCCCAGCCCGCAGCCGCGCAGCCCCTAGCCGCACCGGCCAGCAAGAAGGGGGAGCACGCCAATCGTGCGCTCGAGGTTTTCGGCCTTCTCGCGATTTTCGTTGGTATAGCCGGCTTTCTCGCCGCCCTCGCATTGAACAGTTCGGTCATCGATGCTCGCGACAGCCGCGTGCGTCGCCGACTGTCGTTCTATACGTTGACTGGCCGAGCCTCACGAACTGAGCCACTTTCGACGGCCCTCGGCGACAGTTCGGTTGCTCGTTCTGCGGTCCAGATTGCCGGTCGCCTGGTCGGATCGCGCGATCTCGATGTACGGCTTGGCCGCCGACTCGACGGCGCCGGCGTGCCGCTCAAGCCCGCTGAGTGGATCGTCGTACAGGTCGCGTCGGCCGCCGTGCTCGCCGTGCTTTTCGGGTTGCTCGGCGGTGGCTCGGCCGTCGCGGCGGTGCTCGGGCTGTTGATTGGCGTCGGCGTACCGATCGGTTACCTCGTGATCAAAGAAGGTCGCCGCTCGACCGCATTCCTTGAGCAACTGCCCGACACTCTTCAGCTGATCGCCGGCAGTTTGACCGTCGGCCACTCGTTGGCGCAGGCGATGGATGCCGTGGTACGGGAAGAGCGCCAACCGGTGTCGATCGAGTTCAATCGGGCGTTGGTCGAGACCCGACTCGGCATGCCGGTCGAAGACGCGCTCGAGGGCATCTCGTCGCGCATGGACAGCCAAGACTTCGCCTGGATCGTGATGGCGATCCGGATTCAGCGCGAGGTCGGCGGCAACCTGGCCGAGATCTTGACGACCGTCGCCGCAACCATTCGCGAACGCGAGCGATTGCGCCGTCAGGTCAGAGGCCTGTCGGCCGAAGGTCGGTTGTCGGCCTGGATTCTGGGGGGTCTACCGCCGATCTTCGCGACCTACCTCATCTTGGTGCGGCCTACGTACATCAAGCCGCTGTTCACCGACCCCATCGGTGTCGCGCTGCTCGCGGTCATGATCGTGCTCATGGTGACAGGCGTCTTGTGGTTGAGCCGCATCGTGAAAGTAGAGGTCTGAAGCCGTGGTGCAGCAACTCTTGCTGGTACTCGGCGGCATCGCGATCTTCGGCAGCATCGTGGCGATCGTGCTTGCGCTTGGGGCGACGGCGACAGAACGCCAACAGGTCGGACGATCGCTGGCCGTGCTCGATGCGATCGGCGCGCGTCGCGAGAACGCTTTGCGCGATCTCGACCGCCCCTTCGCGGAGCGCGTATTCGGCCCCCTGGTCTACCGACTGAGTCGCCTCGGCGCGCAATTCAGTCCACGGGACGAGGCTGTATTACTGCGACACCGACTCGAACTCGCTGGTAGTCCGCTGCGGTGGGATGTAGAGCGGGTGCTCGCGTTCAAAGTTCTCGGGCTCGTGGCCGGGCTGGCGATCGGCATCACGATTCCATTGCTCGCCGGCGCCGGCCTTGCGGTCATCGCAGGGGTCACCGTGATCTTCACACCGCTCGGCTACTTCGCTCCCGACATCGTGTTGTACCAACTGGCCTATACCCGCAACGAACGCATTCGCCACGACCTCCCCGACTCGATGGACCTTCTCACCATCTCGGTCGAGGCCGGCCTGCCGTTCGACTCCGCGCTGTCACAGGTGGCGCGTAACACTCGCGGTCCGTTGGCCGACGAACTCTTCCGTGTGCTGCAAGAGATGCAGATCGGCCTATCGCGCATTGAAGCATTGCGCGGCGTCGCGGAACGTACCAACGTGCCCGAACTTCGAGGCTTCGTTACCGCAATGGTTCAAGCCGACAGCTTCGGCATCCCGATCGCGAACGTCTTGCGGGTGCAGTCGCGCGAGATGCGAGTCAAGCGCAGCCAACGCGCCGAGGAGCTCGCGCAGAAGGTGCCGGTCAAGATTCTGTTTCCTCTGATTTTTTGTATCCTGCCAGCACTTTTCATCGTCGTCATGGGACCGGCAGCGATCTCGGCGTATCACAATCTCTTGCACTAGTCGCCAAGCAGAAAGGCCGAACAATTGAAGCCCGGACGCCGGTTGGCGAAGCTCACTGAGCCACGCAACCTTGTGTTCGCGGTCCGGCTCACCCTTCTCGGCTTCTGCCTCGTTGTCGCCGCACTCGATGCGCACCCGCGCCGTACCGTCGCCGGCGCGCTCGTTATCGTCGGCGCGGCCGCCATTGCCTACCTGCCCGCTCGCAGTCCCGTTGTGCGGCGGCTGCTTCCAACGCTTGAGGCGTGCATCGCCGCGATCGCTATCGTCGCGCCACCAGCGGATCGAAGCGGGCTGCTGCCGTATCTCCTTGCGCCGGCCTTTGCCGCCGGTCTGCTCTACGGATTGGTTCCGGCGGTCATTGCCTCTGGGTTATCCGCGTTCGTCCTCCTGACCGGCCACTTGATCGGCCACAACCCATCGCCGCTGCACACATTTGCTGCCAACTCGAGCCAGTGGGTTCTGCTCGCACTCGCCGTCGGGGTCCTGGCCGCGTGGATCCGCAGACTCGCCGCCGACTCGGCCCTGTCAGATCAGAACCGCTCGTACGAATCGGCATACGAACTGCTCAGCCAATTGCGAACAGTCAGCCGCCAACTTGCCGGCGGCCTCGACCCGGTGAGCCTGGCCCAAGGCCTGCTTCAGGGCCTGCGGGCGCAGTTGCCTTATGACCGGGGCGCGGTGTTCATCAGAGCCGAAGGCGGCCGGCTGGTGCCTCTCGCTCTCGAAGGCGCGAGTTTCGTCGACTGGGATACCTCACTTGCCGAAGACACGCCGCTCGGTAAAGCCTGGCGAAGCGCGACGCCGACGCACGCGCCACAGTCTCTGAGCGGCGGCGGGACGCCGGGCCAGCTCGCGGCCGGTCGGCACACGGTCTTACCGCTGCGCATGGGCAGCCGCACGATCGGCCTGGTCGCGCTCGAGACGCGACGCAGTGCGGCAACCAATCGGGCCGGCTTTGTGGCCCCGCCAACTGATCCGCGACTCATGGCGCCAGCAATGGAACTCGTCGACGAAACCGCACTGCGCCTTGAAACCGCCATGCTGTTTGGCGAGGTCAGATCGATCGCCACGTCGGAAGAACGTCGGCGATTGGCCCGAGAGATTCATGACGGCGTTGCTCAAGAGCTCGCGTCGCTGGGATACGCCGTTGACGACCTGGTGGCCCAGGCGGCCGACATGTCCGGCCGCACAGCAGAACACGCATCAACTACCGCCGGGGGGCCCGGCAATCTGATAGCCGACGACCTCCGCATGCTGCGCAAGGAAATCACCCGCATCGTCAGCGAGTTGCGGCTGTCGATCTTCGACCTGCGCAGCGAAGTACAGGCGCAAGTAGGGCTCGGCGGCGCGCTGTCTGACTATGTGCGCGCGGTCAGCGTCGGAACGACGTTTTCGGTGCACGTTACCCTCGACGAAGCACCTGACCGCCTCCCGATCGCGGCCGAGGCCGAACTCCTGCGTATCGCCCAGGAAGCCATTACGAACGCGCGCAAGCACGCCGAAGCCGAGCATTTGTGGGTCACTTGTCGTGTCGACCCGCCGTTTGCGCACCTCCGCATCGAAGATGACGGCCACGGCATGGGTACCGGGCGGCACGACAGCTTCGGTCTGGAGGTGATGCGCGAACGCGCGGCCCGCCTGGGCGCCGAACTGACAATCGGAGCGCGCAAGCCCCACGGCACGTTCGTGGAGGTGGTGCTGGGCGAACCGCGAGCATCCGCAGCCGATCCGCCCGTCGGTGCAACGCAAATCGAGCGCGGCACGATAACGTCCTGACAGGCATCCGGAGCGCTGGCCTCAGCTACGACTCGGCTTGCCGACGTGACGGGAAGGGACTCGCGAATGGTCGCGACAGTGCTGCTGGTTGATGATCACGAGCTGATTCGCCAAGGTTTGCGGCGAGCGTTCGAGCGCGCGGACGACTTCACCGTGGTCGGCGAAGCGGCCTCCGTTGCCGAAGCGATTGCGGCGGCCAAGCAGCATCAGCCCGATGTGGTTGTCGTCGATGTGCGCCTCCCCGACGGCAACGGTCTCGACGTTGCCCGCATGCTTCGCGACCAGAACGAAGACATCGGCATCGTCGTGCTGACGATGTATGCCGGTGACGAACAGCTGTTCGGGGCACTCGAGGCGGGAGCGTCCGCCTTCGTAGCGAAGGACGCTCCGGCCGAAGACGTCGTGTCGGCCGCCCGCCACGCCGTAGTGTCGCCGCGGTCATTCTCCGCAAGCGATCTCGCCGAAGCCATGCGACGTCGGCTGACGCCGTCCGGCCCGCAGCTGAGCCCGCGTGAACGCGAGGTTCTGCAACTCTTGGCCGATGGCCTTGGAGTGGCGGCGATTGCCAGGCAGCTCTACATCAGCGAATCGACGACCAAGACGCATATCTCCAAGCTCTACGAGAAGCTCGGCGCAGCGAATCGCGCCCAGGCGCTGATGTCAGCCATGCGGTTGCGGCTTATCAAGTCGCCCGACCAAGGGTAAAACGAGCCAGGCACACTAGCTCAAATTAGCTATCTGCGGTATCCCCCATCGGGACGTGAACTTCAACCGGTCGCCCGATGTACCGACAGGGCCAAATGGCGCAAGCTCGAAACGCTGGGTGCGGTGGGCCTGAAAGGCAGCCTCAGCGGGGTCGCGTCGATTGCTTCGGAGGTTTCGTCAATGTTCGCCTACATGCAGGCGGTTCGCCGTCACGCGAAGCAGGACGATGGCGCCTCCGCCGTTGAGTACGGTCTGCTCGTTGCCGCCATCGCCGCCGTCATCGTCGTCATCGTATTCGCGCTCGGCAACGTCGTGAAGTCGAAGTTCCAATCAACCTGCAACACCGTCGACAGCAACGGCCAAACCACGACATCTGACCAACAGACCGCCAACTGCAAGTAGTCAGCCAACAACCCGCAACATCGCGCTGAGGCGTTGCGCTGCGGCTTCCCAGGTCCAGTCGCGCTGCACCCATGCCCGACCGGCCGCGCCCATCGCCTTCGCGCGGTCTGGATCTCGCAGCAACCCGACGATCGCCGCCGCCACCGCACCCACATCGGCGCCGTCGACGACCTCGCCGGTCTCGCCATCGAGTACCGCATCAGGCGCGCCGCCCGACCGACCGGCGACCACCGGGAGCCCGGAAGCTGACGCCTCGAGGTACACGATGCCGAGCCCCTCGACGTCCAGCCCTGCTCGTCTCGTGCGGCACGGCATCGCAAAGACGTCACCCGCGTCGTAGTGAGCCGGCAGGTCAGCTGACGGCACCGATCCAGTGAAGCGGACAGCGGCGCGCAGCCCGAGACGATCAGTCAACGCCTCCAGCCGCTTGCCAGCCGGACCCGAACCGACGATGAGCAGGGCAGCGTCGGGCACGTCACGCAGAATCGACGGCATGGCATGCAGCAGAACGTCTTGACCCTTGCGGGCCACCAACCGCGAGACGCAGACGATGACCCGACGATCGGTCAAACCAAGAGCCTGGCGGACGACGTCGCCGCCGGCGTCGGGTTTGAAATGCGTCGCGTCGACTCCGGGCGCCAATTGGGCGAGGCGGTCGTGTGCCGAGGCGGAGATTGCCCGCTCGAGCCGCCCGCGGGTGTAGGCGCCGAGATAGGTGAGAACGTCGACCTGATTGCCGATGCGGCGCAGTAGCCCGCGCGCGACCGGCAGCTGCGACCAGCCGGCCTCATGTCCGTGTGTCGTCGCCACGATGCGGCGTGCGCCGGCCGCGCGCATAGTCGGCGCCAGCAATCCGAGGGGCGCGGCCGCACCGAACCAGACAGCGTCGCAGCCGCGGTCTTTGAGGAGCGCGGCTGCGCGCCTACCGACTGAAGGAGTCGGCACCATCAATGAGGTTGGATGCCGCACGACCTCGAAGTTTTGGGCCGCGTCGAACGCGGCCGCGCCCTCCCACGTCGGCGCATACACGACGGGGTGGTCGAGCCGTGAAACGAGCGCATGCACGAACGACTGGATGCCACCTGCTCGTGGCGGAAAATCATTCGTGACGACCAGTGCGCGGCTCACCACATAAGCATGGTAGGCGGCTCAGGTTGGTCAGGGCCTCGAGGCACCAGCGAAGTCATGGCGGTTCGACAACTCAGAGACTCGAATCAGCGCGCCCGTATACGGCGCTTCGATGAACTTGCCGTCGCCGATGTAGATGCCATCGTGGTGAATCGGCCGGCCGAAATACACGAGGTCGCCGGGTTGCAAGGCATCGCGAGATACGTGCCGGGTGCTCGAATATTGGCCCGCCGCGTTGTGGCCCAGGGCCACACCTGCCGCTGCCCAAGCCTGCATCGTGAGGCCCGAGCAGTCGAAGGTGGACGCGCCTGAGGCTCCGTAGCGGTAGGGCTTGCCGAGTTGGGCGTAGGCGTATTGCACGGCGGCAGCGGCGCGAGCGTCGAGGCCGACCGGCAAGACCGCCGCCGGTGTGACAGCCTTGGGGGCGGTCTTGGGGGCGATCTTCGGCGCGATCTTCGGTGCGGTCTTGGGGGCGGCCGCGGCCAATGCCACTCGGGTCTGCGCTCTCGCCACTTGCGCGGCCGCGGCCGCATGCGCAGCCGCCGCTTGCTCGGCTACCTTGACCGCGGCTTGCTGCGTTCCGACGAGGGCGTCGATCGCGTGTTGCTGCAACGTCAGCGACGCCTGGAGCGTCTGCACCCCGGCAACCGCTTGGGCCGCTGATGTCTGCGCCTGGGCGAGGTTGTTGCGCGCCGCGGTGGCCGAAGCGAGGATCCGACCTCGATCAGCAGCGATGCGTTGAAGAAGGTCAGCGCCCTGCATGGCGCGCTGGGGGTCATTGGAGAACAACACCGTCTGCATGCCGCTCACGCCGCCGGATTCGTACGCGCCAGCGGCGATGCCGTCGACGAGGCCTCGACTCGAATCGACGGTGCGCTGCGCGGTCGCCACTGCGTCGTGCTGAGCCGTCAACCGGCGCTGCGCGGTCGCGAGTTGATCTTGCACGGCGTCGTACTTCTCCACCAAGACCTCAGCCTTGTCGGTGAGCGCCTGCAACTGCTGTTGGGCCGTCGCGGCACTCACTGCTGGGTCAGCCTGGGCTGCGCCGGCGGGCAGCACAGCCGCGACGGTGGCAGCTGACACCACGACAAGTGCGGTCCGCACGAGACCACGGCTGGCACGCCGGGTCAGGCGGGTGGGACGCAAAACGAGAGGGGACGCCACGTGGGCGATCTCCTTCTTCCTCGGCGCCGACCGGGTTAGCTGACGGGTTCGGGCTGGAAGCTGCCCTACGAACAGGCGGAGACGATCCGCCAATCCGATTCACCCCAACGGAGACTGGGTCCCCGATTTCATCGATTGCCGACTCATGTGCGTCGGCCCATCGAACGAATTAGGCGCAGGCAACGCCGCCGCAAGATTCACGACTGCAAACATTGCCTGCCCTCAGGTTACCAGCCGAGGTTTCGTGATCTACATGTAGTGCCGGAATGCCCTGCTATTCGCACTATGTAGCATCTGCGCCGACCGACCACATCTGTCAGGATGCCGCCGCCGCTCCTGCATCTGTTCCTAGGGAAGCTGTCACCAGGCGCAAAGGTGGAACGAGGCCGTGCGCGGCCAACACCGAGATTGCCGCCTGATCGGTGTCGTCAAGCTCGACTGACGGCATACCTAGCAGCACGGTGACGACACAGTCAGTACACGCCAGCCCGCGAACCGTGCATGTATCGCAATCGATAAGCACGAGATGTCCCTTCGTCTGTAGTCAAACTGACCCTAGAGACGACCACCGACAGTTTCGGCAGGGCCGTAAGGACATGTGACCGTGACATCAAAGTGACCGTGACATCCCAGTGACCGCGTGGCGCCACCGAACTGTCCGACGGCGCGCCTACCGTCACCGAGTGTGAGCAGCA
>OLLJ01000353.1_pt1 | contig 13263 bp, 13 predicted proteins | sample 1604521 | NCBI WGS metagenome assembly OLLJ01 (sample SAMEA104055714, study PRJEB20765) | soil metagenome | isolation source: soil
CTGCTCCGCCGTCCGCCCGGCCGTGAGGCCTACCCCGGCGACGTCTTCTACTTGCACTCTCGCCTGCTTGAACGCTGCGCGAAGCTGTCTGACGAGCTCGGTGGTGGATCGATGACCGGGCTGCCGATCATCGAAACCAAGGGCAACGACGTGTCGGCCTACATCCCGACCAACGTCATCTCCATCACCGACGGGCAGATCTTCCTCGAGACCGACCTGTTCAACTCGGGTGTCCGACCGGCCATCAACGTCGGCATCTCGGTCTCGCGAGTTGGCGGCTCGGCGCAGATCAAAGCGATGCGTTCGGTCGCCGGTCGGCTGCGTCTCGACCTGGCGCAATTCCGCGAGCTCGAGGCGTTCGCCGCCTTCGGCTCCGACCTCGATGCGGCATCGCGGTCGCAGCTCGAACGTGGTTCGCGGCTGGTCGAGTTGTTGAAGCAGGCGCAGTACTCACCGTTCCCCGTTGAGCACGAAGTCGTCTCGATCTGGGCGGGCACGACGGGTCAGCTCGACGACGTCCCCGTTGCTGACATTCGCCGCTTCGAGCGCGAGTTCATCGAGTTCTTGCGGCTACAGCACCAAGGCATCTTCGATGCGATCGCGCAGACGAAGCAGCTTGCCGACGACACCGCCGAAAGTCTCGGCAATGCATTGAAGGCCTTCAAGAAGACCTTCGAGACGCATGAAGGCACGTCACTCCTTGGGCACGAAGAGGCCTCGGAGCTCGACGAATCACACATGGGCAACGAGAAGGTACGCCGCCATGTGACGGCCCCCGAGCCCACGCCGGCCGCGCCTGCAGCCGCGAAGTCGAAGTAGCGAGGTCGACCTATGGGAGCCCAGGTCCGGGTCTATCGCCGCCGCATCCGCTCGGTGCGTGCCACGGCGAAGATCACCCGCGCCTTCGAACTGATCGCGGCGTCGCGCATGATCAAGGCGCAACAACGGGTGGCGGCGTCGACGCCGTACGCCGAAGCCATCACTCGCGCCGTGTCGGCAGTTGCAAGTCAGTCGAACATCGACCATCCGTTGACGACGCAGCATGCCGAGCCGAACCGAGCCGCGGTGCTGTTGATCACCAGTGATCGCGGCCTCGCCGGCGCCTACAGTTCGAACGTGTTGAAGGAAGGCGAATCGCTGACCGCGCATCTGCGCGAAGGCGGGTTCGAGGTCTCGCCGTACATCGTCGGCCGCAAGGGCCTCGGGTACTACCGCTTCCGTGATCGAGAGATCGCCGGTGAGTGGAGTGGCTTCTCCGAAAGCCCGAGCTACGCGCACGCCAAAGAAGTGGCCGACACTTTGATCACCGCGTTCAACACCGACACCATGGACGGCGGTGTCGACGAGATTCACGTCGTGTACACGCAGTTCGTGTCGATGCTGACGCAGACACCGGTGATCCGCCGCATTCTGCCGCTCGAGATTGAAGAGAGCACCGAAGAGCCTGTCGGTGGTGCATTTCCGTCGTACGAGTTCGAGCCTGGTTCAGAAGGCGTGCTCGACGCGTTGTTGCCTCGCTATGTCGAGGCACGCGTCTACAACGCGTTGCTGCAGGGCGCGGCGTCCGAACTCGCTGCGCGTCGGCGAGCCTGCAAGTCGGCGACCGACAACGCAGAAGAACTGATCAAGACCTACACCCGGCTCGCCAACGCGGCCAGGCAAGCAGATATCACCCAAGAAATCAGCGAGATCGTCGGTGGCGCTGACGCGCTGGCCGCTACCGGGAGCGAGTGACCCTCATGACCGCAACTGCTGCAAAGACCGCGTCGAAGGTGTCGAAAGCCGCCGACAACCAGGCCGACGACACGCACGGCACCGGCATCGGCCGGGTCGCCCGCGTGATCGGGCCGGTCGTCGACGTTGAGTTCGGTGTCGACGACCTGCCCGGCATCTACAACGCGCTCGAAGTCGACATTGACCTGTCCGGCAACGACGACGCTGACGTCGAGGGGCTGCACAAGCACACGCTGACCCTCGAGGTCTCGCAGCACATCGGCGACAACTTGGTGCGCGCCATCTCGATGCAGCCAACCGACGGTTTGGTGCGCGGCGCTGCGGTGCGCGACACCGGCGGCCCGATCTCCGTACCGGTGGGCGATGTCACGAAGGGTCACGTCTTCAACGCCCTGGGCAAAGTTATGGACGTCGACGAGAGCACGTTGACGATCACGGAGCGCTGGCCGATTCACCGCCCATCACCGCCCTTCGATCAGCTCGAGAGCAAGACCGAGATGTTCGAGACGGGTATCAAAGTCATCGACCTGCTGACGCCGTATGTGCGCGGCGGAAAGATCGGCCTTTTCGGCGGTGCCGGCGTCGGCAAGACGGTGCTGATCCAAGAGATGATCACCCGCGTTGCCAAGAACTTCGGCGGTGTCTCAGTGTTCGCCGGAGTCGGCGAGCGTACCCGTGAAGGCAACGACCTGTTCCTTGAAATGACCGAGTCGGGCGTCATCAACGACACCGCGTTGGTCTTCGGTCAGATGGACGAGCCGCCGGGTACCCGCTTGCGGGTCGCGCTCGCTGCGCTGACCATGGCCGAGTATTTCCGCGACGTGCAAAACCAAGACGTGCTGCTGTTCATCGACAACATCTTCCGGTTTACCCAGGCCGGCTCTGAGGTATCGACGTTGCTCGGCCGCATGCCGTCCGCGGTCGGTTATCAGCCGACGCTGGCCGACGAAATGGGCGTTCTGCAAGAGCGCATCACGTCAACACGTGGGCACTCAATCACGTCGTTGCAGGCGATCTATGTGCCGGCAGACGACATCACCGACCCGGCGCCGCACACGACGTTCGCGCATCTCGATGCGACGACCGTTCTTTCCCGGCCGATTTCGGAGAAGGGCATCTACCCCGCAGTCGACCCGCTCGACTCGACGTCACGCATCCTCGATCCGCAGTACATCGGCGAGGAGCACTTCGGCGTCGCCAACCGGGTCAAGCAGATTCTGCAGAGATACAAGGATCTGCAAGACATCATCGCGATCCTCGGTATCGACGAGCTCGGCGAAGAAGACAAGGTGCTGGTGGGTCGGGCCCGCCGCATCGAACGGTTCTTGTCGCAGAACATGTTTGTCGCCGAGGCGTTCACCGGCCAGAAGGGTTCGTTCGTACCGTTAACCGAAACGATCGACTCGTTCCGCAAACTGTGCGACGGCGACTACGACCACCTGCCCGAGCAGGCCTTCTTCATGGCGGGTGGCATCTCCGACGTTGAGTCGAACGCGCAGCGGTTGACCGGCAAGTGACCATGCCCATCGCCTCGTGCCTGTCTGCGGAAGGAGTTTGGCGTGCCACTGACCGTTGAACTCGTTTCGGCCGAGCGGCTGATCTGGTCGGGGTCGGCCAACTTCGTCACTGCGCGCACGCTGCACGGCGAACTCGGCATCTTGCCGGGTCACATCTCGCTGCTCGGTGTTCTCGCCGAGGGTTACATCGTTCGGATCTCCGGCGGTGACGCCGGTGACGGCGTCGAAGTTGCGACGCACGGCGGCTTTCTCTCCGTGAGCAAAGACGAGGTGACGATCCTCGCCGAGGTCGCCGAGTTGTCGACCGATATCGACGTCGGTCGTGCGCGGGCAGCGCTCGACCGCGCGAGCACTGGAACTACCGAGGACGACGACGAGTCTCGCGACGCCGCGGCCGCTCGGGCCCGTGCCCGCCTCACCGCCGCCGGTCAGCCCGTCTAACCGTCGGTCTTTGGGGGACGGACGTGCGCGTCGTGATCGACACTCTCGGCAGCGTCGTCGTGCTCGTCAGCGCGGTCGGCGCCCTCATCGTGCTGCTGCTGCTTCGGCAACTGATTCTTCGACGTCGAGGCGCGTCGGTGCATTGCGCGTTGCGTCTGGACGTTCGCGCGTCGACACACGGGTGGCATACCGGCGTCGCGCGGTACACCGGTGAGGATTTCGAGTGGTTCCGGTCGCTCAGTCTCAGCCATCAGCCGCAGCACACATTCGTGCGACGCAGCATCGAGATCGGCCCTCGCCGATACCCGCGGGGCGCCGAAACGTTTTCGGTGCCGCACGGCGCCGCGATCATCGACTGCGCTGTCATCACCCGCCAGGGCACCCATATGGACGTCGAGTTGGCGATGAGCGACGCGGCCGCGACCGGCTTGTTGGCCTGGATCGAATCCTCAGCCCCAGGCGCGCACTCACATCCCGACACTCGCGTCTGACCGTCGGCTGCGCAAGAATGCCGCATCGGCGGCGGGAGGATCGTCCATGAGTCAGGCGACGCTCGATCGCGATCCGTCGCGGCGCGTGTTGCGATGGCGCCGATACGACAGAGCATTGGCGGCGGCGATTGCCGCAGCGGTGCTGGTCTTCGGTATCGGCATACATGCGTGGCTCACCGACGAGCGCTTGTTTGCGGGTCCGGGAGCGACCGAGACCGCACCGATCGCGGTCGGCCACACTCTCTACGTCGGGCTCGGCCCGCTACGGGATGGCCGACCCGAAGCCGTTACCCATATCAAGCTTCGCTCGATCATCCCGTTGATCAAGCAGAACTCCGCGGGCGCCACTGTCAACGTGGTCGAGTGCGAAGCGATCAACGCGGCCGCCGGTGCCTCGTTGATCGCTGGCGGCGTCGTTCTCGATGACATCGCAAAGTACTGTGCCGCCGTCAATCCGATACGTGCGGGCGGCATTTCCGTCGATGTACGCACAGCCGGGTTCGTGCTCGCGATTACGCCACGACACAGTGGTGTCGTGGAGATCGATGGCGCGCGCCTGAGCTATCAGACCGGGATCCGAAGTGGGCATCAGCGGATCGGCATGGACTCGCTTACGGCGCAGGCTTCCTAACCAACGGGGCGGGCGCGTCGTCGGCAATGGGCGGTGCCCATGCTGGCCCTCAGGTCAAGACGGCGATGAGGAGCACGACCGCGATCGCGACGACCGACACAGAGACGATGGTCGGCGCAAATCCGGCGTGCGGCAGTCGACCGGCGCGAATCGCGCTATCGGCGCGGTGATAGCGGATCGTTCCGGCCGCTGCCGCGAATGCGCCGAACACAATCAACGCGACGGCGATCGGACGCCGGCCACCTACGTGACCGAACTGCTGCACGCCAACTCCGCCGGCGATGATGGTCAACGCCGTCCGAACCCAGGCAAGGAGCGTGCGCTCGTTCGCGAGCAGAAAGCGCGCATCTGCCTCCGCTGGTCCGAGTCCCTCGCTCTCGTCGGCTATCACGATCAGCGGCTGCCGGCGGGTTTCCACAGCACATCGCCATCGCTGCCTGGTGTGGTCGTGTTGGCGTAGCGCGCGAGCACGAACAAGAGATCGGAGAGCCGATTCAGATAGCGCGCCGGCAGCACTTCGACCGACGAACCGAACTCCGTGATGGCCTGCCAGGTATGACGTTCGGCTCGTCGCACAATCGTGCGGACGACGTGTAGCAAGGCCGCACCTGCGCTGCCGCCTGGCAACACGAAGCTCGCTAATTCGGCGAGTTGGGCGTTGTAGTGATCGATCGCGTTCTCGATGCGCTCGACATCTGATTCGAGAATGCGCAACGGCGCAGTACGCGGATTCTCGGCAACCGGCGTCGCCAGGTCGGCACCGACATCGAACAAGTCGTTCTGCACGTGCAGAAGTAGCTCCTGAACATCCGTGCGGAGACCACCGAGGGCGAGCGCAACACCCAGCGCCGAGTTCGCTTCGTCGCAGTCGCCGAACGCCGCCAGCCGGGCATCAGCCTTCGACACCCGCGAGCCGTCGACGAGCGCTGTGCTGCCGTCGTCCCCGGTTTTGGTGTAAATGCGGGTCAGGTGAACGCTCATGAGGCCAGCCTAGGGCGGAGCGACAAGGTGTGTTGCGCGCCATCCCGGGCTAGCATGCCGCGATGGAGCGAATACGGGTTGCGGGCAGCGCCAGGCTGGCCGGCGACGTGGTTGTCAGCGGCGCGAAGAACAGTGTGCTCAAGCTGATGGCCGCCGCCCTGCTGGCGCCGGGCCGGACCACGATCAGCTCGGTGCCTGGGATTCTCGACGTCGACTTCATGTCTGAGCTGCTTCGACGCCTGGGTTGCGCAGTTGACAGCACTCCCGGCCGGCTCGTCATCGACGTGCCAGACCAGATTCGACATGAGGCCGACTACGACCTGGTGCGCCGACTGCGCGCCTCGATCGCCGTGCTCGGCCCGCTGTTGGTGCGCTGCGGTGAAGCCCGGGTCGCGCTACCAGGCGGCGACAACATTGGCTCGCGGGGGCTCGACCTTCACGTCGCCGGCTTGCAGAAGCTGGGTGCCGAGCTCGACAGCGAACACGGCTTCTTGATTGCACGCGCGCCGCATGGCCTTGTCGGCACCACAGTCTGGCTCGATTTCCCGAGCGTCGGCGCTACCGAAAACTTGATGATGGCGGGCGTGCTGGCCCGGGGTACGACAGTCATCGACAACGCGGCCCGCGAGCCCGAGATCGTCGACCTCGCCCGCATGTTGGAAGGCATGGGCGCTAAGGTCGACGGCGCCGGCAGCTCGACCATTGAGATTCAGGGCGTCACCAGCCTCTCGCCAACTGAGCACGCCACCGTGCCCGATCGCATCGTGGCCGGTACCTTTGCGATCGCTGCGGTCATGACGCAAGGCGAGATTGCCATTCGAGGTGCCCGGCCTGAACACCTCGAGATCGTGCTCGACCGGCTCGTCGGCTGTGGCGCCGCCGTCAGCGAACTCGACGACGGTTTCCACGTCGAGATGAATGGTCGGCCGTCTGCTGTCGACGTTGTCACGTTGCCGTACCCGGGCTTTCCGACCGACTTCTTGCCGATGATCATTGGCATGAACGCGGTCGCAGACGGAGCCGCAATGGTGACCGAGAACGTGTTCGAGGGTCGGTTCCGGTTCATCCAAGAACTGGTTCGTCTCGGTGCCGACGTTCGCACCGATGGCCATCACGCGGTGATTCGCGGCCGGGCGCGCTTGTCAGGAGCGCCGGTGGCGGCCACCGACATCAGAGCGGGGGCGGCCCTGGTGCTGGCCGGCTTGGTCGCCGACGGCGTCACCACCGTGAGCGAGTTGCATCACGTCGATCGCGGGTATGCCGGATTCGTCGAGCAACTGCAGGCACTTGGGGCCGACGTCGTCCGCGAACCAGACCCCGACAGCGCATCGTTCGCGCCCTCGCAGCCCTGGGCGTAGCGGCATGCCAGCGGGTCAGATCGCGGTGGTCGGCGCCGGATTGATGGGGGCCGGTATCGCGCAAGTCGCGGCGCGGGCCGGCTACGACGTGCTGTTGTGTGACACGACGACGACCAATCTCGATCGCGCGATCGCAGCCATCGCCGTTTCACACGACCGGTTCGTCGCAAAGAACGTCATGACGTCAGCGGACGCCGCGGCTGCCCGCGCCCGGATCGTGACCACCACTGACCTACGCGATGCAGCGTCTGCAATGTTGGTCATCGAGGCGGTGTACGAGGACCTCGACGTAAAGCGCGACGTGTTCGCCCAACTCGACGCCATCACGGCTCCTAGCACCGTGCTTGCCACCAACACAACGGCGATTCCGATCACGACGATCGCGGCCGCGACGCGGCACCCCGAACGCGTTGTGGGCACGCACTTCTTCTCGCCGGTGCCGATGATGCGGCTGTGCGAACTGGTGCGCGGCGAGCAGACGACCGACGTAACCCTTGGTGCCGCGCGGTCGTTCGCCGAGAACGTCGGTAAGACCTGCATCGTGGTCGAACGCGATGTCGCCGGATTCGTCACCTCGCGGCTCTTGATCGCGTTCGTGAACGAAGCGATCGGCTTGGTCGAGGCCGGCGTGGCCACGGCGTCCGATATTGATCTGGCCTGCACCTTGGGCTTCGGGCATGCCATGGGTCCGTTCGCCACGCTCGACCTCACCGGGCTCGACGTGATCGCGCACGCCGCCCAGATCATCTACGACGACACCGGCGATGACCGATTCGCGCCGTCGGCGCTGCTCCGGCAGAAGGTGGCCGACGGTGATCTTGGCCGCAAAACCGGCCGCGGGTTTTTTGACTACCCGAGCTAGCCTCGGGCGGCTAGGTCACGGTTCGGTTGAGTTGCGGCGTGTCGCGAGCCAGATTGATGCCGATTTGTGACGCTGCTTGGGCAACCCTTGAGCAGGCTTCGTACGTCTGAGGGGTAGCAACGTTGCCGCAGGCAGCGGTCTGAACTCAGGGGAGGAGGTCCCGATGCCCACATTTCGGGTGCACGGGCCTCTCGACGTCACGACCGCAGCCACCACGCGGGCCGATCTCACCGCGCTCCTGACCGCCCCCGGGAGCGACGATCTGGTGATCGACTTGCTGCAGGTGGGCGCCGTCGACCCGGTGGGGCTCGGCCTGCTCGTCGGCATGCACCGGCAGGCACAGCGGGTCGGACGCCGACTGGTGCTGGCCCAGGTGCCGCCGCGGGTCATGCGCATGCTGACCATCACCCGGCTGAGCCGGGTGCTCACGATCACCGAGAGCGTGCGCGACGACAGCGTGCGGATCGACGACGAGCTGCGGATCGCTGACGGGCGCCAGGGCGACGATGTCAGCGCCGTACTCGGCGCGGACCTGACGATCGACCTGCCGATGGAGTCAGTGGCTGCCGCCGTAGCCGCCGAAGCAGCGCGCGCCGGCTGAGGCGCCCACCAGGCAGCATGAGCGGGCCGGCTGAGGCGCGCCCCAGCCAGCACCACGCCGGGTAGCGTTCCCCCTCATACCGGACGCCGCGTGGCCGATGGGGTCGTGACTGCTCACGACCGGAGGGCCATATGACCGGCCAACTTCTCGCTGACCTGGTGTCGACCTCGACGCCGGGCCACGACGTTGTGGCTCCCCGCATGCGTGCGGTCGAGCTGGCCAACCAGTTGGTGGCAAACGTCGAGAAGGTCGTGCACGGTCGGCGCTCCAGCGTCGAACTCGTCGTGGCCGGGTTACTCTCCGGTGGCCATGTGCTGGTGCAAGATGTTCCGGGCAGCGGCAAGACGACACTGGCCCGCGCGATGGCGCGTTCAATTGGTGGCGACTTCCGCCGCATCCAGGGAACGGCCGACCTGCTACCGGGCGACATCACCGGCTCGTCGATGTGGGATCCGTCGCGGCATGAGTTCATCTTCGTCCCGGGCCCGGTCTTCACGAATGTCTTACTGGTCGATGAGCTGAACCGCGCGACCCCCCGGGCACAATCAGCGATGCTTGAGGCAATGGACGAATCGACCGTGACCGTCGACGGTGTTCGGCATACGCTACCCGAGCCGTTCTTCGTGATGGCGACGCAGAACCCGACTGATCAGTACGGCACTTTTCCTTTGCCTGAAGGGCAACTCGATCGGTTCGCAGTCGCGTTGAGCCTTGGTCCGAATGACATTGCCACCGAGCGGCGAGTGATGCGCGAGCAGTTGATGCGCGCGACCGTCGATGAGCTTCAGCCGGTGTTAGGGCCAGAAGAACTGCGCTGGGTGCAGGTCGAAGTGCGGCGCACCCACGTTGCCGATGCGGTGCTCGACTTCTCGTTGGAACTTCTCAGTGCAACACGCGAGAATGCGCAGCTGCGGGTCGGCGCGAGTTCACGCGCCGGCATTTCGTTGATGCGCTGCGCTCAGGCGCACGCTTTGCTGTCAGGCCGCGACTACGTCGTACCGGACGACGTGAAGCTGCTCGCTCCGAGCGTGCTCGGGCACCGGCTGGTATTGGCCGACGGCGTTGCAGTTCGGCACGGCGAGCAGGGGCACCTCGGGAGCGGCGTCGGTGTCGGCAGTGCCGTCGTCGCCGACATTGTTGCGTCGGTAGCTGTGCCCCTGCGCGGGTGAGTGCGCATCATGACGCAACCCGTTCCGGGCAAGGTCTGTGTCGTTCCGAGCCTATGGTCGCCGGTGCTTGGCGCCGTAGGGCTGTTCGCGTTTGCCCTCGTCACGCATGCGGTCTGGCCACAGTTGCTGGCATGCGCGCTGGTGGGGCTGGTCGGTGCCTCGCTGGTCGGGATGGGCCGTCAGGTACCGGTCGATGTCGACATCGAGTTACCTGATCGGGTTGTTGTCGGTCGACCGTTCGAGACCAAACTGCAGGTTACGCATCGCGGCTCGGGGCCGAGTCGTCCGTTGGTGGTGCGCCACCGCGTCGTTGCGGCCGCCGGTCGGGTGCCGCACTACGCCACCATGATCGGAACCTTGGCTGGCCACGAGAGCGTCGTCGTGCGAGGCAGTCGAGTGCCACGCGCCCGCGGGGTCATCGAGACGAGCCACCTCGAGATCGATGCAGTCGCCCCGTTCGGGTTCTTTACCAGGCGAACGGTGATCGCTGTCTCGCAACGGGTGTTGGTGCTCCCGGCCCCTGCGCCAGCCATTGCGCTGCCGCAATCGATTGGTATTCGGTCAGGCACCGCCGGCGCCGCGGGCGGGCTCGACGCTGGCGCGGTGCGCGCCTGGCGGCCGGGCGACCAAGTGCGCAACGTGGAGTGGCGGTCGACCGCCCGAACCGGCCAGTTGACGGTGCTCGAGCGCGAGGAGTTGTCGGCCGGTTCGCTCGTCGCGGTACTGGTCGGCACATCCGGCGTGCCGGCGTTCGAAGCGGTGGTGGCCGTCGCGACCGCAACTGCAGCGGCTGCACTGCATCAGGGCCGCATCGTTGACGTCGTGACATCGCACGGCCACATCAGGTGTTCGAGCCTTCGCACCGAAGGTGCGCTGCTCGAGTTCTTTGCCCGCATCGAGCAGGCGGAACCACTAAGCGACGCCAGCCTCGATCAGGTGCTTCGCTCATGCGGTCGTGGCGGCACGCTTCTCGTAGCGCTCGCACCAGCAACCTTCGCCGACTGGCGCATGCGAGTCGGGGCGCGCGCCGCAAATGCAGGTGTACAGGTGATTGATGCGGTCACTACGAAGGCGACCACCAGAACATGACCGAACACGATCTGGTGATGCGTCGATTCGATCTGGCCGCGAGAATCTCTTTGCTCGCAGCCGGTCTCGCGGCTCAAGGCGCCATGTGGGTAGCAGGTCCTTCTCGTGCCTACCTCGTCGGAGCGATGCTCCTCATCGGGGTAAGTGCCGATGCAGCGCGCCGCCCACTCACGCGATTCGTCGCGTCGCCGGTTGCATCGCGCCGCCGCTTCACTGATCGGCAGGTGCTGGCCGGCCGGGTAGTGGCCGGAGTTGTACTCGTCGAGATCTGCATGGGCATCGTCGGCGCGTTGCACGTTGCTGATGGGCACGCTATGGGCACACCACTCGGCGTCCTGCTGTTGGCGGTGCAGATTGCTTATGCGGGTGCGGTCGAATCACGGCGCGATCTCAAACTTGGCTGCGCGATTGTGGTGGTCCTGCTTGTGCAGGCCGGCGCTTTCACCACAACGAGTGCTGTGCGGTTGCCGATGGTCGCGTCGTTGGTGCTGCTGCTGATCGCGGTCGCGTTGCTGCAACGTGCGACCGCACTCGAGCTGGTTGATTCGATCACGTTGCCTGGCCGTGCGCCGCTGTTGCGTGCGTTCGTCGGTCCGGTTGCAGGGGCTGCAATGCTTGGCGTTGTTGCCTTTCTGGTGGTACCCAACTCACTCGACCTCGGCATCGTGACGCGGGTACGGACGCCGTCGGCACATGCTGCCGGCAACGCGGGCGGGGCACCGGCCGGCGTCGGCACCCGAGCAGAAGTCGACGCAGGAGCATCTACCGTCGACCTGCGCGTTCGCGGTGCGCTGCCGACCGCGCCAATATTCGTCGTCGCAGCCACGACGCCGGCCTATTGGCAGGGCGCCGTTTTCGACAATTTCGACGGCACGAAGTGGACGTCGACCAGCTCGGCGGTGTCAGCCGGTGCGGCTTCGTCCAACACCTCCGGCGGCACCATAGGTGTGGATGCTCCGCGACGTACCGACGTCGTAGACGTCGTCTCGATCGCGCCACTCGACGTTGTGCTCGCGCCCGGCACGGTCACCGAGTACCACGGGCCTGGCCAGGTGGGTACCGACACGTTCGGCACAACCAGACTCTCGCTAGGGCCGGCAAACGGCGACCGCTATCAGGTGGAGTCGACGAGCACCGATGGCGTGAGCGCATCGCAACTTCGCGCCGCGGCGGGCGGCGGCGCGAGCGTGGCCGCCGATGACGTGTCGCCGCAATGGCGACAGCTACCGGCCGGCCTGCCAGCGCGGGTGCAGACCTTGGCAGTCAGCATTGCCGGCGCCGCACCCACGCGCTATGACGCGGTCACGGCCATCGATACCTACCTGCAGACACACGAGACTTACGATCTCGATTCGCCCCGCCCGGCGGCCAGCGTCGACGCGGTCGACGACTTCTTGTTCGTCAGCGGTCGCGGATTCTGTGAGCAGTTCGCCAGCGCTGCAGTGGTGATGCTGCGCAGTCTTGGCATCCCGGCTCGGTTGGTCACGGGCTTCGTGCAGGGCGACGTGTCGTCGTTCCCGGGTCAACGCATCATGCGCGGCAGCGACGCGCACGCCTGGATCCAGGTCTGGTACCCCGGCGTGGGTTGGGTGTCGAGCGATCCGACCGCGGGTTCGGTTGCAGCCGGCGCGGTTCCGGTACCGGCCGCAGTTCTCGCGCCCGCTGCCACTGCGACCTCGGCCGCCGCTACCGCGTCGGCACCGACCCCGGCCGCCGCCACCGCGTCGGCACCAACCCCGGCCCAGGTACCGCCGTCAGCGTCGGCAACGCCGTCGGCTCCCGCCGTCCCTGCTGCTCGTGCCGCTGCGACCCCGAGGAAGCCGGCGCCATCGGCCAAACATGCGCACGCCACCGACCTGCCCGGCGGGCGAGTCCGCTGGCTCGAAAGCCTCGCTGCCGTTGCGCTGCTCGCGGGCCTCGTGACCCGGCTGAGTGGCCGAGCCTTGCGCAGGCGTCGGCGCCGGCGGGCCGCAGGCACCGGCCGGCCAACCGATGGACCCGTGCTCACTGCCTACCTTCGGCTCGACGCCACGCTCGCCAGCCGTGATCAGGCTCGCGGGCAGGGGGAGACCGTAGCCGAGGCCGAGCAACGGTTGCAGCTCGCCGGCGCGGCGATCGATCGTGGCGGACGGCTGGCTGCCTCGCCCGACGAGATCGCGGGTGCGGTGCGGTGCCTCGAGCGCGAGGTTTACGGTGTCGACCTGCCGCCCCGCCACGAGGTCATGGCGGCGGTCGCCGTGCTTGATCGATTGCGGCAGCGGCCGGCACGACCCGGTTGGGGCCGGAAGCCTTCCCGCTAACTGGGTCGCCGCCAGAAGCCTCCCCCCACGACTGGGTCGGCGCCAGAAGCCTCCCCCCACGACTGGGTCGGCGCCAGAAGCCTCCCCCC
>OLLJ01000166.1_pt1 | contig 13223 bp, 1 predicted proteins | sample 1604521 | NCBI WGS metagenome assembly OLLJ01 (sample SAMEA104055714, study PRJEB20765) | soil metagenome | isolation source: soil
GCCACCGCCACCGCCGCCACCACCGCCACCGCCGCCACCACCGCCGCCACCGCCGGCCGGTACGTAGGAGAAGGTGCCGGACGACGACGCGCTACCACCGAGCGTGGTCACACTGACGGTTGTGGCACCGACGCCGGCTGGCGACAGCGCACTGATCTGGGTCGCGGAGTCGACGGTGTACGACGTGGCTGGCGTGCCGCCAAAGTTCACGCCGGTTACACCGGTGAAGCCGGTGCCAGTGATCACGACGATGGTTCCGCCGGACTCAGGGCCGCTACCCGGAGCGAGACCGGAAATCGCGGGCTCGGGCAGGTAGCTGTAGGTGCCGAAGGACACCGCAGTACCGTTCGCCGTCGTCACGCTGAGGTTCACCGAACCGGTACCAGCGGGCGACACCGCGGTGATCTGCGTCGCGGAGTTCACAACGAAGCTCGCTGCCGCCGTCCCGCCGAATTGAACCGCGGTCGCGCCGGTGAAGCCGCTGCCGGTGATGACGACGGTGGTGCCGCCAGCTTCATAACCGGACGTCGGAGCGAAGCCCGAAATGCTCGGCACGGGAAGGTATCCAAACGTGCCCACCGAGGTTCCGGTGCCGTTCGACGTCGTCACACTCACGGTCACTGCACCCGTGCCAGCGGGCGACGTCGCGGTGATCTGTGTTGCTGAGTTGACGGTGAAGCTTGTCGCCGCGATCCCGCCGAACTGAACCGCTGTTGCGCCGGTGAAGCCAGTCCCGGTGATGATGACGCTCGTGCCACCGACCTGCGGCCCGGACGTCGGTGCCAAGCCAGAAATCGTAGGCGGCGGCAGGAACGTAAACGTTCCGAACGAGACGTCGGTGCCCATCGCGGTCGTGACACTGAGGTTGACGGCACCCGTGCCGACCGGCGACACCGCGGTGATCTGGGTGGCGGAGTTCACGACGAAGCTAGCCGCGGCGGTGCCGCCGAAGAGCACGGCGGTCGCGCCGGTGAATCCGGTGCCGGTGATGACGACGCTGGTGCCACCACTTTGCGGGCCGGACGTCGGGATGAAGCCCGTGATGTTCGGCGCGGGGACGTAGCTGTAGGTGCCGACGGACGTGCCGCTGCCGTTCGGAGTCGTGACGGTGACGGTCACCGCGCCGGTGCCGGCGGGGCTCACCGCAGTGATCTGCGTTGCCGAGTTGACCACGTAGCTCGTTGCCAATGTGCTGCCGAATAGCACGGCGGTCGCGCCGGTGAAGCCGGTGCCGGTGATAACGACGGTGGTGCCACCGCTTTCAGGGCCGGACGTCGGGGCGAGTCCGCTGACTGTCGGTGCTGGCAGGAAGGTGAAGGTGCCCGCGGATGTACCCGTGCCGTTGGACGTGGTGACGGTAACGGTCACGGCGCCTGTGCGCGCGGGGCTGACAGCGGTGATTTGCGTTGCCGAGTCGACGGTATAGCTGGCCGCCGCGACCCCGCCGAATTGGACGGCAGTCGCGCCGGTGAATCCGGTGCCGGTGATGACGACGGTCGTGCCACCGCTTTCAGGCCCGGACGTCGGGGCGAGGCCGGTGATCGTCGGTGCGGCAACGAAGGTGAACGTGCCGGCAGATGTGCCGGTGCCATTGGGCGTTGTGACGCTCACGGTCACTGAACCTGTACCGATGGGGCTGACCGCGGTGATCTGCGTCGCCGAGTTCACGACGTAGCTAGCGGCATTGGTGCCGCCGAACTTCACCGCGGTTGCACCGGTGAAGCCGGTGCCGGTGATGACAACACTGGTGCCACCACTTGCAGGCCCTGACGTCGGCGCCAGGCCAGTGACGGTCGGTGCGGCAACGAAGGTGAACGTGCCGACCGATGTGCCAGTGCCGTTCGCCGTTGTGACGCTAACGGTCACCGCGCCGGTGCCTGCGGCGCTGACCGCGGTGATCTGCGTCGCGGAATTCACCACGTAGCTAGCGGCGTTCGTGCCGCCGAACTGGACGGCGGTCGCACCGGTGAAGCCGGTGCCCGTGATGACCACGCTGGTCCCACCGGATGCAGGGCCCGACGTGGGTGCGAGCCCGGTGACAGTCGGTGCTGGGATGAAGGTGAACGTGCCGGCCGATGCGCCGGTGCCATTCGGCGTTGTGACACTGACTGTCACAGCGCCGCTGCCCGCGGCTGACACCGCGGTGATTTGTGTAGCCGAGTTGACGACGTAGCTAGCGGCTGCAGTCGTGCCGAACTTCACTGCCGTTACACCGGTGAACCCGGTGCCGGTGATGACGACGCTGGTGCCACCGCTGGCAGGGCCTGAGGTCGGCGCCAGACCAGTGACGGTCGGTGCGGGCAGGAAGGTGAAGGTGCCTGACGTGCCGGTGCCACTGGGCGTCGTGACGCTCACCGTCACGGCGCCCGTGCCGGCCGCCGTCACCGCAGTGATCTGCGTCGCCGAGTTGACCACGTAGCTGGCGGCGTTGGTGCCACCGAACTGTACGGCGGTTGCACCAGTGAAGCCGGTGCCGGTGATGACAACACTCGTGCCACCACTTGCCGGCCCTGACGTCGGCGCGAGGCCGGTGATGATCGGCGCGGGAAGGAACGTGAAGGTGCCGGCCGAGGTGCCGGTACCGCTCGGCGTCGTGACGCTCACCGTGACCGAACCGGTGCCGGCCGCGGAAACGGCGGTGATTTGCGTTGCCGAGTTGACCACGAAGCTCGCGGCGTTCGTGCCGCCGAACTTCACGGCGGTTGCACCGGTGAAGCCGGTGCCGGTGATGACGACGCTCGTGCCGCCAGCTTCAGGCCCCGACGTGGGTGCAAGGCCGGTGATGGTGGGTGCGGGCACGAAAGTGAAGGTGCCGACGGACGTCGCGGTGCCGCCGATTGTGGTGACGCTAACGGTGACTGCGCCGGTGCCTGCTGTTGTGACGGCGGTGATCTGGGTCGCGGAGTTGACGGTGAAGCTGGCGGCAGCGGTCGCGCCGAACTTCACGCCAGTTGCACCCGTGAAGTTGGTGCCGGTGATGACGACACTCGTGCCACCAGCCGCCGGACCGGATGTAGGTGCAAGACCGGTGACGGTCGGTGCAGGCAGGAATGTGAACGTTCCGGCCGAAGTTCCGGTGCCGCCGATCGTGGTGACGCTGACCGTGACTGCGCCGATGCCGGCTGCGGTGACGGCGGTGATCTGCGTCGCGGAGTTGACGGTGAAGCTGGCGGCGTTGGTGCCACCGAACTTCACCGATGTTGCGCCGGTGAAGCCGGTGCCGGTGATGACGACGCTGGTACCGCCGGCCTCAGGGCCGCTTGTTGGAGCGAGGCCGGTGACGGTCGGTGCGGCGACGAACGTAAAGGTTCCGGCGGAGGTGCCGGTGCCGTTCGCCGTTGTCACGCTGACGGTAACTGCGCCGGTGCCCGCAGCCGTGACCGCGGTGATTTGCGTGGCCGAGTTGACGGTGAAGCTAGCGGCGTTGGTGCCACCGAACTTCACCGACGTTGCACCGGTAAAGCCGGTGCCGGTGATGACGACGCTGGTGCCGCCGGAAGCCGGGCCGGAGGTCGGAGCGAGGCCGGTGACGGTCGGCGCGGGCAGGAAAGTGAAGGTGCCGGCGGACGTCGCGGTGCCGCCGACGGTCGTCACGCTGACGGTGACTGCGCCGATGCCGGCTGCGGTGACCGCGGTGATCTGGGTCGCGGAGTCGACCGTGAAGCTGGCTGCCGCGGTGGCTCCGAACTTCACCGACGTTGCGCCGGTGAAGTTGGTGCCGGCGATGACGACGCTCGTGCCGCCAGCCTCAGGCCCCGACGTGGGTGCAAGGCCCGTGATGCTGGGTGCGGGCACAAAGGTGAAGGTGCCGACGGACGTCGCGGTGCCACCGACGGTCGTCACGCTGACGGTGACTGCACCGGTGCCGGCTGCGGTCGTCGCCGTGATCTGCGTCGCGGAGTTGACCGTGTAGCTGGCTGCCGCGGTGGCTCCGAACTTTACCGACGTTGCGCCGGTGAAGTTGGTGCCGGTGATGACGACGCTCGTGCCACCAACTGCCGGACCGGAAGTCGGCGCGAAGCCGGTAACGGTCGGCGCGGGCACGAAGGTGAAGGTGCCGACGGAAGTCGCGGTGCCACCGATCGTGGTGACGCTCACGGTGACAGCGCCGGTGCCCGCCGCCGTCGTCGCGGTGATCTGGGTCGCCGAGTTGACGGTGAAGCTAGCGGCGTTGGTGCCGCCGAACTTCACTGCGGTTGCACCGGTGAAGTTGGTGCCGGCGATCACGACGCTGGTGCCACCGGTTTCGGGGCCGGACGTCGGCGCGAGGCCGGTGACCGTCGGTGCGGGCACGAAGGTGAAGGTGCCGACGGACGTCGCGGTGCCGCCGGCTGTCGTGACGCTGACCGTGACCGCACCGGTGCCAGCCGCGGTGACGGCCGTGATCTGAGTAGCCGAGTTGACCGTGAAACTTGCCGCTGCGGTGCCGCCGAACTTGACCGACGTTGCGCCGGTGAGATTGGTGCCGGTGATGACGACGCTGGTGCCGCCGGCTTCAGGGCCGCTTGTCGGGGCAAAGCCGGTGACGGTCGGTGGGGCGACGAAAGTAAACGTTCCGGCCGAGGTGCCGGTGCCGTTCGCCGTGGTGACGCTGACGGTGACCGCGCCCGTGCCCGCGGCGGTTGTCGCGGTGATCTGCGTGGCCGAGTTGACGGTGAAGCTCGCGGCCGCGGTGCCGCCGAACTTGACCGACGTTGCGCCGGTGAAGCCGGTGCCGGTGATGACGACCGAGGTGCCGCCAGCTGTCGGTCCGGCGGTCGGGGCGAGGCCGGTGACGGTCGGCGCGGGCAGGAAGGTGAAGGTGCCGGCGGATGTCGCGGTGCCACCGCCCGTTGTCACGCTGACCGTCACCGCGCCGATGCCGGCTGCAGTGACGGCGGTGATCTGAGTCGCGGAGTCAACCGTGAAGCTAGCCGCCGCCGTCGCACCGAACTTGACCGACGTTGCGCCGGTGAGGTTGGTGCCGGTGATGATGACGCTCGTCCCGCCAGCCTCAGGCCCACTCGTCGGGGCCAGGCCCGTGATGGTCGGGGTCGCGATGAAGGTGAAGGTGCCGACGGACGTCGCGGTGCCGCCGACGGTCGTCACGCTGACGGTGACTGCGCCGGCGCCGGCTGCGGTGACGGCGGTGATCTGGGTGGCCGAGTTGACGGTGTAGCTAGCAGCCGCGGTCGCACCGAACTTCATCGCAGTTGCGCCGGTGAAGTTCGTGCCGGTGATGATGACGCTCGTGCCACCAGCCGCTGGGCCGGTAGTGGGGGCGAGACCGGTGACTGTCGGCGCGGGGACGAAGGTGAAGGTGCCCGCCGACGTCGCGGTGCCACCGATCGTGGTGACGCTCACGTTGACTGCGCCGGTGCCGGCCGCGGTCGTCGCGGTGATCTGGGTCGCCGAGTTCACGGTGAAGCTTGCAGCCGCTGTCGCACCGAACTTGACGACGGTCGCACCGGTGAAGTTGGTGCCGGTGATGACGACGCTGGTGCCACCGGTTTCCGGGCCGGACGTCGGCACGAAGCCGGTGATGGTCGGTGCGGGTACGAACGTGAAGGTGCCGACGGACGTCGCGGTGCCGCCGCCCGTTGTCACGCTGACGTTCACCGCGCCGGTGCCCGCGGCGGTGACGGCGGTGATCTGGGTGGCGGAGTTGACTGTGAAGCTCGCAGCTGCGGTGGCACCGAACTTCACTGAGCTTGCGCCGGTGAAGCCGGTGCCGGTGATGACAACCGACGTGCCGCCTGTCTCAGGCCCGCTCGTCGGGGCGAGGCCGGTGATGGTCGGCGTCGCGATGAACGTGAACGTGCCGGCCGATGTGCCGGTGCCGTTCGCCGTGGTGACACTGACGTTGACCGCGCCAGTACCTGCTGCGGTTACCGCAGTGATCTGGGTCGCGGAGTTCACGGTGAAGCTCGCGGCTGCGGTGGCACCGAACGTCACCGACGTTGCCCCGGTGAAGTTGGTGCCGGTGATGACGACGCTAGTGCCGCCGGTCGCCGGACCTGACGTCGGTGCGAGGCCCGTAACCGTGGGTGCCGGAACGAAGGTGAACGTGCCGACGGATGTCGCGGTGCCGCCGATCGTCGTCACGCTGACCGTCACTGAGCCGCTGCCGGCTGCCGTAACAGCGGTGATTTGCGTCGCCGAGTTGACGACGTAGCTCGCTGCCGCCGTCCCGCCGAATTGCACGGCAGTTGCGCCGGTGAAGTTGGTCCCTGTGATGACCACGCTGGTGCCACCGGAAGCCGGGCCGGACGTCGGTGCGAGGCCGGTAATCGTCGGTGCGGGAACGAAGGTGAAGGTGCCGGCCGACGTGCCATTGCCGTTGGGCGTGGTGACGCTGACTGTCACCGAACCACTGCCGGCGGGCGACACGGCAGTGATCTGGGTGGCCGAGTTGACGACGTAGCTAGCAGCTGCGGTTCCGCCGAACTGCACGGCGGTTGCGCCAGTGAAGCCGGTGCCGGTGATGACCACGCTGGTGCCGCCGGAAGCCGGGCCGGACGTCGGGGCCAGGCCAGTGACAGTAGGCGCCGGAAGGAAGGTGAAGGTACCCGCCGATGTACCCGTGCCATTCGCGGTGGTGACGCTGACGCTGACGGCGCCCGTACCGGCTGCGGTGACAGCGGTGATCTGGGTGGCCGAGTTCACCACGTAGCTCGCGGCGTTAGTGGCTCCGAATTGCACGACGGTTGCACCGGTGAAACCCGTGCCGGTAATGACCACACTGGTGCCACCGCTAGCCGGACCAGACGTCGGCGCCAGGCCCGTCACGGTCGGTGCCGGCAGGAAGCTGAACGTGCCTACGGATGTACCAGTGCCGCCAACTGTGGTGACGCTGACCGTCACTGCGCCGCTGCCGGCTGGCGACACCGCGGTGATCTGCGTTGCTGAGTTCACGACGAAGCTGGCCGCGTTCGTGCCGCCGAACTTCACTGCGGTTGCACCGGTGAAGTTAGTGCCGGTGATGACGACGCTGGTACCGCCGGCCGCGGGGCCGGAGGTCGGAGCGAGTCCGGTCACTGTCGGCGCGGGCACGAACGTGAACGTGCCAGCTGAGGTCGCCGTACCACCGATCGTGGTGACGCTGACCGTGACGGAGCCGGTGCCGGCTGCGGTCGTCGCGGTGATTTGCGTTGCTGAGTTCACGGTGAAGCTTGCGGCCGCAGTCGCACCGAATTGCACGGCACTTGCGCCGGTGAAGTTGGTGCCGGTGATGACGACACTCGTGCCACCAGCGGCAGGTCCTTGCGTCGGAGCGAGGCCAGTGACTGTCGGCGCGGGCACGAAGGTGAAGGTGCCGGTCGATGTGCCGGTGCCGTTCGGGGTGGTCACGCTGACGTTGACGGCGCCGGTGCCGGCTGCGGTCGTCGCGGTGATCTGCGTGGCCGAGTTGACGGTGTAGCTAGCAGCCGCAGTCGCACCGAACTTCACTGCTGTTGCGCCGGTGAACCCGGTGCCGGTGATGACGACGCTCGTGCCACCTGACGCGGGGCCGGACGTCGGGGCGAGCCCAGTGATGCTCGGAGCCGGGAGGTACGAGAACGTTGCGATCGAGGTGCCGGTTCCGCTCGCGGTGGTGACACTGACCGTGACCGCACCAATGCCCGCCGGCGTGGTGGCGGTGATCTGTGTCGCGGAGTTGACGGTGTAGCTGGCCGCCGCGGTCGCACCGAACTTCACTGCTGTTGCGCCGGTGAAGTTGGTGCCGGTGATGACGACGCTGGTCGCACCCGACTCAGGACCAGACGTGGGTGCAAGGCCGGTGATGGTGGGCGCAGGAATGAAGGTGAAGGTGCCGGCCGATGTGCCTGTGCCGTTCGGGGTGGTGACGCTGACGGTGACCGCGCCGGTGCCGGCTGCGGTCGTCGCGGTGATCTGCGTTGCTGAGTTGACCGTGTAGCTGGCCGCCGCAGTAGCGCCAAAAGTGACTGACGTTGCGCCAGTGAAGCCGGTGCCGGTGATAACGACTGAGGTGCCACCACCTGCGGGACCCGACGTCGGGGCGAGACCGGTGACGGTGGGTGCCGGCAGGAACGTGAACGTGCCGACCGACGTTCCGGTGCCGCCGATTGTTGTCACGCTGACGGTGACCGCACCAGTGCCGGCCGCGGTCGTCGCGGTGATCTGCGTGGCGGAGTTGACCGTGTAGCTAGCAGCGGCAGTCGCGCCGAGCTTCACGGCCGTTGCGCCGGTGAAGTTGGTGCCGGTGATGACGACGCTCGTGCCGCCGGACGCCGGACCCGAGGTTGGTGCGAGGCCGGTGACGGTCGGCGCGGGCACGAAGGTGAAGGTGCCGACCGACGTAGCCGTACCGCCGATTGTCGTGACGCTGACGGTGACCGCACCGGTGCCGACCGCGGTCGTCGCGGTGATCTGCGTCGCGGAGTTCACGGTGTAGCTAGCAGCCGCGGTGGCGCCGAACTTTACCGCCGTTGCGCCGGTGAATCCGGTGCCGGTGATGACGACCGAGGTGCCACCCGTCTCAGGGCCGGACGTCGGGGCGAAGCCCGAGATCGTCGGCGCTGGCACGAAGGTGAAGGTTCCGGCCGAAGTGCCGGTGCCGTTGACCGTTGTGACGCTGACGTTGACCGCGCCGGTGCCAGCTGCGGTCGTCGCAGTGATTTGCGTCGCCGAGTTGACGGTATAGCTAGCAGCCGCGGTGGCGCCGAACTTTACCGCCGTTGCGCCGGTGAATCCGGTACCCGTGATCACGACCGATGTGCCGCCGGTCTCAGGGCCCGAGGTCGGAGCCAGTCCGGTGATGCTCGGCGCGGGCATGAACGAGAAGGTCCCGACGGAGGTACCGGTGCCGTTGACCGTGGTGACGCTGACAGTGACCCCGCCGGTGCCGGCTGCGGTAACGGCGGTGATCTGAGTGTCGGAGTTCACCACGTAGCTGGCGGCGTTCGTTCCGCCGAATTTCACTGCGGTTGCGCCGGTGAATCCGGTGCCGGTGATGACGACGCTGGTACCGCCGGACGCCGGACCGAAGTTCGGCGCGAGGCTAGTGACCGTCGGCGGCGGAATGTAGGTGAACGTTCCGGCGGACGTGTCCGAACCGTACGGAGTCGTAACGCCGACCGTCACCGAACCCGAGCCCACCGGCGACACAGCCGTGATCTGCGTACCAGAGTTGACTACGAAGCTAGCGGCGTCCGTACTGCCGAATTTCACCGCGGTCGCGCCGGTAAAACCGGTGCCGGTGATGACGACGCTGGTACCGCCAGCTGCCGGGCCGGAGGTCGGCGCGAGGCCCGCGATGACGGGCGGCGCGACGTAGGTGAAGTTGCCGGCCGACATGCTGCCGCCGACGGCGCCGACGGTCACGGCTGCTGGGCCGGCAGTTCCGGCCGGTGTCACAAAGGTGAGGCTCGATCCGTCCGGTGCGACGACAACGTTGATGCCGGGCACGCCACCAACGGTGACCGACGCCCCTTGGAGGTTCGCACCGGTAATCGTGACGGTGGTGCCACCGACGGTCGTGCCCGATGTCGGCGTCATCAACGTGAATGTCGGAGGTCCGATGAAGGTGAACGTGCCGGCCGATGCCGTGCCACCGCCGTAGGTCAGGTGGACCGTTGTCGCGCCGGCTGCATGCGCAGGTGTGGTGGCGGTGATAGACGTATCGGAGTTGATGGTGTAGCTCGATGCGGCTGTTCCGCCGAAGTCGAGTGCGGTCACCGACGTGAAGCCACTACCGCTGATGTTCACGGTGGTGAAGCCTGTGGTCGGGCCTTGCGCCGGTGCCATGCCAGTGACATTCGGCACTGCGTAGTAGAAGAAGCCAGCTCCGACGGAGGTGCTCGCCGTCCCGCTTGCTGTTGTCACGCTGACCGCTGCCTGGCCGACCGTGCCGGCGGGTGACGTCGCGGTAATGGAGGTGGCGGAGTTGACGGTAAAGGTCGTCGCCGCATTCGCGCCGAAGCTCACCGCCGTTGCACCGGTGAACCCAGTGCCGGTGATGGTGACGCTGGTGCCACCGACGACTGGTCCAGTGGTCGGTGCGATCGACGTGATCGTCGGTGCGGCGGCAACCCAGGTGAAACTTCCCGCGTTTACCGTGCTCGACGTCCCGTAGTTCAGCACGACGGTTCTCGTCGCGGCCGAACGTGCCGGCGAGTACGCCGTGATCTGCGTATTCGAGTCGTAGCTGAAGCTGGTGGCCGCAGTGGTGCCGAACATGACGCCCGTGACGCCGTACATGTTTGTGCCGGTGATGACCACTGCGGTGCCGCCAGCGGTCGATCCCGACGTCGGCGCCATGCTCGTCACGGTGGTGGCGTTGTACGTCACCGTCGTGTAGTCGTTGGCCGAGGCGGGCAGTGCGTCGGGAGCGGTGACCTGGCCTTGAATGACGTTGGCGTTGGCGCCGAGCGCGGCACCGGACTTGACGGTGAAGCCGACCTGAATCGCGGGCAATGTCGTGCCGGCGGTGACCGGACTTCCAACAGAGGCGGGGTAGGTGCAACTGAATGTCTGACCGGTTACCCGGCAGTTGGTCCAGCCCGCACCACCGCTGATGGTCGTCGGAACCAAACCAGTCGGGTACGTGCCGGCGACGGTGATGGGTTGCTGCTCGACGCCGCTCTGTGCGTTGAGTGTCGGGGTAAACGTCGAGGTGTAGCTGCTGCCGCCGGTCAGGTTCGACGAGCCGCTGTCGGTATCCGTCATGGTGAAAACCGTTGCGCTCAAGGGCTGCAGCGTCGTCGCGCTCACGTTGCTGACTGCATGCACGTCAGTCGAGCCACCGGTCGAAGCGACCCATCCGAACGTCAGCATGTAGGGCATGCCGGTTGCCTGGTTGATCCAGCTCGACGGGTACAGGCCGTTCGAGATGGTTGGCAGCGCACCCGTCAGCAGCTGCGCCGTGGTGCTACCAACCGGCGTGAACTGAATCGCCCAACTGGCGGCCGGAACCGTCATGCCGGTTACGGTGATCGCTGGTGCCGTCGAGGGGTTGAGTGCAACTTCGACAGGCACGAGGGACGTCGAACGAGTGGCGTCAGCGCCGCTGACGTTATCGAGTTTCTGGCCACCGAGCCCGCCGCCGTGCGACGGGTTAAGCGACGAGTCGACCACGCAGTAGCCGGCCATGCCGTTGCCTGGTCCGCGGATGGTCACGTTTTGCGCGTGCAATGCGTTCGTGAACCAGGCGGGGTCCGAACAGCCGGAACCGTCGTACGCGCTGTTGGTGAAGTTGCCGAACACGTCAAGGCCGAATCCCATGTAACCGTGTGCGAGCCCGATACCGGATGGGCCACCGCTTCCGCCGGAGTATCCGAGGTGCCCACCGGCCGGCCCCATGTTCACCGGAGCGCTGGGGTTCAACGGATCGGTTGCGCCGAGGCTGAAGGCAATACCGTCGGCCTCGCTAGCTGAGCCGTACTGGTAGGTGTTGAAGGTGAGGTCGAGGCCGTTCGCGGTCGGCAGCGAGGTGCTGTAGAACGCGGATCCTTCGAGGTTGCCCGCATTCGAGGTGAGTCGCAGCACACCGTTGCCTGCAGTGTCGCCACCCGACGATGCGCAGTCTGGTATCGGTGTTTGCGTCGTTGAGGAGCCGGCCGTCAGACACGCGACGTTGGTCGCGCCAGTACCAGCCGGCAAGTACATCGGCTCGGCGGTCGTTGCGTTGGTGAACGAGTCGGTGAACAACACCTTCTCGTAGGTGTAGACGTCGGCGGCGCTCGTCAGTGAAGTGCCGCCTGGGGTGACGACCGTGATGTCAACGGTCGTCGAAGTCTGGGCCGGGGAAGTGACCGTCAGCGATGTCGACGAGCCGACCACAATCGACGTCCCCGCGACTGCGCCGAAGTACACCGTAGTCGCGCCGGTCAGGTTGGTGCCGGTCACCGTGATCGAGGTGCCGCCGGCGTCCGGGCCGCGGTTCGGTGCGACCGCCGAGACGGTGGGCATGCTGACGGCGGCCGCCACTCCAGGAGTGGTGGCCAGCAAGGCCGCGCCTGCAAGAACAGCAAGCGAAGCAGCGACCGCGACGCGGCGGGTGACCGTGTCGCGGCATTGCCGTTCGGTGAACATGACCCAGCCTTTCCGGCTGAAACAGGGCTCGTGCGCTAGTCCGACCTCTCCGTTGACATCGACGGTGCGCCGACGCCGCGCAGAGGCCGTTCGTGCAGACGTGGTCGGGCAGATAGCCCAGTTACTGAAGTCAGCTGCCGCGACAAGATCGCTTAGCGTGTCCGATTTACGGCGCAATTTGAGTCAACGCCCGCTGCTGGCGGGGAGAAATGTGGGGAAGCGGGCCAAGCGTGGACCGCGTCAGGAAAGGGGAAGAGGGCCAAGCCTGGACCGCGCCGAGCAAAAAGAGGAGGTGGGGGCCGCCCGGCGGTTTCCCCGGCCCCGCCGGGACAGCGCCCCGAAAACAACGGCACGCCCCCACGTCGCGCGTTGCCGTCTCGATTGTCACCAGCAGGCGGCTATTGAATCCGCAGGACCGGGTTAATTCAAAACTCACCGACATTTGTAGGATCAACAATGTGCACGAGGCCCACGTCGAACTCGCTGGGGCGCCCAGCAGTGTCAGCGACGCGCGCCGGTTTGCCCACGAGGTGCTCGAGGCCGGCGAGATCAAGGACGACGACTGGACCGCCATCCAGGTTGTTAGCGAGTTGGCGACGAACGCGGTCGTCCACGCGCGCACAACATTCATCGTGAAGATCGAGTACGACGACACGTACATCAAGGTGTCGGTCGTTGACGCGAAGCCACTTGCGCGCGCCAGCGTGCGGCGGTTCTCCGACATCACCACGACGGGCCGTGGCCTGCGCCTGGTCCAATTGCTCGGGGAGTCGTGGGGAGTCGAGCAGACGCCGACGGCCAAGACGGTGTGGTGCAAGTTACGCCGAGGCGGAGCGACCACCGATGACATCGTTGTTGCGTTCGACGCAATAGGTTTGCGGTTCGAGCGCGATGATGCCGCTGACGCCGACGACGCGCAGGTGACTTGTCGAGTCACAATCTCGTGTCATCTGGTCGCGGCGTGACGAACGAATCTGCGCCGCTGCACGAGGTCCAGCTGTTACGACTGCCGGTGGCGATACATGCGCAGGCGCAAGAACACGGCGCCGAGTTGTTGCGCGAGATGTACCTGCTGTCGCTGCAGCTGGGGCAAGAAAGCGCGCACCATGTGCCGGTGCGACTTACTGAGCTTGTCGACGTGCTCGGCAATCAGTTCGGCGGCCTCACCACCGCCCAAGAGCTGCGCCTTG
>OLLJ01000251.1_pt1 | contig 13218 bp, 12 predicted proteins | sample 1604521 | NCBI WGS metagenome assembly OLLJ01 (sample SAMEA104055714, study PRJEB20765) | soil metagenome | isolation source: soil
CATGCTGTCCACGCGACTGTGCCCGCCCATGCTGTCCACGCGACTGTGCCCGCCCATGCTGTCCACGCGACTGTGCCGGCCCACGTCGTCCACGCGACTGTGCCCGCCCGGGTTACCGCCGTGCCAGCGGCTGCGCCTGCCCCCGCCTTCCGAGCGGCTATGACCGCCCCCACCCCCGCCGGCCGGGCGACTATGACCGCCCCCGTCGAGATCGTGCCGAAGGCAATGCCCGGGCCAGCCGATCCGATCCTGCCCGGAGGTCGACTGATCGGGCGCGACGAGGGAGATGACGACCGGTCGCCCGGCCGTCGCTGGGTACTGGCGATCGTGGCGGGAGTTGCTCTGCTCAGCCTCGTTGTCTACGTGCTGTTGCCGGGCTCACATGCGAAGACCGCCGCTAAGCCGACTCCAGTTCCGGCCGGACGCTCACAAGCGACGATGCTGATTCAGTTCAGTGGCAACCTCGGCAGCGCAATCGGTAGTGCCTTGGTTGCGCACGACACGGTGGCGAACGACGGCGTCGTCGTGCTCGTGCCCTCTGATCTGATCGCCCAGGTGCCCGGATTCGGCTCGATGCCCTTTGGGCAGGCGCTGACGGTTGGCGATCCCGCCGCGCCGCGCACCGCGTTGTCTGATCTCGTCGGCGTGACTGTCGATTCGTCCTGGACTCTGACACCCGCCGCCTTTGCTGCACTCGTCGACAAGATTGGCGGGATCACTATTGCCGTCAATCGCGATGTGACCAAGACCGTCGATGGTGTGACCAACATCCTTGTGCCCGCGGGTCAGCAGAAGCTCGGCGGCACTGCCGTGGTTGAGTACGCGAGCTTCCTGGCAGATGGCGAGACCGAGCAGGCCCGGTTGGCCAGGTTCGATTCGGTTCTTCGCCAGGTGCTGGCCGCGCTGCCGCGCGATCAAGGGACCCTCTCGACGCAGCTCGCGTCGCTCGGTGCCGACTCCGCGTCGTCGCTCAGCCTGACAAATCTCGCCGCGTTCCTTCACAACCTGGCGGCCGACAACACGCAGAACGCTTTGAGTGACCAGTTGTTACCCGTGATCGATTTGCAAGCCGGCGGCCAGCAGTCGTCGTCCACCCTCGATACCGCGAAGACCGCCGCGTTGGTCAAGAGTCAGTTGGCGTCATCGGTGCCGACCAGCCGCGGGGTGTCCAGCAACCGGGTCTACGTGCAGAACCAAGTGGGTACCCCTGGCCTCGGCGAGTCGACGCGCGCCAAGCTTCAGCGGGCCGGCTACCAGTACATCAACGGCCAGAACACCCCAGACATGCCGAACACCCAGGCGCCATCGGTGGTGCTGATCTTCGGGCAGACGTCCGCGCAGATCGCCGAAGGCCAAGCGGTGGCCGCGGCGCTTGGCCTACCGGCGTCCGACGTGAAGATCAACTCGGTGGGCTTCACCGCGGCCGATGTGATCGTGAAACTCGGGGTCGACTACACGCAGTGAGACCATAGTCGGGAGACGCCGTTTTTGGCGGCCAGCCGACAGGAGTTCACGACGCATGGCTTCGACCGTTCATGAACAACCGCAAGGCCTCAGCGCATGACTGCGACCCCTCGAGCAATCGAGTTGGCGATTGCCGCTGCCGAGGCGGCCGCCGACAAGCTCGCCCACCACGTGCAGGCGTTCGACGTGAGCGATCGATTGGCGATCACCGACATCTTTGTGCTCGCGGCCGCGCCCAATGACCGGCAGGTGAAGTCGATCGTCGACGCCGTCGAAGACCGGCTGCGCGACCTTGGTGCCAAGCCGCTTCGGCGGGAAGGGCAGCACGAAGGCCGGTGGGTGTTGCTCGACTACTCCGACATCGTGGTGCACGTGCAGCACACCGAAGAGCACACGTTCTACGCCCTCGAACGGTTGTGGAAAGACTGTCCACAGGTGCCGCTGCCGGCGCATGTCACCGCCGGCTTGCACCAGCCCGACGCCGAGAGCTTCGACGCGCGCGGCTCCGCAGCAGGTGGCCACGCCTGAGTGGCTGACCGCAGAGTTGTGGTGTGGCGACACGGCCGCACCGCCTGGAATGCCGAACGCCGATTTCAAGGCCAGCTCGATGTCGAGCTCGACGCCGTCGGTTTGGCGCAGGCAGCGGCCGCAGCTCCCGCACTCGCCAGCCTCGCGCCGTCCGCCATTGTGTCGTCGGATTTGGTACGTGCGCGCGCGACCGCACAGGCCCTCGCCGTTCTCGTCGACCTGCCCGTGCGCACTGACGCGCGGCTCCGCGAAATCGACGTCGGCACGTGGCAGGGGCTGACGTTCGACGAGGTCTCGGCGCGATACCCGGCCGGCGCCGCGGCATTGCGTGACGGTGGCAGCGGACGTCGTGGCGGTGGCGAGACGCTGGTCGAGGTGGGTGAGCGGGCGACGGCCGCAGTGCGAGAAGCGTTGGCGGACGTCGACGATGGCGGCGTTCTTGTCGTGGCCACCCATGGGGCATCAGGCCGGGCGATCGTGGCGTCGATGATCGGGTTGCCGACGACGTCGTGGCGCGCCCTGGGGTCGCTGGCGAACTGTTGCTGGTCGGTGCTGGGGGAGGGCACCGCGGGTTGGCGACTGTTCGACCACAACGCCGGGTCGCTGCCCGAGGTTGCACTGGGCGACGATCGGTAGTCGCGGGGTCCGCTAGACTTCCGCAGGCCCGCGAGGGCAGTTCGGGGCTTTAGCTCAGCTGGTAGAGCACTTGCCTGGCAGGCAAGGGGTCAGGGGTTCGAGTCCCCTAAGCTCCACTTACAAACCCGCAGGTCAGGGCCGGTTACGACGCTGTAAGTCGTGCCGGCCTTCACCGTTTTTGGGGCGTGGGGAGCCTAACGGGGAGCCTAACGGGAACCAAAGCAACGAATTGCGGTTTGGGTGCTGCCTGCACGCGGGGCTGACTGGCCTCGTCGCGGAAGCGTGCGGGGTTGGCTGTCACGGAGATGTCGGACGGCGTTGGCGGCAGCCTAGGAACGGTCGACTATTCCGAACGCTGCGTCCATCGGACCTTTTGCAGCAGCGATGGACGGGCTGATCAGGTGCCGGTAGACCGCCGCGGTCGTTCGCGGGCCGTCATGGCCGAGTACGTCGGCAACGACCTCGATGGGAACGCCTGCCGCTGAAAGGATCGACGCGGCTGAGTGGCGCAGTTCGTGCGGATGCCAGTGGCCCAGCCCGGCGCGGATCGTGAGCCGGGAGAACCCTCTCCGCAAATTCGCCGGGTCGATTGGCGTCCCGATCTCAGTGGTGAACACGAGCCCGTTGTCCACCCAAGAGCGGCCCGCGGCCAGTCGCTCCGTAGCGTGTCGCACCTTGTGGGCCCGCAACGCGCCAACCACCGGCGTCGGCATGTCGAGCGTTCGCCGCGAGCGCGCAGTCTTCGGCTCGCCGACGACTAACACTTGCCCGATGTCGCCCCGTTCGCGCTTGAGCGCCTGGGTGACGCGGAGGATGGCGTTGTCCAAGTCGAGCGCCGTCCATGGCAGGCCCAGCAGTTCACCCGGTCGTAAGCCGAGCATTAGGCCTGTGATGTAAAGCGCTTCGAGTCGGTCACCGCGGGCGGATTCCAGTAGCTTCTGTGCTTGCTCGACTGTGAGCGAACGGCTCGGGCTCGAGGGCCCGTTTGGAACATCGACGAGGGTCGCGACGTTGCGCCCAACTCGGCCGCGGCGTTCCGCATGCCGGAGCGCTCTCTGCAGAATGCCGTGGATACGGGCCATGCTCGACCGGCTCATGCCGCTGCCAGCCTTAGCGGCCAGCATGCGGTCGATGTCCTCGGGGGACAGATCCCGGAGCCGTTTCGCACCGAGCGCAGGCTTGATGTGGTTGTGCACCGCCCACCGATAGTTGTCGATTGTGTTGGCTGACTTGGCTGACGACGGAAGGCCGTTCTTTAGCCAATCGTCTAAGAACTGGCCGACTGTGGTGCGGTGGTCACCGAGCGGTAGGCCATCTTCGACTTTCCGGCGTGCTTCCGAAAGTTTGGTGCGGGCCTCAGCCTTCGTCCGGCCGGTTATCTTGATGCGCTGTCGTGTTCCCGTGCCGTCGCGGCCGAGCTCCAGCGCGCCGACCCAAAGGCCCTTGTGCTCATCGAAGTACAGTCCACCGTCGCCGTGACTCCGCCGATTACGGGGCCGAGGATCTGATGTCGCCATTGAGTTCCGTCCCCTATAGCTGCGCGTCGTCGGCAAGTCGAAGCTTGTCGACTAGGTCCGCTAGGTCAAGAGCGGCGATGCGTCGGCAGGTTCCGATGCGGATGGATGGCACGACGCCGGCACGCAGTAGTTCGTAGAGCTTGGAGCGACCGATGCCCAGGACGGCGGCGGCTTCGCGCGGGGTGAGTAACAGCTTCTCCATCGTGACTCCTTGTTGGGTGGTGCGGGTTGGGTTGTTCACAGGGACGGTGTTCTGTCGATAGCGGCCTCGGTGCCGTGTGCGTGTCGGAGAGCGGGCTTGGGTGCGTTGAGGTCTCGCACTTTGCGGGCTGCGAGTAGAGCTAGGCCGCGGTTACGTCGTTGGGCGGGGTCTGCCGGGTCGGGTGCGCCGAGCGGGTGGCCGTGGTCGGGAACGGTGTAGCGGTCGCGGTAGGCAGCGATCGTCCCGGCGGCGTTGATCCATGTGTGCTGGCGGCGGCGGTCGGCGGGTGGTCTGCCGAGTGCGCGGAGCAGCCAGGTCGGCGGGTCGGCAAGGAGTTGCGCGGTGACGGTGCGGACGCGGCTGGTGATGAGCGCCTCGACTTCACGGATCGCGGCGCGTTGATCGAGGGGAATGTCGTCGCCGAGTTCGCCGGCTGGGGCGATGATGCCGCCGGTCAGCGGTTCGACGTTGTGGCCTTGTTGCGGCTGGGTTCTTTCGTGCCAGGCGGTCACCCGATGATGCAGGACCGCGGCCAAGTCCCGAGCCGGCGCACTGCGGTTCGGGTCGTTGTCACCGGCGTCGAGGGGTGCGGCGGCGACGAGCGCGGGCAGCGTCCGGTGCATCGGGTGCCCGTCGTGTTCGGCTCGTCGTAGGGCCGCGACCAACGGCCCGTACGCCGGTGAGGTGAGCACCTGTTCGCCTTGTTCGGCGGTGAAACCACAGCTGGCGATGACCGTTGCCCAGTGCTGGCGTTGTGCTTGCTGGACGAGGGTTTCGTGGATCGGCGCCAACTGCGCAAGCGACGCAGCGTCGTCGTAAAGCGCGCGCACGGTCTGGGTCGCGGACGTCTGCGCACCGGTTGTGGCGAGAATGTGTTGCAGGATCTGCCGGCCGGTTTGTTCGGCTGCAGGTGCCCCGTCGTAGCCGAGGTCGGCGATGTCCGTGGCCACGTAGGCATGGTTTTCGGTGCGTCCTCGGGTGAGTGCGACGTAGGCGAGTTCGCGGCTCATCCCAGGCCGCAGCACCGCGAACGTGGCGTCGACCGTCATCCCTTGGGCACGGTGCGCGGTGGTCGCGTAGCCGAGCTCGACATGCGCGGTCACGTAGTCGGCGGGCAGCCGTACCGCCGACTGCTTCGCTTGGGTTGGCTCAGTGGTGGTGGTTTTTCTTTGTACGCTCAGCGTCCCGTCGTCATGGCGGGCGGTCACGGTCCACAGGTCGCCATTGCGCACCCACGCCCCGGTGCTGGTGCGCAGATCCCGCCGGTTGGTCCGGGTCACGACGACGTCGCCGACCCCGGCGGTCGTCTCGTCGTGCAGCCGCACGCCGTCCGGTTCGACGAGCCCATCGTGAACTCGTGCGTCTCGGGCTTGGGTGTTCAGCTCGGTGACGGTGGCGTTGTCGGCGGCGATCAGCAACGCACTGCGACCCTCGCGCACCGCGGTCTCCCACGCGGCGTAGGCGTCCGCGGTCATCGCCTCAGCGGGTCCTTTGTGCAGCCGGCCGTGCGCTGCATACGTGTCGAGGCAGTCGGTGTCCCCGACCCGTAGTTGCTGCCCGGCCTTTGCTTCCCAGTCGTGGGTGAAGCGCCACAGCGAGGCCAGTTCAACAGCTGTTGTTTCGCTCGCGAGCAGCCCGAACGCACCCCCGGCGTCGACCGACGACAGTTGCCGGTGGTCACCGACGAGCAGCAACTTCGCCCTTGCCGCGCCGGCCTGGGTCGCGAGCTGGTCGAGGGTCAGGGTGCCGGCCAGAGAGGCTTCGTCGACGATCAGTAGCTGTCCGGGTTGCAGCTGGAAGCGGCGATGGGTCTCCGCTGTCTGGCTGCCCGCGCGGTCGAGCTCGGCGACCCGCTGGGTGTAGCCGGCGGCCGCCGCGACCGCACGCTCGGCGCGCAGCTGGTCGAGCTGCTGTGCACGTTGGTGGGCTCGTGGGCCTTGGGTTTCGTGGATCCATTTCGCGGTGTTCTCACACCCGATCCCCAACGCTTCGGCGAGTTCGGCCGCTGCAGTTGCCGATGGTGCTATCCCGATCACAGAGCCCGCCCCGTGCGTGTTCTCCCACACCGTGCGCAGTGCCCGCAGGGTGGTGGTCTTCCCGGAACCGGCCGGTCCGACGAGCACGTCGAGCATCCGGCCGGAGGTCGCGATCGTCGCCACCGCAGCACGTTGGTCGACCGCCAGCGCGGTCCCCGACGCCGACATGACCAGCACGTGGGCGATGCGGGTGTCGTCGAGCCGAGGCCCGGTGCTACTGGACGCCGCGGCCACCAGCCGCTCCTCAGCGGCCAAGATGATGGGTGAGGTAAACACTTCGGCGCGGTGCCGGCGGAACACCGACGCACCGTCTGCTCGAGCGAAAGCCGCGACCGCCGGGACCAGCTGCGGTGGGGTGAGTTGCAGGCAGTGCTCGTCGATCGCGAGTTGCGCCACCCGCTCAAGGAGCTGCAGCCGATCCGCGGGCGTCGCAACGCGGAGTGTCTTTGAGGCGCGGGCGGCTTCGGCGATCAGGTTCCACCGGGTCCAGGTGGAGCGGCGTTCCATCACCGCATCGACGGTCGCGGCGGCCAGTGCGCGGACCATCTGCTCGTCCACGTCGTTGACTCGAAACGCTCGGGAACCGCGGTTGAGGATCCGGTGAACGACGTGTTCGACCGGCTCCGGGAGCAGATGGGTGGCGCGCTGGCGCCAGTCGCGCAGCAACTCGGTAAGGCCGCGCAACTGTTTCGCGGGACGGGATTTGCGGGTCGCGAGCTGGCGGAGCCGGATCATCTCCGGCCTGCTCGGGGTGCGGCCTTTCGTCGCCCGGAACTCCTCCAACAGGACGCGCAGGGACGCCTGGACTTGGGTGGTCCGGGTGGAGAACTCGGCCAACAACACGTCCTCGACGCCGTCGATCTCGAACCCCGGCGAGCGTCGCGGACCCCGGTCCCGCAAGCTCCAGGTGGCGCCGGTCTCGCGCGCGACGGCGTCGGCGATCAAACAGTCGTAGACCTCACTGACCGCCACCGTGGCGGCGTAGAGGGCTTTGGCGTCGATGCTGCGCCACCGCCCGTCCAAGCCCTGGACCTTGTTCGCGATGACGAGGTGGGTATGCAGGTTCGGGTCCCCGGTGCGGGTGTCCCAATGGTCGAACGCGGCCGCGATCGCGCCCCGGACCGGGACCTGCGCGACACCCTGACTCCCCACCCGGGTGAACAGTGCGTGCGCCTCAATCAGCTCAAGACACTGCGCTACTGCGTCGCGGTGCGCGTTCGCGATGCGGGTCTGGGTGCCGGGATCGGCCAGTGCCCACAGCACGCTGACCGACTTCGGCACCGTCAACGTCAGGTCGAACCCGGACACTGCGATCGGGGTCCGCTTGCGGTTCTCCTCCGCCTCGATGACGGCGATCGCAGCGACGCGGTCGGCCTTGGGAAGGTCCGCTGGCAGTGCGACGATGCGGGCCGCAATGCGTTCCGTGGCGGTCTTGTGCAATGGCCATGCCCGGCCCAACGGTCTGTGGGTGACCGGATCAAGGCCGAGCCAGAACAGCCGCTGCATCCCGACCTCATCGACCAGCCCGTCGATGCCGGCGCCGTTGTTCAGGCCGGCGAGGCCGGCACCCATCCACCGTCCTGGCGGGTAACCCGACGCGGTGTAATAGGCCGACAACGGCAGGTCCGCGGCGCGTTTCACATCGCCGCAGCAGGTGTGCCGCAACAGGTAGGTGACTCCGTCGCCGGCCGACAACTTGTGCAACGACATCACCGCCGACCACCACCCGCGGGGCCGTCGAGCGGGGACAACTGCGCGCCGTCGGACTGTCGACGGGCCATCGGCCCGCCCGACCGACTGCGGAAGCAACCGCGCCCAGGCGGCGTCAGCGAAAAGACCCTCACACCTATGTATGGGTGGTCCGCATACTCGGCAACTCGCAGTTTTCTATCCACAGGGGCAAAGAAATTTTCCGGCCACTTCTCCGACCCGCTCCCAAAGTGCAAGACGAGTCCACTTTCAGTGCTCAGCAAAGTGAGGCGTTGCTTGTGCGTCGTGCCGACCGGTTCGGGGCATGGACTATCGGCGTGGTCGGTCAGCCGATGGACACCTGGGTGTTTACAGTTGTAAACTCAATGGGTGGAGGTGGACTGGTCTCATGGTGCCGCGCACATGTGGGGCCACCATCAGGTCAGCGTCGAGCAGGCCAATGAGGCGTTGGCCGATGTGGACGGGGTGTGGTTCGACCCCGACCCCAAGAGCACGTCGGGTCAAAGTGCGCGGGTGATCGGCTACTCCCACACCGCGGCCGCGGTGTTGGTGGTCATCCTCGTGCACCGTGACGGCGGCGGCTGGTGGGGAGCCAACGGGTGGCGGGCTAACAGCACCGACGCGCGGATCTACCGAGAAGGGACCCCGACATGAGCAGCGACGACGTGAAAACACTGATCGAGACGATCGCGGCCGAAGCTGACGCCACCGCAGAGCGGCCGATGCCGACCGGCGCGGCCGGGACCCGGCCCATCAAGTCGGTGCCGGTCGCGGTGCGCCTCGCTCCAGCCGACGTGGCCGCCATCGAAGCACTCGCCGAGCGGCTCGACGTCCCCATGTCGTCGCTGCTCCGCGGCTGGATCTTGGCCGCCCTCGCAACCAACAACGAACAGACGATCGCCACCGCTTTGGATCGGCTCGCCGCCGACGTTCAACGCCTCCGCGAAATCGTCGCCTAACCACGAGGCTCGACCATCCGGCGAGCGACCGAAACGGGCTCCTCGAAACATGATCATTTGCCGAGTTGAGGATGTTGCTGCGGCACCCGGTTGCCGACCTGTTAGGTCGCACTACGCGGTCGCACACGATCCTTCGTCAGCCGCACCGATCAATCGTCTCGACCGTGCGACTTGAGAATGGCTAGGAGATCCTCCGCTGACCGTTCTCCCACGATCAGCAGCCAGTCAGACCGCCCAGCGGTTGCGACCGCACCGACCCGGCGGGATGCGGCCTAGGTCAGCGCATACCCGGGCTTACGGTGTTGTCGCAATCGTCCATGTGTTGCCGTTGCCGGCGGCGTCTTCGCAGATCGGTGACGGCTTGCGTGCAACGATCCCGCCCGCCGCGTCGGTGGCGACGAAACCCACAGTCAGGCATGCCCCCGGCTGCAGGTCGAGTCGGCAGCCGTCTTTTGCGCCGGGGGCGAGGACGAGCTTGCAATTTGATGGGCTAATACTGGGGGCGCCCGTCGGGGTGACCTGCGTATAGCCTTGTATCGTCAGCGTCAGCTTGGTCGAGTTGGTGATTAAAAAAACCGTACCGCCGTCTACCGGTAGGCGACAGCCCATAAGCGCGAGACAGGCTAACGCCGTCAGTGCTCTGGGCAATAGCAGAGCGGTCCCGCTCGATCTTGTCACGTCCATCAGTGTCGCACGCTACGTCGCGCCGACGCCTGAGAACCCGCTCGTCACTGTGTACGTCAAGCTACATCCAGCTCCATCACCTTGCACCTGAGCTCGGCCGCAACTCGCAGAACATGTGCGCGGTACGGAGAGCAGATTGCATCTGCCCAGGTGCTCGTAAAGAGCAGCAGGTTCGCGGCCACGTTCTCATCTTGTCGCTAGTTGTTCGCGAGTCTTTAAGAACTCACACATTTGCCGCATTGAGGGCGGCTACACTCGCCCGACTCTGCCGCTGTGACGCGCATTAGTGTGGCCTAATCGGCGATGCCGGCGCGGTGCAGCAATTCGAATAGCAGGTGTGCCACGTCCGATGGTGGTGGCCTGGTTTCGCGCGTATGGCTTAGCGTTGCGGTGTGAGCAGCACACGCCGCGACGCGCAGGAACGTGTTGCCGCGTACTACGAGTCGTGTCTGCGTGAACTCATCGAGCATGTCGCAACCGCCCTGGATCATTACCGCACCGATGGTGATGCCGAACAGATGAACACCGCCCTGTACCAGTACCACCGGGCGGCCCGTGAGTTGTGGAAGTTCTGCTGGGCCGAAGGCGGCGGGTCTCAGCTGGAGTTCGTCGCCAGTCTGATTGACGACTCGCTGCCGCCAGTGGACTGGTGGCAGCGCGGCACACCACGACGCCCCAAGCGCGCCTGACGAACTCGGCTGAACTAGGTGAGCATGTGTCACCTCGTCGTCGACGTCGACCGAACCTTAGCGCGCGTCACGGGCAGGTTCGAACGTGCGTCATTGCGGCAGATGTGCGCGTTCGGATGACGTTCGGGGCGAAGCATCAAGATCCGATCGTGTTCGACGCCGAGCCGCCCTGCGATCGTCTGATCTGGGTATTGGTCGTGAGCCGAGGCGATGGAGTGAAAGCACTAGTTCTTCCCGGTATCGTCGCCGGGCTGTACCGCGGTTGGGTACTGGTTTGCCGGTCCGAGGCATCCAGCCAGCGCCGGGCTGGCCGGCGTGTTTGGCGCGGTCGAGCGCTCCGAGCCGCCGCAGTTGGGCAAATCCACCCCGGTCAAGATGTACGAGACCTTGACCTCCGCGAGCGTGCCGTCGTTGATCAGGTGGCGGCCACTCCACAGCGCGCACGCCAGCAGCACGATCGCGCCGGCAGCGCGCAGGACAAGGCCTCGGCCGCCCGGCGTGACGAAGGCGCGTATCTTCCGTCCAAGCTGCGGGTCGAGGCCGGCGAGCAACAGCATGGCCAACACGACCTGCCCGCACTCCGCTGCCATCACGGTCGGGCGCCCCATGGAACGCAATGTGGACAGGGTAGAGAATCCGTAATCCGGCCATATCCACCGAGATGGCCCGACTAAGAAAAGGAAGTCCGCCAAGCACAGGATCGCAGTTAGCGCCACCAGGTCGTGCCACCGGATGGCACGCGAACGGGCCATCACAAAGCTGAGGAGGAGGATTTCGGCAAGCATCCCAACTCGCACCGAAGGTCCCCAGTAGGCGAATAGGAGTCGCAAACTAACGGCCACTGGCAAGAAGATGAGCACGCAGAACGCCGACGGCCAGCGGCCACCGGCCTCAAGCCAGCCAGGCCGCCGCGCCGGGGCGAGCACCAGCCACGATCGCCACGCATCGACACTCACGTTTTCCCTTTGCCCCATTTCAATATCGCCGGCGCAAGCCCTCACGGGAGAGCGCCGCTTCGAAGCTGCCCCACCCGCCCCGGGACGGGCACGAAAGAAATGCCGTGCACCGTGTCACAGGCCCTGCAAACCCGCGAGTCATCGCCGAGCGGTTGGCGTGCGACGCATAGCCAACGTTAGGCGGCGACACCCGCCGCAGTGGCCGATCGCGTTCGGTTCACTCGACTGCCGCCACTACAGCTCATCGACGCGGCAGCGCAAGAGATTCTTCTTCTCCCAACCTCAGTGGACATCGCTATTCGGCCACGGCCGAACGCGCGTCATTGCGGCAGATGTGCGCGTTCCGTGCGGCGTCGATGATCTTGTCGAGCCCGCGTAGGCAGGTCCTTCGATGTTGAGGAGGTTGCCGGTGGAGACTGGGCGGGTGCGACGGTATCCGGCCATCGAGCCGTACGAGACGGGCATGCTCGATGTGGGCGATGGGCATCGCATCTATTGGGAGGCCAGCGGTAACCCGCAAGGGACACCGGTGATGGTGCTGCACGGTGGGCCGGGATCGGGTAGCACGCCCGGTGCGCGGCGCACCTGGGATCCGGATCGCTATCGCATCGTGCAGATGGACCAGCGCAACTGCGGGCAGAGCACACCGTCGGCGAGCGACCCCGCGACGGATCTGTCGACGAATACCACGCCCCATCTGATCGGTGACATCGAGCTGCTTCGCGAACATCTCGGCGTTGACCGCTGGGTGGTCTGGGGTGGGTCATGGGGCGTCACGCTGGCGCTGGTCTACGCACAGACCCATCCCGGCCGGGTCCGCGCACTGATCCTGGTGTCGGTGACGATGACACGGCCTCACGACGTGCACTGGCTGTACCACGAGGTGGGTCGCTACCTGCCCGAGCAGTGGCACCGCTTCCGGTCGGGCGTGCCGGCGGGTGAGCGCGACGGCGACCTCGTCGCCGCCTACTACCGGTTGTTGAACCAACCCAGCGATGATCAGGTCCAACGACAAGCCGCCCAAGACTGGTGTGACTGGGAGGACGCCGTTGTCTCCCTCGAAACCGGCTGGACCCCGAGCATCCGCTACAACAATCCGGCGTTTCGGATGCGATTCGCTCGCATTGTCACGCACTACTTCCACCACCACGCGTGGCTCGACGACCAGCAGCTCCTGCGCAACGCACCATTACTTGCCGGAATCCCCGGCGTGCTCATCCACGGCCAACTCGACCTCGGCGGCCCGGTCGACGTGCCCTGGCTGCTGCACCGCGCATGGCCCGATTCCGAGATGCACATCGTCGCGAGCGCGGGCCACCAGGGCGGGGACGAAACGCGCTCATACATGATCGCCGCCGCTGACCGCTTCGCCACAGCACCGTGACCGCCGCACGGCTCAACGCGATTCACCAGTACCGCTTCGCGGGAGATGCGGATGATTCTCACGCCCCGAGGGATGCCCGCGAGTCTCGTCGGGTGCGTCGGACTGCTGGCGTCCGAGATGATGTCGCCCATGACTGACCAGTGGTCGTGCAGCCATTTCTCGATCGCCAATCCGCGTGACGATCGCGCGAGCGACCTCCCGGAGTTGCTCAGGCGACTCGCCGCGGAGTTCGAACGGCGTGACATCAAGGCCACGGAGATCCTCGATGTGACAATCGCGAACGAGATTACTGAGGACGGCCCTTGGTGGTCGGCGACCGTGTACTGGTCGACTGACGGCCCCAAAGCGAAGTAGCGCGTCATCGCGGCATTATCGGATGTTGCGACAGGCCTCTAGCGTTGGCGATGTGGACAGCTTTCCGGGACCCGCCTCGGACTTGGTGAATTTCTGGGT
>OLLJ01000369.1_pt1 | contig 13107 bp, 12 predicted proteins | sample 1604521 | NCBI WGS metagenome assembly OLLJ01 (sample SAMEA104055714, study PRJEB20765) | soil metagenome | isolation source: soil
CGCCAGGCCTGCTCATCTCGCCGCACGTCGGCGGCAACACCTCGGCCTTCCTGCCACGAGCCCAACGATTAGTGCGGGCGCAGGTGGCGAGATTCGTCGCCGAACAGCCGCTTGAGAATGTGATCGCCGGTAGCCCATCAACTGCTGGGTCGACGCAAGCTGCCGCTGGAGCCTGATGGCACTGATGGCGCGATCAGACACCGAGTTCCACGACTTCGTCGTGGGCTTCGCCGATCCGCTGTCGCGGCTTGCCTACCTGCTGACCGACGGTGCCGCGGTGAGTTCGTCTGCATCGACGGTTGACGCACTTGTACGAGTGCGGCGGCAATGGCGGGAAGCCGAAACCACCGGTTCACCTGAATCGCTCGCCGTCGAAGCACTCGTCGCGGGCTTGCCCCGGCATTGGCAGCTGCCCCACCAATCGCCGCATGCCGACCCGCGCGACATCGACACCGACATGACCGTGGCGGCGAAGACCGACGCCATGAGTGTCGGCGAGATCGATGCGGCTGTCAGTGATGTGATCTGGACCTCATGGCGCCGGCTTGAGCCGCGGCATCGAGTGCCGCTGGTGTTCGCCGACTTGTCGGTCGCGTCGCGTCGCCTTGCCGAGCTCGATGTTCCTGAATCGTTCGGCCCAGTACGGAAATCAGCAGCGATCGCCGACGAGACCGTTCGCGCAATTCGCGTCGACCTGGCCGCCGATCTGCGCACCCGTGCCGCTGCTGCCGCCATGAGTGATGTCGCGATCGTCGATCGGCTCTTGGTCGTCTTGCGATTACGCGGTGCCGCTGCTGCTGTCCCTCACGACCCGTACCCGATGGTCACCAGTCGAGCGCGAGAATTGCGTCGCCGCACGCTGGGAGCGGTCAGCGTTGTCGGCGTGCTTGTCATCGCTGGGTCGGTTGCCGTGGCGACGCTGTCGGCAGGTCACAAGGCGAAGTCGCCCCTCGCCGAAAAGCCTCGGCCTGTGGTCGTGCCGGCCGATCAGCTCGCGACTGGCAGTCGGCTCAATGTTGCTTGGCCCACCCGCGGCAACGCCGCCGACGATACGACGTTGATCGATCGGCTGAAACTGATGTTCGCCCGGGCTCATCCCGAAGCCAGCGATGACGTGCAAGTGCTCGTGCTAGCCGACACGGCGGCCTTCAGAATCGCCTACCTGACAGCGAATTCCGTCAATGGGGTGATCCAATCGTGGTTCTCGGGCCCGGTCGGCGCATCGGAGCTCTTCGAGGGTGCGTTTAGCTTCGGCGGCAGCGTGCAGGCCGACAGTGTGATCGCGACGACCCTCACCAACTCAGTCGGCAAGGCCGAGCTCGCGGTCATCGCGCGGCCGACGGCAAACGACATGAACCTCGCCATCGTCGACCCGACTCTCAACGTGGAACCCGCGTACCGGACCCTGGCCAGTACCGATGGTGTGGCGTTCAAGGACGTACCGCTCTCGACGGGCGCGAAATTCGCGCTGACTGTGCGAATCGACGGCCGCAACGTCGCGATCGGCCATGTGCCTGACGTTCAGATCGGCAGCAACTCCGTCGAGCGCGGTACGTCCGCTCCCGATCTACTGGCGGCCGCGTTGCTAGCCGCAAACAGTTGGACGTCGGGTGGCGGGCCGCCGGTGACCGGCCAGCGGGTCGCGCTTTGGGGCGGCGTCGATCCCACGGGCAACGACATCATCGCCGTCCGGATCAGGACGGCGAGCGTCGCCGACGGACTGCTCATCGACTGGTCGGGGGCGCCGGAGCTCGACGGATCGGCTGACCCGAAGATTCGGCACGTCGAGTACTTCCTGTTGTCTCCGAGCGTGCCGGACTTTCCGCTCGGATTTCGCTACGGCGACGGCCTCATCGGCCTGGTCGTGCCGATCCCGACGACGTTCGCGCGCGCCGCTCTCGTCATCGACGGTAACGAGGGACCGCAGGTCACCATCGACGGCAACGGATTTGCCAGCCTGAGCATGGCTGCCGCCGGTGCTGCCGCGGACACTCCCGTTCAAGTCGACGTGTTCGATCCCACCGGCAACTTCCTTCGCGTCTCCCTGCCGACGCGCGCATGAGCGCCCCGAGCAAGCCTGCCTCCGGCTATTGGCCGCCCGGGTCCGGCGACGAATGCCATGAGTTCGTGGTCGCGTTCGCCGAGCCACTCGGCCGACTCGGCTACCTGCTGTCAGTAGGCCGGCCGCATCCGACGGCGGCCGACCAACTCGCCGTCGACGCGCTCGCCCAGGTGCGTCGGCGATGGCGCGAGGTTGAAACGACCGGCACACCTGAGCTGCTGGCCGTCGAGGCGTTGCTGTCCAACCTCCCGCGTCGGCATAACGCACCGCCGCCGCCAGTCGACGTCGAAACGCTCGAGCCGGCCGACCTCGACCTGGACGACGACGAGATGCGCGCCGCGGTGTGGTCTGCGTTCACCCAACTGCCGCCGCGGCGCCGGGTGCCGCTGGTATTCGTTGACGCCTCGGTCGCCTCGCCGAGATTGGCCGGACTCGACGTCCCCACGTCGTATGCATCGCTGCATCGCCTAGCCGCCACCCTCGATGCGGCTCTGCTTTCGATGCGCGAGTCGCTTCGCCGCAACGGCCGGACGACGACGCTGGCCGACTCACTGACAGATGCCCGCATCGTTGAGGTGCTCACCGCTGCGCTGCGATCGCACGCGGCTGACTACTCCGTGCCGATCGACCCATATCCGCGGGTGCTGGATGCTGGTCTGCGCCTGCGTCGCCGAGCCCAGTTCATCGGCGCAGTTGCGGTGGTTGCAGTCGTCGCGATCGGCGTCACCGTCGTGCAGCTGTCGAGCAGAAACACGACGCGGACGCCGGCGGCGGCGCATGTGCCGAACGATCCCGAGACGGCAGGCTCGGGCAACGGTGCGCTCGTAACCGATACCGACCCCGGTGCTGTCGTCGACTGGCCGGCCCGCGGCACGGCGGCTCACGACCCGTTGTTGGAAGCCAACGTGAAGGCAGCGTTCATCTCGGCGCATCCCGATCTGACCGGTCCGGTCCAGGTGTTGTTGGCCACCGACACCCCCGCATTCCGTGTCGCCTATCTCACCGCTCGGTCGTCGGGTGGCGTACTTCAGTCGTGGTTCTACGGGCCGGTCGGGTCGACCGATCTGGCCGAGAGCACGGCAAGTTTTGGCGGCGGGCTCGATTCAAGCAGCACCGTGCTGGCATCGGGACTCGTCGATGCCCAAGGCCACACCGAACTCGTCGTGATCGCGCCGCCGGCGGCGCGGCGCATGCAGCTCGAGCAATTTCAGTTCAGCAAGACCGTGGGTAGCGGCTTTCAGCCGTTGCCGTCGGTCGACGGTGTCGCCGTAAAGGACGTGCCGTCAGGTTCGGTGTCGACGTTGGTGCTTCAGGCGGTGGTGGCTGGCCGGCAGGTCGAGATCGACCACATGCCGGTGATTCCGCTCGGTGCGTCGGCACCGGTTGAGCTACCCCGCCCGCCGTCGTCAATCGCCTCCTTTGCGGCTGTCCCGTCGGCGCCGCTACCGGTGCCGACTGCTGTCCCGTCGTCCATCCCTGCGCCGACCATTGGAGTCGAACGCGGTCAGCCCGATCCGGCCCTGCTGGCGCAGGCACTCGCCGTCGCCGCTGCCTGGCATGCCGCCGACGTGAAGGATGGCCCGACCGGCCCCGCCGCGCCGCTGGTGGTGTGGGGCGGTACCGATCCGACCGGCGCCAGGCTGGTCGTCGTCCGCACGCAGACGAACTACACCGACCTGCTGATTCTCGAATGGAGTGGCGACGGCCCGGGCCAACACGGCGAATATCTGCTGAACGCGGGGGCCGCTGACGTGCCGCTGGCTTTCGCGTATCGCAGCAACGTCGGCACCCGCATCGGCGTGCTGGCCAGTGGTGACGTCGCGAGCGCAGCGCTCGACGTCGGCGGTGCGGTCGATCCGGCCAAGGTGCCGTTCGACCCGACCGGGTTTGCCAGCCTGCCGCTGCCCGCAACCGTGCACGGCAGCGCCGCGAACCTCGCCGTCACCGTGCAGTTGTACGACGCGGCCGGGCGCGTGACAGGGTCGGCGCCGGTGCCGCCGCCGGTCTGATCCAGCGGACCACCGCACCGGGCGGGCGTAACCGCCCGACTCTGCACGCTCTGACGTAGAGTTCAGGCGCTTTCTCCGCGCCGAGCGAAGGACCGTCATGACCACCACGCACGACATCAAGCCGCGCAGCCGCGACGTCACCGACGGCCTCGAAAAAGCCGGAGCCCGGGGCATGTTGCGTGCCGTCGGCATGGGCGACGACGATTGGGTCAAACCGCAGATCGGCGTCGCGAGTTCGTGGAACGAGATCACGCCGTGCAACCTGTCGCTGGCCCGGTTGGCGACGTCAGCCAAGGAAGGCGTGCACGCCGCCGGCGGCTACCCGCTCGAGTTCGGCACGATCTCGGTCTCTGACGGAATCTCTATGGGCCACGAGGGCATGCACTTCTCGCTGGTGTCGCGCGAGGTCATCGCCGACTCCGTCGAGACGGTCATGATGGCCGAGCGGCTCGACGGTTCAGTGCTACTTGCCGGGTGCGACAAGTCGCTCCCCGGCATGTTGATGGCGGCCGCCCGCCTCGACCTGGCGTCGGTGTTCTTGTACGCCGGCACCACGATGCCCGGCAAGATCGGCGATCGCGACAACATCACCGTCATCGACGCGTTCGAAGCGATCGGCGCCTGCGCGCGCGGGCTCGTGACGCGGGCCGAAGTCGACGCGATCGAGCGGGTGTTCTGTCAGGTCGAAGGCGCGTGCGCCGGTATGTATACGGCGAACACGATGGCGTCGGCAGCCGAGGCGCTGGGCATGTCGATGCCGGGCTCGGCCGCGCCGCCGGCGCCCGATCGCCGGCGTGACGGATTTGCGCGCGCATCGGGCGAGGCAGTCGTCGGCCTGCTGCGCAACGGCATCACTGCCCGGCAGATCATGACCAAGCCGGCGTTCGAGAACGCCATCGCCGTCGTCATGGCGCTCGGCGGTTCGACCAACGCGGTGCTGCATCTGCTCGCGATCGCGCGCGAAGCCGAGGTCGACCTCAACCTCGACGACTTCAACCGCATCGGCGATCGGGTGCCGCACTTGGCCGACGTAAAGCCGTTCGGCCGGTACGTGATGAGCGACATCGACCACGTCGGTGGCATCCCGGTCGTGATGAAGGCGTTGCTCGACGCCGGCGTGCTCGACGGTTCTGCGCTGACAGTCACCGGCCGCACGGTCGCTGAGAACCTCGCCGAGGTGGCGCCGTCCGACCCTGACGGCTCGGTGATTCGGGCGATGAGCAATCCGATGCACCGCACCGGCGGCTTGACGATCGTGCGGGGCTCGCTCGCGCCCGAGGGCGCGGTTGTGAAGACGGCCGGCTTCGATCGGGTGACCTTCGAGGGCACGGCGCGGGTGTTCGACGGTGAGACGGCCGCGATGGCGGCGGTCGAAAACGGCACGCTGGCTGCCGGCGACGTCGTGGTGATTCGCTACGAAGGTCCGAAGGGTGGTCCGGGCATGCGCGAGATGCTCGCGGTGACCGCGGCCATCAAGGGCGCCGGCCTCGGCAAAGACGTGCTGTTGCTTACCGACGGCCGCTTCTCCGGCGGCACGACCGGCCTGTGCGTCGGCCACGTTGCGCCCGAGGCCGTCGACGCGGGACCGATCGCGTTCGTGCGCGACGGCGATCCGATCAGGCTCGACGTCTCGACCCGCACGCTCGATCTCTTGGTGGACGACGAGGAGCTGGCGCGTCGACGAGTCGGCTGGGAACCGCCGCCGCCGAAGTACACGACTGGTGTGCTGTCGAAGTACCGCAAGCTGGTCGGGTCGGCCGCCCAAGGAGCCGTCTGCAGCTAGCTGGGTTCTCTACTCGAGACTGTTAGACGAATTCGGGCTAAGGGCCCCGCGAATGTCTAACAGTCGGTGAGTAGGGCGGGCGGAAGTAGTAGGAAGTCCTTGTATCTAAGAGGTTTTCGGCGTTTGCGTACGCGGTGATCAGTTGACATGCCTGGGTTGGTAAGACAGTCTTGACCGCGTGCAGACCCTTCTCGTAGTAAGCGAGCGCGCTGGCTGACCTCAAGGTCGCAAGCGCGCTGCCCCTCTGTGCTTCACGGCACGAGGGGCTTTTTGTTGCCCAGAGATACCGCGTTGCCCAGAGATATACCGAGTTGCCCCGAGATGGAGACCGAGATGAGTGAGCAGATAACCGGCGCGAAAGCCCTGGTGCTCGCGCTGGAACGAGCAGGCGCCGAGATCGCTTTCGGCATTCCCGGCGGCGCGATCCTGCCGCTGTACGATCCGCTCTTCGACTCGGTCAAGCTCCGCCATGTGCTCGTGCGGCACGAGCAGGGCGCCGGCCACGCGGCCGAGGGCTACGCAATGGCGACCGGCAAGGTCGGCGTCTGCATGGCCACCTCGGGTCCGGGCGCGACCAACCTCGTCACCCCGATCTCGAACGCGTACATGGACTCAACGCCGATCGTCGCGATCACCGGCCAGGTGCCGTCGTCCGCCATTGGTTCTGACGCCTTTCAAGAGGCCGACATCCGCGGCATCACGATGCCCATCACCAAGCACAACTTCCTCGTCACCAACCCGGCCGACATCGCGCGCACGGTGGCCGAGGCGTTCTACATCGCGTCGACCGGTCGGCCCGGACCGGTGCTCGTCGACGTCGCCAAGGACGCCCTGCAGGCGATGACAACCTTCGACTATCCCGACAAGATCGACCTCCCCGGGTACCGCCCAGCGGCCAAGCCGCACTCGAAGCAAATCCGTGAGGCCGCGAAGCTCATCGTCGCGGCCAAGAGGCCGGTGTTCTACATCGGCGGGGGAGTGCAGACCGCACGCGCGACCGCCGAGTTCAAGCAGCTCGCCGAGCTCACCGGCATTCCGGTCGTCACGACTTTGATGGCACGCGGCGCGTTCCCCGACAGCCACCCCCAGCACATGGGCATGCCGGGCATGCACGGCACGGTCGGTGCGGTCGGCGCCCTGCAGAAATCCGACCTGCTCATCACCCTGGGCGCTCGGTTCGACGACCGCGTCACCGGTCAGCTCTCGACATTCGCCCCCGACGCGACGATCATTCACGCCGACATCGACCCGGCCGAAATCTCCAAGAACCGGACGGCGGATGTGCCGATCGTGGGTGATGCCCGCGAGGTCATCGTCGACTTGATCGTCGCGGTGAAGGCCGAGATCGACGCCGGCAATCAGGCCGACCTCACCGGCTGGTGGCGCCAACTCGATTCGTGGCGCACGGTCTACCCGCTCGGGTACGACACGCCGGCCGACGGCAGTTTGTCGCCGCAGTATGTGATTTCGCGGCTCGGTTCGATCGCCGGGCCCGAGGCGGTCTACGTCGCGGGCGTGGGGCAGCACCAAATGTGGGCCGCGCACTACCTGCCGCATGAGGTGCCGCACACGTGGATCAACTCCGGTGGCGCCGGCACGATGGGCTTCGCGGTGCCGGCGGCGATGGGTGCGAAGTTCGGTCGGCCCGATGCGACCGTGTGGGCGATCGACGGCGACGGCTGCTTCCAGATGACCAACCAAGAGTTGGTGACGTGCGCACTCGAGGGCGCGCCAATCAAGGTGGCGATCATCAACAACGGCGCGCTCGGCATGGTGCGGCAGTGGCAGACGCTGTTCTACAACGCGCGGTATTCGAACACCGACTTGCATTCGCGGCGGGTGCCCGACTTCGTCAAGTTGGCCGACGCGATGGGTTGCGTGGGCCTGCGGTGCGAAACCGCCGACGATGTCGACGCCACGATCGAGAAGGCCATGGGCATCAACGATGCGCCGGTCGTCGTCGATTTCGGCGTGCACAAAGACGCGATGGTCTGGCCGATGGTCGCGGCCGGCACGAGCAATGACGACATCAAGGTTGCGCGCGACCTCGCGCCGGCCTGGGATCCCGAGGAGCTCTAATGTCGAAGCACACGTTGTCGGTGCTGGTCGAGAACAAGCCGGGCGTCCTCGCCCGCATCGCCAGCTTGTTTGCGCGGCGCGGGTTCAACATCGACTCGCTCGCCGTCGGCCCAACCGAGTTCCCCGAGGTCTCGCGCATGACGATCGTCGTCAATGTCGAAGACAACCCACTCGAGCAGGTCACCAAGCAGTTGAACAAGCTCATCAACGTGCTTAAGATTGTTGAACTCGACTCGAATGCCTCGGTGTCGCGCGAGTTGCTGTTGGTGAAAGTAAAAGCCGACGCGCAGACGCGTTCGCAGGTGCTCGAAGTCGTGCAGCTGTTTCGCGCCAAGGTCATCGATGTGGCCGCTGATGCGGTCACCATCGAGGCGACCGGCGGTGGTGACAAGATCGAGGCGCTATTGCGAGTGCTCGAGCCGTTCGGCATCAAAGAGCTGGTGCAGTCGGGCATGGTCGCGGTCGGTCGCGGTTCGCGATCGATCACCGACCGCACCTTGCGGCCCGTGGAGCGCATCGCCTGAAGGCATGGCCTAGAACAACTTTTGCCGCCAATCCGAACTAAGGAGCGCACGTACCGTGGCTGTTGAGATCTTCTACGACGACGACACCGACCTGTCGATCATTCAGAGCCGCCATGTCGCGGTGCTCGGCTACGGCAGCCAGGGGCATGCGCATGCGTTGTCGCTGCGCGACTCCGGGGTCGACGTGCGCGTCGGCCTGCTCGAAGGCTCGAAGAGTCGCGAAAAAGCCGAAGCCGAAGGCTTGCGCGTGGTCACGCCAGAGCAGGCGTGCGAAGAGGCCGACGTCATCATGGTGCTGGTGCCAGACCCGGTGCAGCGGTACCTCTACAAGGACGCGATCGAGCCCAACTTGGTCGACGGCGATGCGCTCTTCTTTGGACACGGTCTGAACATCCGATACGGCCTGATCACCCCGCCGGCCGGTATCGATGTCTGCATGGTCGCGCCGAAAGGGCCTGGGCACCTCGTGCGGCGCCAGTTCGAAGAGGGCCGCGGTGTGCCGGTGTTGCTGGCCGTCGAGCAAGACGCGACCGGCCATGCGTGGGACCTCGTCAAGTCGTACGCGAAGGGCATCGGTGGCACCCGCGCTGGCGCGCTGAAGACCACCTTCAAGGAAGAGACCGAGACGGACCTCTTCGGTGAGCAGGTCGTGCTGTGCGGCGGCCTCTCCGAGCTCATCAAGGCCGGCTTCGAAACGCTCGTCGGCGCGGGCTACCAGCCCGAGGTCGCGTACTTCGAGTGCCTGCACGAGGTCAAGTTGATCGTCGACCTCATGTATGAGGGCGGTATTTCGAAGATGTACTGGTCGGTGTCAGAGACGGCCGAGTACGGCGGCTACACCCGCGGCCCGCGCATCGTCACCGATGACACGAAGGCCGAGATGCAGAAGATCCTGCACGAGATTCAGGACGGCGAGTTCGCCAAGGAGTGGATGGCTGAGTACGACGCCGGTCTGCCGAACTACAAGCGGTACTACGCCGAGCACGTCGATCACCCGATCGAAGTCACCGGCCGCGCGCTGCGTCCGATGATGAGCTGGATCGCCAACGCCGACTGACCCGCCGCGGCTTCAGCCGATGTGGAGGGCCGTGCATTGCCAGCGGCCGTCGAGGCCCTCCAGGCGAAGTGCGATCGCTCGACAGCGCCGGCCTTGCTGAAGAATCGCGCAGATCTCCGCGATGCCGTCGACTGGTTCGCTGACGTGCACCGACCGCACCACCTCAGGGAATCGAGATCGCGAACCGACGCGGGCGGGCAGCGGCGCTACGAGCTCGTTGCGCATCCGGATCTGCACTGACTCATACACGTCGACGCTCGTCCACCGAACGAGCTGAGACACGGGTCGCACGCCCGACACGACCTCGACGATGGCTTGCACCAATCGGCCCGCCCACGGCTTCGGGTCTGGCAACTGGGTGCGTGGTGTCTGTCGGGAGGGAAACTCGTCGTCGCCGAGTTCGCGCGCGGGCCTCTTGCGCGTTCTGCCAGGCGAGGTCTCGCCCGCTTCAATCTGAACATCGTCGGTAGCGTCGTTCGGTACGAGCCGCAGGTGCTGTGCATGCGCGTCTTCGCGAACAGGCATCGATGCTGGTAACGCCGGCATAGCGGGCAGCCCGTTCGGCAACGCGAAGGCAAGTGTCAGAGCTCCCTGCCGCGGATCAGCCATCTGTTCGAGTGGCGTCGGGGAGGCCGCTCCCTCTGCCGCCTCGGTCTGCCATGGCCGGTACGGGCTCACCTCATCGTCGAACGGCGGTTGAGCATCGTGCACGGGTAGCCGTCGGACGCCGTCGAAGCCCGGGTGCGATCGGACCGCCCTTGCCGGTCGAGCATTCGGTTGCATCGCCGGTCCGGCGTTCGGTTGCAGTGCCGCTGAAGGCGCAGGGCTGCTCATGTGTTCCTCGAGTTCGTCGGTTGGGGTCGAGTAGATGTAGGGGTCGAGCAGAGCGGCAATTAGAGGGATGGCGGAACGAGCACATCGCCGGGATGAATGAGGTCGGGGTCGGCACCGATGACGCCGCGATTGGCGGCGTACCACCGGGGCCACTCGCGCGCGATGTCGGCCGCGGTGGCACTCGGCCCGAGATGCCGAGCGGCGACGTCCCACAAGGCGTCACCACGGCGGACGACGTACGTCAAGGTCGTTGCCTCGCGCCGCGGCGCGCCCGCAGCCAAAGCGGCGGTTGACGGCGACGCCGTCCGAGCGGGCGCGAGCGGCGCGGGTGTTATAGGTCGCACCGGACGATCGAGATCGATTGTCACGGGGCCTTGGGCGAGCGGCCGGTCGAGCGGCACAAGTGGCATAAGTGGCATACGCGGCGAGGTACTCGGAGTTGGCGCAGCAACGACGGCTGTGCTCGTCGCTGGTGAGGAGTTGCCGGCATCCGCGGCCAGCGCACGGCCCGCAGTCATCGGCCCGACGAGAACACTGAACCCGATCGCGGCTTGGGCCAACCGGCGCACGGTAGCCGGCGTGACGGTACGAGCGAGCCGGGTGAACTGGCGGCCGAACACCCCAGGAAGGCCCGTGGCCAGCTCGATGGTGACAACCACCGCTGCCCAGGCGACAACGACCCACGCAATCAGCGCGATGACGTCGATGAGCAACGTGTCGAAGGGCTGTGTCGCTGTGGCCAGCGATCGAGCGATAGCCGCGGGGTAGCCCACCGACAACCGCAAAGCCAGCGCGAGGGCGCCGAGCGCCGCGACGCTGCCGGAGGCTCGAAACACGCGACCGCGGAGGTAGCTGCCTGAAAGAGCTGATTCGTTCATTTAGCTGCCGATCTCCTTCGTTTGCTTGAGTTTGCATTTGTACACCGGTGATGTGTGACTTGACAAACCCAAGATCTAGAGGACAGGTCGCAGGGGCGGAAAGCGCACCAAACCCTTCTGGGAGCGTTTGTTGCCGCGTCTGAGCAATAAGCGACATAATCTGCGCTTGCAGTCCGGTCCACGGAATGCCTTGGGCCGACGGCGGTGCAGACGTGCGCGCGTGGTGGCAGGCGTCGTCTCAACGTCAGCATCGAGCTGCGGTCGAATGGCTGATTTTCAGCGTAATCGGCGGAGCCGTCCCGGTGGGCTTCGCGCTCGGCGGCCACATGTTCAACAACGCAGTCCAGCAGGCCCACCCTGTCAGGCACGGCGACCTCATGCTGGTTGCCTGTCTCATGGCGTTCACGGCGAGCGGAACCCTGCTGGCCCAGGCCGTCGACGACGACAAGCATCGGACGCGCGTTTTCAGCGTGGCCGCCGCAACGAGCCTCGTCGCCCTCGTGGAAGCCGGCATTTACGGGCTCATCGCCAACTCGGTCGAGCCCCCGCGAACGCTCGTGAACTGGCTCTCAGGAATATTGTGGCTACTTAGCGGTATTGCAGGTGGTGCTTGTAACCATTTGCGGGCAGGATTGGACCCATGAGTAGCGGCCTAGATGTCGCGGTCGTATTGCTATCAGCCGTCGCAGGTACAACCAGCGCATTGGTCGTCCTGCTCACCAAGCGAGCGCTCCACGCACGCGATCGGTCCGAGGAAGAAGCCGTGGCGCGGATCATGAAACTGACTTCGCAGGCGCGGTCAATCAAACTCGTAGCGGTGGACAAGAACGGGGCTAGCCACATCATCGCCAAGCGGCAAGGACCGATTTCCGTTACAGAGGCTGAAGAAATCCAGCGCGGAGTGCATGCCGGAAGGCTGCACTCGGGCTGAACGGCGACCGCCTCTACTTCTGAAGCCCCCGCTATTTGGCGGGGGCTTCGTCGTGTTCCGAGGTCTCGTCGTCTGGCTTGACCGCCAGTAGCGCCTTGAGCGCTTCCTCGGGGTCCAAGGGCAGAGCCACGCGCTCGTCAGGGTCAGTCCGTGCCTGTTTGACCATGCCGCGAGCGTATCGCGAGGCGACCTAGTTACAACGGTGTCATCAACACGAACACAGACAGGTGGCGCCACGTGTTCGCTTTGGGCTAAGGTGAACTGTTACCGAACCCAGGGAGGCGTGATGGACGCGGACACGAACGCGATTGCGGAGGCCCGAGCGCTCTATGAACGCTGGTCCAAGGCGCGCTCCGCGTCGGAAGCCGAACGCGAACGGCACGCGCGGGCAGCCGAGGGATACGGACAGATGATCGACGGACTGGTGAAGATCCACCCCGAAGTCTTGGCCGCACCCGTTCATCGTTCTGACTTCTTGATTCACGAGTCTGACGGCTCGTCTGTCCGATTGGACGTCAAGACTCATAGTCGGCAAGGACGCGGAAACCCCGCCATCGACAACGTCGTCAGGGCAGTGAGTGAGTTGGGCGGCTGGGTTGTGGCGAAGGACGTTGTGTGGGCGCTGAAAGCAAATGACCAACTGCCGGTGGCGGATGATCCCCTCGCAGCCGTCCGAGTATCGCTTCGGCGTGCATGGGTCGCAGGACGCCTAGAGCGATCAGGGCTTGACCAACGGACCAACCGGTATCGCGCGCTGCCCACCGAAAACGCGGAAACCCCTGCGCTAACAGGGGTTTCCGACGAGCCCACTTCAAGTCGGGCGGGAGGTGAAATCTCCCATGCCCAACCCGAGGCAGATCGTGATCACGATCACACTGACAGAAGCTTCTACCGTGATCACCATCAAGGAGCCCCCGTAGGGGCGTCTAACTGAGGTACCTGATGGACCG
>OLLJ01000296.1_pt1 | contig 12835 bp, 11 predicted proteins | sample 1604521 | NCBI WGS metagenome assembly OLLJ01 (sample SAMEA104055714, study PRJEB20765) | soil metagenome | isolation source: soil
CGGCGTACCAAATCGAAGGCGCTGCGACCGAAGGCGGCCGAACGCCGTCGATATGGGACACGTTCAGCCACACGCGCGGCAAGGTCTTCGGCGGCGACACCGGCGACGTGGCCGCCGACCACTACCACCGCTACCGCGACGACGTCGCACTCATGGCCGAACTCGGAGCTGGCGCCTATCGCTTCTCGACGTCGTGGTCGCGTGTCATTCCCACCGGCATCGGGGTCACCAATCGTGCGGGCATCGACTTCTACTCGCGCCTGGTCGACGAGCTACTTGCCCGCAACATCACTCCGACGTTGACGCTGTACCACTGGGATCTGCCGCAAGAACTGCAAGACGCCGGTGGTTGGACGAATCGCGATACCGCGTACCGGTTCGCGGAGTTCGCCGCGGTGGTGGCGAACGCACTCGGTGACCGGGTCGGGTTCTGGGCCACCATGAACGAACCCTGGTGCTCTGCGTTCCTCGGCTACGCCGGCGGTGTGCACGCTCCAGGCCACACCGACGGAGGCGAAGCGCTCGCCGCCGTCCACCATCTGTTGTTGGGGCACGGCCTCGCCATTCAGGCGTTACGCGCGGCGCTGCCAGCGACAGCGCAACTCGCCATCACTGTCAACCCAGCCGTGGCCCGGCCAGCGACCTCGTCAGTGGAGGACGCGCGCGCGGCCAGTAAGGTCGATGGTTTGCAGAACCGCATCTGGCTCGATCCGCTGTTCCGTGGCCGCTACCCCGATGACGTTCGGGCGTTCACCGCAGAGGTGTCGGACTGGAGCTATGTCCGCGACGGCGACATGTCGATCATCGCGACACCGATCGACATCCTCGGGGTGAACTACTACAACCCGGTAGTCGTCGCGCACTACGACGGCGTAACGCCTCGTTCGAAAGCCGATGGCCATGGCAATGGCGGTGGCGATCCGTGGCCGGGGTGCGGCGATGTGCAGTTCATCGACCGGCCCGGCCGGCACACCGCGATGGGCTGGCCGGTTGACGCAACCGGCTTGCGCGACTTGCTCGCCCGGCTTTGGACTGACTACCGGATGCCGATGTACATCACTGAGAACGGCGCGGCGTATGACGACGTCGTCGACGCTGATGGGCAGGTGCACGATCAGGATCGAGTGCAATACCTGAGCGAACACTACGCCGCTATTCACGACGCGATTGCCGACGGCGCGGATGTTCGGGGTCACTACGTGTGGTCATTGCTCGACAACTTCGAATGGTCGTACGGGTACTCGAAGCGGTTCGGCATCGTCTACGTCGACTTCGATTCGCAACAGCGAATCATCAAGGACAGCGGCAGATTCTTTGCCCGTACAGCCCGCGACAACGCGGTGTCCAGGCTGTAAAACGGTCGGACGGCGGTCAGCGTCGGCCGGCGATCAGCTCGAGCCGCGCACGATCAGCTCGGTCGGAACGATGAGCGACGCGGGCCGGCGTGACGGGTCGTCGAGTTGGGTGAGGAGCACCGCGGCGAGCGCACGCCCGATCTCCTCCATCGGCTGACGCACGGTTGTCAGCTGCGGATCGGCGAGTCGTGCGTAGGGGGAATCGTCGAATCCGACGATCGCAACGTCACGCGGAACGCGCTTCCCGGCTGCGCGCAGCATGCGCATCGCACCCATGGCCATGAGATCGCTGGCGGCAAAGACCGCGTCGATCTCCGGCACTCGGGCGAGCAGCTCGTGCATCGCGCGCTCGCCGCTCTCCTCGCTGAAGTCACCGTGCGCGACCATGCGCCGCCACGAGCGTTTCGCCGCGGCCGGTAGCGCGTCGCGGAAGCCGTCGAGCCGGTCGATCCCTACCGGCATGTCGACGGGGCCGGCGATCGTCGCGATGTTGCGACGACCCCTTGCGACAAGATGCGCGACCGCGCCGGCCGCACCATTCCTGTTGTCGGCGTCGACGTAGGGGAACGTGGTGCCGGGGAATGGGCGCCCGGTGAGTACGGCCGGAATCTTCGACGTGGTGAGCAGCGGCACGAGTGGGTCTTGACGGTGCGACGACATCAGGATGACGCCGTCGGCGTGACCGTTCATGACGTAACGCTCGACGCGCGACGTGTCACCCTCGCAGCTGAGCAACACGAATGCGTACTCGGTCTGCGCCAGCGCCTGATTGATGCCACGAACGGCGCCGGCGAAGAACGGCTCGGAGAACAGTCTGGCTTCCGGCTCGGAGACGATCAGCGCGATCGTGTCGGTACGTCGGGTGACCAGGGAGCGGGCTGCTCGGTTCGGGATATAGCCGAGGTCCTCGATGGCCTTCTTCACGGCCGCGCGCGCTTCGGTGCTCACCCGCGGAGACCCGGTGAGCACGCGCGAGACCGTCGTCTTGGAGACGCCAGCAGCCGCGGCCACCGCCCACACGGTGGGTCGGCTCCCCGGCGTGGAGTTCCTGAGCTCGGCCATCAATCTCCTTTTGCTCGGCGCATCGTCCCACGAATTCGATGCCCGCCGCGCAACCCGGAGTACGCCGGAAGCGCCTCTCGTCGGAGCCGCTACGTCGGCGGTCTCCGGCAATTCCACGAACGCGTCACGGTGACGAACCTTCTTGCGCGACGGCTTGGCTGAGCTGTTCGATGCTCCAAGCGGCGTTGATGAGCCCGATATGGGAGAGGCCTTGCGGGAAGTTGCCCATGAGGGCATTGCTCATCGGGTCGATCTCTTCGGACAGCAACCCGACGTCGTTCGCGCATTCGGTAACGCGGTTGAAAACTTCGAGCGCGCGATCGAGTTCACCGGCTCTCGCCAGGCAATCGGCCAGCCAGTAGCAGCAGATCGCAAAAGCGGCTCCACGGGCGCCGGTCCAGCGCACGATGAGGCCGTCTTCGCTCAGATCCCTGGCGATCACGTTGATGGTCGACAGCATCCGTGGGTCGCTCGCCGGCAGGAATCCCACAATCGGCATCAGCAGCACGCTCGCGTCGAGGTGGTCCGAGCCGAACGCACCGGTGTACGCGCCGACGTTTGCCGACCAGCCCTTCTCCAAAACCGCAGCACGCACGTCGTCTGCGGCCCGCTGCCACGCCGCTGCTTTGGCGCCGTCGCCGAGACGGTCCGATAGCCGCACTGCCCGGTCGAGGGCCACCCAACACAGCACCTTCGAACTCGTGTAGTCGCGGGTGCCCTCGCGGCCCTCCCAAATGCCAGAGTCCTGGTCGCCCCAATGCTCGGCGGCGTGGTCGGCCAACCTGCAGAGCAACGCCTGCGTTGCGTCATCGAGGTCGGTGAGTCGGTCGCGCAGTTGCCACGCAGCGTCGAGCACCTCACCTGGCACATCGAGTTGTTCTTGCTCCCACGCGCCGTTGCCGATCCGAACCGGCTGCGCGCCATGGAAACCGGCCAGGTGGTCGAGTGTGTGCTCAGTGAGATCGATCTCGCCGTGAATGCCATACACGGCCTGGACGCGCGGTACAGCAGCCGTCACGCCGGCTATCCACGAGAAGTACTGCTGCGCTTCGTCGGGGCAGGCCGCCACCCATTGCGCCTGCACCGTCATGCTCGTGTCACGCAGCCAGGCGAAGCGATAGTCCCAGGTTGCGTCGGGCGCTTCGGCCTCGACGAGTGATGTCGTCGGGGCGGCCACGATCGCGCCGGTTGGCGCATGTGTGAGCGCCTGCAACACGATCGCACTGTGCTGCACCAAGTCTTGATGATGGCCTCGATATCCCTCGTGCAGCCCAACCCAGGATCGCCACGCGGCGATCGTGTCGTCGAGGTGTGCACGCGGATCGCTGACATGTATGTCGCCGAAACCGAGCGACGTCGTCACCCGAGTTCCAGGTCTCGACATCCACGATGCTGACGCGCGCGCGTCGACAATCGTCAACTCCGCGTCGCAGGTGAGGGTGACACCGCCGCCAGCAACTTCGTTGTTCGACAGCGATTTGAGGACGACGTCGGCGCGCGCGTAGTCGTGCCTTGGCGCGTGCTCGAGCCGCATCTGCACTGTGCCGCTGACTCCTTCGGCCACGCGCACGAGTGTGTGTGGCGAGGCGCGCCCGATCTCGTGGCCCCGCTCGCCGTACCCGAACAGCAAGCCGTCGGTCACACGCACGACACCGTCAGCCGTCGTGAACGTGGTCTCAAGCACGAGGGTGCCCGGCAGATAGCGACGTACGACGGACGCCGGTTGCTCCGGCGCGATCGATAGGTGCCCGCCGTCGGGGTCAAGCAGTCGGGCAAACACGCTGGGGGAGTCGAAGTCAGGAGGGCAGAGCCACTCGACGCCACCACCGCGACTCACAATCGCCGCGGTCTGGCAATCACCGAGCATGGCCAGATCGCCGACGGCCAACGGTCCTAACGCCACCGGCTCGCCGAGCCGCTCGCCGTCGCCACGATCGCGAGATACCCCGCCGCTACCCCCAGAAACGCTTCTGCGACGGCGGCGGGGCGCCCGTCATAACCTCCTTTCGTGCTTAGCGCAGCCAAGGTGCAGCATTGGCGAAAGCGGGCACGAGCCAACCCGAGCGGACGGCGAATTGCAGGGTCTGCCGGACGACGAGATGCGCGGGTGGGTCGACGCGGAGCTGGTAACCCGCAGCCGTGAGCTCGACCTCGATGTCGGACAGCGCGCGAATGCCGCAGAGATCAACGAACGTCAGGTCGTGCAAATCCAGCACGAACGACGTGCCCGGTGAGCGTGCGCTGTCGTGGTGGCTGAATGCACTGACGAGCAGCGGCGCCGTCGCGAGGTCGAGCTCGCCGCGCACGATCAATCGCCGTCCATCAGGCACTAGCGTCGCGAACGCGTCGGCGCTCAACCGGTCGACAGCAACGGTCGGCTGCGCCGACTTGAGATTGTCACGCGCAGACCGCGCCGTGTTCCTGGCTTGTCGGACGAACGCCTGGGCTTCGGGGCCTCCTGGCGCAGTGGCGACGGCGACCAGAAAGAACTCGGCGACGCCGTCGGCAGAGTCGAGTCCGAGCTGAGCACCTACTTGGAGTAGAACCTCGCCTGCGGCTGCGAGGCTGCACCTGGTGAGTTCGGCGAGCATTCCCTGCGCCTGACCGAAAGCCAGCCGCGCGTCGAGGAGTTGGCCGAGGCCGCCGAGCCGACTGGACGTGCGATCACGCGCGGCCGACTGGCCTAGTTGGTCTGGTATCGGGGGCGCAGCGGTCGCTACGCGACCGACGGTCGGACGGGTGTTGGCCATGAATCCACCTTTGGGAGCGGTCGATGGCGACCTGCTGCCAGAGGTCTGGAGCAACACGGTGTCGATTTCGAGGAAGTGTCGACGCTGATGAGCGTAGACCTCAGTGGCCGGTATGTCTTGACTACAGAGTATTCGATGATTCTGTACCGGCCTTCGCTTTTCGGGACGCGTGGTCCAGGACCTGCTGGGAAGGCAGTTGCCGACTCACGACCGCAGCCGCGACCGCGGAGAGTCGAAGGTTGTGGTCACGGGCGTAGCGGCGTAGCGCACCGAATGCCTCATCCATATCGAGCCCGCCCGTCTGGGCGAGCACCCCCTTCGCTTGCTCGATCACGATGCGCGAGGTAAGAGCCGTATTCAGTTGGCTCACGACCAGATCTTTGTCGGCGGCCGCCTTGTCTTGAACAAGGGCAACAGCGGCAACGTGCGCCAGCGCCTGCGCGAGATCGAGGTCGTCGGCGCTCAAGGGGCCGACGGTGGTGCCGAAGAGGTTCAACGCACCGAGCACAGAATTGCGCAACCGCACGGGCACCGCATGAACCGAAACGTACCCCGCCGCCAAAGCTTTGGGTACCAACCGCGGCCAGCGTTCGGTCTCCTTGGCTAGATCGGCGACGCTGACAGCTACTCCGGATTTGAAACACTCGAGGCACGGGCCTTCTGAAGGCTGCACCTGGAAGAGCTCAAGCACCCTGGTCTCTTCCGACGATGCGGCGAGCAGGTGCAAGGCGCCTGTGCCGTCGGCGAGCAGGAGGCCAGCCGACGTGATATCGAGCAGTCGGGCGCAGTCAGTCGTGAGCTCCGTGAGCAGATCGACCACGTCGAGGCCGTTGGCGAGCTCACCCAACAACGAGACGAACGCGGCCACGATGTGACGCTCGCGCTCCGTCGGCATAGTTGTGCGACGTCCCCCTTTGCTTCGCTGGCTCAAGCCGGTAGGTGACTATCAATCGAGCAAGCGGCACCGATGGTTCACCCGCAGGCCTGTCGCTGAGTTGTCATATGTATCTAGTTAGGTTAGACCGCCCGTTCTTTGCGCACCAGTGATCGTTTGGGCATTTCCCTGTTAGGGTGTCCTTCAACCCCGTCTAGACCCTGCGGCACGAGTGGCGGCATGGGCGGGTGGGTTTCATGGACGACTCAGATCTGTCCCGGGTGCTGAGCGAGTTCGCCCGAACCCTGACGACGGACTTCCCGATCCAGGGAATCCTCGACCATCTGGTCGGCCGCATCGTCGATGTGCTCCCGATTTCGGCCTCGGGGGTGACGTTGATTTCCGCGGGCTCCGCACCGCACTACATCGCCGCCTCCGACGAATCCGCTCTTCGGTACGAGCGGCTGCAGACCGAGATGGGCGAAGGCCCCTGCTTGCTGGCGTACAACACGGGCGAGGCCGTCGCCGCCCCTAATCTCGCATTCGACACGCGGTTCCCCAAGTTCGGTCTCCCGGCTGTTCAGGCCGGGCTTGCGGCCGTGTTCGCTTTCCCGCTTCGCCACACCCAGGGTCGGCTCGGTGCGTTGGACCTCTACCGGGACAGCGCCGGCGACCTCAATGCGTTCGAGCTGTCTACGGCCCAGACCTTGGCTGACGTCACGACGGCGTACCTCCTCAACGCGCAAGCGCGCGACGAGGCTCGAGCCACCTCGGAGCGCTTCCGACACGGCGCGCTGCACGACTCGCTGACGGGCCTACCCAACCGCGCCTTGCTGCACGAACGGCTTGACCATGCGGCCCAGCGGGCTAGTCGGTCGCACACAACAGCCGGCATTCTCTTCGTCGATCTCGATCGGTTCAAGCGGGTCAACGACGGCCACGGGCACTCCATCGGCGATGAGCTGTTGCTCGCGGTGGCGAAGCGCCTCTCTAGATTGGTTCGCCCCGGCGATACCCTCGCGCGGTTCTCCGGCGACGAATTCGTCTTTCTCTGCGAAGACCTGAACAGCCCTGACGACGTCGAGGTGCTCGCCAAGCGCGTCGACGAAGCCTTCCGCGTGCCGTACGAGGTCCGCGGCCTGGCGATCCCGATCACAGCGAGTGTGGGCATGGCATACGCCGGTCCGGGCGAGGGCATTGACGACCGCCTCTTGGCGAAGGCCGATACCGCGATGTATCAGGCGAAGCGCAAGGGCGGCGGGGCACACCAAGTGATCGACCTGCGCGCGGCTGTACAAGACAGCGAGCGAGCGACCTTGCAGCACGACCTCATGCTGGCGTTCGAGGCGGACAAGCTCGCGGTGGCGTATCAGCCGATCCTGCGGTGCACGGATCGGGCGATTGTCGGCGTCGAGGCGCTGCTGCGATGGACCGACCCCGAGCGCGGGCCGGTGTCGCCCCTGGCGATGGTGTCGGCTGCGGAGGACAGCGGGCTCATCGTCGCTATTGGTGCGCGAGTGCTGGAGCGCAGTTGTCGCGATCGCGCACGTTGGCTCGCGAACGGCTCGCCGCTCGATCTAGCGGTCAACGTGTCGGCGCGCCAACTCATGAGCCCGACGTTCACGTCGATCGTGGCCGACATCCTCAAGGCTACGGCCATGGATCCCCGGGCCCTCGTGCTCGAAGTCACCGAGAATGTCTTTATCGAAGACATCGACCACGCCACGTCGGTGCTCACTGAGCTCAAGAGCCTCGGAATCAAAGTGGCGATCGACGACTTCGGCACCGGCTACTCGTCGCTGAGCTACCTGCGCAATCTGCCGGTCGACATGGTGAAGATCGACCAGGTTTTCATTGCCGACGTGTGTCGATCTGACGCCGGCCGCACGATCGTCGCGGCTATCAACGATCTTGCGCACGCATTGGGATTCAGCGTCACGGCGGAAGGCGTCGAAACCCGAGAGCAAGATGACGCGGTGATGGCAATCGGCTGCGATTTCGCCCAGGGATTTTTGTACGGTCGGGCGGTTTCGGCGGCCGACCTCCTCGCCAGTATCGGGGGTGTGCGCCTGCCAGCGTGAACCCAGCCAACGCCTCTACATTGAGGCGATGGGAGCAAAGCTAACCAACGGTCGGGTGCAGAAGTATTTCGACAAGCACGCTGCCGGTTACGACGAGCAGATGAGTTTCTTCGAACGGCGCATGCTTGGCAATCACCGACAATGGGCGACAGGGCAGGCGAGCGGCCAGGTGCTTGAGCTGGCCGTTGGCACGGGCTTAAACTTGCCTTCGTATCCGCCATCGGTCGACCAGGTGCTCGGCGTCGAGTTGTCGCCTCAGATGCTGCAACTCGCGCAAGCACGAATCACGAACAACGACCTGGGCGATCGTATTGAAGTTCGTCTCGGCGACGTTCAGCAACTCGATGTCGGCGACGCGACCATCGACACAGTGCTGTCGACCTACACGCTCTGCACAATCCCCGACCCGGACGCCGCGCTGCGCGAAGCGTGGCGGGTACTGCGGTCCGGTGGCCGACTCATCCTGGTCGAACACGGCCCGTCGAGTCGCTCGGTCATCCGCATGGGTCAGCGCCTCATCAACCCTTTGTCCCTCCGATTCGCGGCCGACGACTTGCTGCGCGAGCCGCTACCCATGGTGCGCTCCGCCGGGTTCGAGGTGGTGGATGCAGATCGCGCTGGCCGGTGGGGAACCGTGCATCGGGTGGTCGCGGTCAAGCCCGATGCCGATGCGGCTGCTAGATAAAGCCTGCTACTTGACTAACTAAGGTAGCGGGCATAACCTTGCTCCCATGACGGCCCCCCGCGACCCGCAGCTGCTCAAAGGCATCGTGTCCTTGCTGCTGCTCCAGCTCCTCGCCGAGCGTGAGTCCTACGGCTACGAGGTGGTGCAACGACTCCATGAGACCGGGTTGACCGACGTCCTCGAAGGCACGGTGTATCCGGCGCTGTCACGGCTTGAGCGCGAGGGCCGGGTCAGCGCCCGTCTTGTGTCCTCGCATGCCGGTCCCGCTCGCAAGTACTACCGGCCAACCGCGGCCGGCTACGAAGCTCTCGCCTCGGGCGCAGCGAGCTGGGCATCCCTGACCGCTGTCGTGACCTCAGTACTGAATCGTCCCGTGCCCGCGCAACCGATCGAAGGAAACTGACATGCCCGACACCTTGTCCCTGCTCGATCGGCTGCGCATCGAACGCGTCGTATGGGTCCTCGATCAGCGCCTCTACGACCTCCCACGCAAATCGCGCATCGCCAAGCGACGCGAAGTGCGCGAGAACCTACAGGTGGCCGCCGCCGACGTCGGAGTCGGCCTCGCACTACGAAATCTGGGCAACACCCATCGACTGGCAGCCGAGTACCGCGCCGCGGAATTCGGCGACGATCCCCGGCCGGCATGGCTGGCTGCCGCGCTGTTTCTCGCTACCGCGCAGCTTTTCTTCACCGCGTTCCTCGCCGAGGCTGCGAATGCTTTCGGCGCTGGCATCAAAGCCGCGAACCCTGCTGCGACCGGCACGTTCACCTGGAGCGGTCTCGGCTATGTACAAGACACGGTGACCTACACGTTCGTCAACGGCCAAGGCTCGTCCGTCGGCGGTGCGTGGACGCCGTTCGCTTGGGTGCTGTGGGCCATCGCGACAATCTGCGTCGGTCGGCTCTGGCGCGTTGCATCACTGTGGCGCCGCCGCCAAGCCGCAGTCACCGACGCGAGCTAGGCGTTCTGCGGGCGGACGGCCGGTTCTTACTCAGTCTGTGCTTCGTCACAAGAGTAGGTATGTACGGCCGCGCCCTAGTACGCCGCGCTTTTGGTAGTTGGTATGGATCATGCCTGGGCTGAACGGTCGCGGAGCCGTTGGGCCATTCGGCGGAACTTTTTCCGCTTTCACGCTCACCGTCATGGGCTTATCCACAGATTGCTGTTCGTGCCGTTGAGTGCGGATGACGGGGGCGGCTACGCTCCACCAACTTGCCGGACCAGGGGGAATGGCGGGCGAGTCGCTTCCAGGGGGAATCGTGGACGCCGTCGACGTTGTCGAGGACGAAGTCCGAGTTGGTTCGTCGGCGCGGCCTCGATCCGGTTGCCGATAGCGCGAGCGTGCGGCTGCTCGTCGAAGAAGTCGTCGCGGACTACGACGATCGGACGTTGACGAGTTCGCTGCCGCCGATTCTCGATCGTCGCGGCGCCGTGCGGACGGTCTTTGACGCTGTGGCCGGCTTTGGGCCGCTGCAGCGATACCTCGATGACGGCCTCGTCGAGGAAATCTGGATCAACGAGCCCGGTCGTGTCTTCATCGCCAAGCGCGGTCGCAGCGAGCTTACGAACACGATCCTCACCAGCGCTCAGGTTCGCGACCTGTGCGAGAAGATGTTGAAAAGTTCAGGCCGTCGCGTCGACCTCTCAACTCCGTTTGTCGATGCGATGCTGCCCGACGGCAGTCGGTTGCACGTAGTGATCCCTGACATCACCCGTCGCCACTGGGCGATCAACATCCGCAAGTTCGTGTTGACTGCCCATTCGCTCGACGAATTGATCGCACTCGGATCACTTACGACGCAGGCAGCAAGGTTCCTCGAAGCCACCGTCGTCAGTGGTCTCAACGTCATCGTCGCCGGCGGAACGCAAGCGGGTAAGACGACGCTCTTGAACTGTCTTGCGGCCGCGATACCGGCACGCGAGCGAGTCGTGACATGCGAAGAGGTCTTTGAACTTCGGGTTCCGCTTCCCGATGTCGTCTCGATGCAGACCAGACAGTCGAACCTTGAAGGCACGGGCGAGGTGCGGCTACGCCGGCTTGTCAAAGAGGCCTTGCGAATGCGGCCCTCGCGCCTGATCGTCGGCGAGGTACGCCAGGAGGAGTGCCTCGACCTACTCATCGCCTTGAACTCGGGCCTGCCAGGTATGTGCACGATCCACGCGAACAGCGCTCGAGAAGCCGTCACCAAGATGTGCACCGTGCCATTGCTGGCGGGTGACAACGTCGGCCACGCCTTCGTCGTGCCAACAGTCGCCGCGAGCGTCGACGTTGTTGTCCATACCCAAACGGACGGACAGGGCCACCGAAGGATCGGCGAGATCGTGGCCGTCCCCGGCAGAGTCGAAGGCAGTGGCGATTCGAGCGTGATCGAAATCGAAGACCTCTTCATGACCCGAAATCATCGGCTCGTGCGCGCCGACGGATTTCCGCCGCACCCAGAACGCTACGAGGCTGCCGGGTTCGACCTTCGTGAGCTGCTCAGGCACGACCGTCTTGACGAAATACAGGCGGTCTGACCGATGGGTGGATTTCTCGGGTTGCTGTTCGGTGTCGGTGTAACGATGATCTGGCAATCGGGGCCCCGGCGACCATCGAGAGCACCTCGACGAACACCCACGATCACGCAACGCACGGCAGACGCACTTGCTCAAGCCGGCATCGAAGCGGTGACCCCGAAGCAGCTGCTCGGATCGTCCATTGGGCTGGCCGCAGCCGTCTTCGTGTTTGCCGCTGCCATGTCGCGCACGCTACCTATTGCGCTGGCGTTCAGCGCATTTGCTGCGTTCGCACCGATGTCGCTCGTGCGTTTCCGGCAGCGCAAACGCCGCACTGAGCTGCGCGACCTGTGGCCTGAAGCCGTCGACAACTTGGCCTCGGCGGTGCGGGCGGGTCTGTCCCTTCCCGAGGCGCTGACGCAACTCGGAGTGCGCGGCCCAGAGGAGCTGCGGCGGCCGTTCCAACGATTTGGCGAGGACTATCGCGCAAACGGTCGATTCTCTGAGTGCCTGGACCGGCTGAAAGTGGCGCTCGCGGATCCGACCGGCGATCGGATCGTTGAGTCGCTGCGGCTGGCGCGTGATGTTGGTGGCACCGACCTGGGTCGGCTCCTTCGCACGCTGTCCTCCTTCTTGCGTGAAGATGCGCGAACCCGAGCTGAGCTTGAGACGCGGCAGGGTTGGTCGGTCAAGGCTGCCCATCAATAAAGCATCTGGTCGCCTAGGCTCGGCTGATCGACCCAGTGTCGCCGAGGCTCGGCGGAAAGCGGTCGCTGTGTCGGCGCCAAACAGAATGGATCGGTCGGCTCCGGCCGGGGAACTCATTCTTCGAACAGGTTTCGCCGCTGCCAATAAACGCGATCATCTACCGAGATCCGGTAGTTCGTGGTTGCGCCCGAATGGCCGATGGTCGACAACACAGACTTGCCGAAGACAACACAGTCGAGAACTGCTAGCGACGACCTAGGGGATCAATGTTTAGCCAAACCCAAGCTAGCCGCGACCATCAGTCGGGCCGGTTAGTCCCGGCGGCTTTGAGCGCGTGCCTCGTCGCCGTAGCCGTCGTGGGTTGCGCGTCTCGCGCCGCCCCTAGTGATGCGGGCACGGGCGCCAGCAAACGCCCAGCCGTAAGCTCGACGACCGCTGTAGCCGCTACCCCGACCGTCACTTCCAACGATGCCGTAGACCCAGGCTTCCCGCCGGTCGAGACGGGGATCCCGATGGATCCTGACGTGCCGTTCAACCCGCCGACCCCACCGCCGGCGTCGCCGAAGCACAACTCCGGCGGCGGCCGAAGCGACGGCGTCATCTGGCTGCCGCCACCCATCCTGGTCGGGCAAGCTACCCAATCCCCACTCGCCGCGCCAAGCCACTGAGGACCAGCAAACGCAATCAACTGCCGCGAGGTATTCATTGACCCCGGCGCACTGGCGCAGTGGCACATCGCTTCCGCGGAGACATTGCAGTCCTGCGGTACCGTTTCGACTCCACTGGGCGGACGCAGCGCCCGTAAACGATCGCCTCGCCG
>OLLJ01000287.1_pt1 | contig 12727 bp, 9 predicted proteins | sample 1604521 | NCBI WGS metagenome assembly OLLJ01 (sample SAMEA104055714, study PRJEB20765) | soil metagenome | isolation source: soil
GTTTCGAGAATCGCCTTGCCGGTGGGCGAGCACAGCGCCATCACGACGGTGCTGCCGCGCGGCCACACCTGTACGTCGCCATCGCCGGCCGCGAGCCACAAGCCTTGATCGAGCAAGTCGCGGGCGAAGGTCCACTCGATCCGTTCGGTCCGGCCGGCGTCGAAGCTCACGCAGACGGCATAGGGATCCGTGCGGTCGTAGGTGAGCTGGGCGGAAACGCTCACGGGTTCGGCGCCGGCAAGCACAAGCGTGAACTCGAGATCGGCCACCAGCTTGTACATGAAGTTGGCATCCCCGCTAACGGTGGATCTAACCCTGTCCCCGTCCATGAAGAGGGGCATCTGGGTGAAGCCCGCCCATGTAGAGTGACGGCCTGCTGGGGCGTATAGCTCAGTGGGAGAGCACTGCCTTCACACGGCAGGGGTCCCTGGTTCGAACCCAGGTACGCCCACCCAGCTGACTTGGCTCGGTGGCTGCCGGTCACGGGTGATGCTTGCACAATGTGTGCATGCCAAACGTGTTGATCCGAGACGTGCCAGAGAACGTCCACCGACAGTTGCAGGCCCGCGCCCACGAGCAGGGACAATCGCTGCAGCAGTACCTGGCTGGCGAGCTTCGTCGGCTCGCCGAGCGCCCTTCGATGGACGAGGTTCTCGCTCGGATCGGTACCCACAAGGGCGGCCGCGTCGGTCTTGCGCAGGCCGTGAGTGACCTATCGGCCGACCGAGATCGCCGATGACGATCACTGTACTCAGCTCCTGATGGGGGCCACCGCCGATATGGATCACGACGAATTGCTCAGCCGAGGGTTGCTTTACGTTCACCGGGCCCGAGAAGACCTGCGTGCCCGTGCGGCCTTGCGCCCCGCGGGACCGCCGCTGGCAGTGGTACGTGACCTGACGCTCGACGACGCGATACCGGCGAGGCTGTACCGCCCTTCGATCGATGCGACGCCACTGGCGTTGTTCTTTCACGGCGGCGGGTTTGTCATGGGTGACCTCGACACCCACGACCTTTTCTGTCGGCGCCTCGCAAGCACCTCGCATGTGACGGTGCTGTCGGTCGACTATCGACGGGCCCCTCAAGATCCAGGCCCGGCTGCCGTTGATGACGGTGTCCGCGCGGGCGTGTGGGCGTTGGAACATTTGGCCGAGCTCGGCGGTGATGAGTCGGGTGGCGTCGCCTTAGCCGGTGATAGTGCGGGCGGCGCGATCGCGGTGCTGACCGGCGTCCGGCTTCGTGCTCTTGGCTTGAACGTCAGTGCGATGTTGCTGCTGTACCCGAACGCCGACATGACCTTGTCGATGCCAAGCGTGCACGACAAGGGCCACGGGTGGGGGCTCGATGTCGACGACCTCACCTGGTTCGTACAGCAGTGGGTGCCCGACCCGGAACGTCGGGCGGCGGCCGATGTCAGCCCACTACATGCGCCGTTGCACGGCCTGCCGCCGACGATTCTGGTTACAGCCGAACACGACCCCTTGCGGGACGAAGGCATCGCCCTCGCCGACGCGATTCGGGCAGCAGGCGACGATGTCGTGCACCTTGACTACGCCGGGCTCAGGCACGGCTTCGTCGGGTCAGCGCACGAGTCGCCGGCCGCCGCGCAGGCGACCAACGAGAGCTTCGAACAATTCGGCCAGCTCGTTCGCCGAGCTGCCGGTCACACGATGTAGAGCATCAGGTTGCGCGGTCAGCCATTGTCGTCGCGGCCGAACATCGCGAGCAGCCTCGTTTGCGGACTGGCGTCGGCTGGCACCGGCGGACGGGCGGCGATGGCGCCGCCAGCTCGGTACATCTCCTCGCGATCGACAAACCAATCATGGACGGCGGTCACTGACGGCTCGTCGAGATGGTGATCCGCACCAATGGCGACGGCCAGATCCCACCCGTGGATGAGATGGTCGGCCGCGATCTGCCACAGATACTCCGCAGTGGGCGTCGGCCCGAAGCTGAGCTGAACGATGCGGTCGGGCTCGGTTGCGTCGGCCGCCGCGAGCGCGGCTGTCCAAGCCGTTGACCACGCCTGCGTTGGGTCATCGCCCAGCAAATCGCCGTCCAGCGAGTTGCCTACTTCGGCGATGGTGAGGCCGGCGAGTAGCGGGGGAATCCACCGGTCTTCGCCGACCACGTGATTGACCAAATCGTGCACCGACCATTCGGTGCACGGGGTTGGGGCAGTCCAGTGGGCTGCGGTGACCTGGCGCACGATCGCGTCGAATCGCTCGGATGTACGCCGGTAGATGTCGTGTGCGGACGGTGCGACGGCGTTCATTTGGCGTACGCGCTTGCGCCGAACCAGTCGACGACGATGACGTCTTCGTCGCCGACGACCCACGCGTCGTGGCCCGAGGGCAGCGACGTCACATCTCCGGCGTGTGCGTCGAACTCCGTACCGTCAGCCATCTGGATGCGCAAGGTGCCGGCTGCGTGGTACTGGAAGTGCGGCGCTTCACACAGGTCGGTGCCGGCGATCGGCTTGACATCGTTCGACCACCGCCAGCCAGGGTGCAACACCAGCCGGCCGATGTCACTGTCACCGACGTGCAGCAGTTCGAGGCGCCCGTGCTCGAACGAGCGGGTCTCGTCGGCGTTGGAGAAGTCGCGGTGCTCGGTCACTTGGGTCGGTGCTGCGGTCGTTGCGGTGTGGTGCGTCATGGTGTGCTCCTGCCTGGTCGTCGGGAGTTCGTGATCAGAACGTATGAAGCCGACCTAGCGGTTACCTAGCAGATCTTCGAGCATCTGCGAGCCGTGTGCTAGCCGGTGGATGATGAGCACGTGACCGCACGCATCGAGCTGCGCCTGCTCGGTCGTTTCGTCGTGCTGCGCGACGGCGTCGAAGTCGCTCCGGCCGAGTTCGGCGGGCGGAAGGTACGGGAGTTGCTCCGCATCTTGGCCACCCGACGCGGTGAGTTCGTCTCCAACGATGTTTTGACCGAAGCGCTCTGGCCTGACCGCCCGCCGGCCGACCCTTCCGCCAATGTTCAGGTACTCGTCAACCGCGCGCGTCGCGCCACCGGGAGCCCGACCCTGATTCGCACTGGACCCGGCGGCTACACGTTGACCGACGGGCCCGACTGCATAACGGACGCCGACCAGCTAGGCGCCGAGTTCGCGGCGGCCAGCCACCTCAGCGGGTCTGCGGCCCTCGATGCGTATCGCCGGGCGCTCACCGCGTTCGTCGGCGAACCGCTGGCCGACGACGGATACGCGGCCTGGGCCGAACCCGCACGCACCCGGATTACCCGGATGCGACAGGAAGCCCGCGAACGCGCCGCCGAACTGGCGATCGAGCAGGGCGACGCATCGTTGGCCGTCGAGTATGCCGACGCGGCTGCCGCCGCCGAGCCGTTGCGAGAGGTCGCGGCGCTGTTGCTCGTGCGCGCGCTGGCACTGGCCGGCGACACCGCTGCCGCTCTCGCTCACTACGACAGGTACCGCCGCACCCTGGCCGATGAGCTCGGACTCGATCCATCACCGGCAGCACAGCACGTGCAGGCCAGCCTCCTCGACGGCAGCATCGCCCAGCGGCCGCGGGCTGCGGCGCCCATCCAACGTCTACCCAGCGATTTCGCCGGGTTGCGCTTCGGGGGTCGCACCGACGAGGTCGAGAGTGTCGTCGCTCGAATCGCGAGTGCCGGCATCGTGGTCTTGGCAGGTGCTTCCGGCACCGGGAAGTCACGTCTACTGGCCGAGATTGGCATGCAGCGTCATGTGTTCGCCGCGCGCGCATACTGGCCCGAGCGGTCGTTGGCGTGGAGCTTGGCTCGCGCTCTGCTACGCGAGTTGCTCACGGATGACGTGACGGCCGCTGATGCATTGCCGCTCGTTCTGCGCAGTGCTGTCGCCGACCTGCTGCCTGAACTCGAGCCTCAAGGCGGTGGCCCTTCGCGCATCAACGCGATCGACACCGAAGCGGAAAGTCAACGCGCGCTTCTCGTGGAGGCGTTCGTGCGGTTGTTAAGCCGGGTCGCTCATCCGGTGCTCGTCGTCGATGATCTGCAATGGGCCGATCCGAGCAGCCTTCAGCTCCTCGCCACCGTGCATGAACGGCTCCCGGGCCTCGCGTTGGTCGTGGCATATCGACCTGGTGAAGTGACAGTGGGCGACGAGGTCTCAGTCTTGCTTGCGCGTTTCGACGACGCCGACGTGATCGAACTCGGTGGGCTATCCGTGACCGCCATCGGCGATCTCGTAGCCGATTCGCCGCTCGCAGATGCGCTCGCCACGAGTACCGACCGCAGTCCGCTGGCGATTGCTGAAGTGCTTCGTGCGCTGTCGCGAGAGGGCCTCGTTGCCGTCGACGGCCACGGGAGATGGCACGGGCGGGAGGCACCGAAAAGCGCCGGGTCGGCGCACCTGACCGATCGAACCATCGAGCTTGGTTTGCTCGGTCAACGTCGTGTCCTTGCGCGTCGCATATCGCGGTGTACGGGTGCCGCGGCCGAGATTCTGCGGCTCCTCGCGCTGGTCGGCCGCGAGGTGTCGGCCCGGACGCTCGCGCTGGCGACAAAGGCCAGCGAACGCGCCGTCCTCGATGAACTTGCGCACCTGTCGGCAGTGGGGCTCACCCGGCTGGGCGATCGTGGCTGGACGACCGCACACGACATGATCGCGGCAGTCGTCATCGACGTCATGACGGACGCCGAACGTGGTCGGCTGCACGCTCATGTGGCCGCAGCGCTGACTGCCGAACAGGCCGATGACGCCGAGATCGCGCGCCATTGGCTGCGCGCGGGGGAGTCAGGCAAGGCGGCGCAAGCATTCGTGACGGCGGCCGAACGGGCGCTTGAGGCGTTCGCCGACGCGGAGGCGGAAAGCCTGGCTGATGCCGGGTTCACCGCCGGAGCGACCCTGACCGTCAAGGCGCGGTTGTTCGAGTTGCGCGCGCAGGCACGCGGTCGACGCGGCGATATCGGCGGCGCTCGCACCGACCTGCAAGCCGCCCTAACGACATATCAGCACGGGCCGACGCGCTCGGCCGTGCTGGCGCAATTGGCGATGCTGGCATCGGGTGCCGACGACCTGCGACGCGCATCTGAACTCGCCGAGCTGGCGATTATCGAAGCCGGACACGATGACGCCGCGCGGGCGAAGGCGCTGGAGGTTGCCTCTGTCATCGACATGAATCTCGACCGGGCCGAGCGGTCAGCCGCGCGGGCAGCGGAATCCTTGGCCATCTACCAAGACCGGGCCGACTCGCGGGGTGCCGCTCGCATTCTCGACGCGCGCGCGATGGCCGCGTTCCTCGATGGCGCTGTGGCGATCGGGACGCAACTCCTGCATGAGGTGGCGAACCTGTTCGAAGATTCGGGTGACCTGATGAGGGTCATCACCCCGCGGTCGACGCGAGGGCACGGGCTGGTGCTCATGGGGCGTCCGGCCGATGGCCTGGCCGATGCCAGCGCCGCCCTCGAAGTGGCGCGGTCGCTCGGACAGCCCGAGGGTGAGGCATTTGCCCTTTGGCATATGTCCGAAGCGCTGTCGGCACTAGGGCGCGTTGACGAAGCAAGGGCGCACGGGCACGAAAGCCTGGACGTCGCCCAACGGATCGGCCATCGCGGCTGGACGGCAACCGCATGGCGGGCCATTGGCATCGCCGAACAAGCGGCCGACGATCACCGCGCCGCGGTCGCAGCGTTCGATGCTTCCCTTGGCGCTTCAGCGAACCTCGAACTGTTTGCGTGCTGGGCTGCTGCGCGGATGGCGCTCAGCTACCTCGCGCTCGGCGACGTCGATAGTGCCGTCCCACTGGTTACGCAGGCGCTGGGCGAAGGGCCGCCGTTAGGCCACTACGAAGCCCGACTCGCGCAGGCTGAACTGGCGGCAAGGCGAAACGACCCGGCGGCCGCCGCACTGGCTGCGGCGGCCCTCATAGCTGCCGATGTCGGAGGGGTACGGCAGTACCGCGACAGATTGGTCACCCTCGCCGCAGTGTGATCCGCAGGTGGTCGACCGGATTCAGCTTGTAGGCCCGGGAAATTCGGCCGTAGTCGACGCATTCCATCGCTTTCCGTCTGGTCTGCTGATGCCGATCAGGTGAACCTTTTGGCGAAGCGCTACCGGGGGCGCCAGTTCGGGGCGATGATTGCCCGATGCGGGTTGAAGCGGGGGCTGTGGTCGACGAGTTCGACCTCGAAGGCATTGGCCGGGTGGTTGCCCGGCACGCACGGACGAAGGACGACGACGGCGTCGTGTGGGCATGCATGTTCACGGTTGTCGCGACTGGCAACTCAGATCTGGCGATCGTGCACCGGTTGTCGGCGACGAGTTTGGCGGAGGCCCGCCGCTCGGTGCGTCAGGCGGTCGAGTTTCTGGCTGGTCGCGCGGCTGCGGCGCCGAAGAATGGCGGGGCAGCGACGACCGGTCCGGCGATCCGGCGCGGCGACGACCCGCTGACAAACGCCCCAAGCGGACGCCGTCCCGACCGGCTGCCGGTCGACCACGTGCCCGCGCCGCTCTCCTAGGCTGATCTTCCGGCTCGCTAGCATCGTGACGGCATCGTCCGTCGCGTCCTGGGAGCCCTCGTGTCCGACATCACCGTCACCGTCGCCGGCAGCGCGCGAACGGTTCCAGACGGCACGACGGCGACTGACCTCTTTGAAGGCGATCGGGCGGTCGTAGCCGCGCGCATCAACGGGCAGCTGCGCGACCTGGCCGCCGTGTTGGTGGCCGACGATGACGTCGAGGGCGTGCTGATCGACTCTCCCGACGGCCGATCGATCCTGCGGCACTCGACCGCGCACGTCATGGCCCAGGCTGTGCAAGATCTCTTTCCCGGCACGTTGCTCGGTATCGGGCCGCCGATCGAGAACGGCTTCTATTACGACTTCGCGCCGGCCCACCCGTTCACGCCCGACGACCTTGGCCGCATCGAGAAGCGGATGCTCGAGATCGTCAAGGAAGGTCAGTTCTTTCGCCGCCGCGTCGTCTCCGATGACGATGCCCGCATCGAGTTGAGTACCGAACCGTTCAAGCTCGAGTTGATCGGCCTGAAGGGCGCGTCGGCCGACACTGAAGGCGCCTCCGCCGAAGTCGGCGCAGGTGAGCTGACGATCTACGACAACGTGCGTCGTGATGGCTCGGTGGCGTGGAAAGACCTCTGTCGTGGGCCGCACATTCCGAGTACCCGACTGATTCCTGCCTTGAAGGTGATGCGAGGCGCGGCCGCGTACTGGCGTGGCAACGACAAGAATCCGCAGCTGCAACGCATCTACGGCACCGCCTGGGAATCGCGCGACGCGCTGAAGGCCCATCTGCACATGCTCGAAGAGGCAGAGAAGCGCGACCATCGCAAACTCGGTGCCGAGCTCGACCTGTTCAGTTTCCCCGACGAGATCGGGTCAGGGCTGGCGGTGTTCCATCCGAAGGGCGGCATCATCCGGCGCGAGATGGAGGCCTATTCGCGTCGCAAGCATGACGAGGCCGGCTACTCCTTCGTGAACACTCCGCACATCACGAAGGAAGATCTGTTCCTCACCTCCGGGCACCTGCCGAAGTACCAAGACACGATGTTTCCTCCGATGGAGTTCGAAGGCACCAACTACTACCTCAAGCCGATGAACTGCCCGATGCACATCCTGATCTACAAGTCGCGCGGCCGTTCGTATCGTGAATTGCCGCTGCGGCTGTTCGAATTCGGCGCGGTCTACCGGTATGAAAAGTCCGGCGTCGTGCACGGGCTCACCCGGGTACGCGGCCTGACTATGGACGACTCGCACATCTTCACCACCCGAGAGTCGATGGGCAGCGAGATACGTAACGTGCTGTCGTTCATCCTCGGGCTGCTGCGTGACTTCGGGCTGGAGGATTTCTACCTCGAGCTGTCGACTCGAGACGACAGCGACAAGTTCATCGGCGAGCAGTCGGCATGGGACGAAGCAACAGCCGCACTGCAAGAGGCCGCCGATGCCTCAGGTCTGGAGTTGGTACCCGATCCGGGCGGCGCTGCCTTTTATGGTCCGAAGATCTCGGTGCAAGCCCGCGACGCCATCGGTCGCACGTGGCAGATGTCGACGATTCAGGTCGACTTCAACTTTCCCGATCGCTTTGACCTCGAATACCAGGCGGCCGACGGGACAAGGCAGCGGCCGGTCATGCTGCACCGCGCCTTGTTCGGGTCGATCGAGCGGTTCTTCGGCGTGCTCACCGAGCACTACGCCGGCGCGTTCCCGCCGTGGCTTGCACCGGTTCAGGCCGTCGGGATCCCGATCACCGGGGCGCACGTGTCGTACCTGCACGATGTGGTGGGGGCGGAGCTGCGCGCGGCCGGCGTTCGATTCGATGTCGACGACTCGGATGAGCGCATGCAGAAGAAGATTCGCAATGCGCAGAAGCAGAAGGTGCCGTTCATGTTGATCGCCGGCGATGAGGATCAGGCCGCGGGTGCGGTGTCGTTCCGCTATCGCGACGGCACGCAAAAGAACGGTGTGCCTCTTGCTGACGCCGTGGCGGAGATCACCGACGCCATCGAGCGGCGGGTGCAGGTGTGAGTGCGGCGGACACCCCGGATAGTGGTGTGAGTGGGGGTGGCGAAGGTGTTGACGCGACCGGCATGGCGGGGTTGCGCGACGCCTTCGAACGCATCTGGACGCCGCACCGGCTCGCGTACATAAGCGGGGAAAGCAAACCTGCCGACGGGTCGACTGACCCGAGTGTGTGCCCGTTCTGCATCATCCCGACGAAGACCGACGAAGACGCACTGATCGTCGCCCGCGGCCGCCTCGTGTATGCCGTGCTCAACTTGTATCCCTACACAACCGGGCACCTCTTGATCGTGCCGTTCCGTCACGTCGCCGACATCACCGACCTTGACGCCGACGAGTCGGCGGAGTTCGTGCTGTTCACTCAGCGGGCGGTTGCGACGCTACGCGCGGCCACCACGGCACTGGGTTTCAACCTGGGGGTCAATCTCGGCTCGATTGCAGGAGCCGGCATCGCAGCGCACCTGCACCAACACGTCGTGCCGCGGTGGGGTGGCGACTCGAACTTCATGGCCGTCGTCGGGCGCACTCGCATGTTGCCGCAGTTGCTAGTCGACACCCGCCGCATACTCGCCCAGGCATGGGTCGCAACCGACCTTTCCTAGGTGCGTTCCCGCGCAGCAGCTCAACGCCAGCCAAGTGCCGGGGCCACGTGACGCACCAGCGAGTCGAGAACGTGCGCGCAGTAGTCGACGCCGAGCTGGTTGGGGATAGTCAGCAGTAGCGTGTCGGCGGCGGCGATCGCCTCATCCTTGCCGAGTCCCTCGATGAGCTGCTCGGGGTCGCCAGCGTAGGTCTTTCCGAAGCGTGCCTTGCCGCCGTCGATGAAGCCGACCTGGTCCTGCGAGCTGCCTTCGCGGCCGAAGTACGCGCGGTCGAGGTCGCTGACGATCGGGAAGATACTGCGGCTCACGGACACGCGAGGCACCCGGGCATGGCCCGCGTCAGCCCAGGCCTTACGGAACAGGTCGATCTGCTCGGCCTGCAGCTGATGAAACGGAACTCCCGTGTCCTCCGTCAACAGTGTTGAGCTCATCAGGTTCAGGCCTTGCTCGGCGGCCCACACGGCGGTCTTGCGAGTGCCAGCGCCCCACCAAATCCGCTCGCGCAAGCCCTTCGAGTGTGGCTCGATCCGTAGCAGGCCCGGCGGATTGGGGAACATTGGCCGCGGGTTCGGCTCGGCGAAGCCCGACCCATCCAGGACGTCGAGAAAGACCCGCGCGTGTTCGCGGGCGAGGTCTGCGTGGTCCGTGCCATCGGCGGGCACGTAGCCGAAGTAGCGGTAACCATCGATCACTTGCTCCGGCGATCCGCGGCTGATGCCGAGCTGCAATCGGCCACCCGAGATGAGATCGGCGGAGCCGGCGTCTTCGGCCATGTAGAGCGGGTTCTCGTAGCGCATGTCGATGACGCCCGTACCGATTTCGATCCGGCTGGTCCTGGCTCCGATGGCTGCGAGCAGCGGGAACGGCGACGACAGCTGATTGGCGAAATGGTGCACCCGGAAATACGCCCCGTCCGCACCCAGTTCCTCGGCGGCGACCGCAAGGTCAATGGACTGCAGCAGCACGTCCGAGGCCGAGCGAGCCTGCGAGTGCTGCGAGGGCGTCCAGTGCCCAAACGACAAGAATCCAATGCGCTTCATGAGGAACCAAACATCCGGACCGCCGATGATCTTCCCGCCAATCGTGAACCACGGCCGTCATGGCGCCGCGTCCACCACGTCGGACACCCTCCCGACAATCGGCGCGACAGGATGTACGTCATCGCGGCAAATGTGTGCGTCGCCGACGGGCTACATCCGGTTGCATGTAGAGCAGTGCGCGGGTGCGGGCCAGGGCGACCGCGTTGACCGCGAGGCCAGTCAGAAGGATCCGATGCTCCATGCGGCTCGCCGCGGCGTCATGCCTTCTGAGCCGCGTAACCGGGCGCTGTCGTGGTCCGCATGGTCGTGCTCCACACTCATCCGATGGGCCCTGGGTTGACTTGTCCGAAGTGTGGCGCACGTGACTGGCTGCGGATCCCCGGGCGGCGTCTGCGCGGCTTCCCGTTCGTGCAGGTCGGTCTCTTCGGTGTCGTACCTCTGGTTCGGTGCGTGTGCGCCACGTGCGGGTTCACCGAGGAGTGGGTTGAGGGTCAAGCTGACCTCGCCAAGATCAGGCACAAGTACCGCAGCCGGCCCTAGCCTCGATCTTTCGTGGGTTGCCGGGCAGCGAGAGACGGCGGAGCCGACAGCTCGGCTCCGACAGGCCGCGCGACTCGCGGCAAGACAGGACGTTGTCTTGAGGCGACTGGCCACTGATGGGGGCTGTTTCGGTGACTAGTCCGAACGTCTGTTCCGGTCGGCATTGCTCGGTGTCGGCCAGGACCGATGCAAACGCGAACGCCTCCACCTCACGGCGCGTTGCCAAATGCGAAGGGCAGGGCGTCAGACAGGAGCACGTCAGGTTCGCCTGCGAGACTTACCGGGACTCGACCAGGCAGGCGAAGCCGATACGTGTGGAGGGAACGGCGGCGTGAGTGACATGCGTTCGGGGCGTCAGTCGGCCGCGTCAGCGCCGGCCACGGGCCGTTCCTCATGGTGGCGTCGGCTTCGTTGGCGTCGGGTGCTCGTCATTGTCGGTGCACTCGGTGTTGTCGTGATCCTCGCCATTGTGGTCATCGGTTCTGTGCTCTTCGGACAGATTCACCGGGTCAACATCCGCTTCACCGCGCCTCAACAAACCCCCGCCGTCGGTGGCGCAGGTGCCGCCTCGGCAAGCACGCCAACCTTGTCTCCGACTGTAGGCCCGACGTCGGCGCCCGGTTCGGAGAACTTTCTGCTGATGGGTTCAGATAGCCGCGATTTTGCGGGCGGGCAGGCATACAACGTCGCTCCCGGCAGCGCAGCCTTCGTGACCGGCCAGCGGTCCGACGTGGTGATGGTGGTGCATATCCCGGCGGGAAACACAACAGCATCCGTGGTGTCTTTCCCGCGTGATTCGTGGGTGGAGTTGCCCGCCTACACCGACGCGAAGAACGTCGCACACGCCGCGGTGCACGCCAAACTCAACGCCGCGTTCTCGGTCGGTGGCGCACCCCTACTGGTAGCCACCGTCGAGCAACTCACCGGGCTACAAATCGACCATTTTGTGTCGGTCAACTTCCCTGGATTCCAGGGCATGGTCAACGCCCTGGGCGGTATCGATGTGTGCATCGCCACGAGTCGGCACGACACGAACTCGGGTGACTTTCTCACCGCTGGGCAGCACCACATCAACGGGGTGCAGGCACTGGCGCTGGTGCGTGACCGCGAATCGTTTCCCAACCAAGACCTCGGGCGGATCAAAGACCAGGAGTACTTCCTGTCGGTGATGCTGCGGAAGGTCCTGTCGGCTGGCACCTTGACGAACCCGTTCAAGCTCACCGACTTCCTCGACGTGGCGACCAACTCGCTCACCGTGGACTCCGGGCTTTCGTTGGGAGACATGCGTAAACTCGCGTCCCGCTTCAGCCACCTTGACGCCTCTCACGTCACTTTCCTCACCGCTCCGATCGCCAACGCCAACTACCGCGCAACGAGCAGCGTGTACGGCGACCAACCCCAAGACAACGTCCTGCTCGACGCCACCGCGATGGCAGCGCTGTTCACCAACCTCGCTAGCGACGCGACCCCCTCCGCGACCACGACCTCCCCACCAGCCTCGCCACCAGCCTCGCCACCGGACGAGCCCATCCAGGTCGATAACGGGACGGGCCGATCTGAACTCGCACACACCACAGCGACCCGACTGCAGGCCCTCGGCTTCCACGTCGGCGCGGTGGGAGACGCCCCAACGACCGCGACCACCACCATCAGCTACGGCCCGTCGGACTTGACCGCCGCCCAGTCACTGCAAGCCCGCGTGCCGGAGGCGACGCTGCTGCCCGCCACAACCGCCGGCGTCGTGTTGACCCTGGGCGCGAACTTCACCGACATCAACGCCGCGCCCACCCCGTCAACAGCATCAGCCGTCGCAGCGCCGAACCTGACCTGTGCTCCGTGACCCGTTGACGAGTTGCCCGATCAGCCATGTGAGCCGCCGCCTCGGGCGTGGGTTCGAGCAGGTGGATCGTCTTGGGTGGCGCCCTGGAGATGACCGTCGTCGCAGTTCCAGTGCCCTAGTTGAAAGACACGGTCACCGGAAGGACGAGTGGGGTGTAGACGGCGAAGAAGTCGCGGTCGTCGGGCACGAGGTAGCGGGTGGCGGACTGCTGCCAGTTAG
>OLLJ01000141.1_pt1 | contig 12646 bp, 13 predicted proteins | sample 1604521 | NCBI WGS metagenome assembly OLLJ01 (sample SAMEA104055714, study PRJEB20765) | soil metagenome | isolation source: soil
GGTATCGCAGCCCCGAACAGCCACCGGGCTGCACGGCCACGCGCAAGGCAAGGTCAGTGCGACCTTCCTGCTCCAGCAGCGCCTTGACTTTCGCGGCAGCATGATCGGTCAGCACGACGCCGGTAACCCCGGTCGTCTCTGGTTGAGCTGTCACGTCTTGAGCGGTCATTGCATCTGCTCCCTGGACTCCGCGAGTGCTTCTAGACCCATCGTCTCACGACCAACACCATCAAAGGCATTCGTCATCCCGAGTCTGGGTGCCAGCGATGGGAAATTTCGAGATCGGTGGCTACCCGCGCCGCCAGCGCGGTCAGTCCGGCTGGGCCAGCGTGCAGCGCCGCCTGCCACGACCCAGCCAGCCGCTCGACCGAGTGGGTGGAGGCGAATCCGGCCGTGGCGGCAGCGCTGGGCGTGATCAAGACCCGGCCGGCCAGCGCCACGCAAGGCACTCCGGCCGCACGGCAGCTGGCCGCGACCCGCACCGGCAGCTTGCCCCGCAACGACTGCGCGTCGAGGCTGCCCTCGCCGGTAATGACCAGATCGGACGCCGCCACCCGCCGGTCTAGGTCAACTGCCGCCAGCACGAGGTCAGCGCCACTGACGCGGACGGCGCCGAGGGTGAACAGCGCGAAGCCCAAGCCGCCGGCGGCCCCCGCGCCGGGCAGGTCGGCGAGGGCGGGTGCGGTCGTCGCGGCGAAGCGCGCGAGGCGATCCTCGAGCCACGGCAACTGCTGCTCGGTCGCTCCTTTCTGCGCCGCGAACACCGCCGTTGCCCCGGCCTGGCCCAGCAGCGGGCTGTCGACGTCGGTGGCTGCCACCACCTCGACGGCCCGAAGTTCATCCGCGCGAGCACCGAGCGCCTCGAGCAGGCCCGCACCGCCATCGTTGGTCGCCGATCCGCCGAGACCGACCACGACGCGTCGCGCGCCCGTGGCCGCAGCCGCCAGCAGCAGCGGTGCGAGGCCGGCCGACGTCGTCCTGCTTGGGTCTCGTTCTGTTGTGGTGAGCAGGTGAAGCCCGCACGCGTCTGCCGACTCGACGTAGGCCGTGCCGCCGCGCTCGTCAGCCACCACGAGAAGTTGTGCGACGGTGGGCCTGCCGACCGGATCGGTCACCTCGACGTCGACCAGCTGACCGCCGAGACCGGCGTGCAGCGCCGCCACGAAGCCAGGCCCGCCGTCGGCGAGCGGGAGCACACTGAGCAGATCGGACGCCGCCGCCTGGCGCCACCCGACCGCGATCGCGTCGGCGGCCTCGGCCGCGGTCATCGACCCGCCGAACGAGTCGGGTGCGACCAGAACTCGCAACGCATGCGCCCCGGCGGGCCCGTGTTGATGGGCGCCGGTCACAACCCGGGGGCACCCCAGACCGGAAACCAACTTGTCAGCTCCGGCTCGACCTTCATGTCATTCGCCACAACACCTTTGACTTCGAGCTCGAGGGCGTTATCGCGCTTCTCGGTGGTGCCGAGCGGAGCGAAGGGATAGAACGAGCCGCGTTTGTACAGGTACACCAGGGCGATGCGGCGGCCGTCGGCATGCGCGAACGACATGAGCGAGCACAGCAGTTGGGGGCCGAACCCGGCGTCTTGCAACCCACTGTTCACCGCGTGCAAATCGGTGACGAGTCCGGGCGCGTCGGTGGCGTCGTGACGCACCAGCAGCCAGGTGTAGCCGAACGAGTCCTTGCTCAACTCAACTTGCGGACCGTTGCCAGCTTGCGACGCGTCGAGCAACTGCTGCACGTCAGCCTGAGTACGCGCGAACGCGGCGCCCTCGGCCGCCTTGAAACAGACCGAGCCGAGGCCGGTGGGCTTGAACTCGAGCGCAGCTTCGAGTGTCAACGCCGCCGACGGCAAGGCGAACAAGTCGTCGAGGTCGGCCTTGACCGGCTTCGACCGGCCGAGCACCGTGTCGAAGAACCCCACAGTGACTACCGACCCTGACCAAGCTCGCGCGAGATCTCAGCAAGCTGCGCGAGCCGCTTCTCCAACGGCGGGTGGGTCGAGAACAGCGACGAGAGCGAAAAGCCAGGCGCGAGTGCCGGCGCGAAGAAGAACGCGTTGAACGCCTCGGCGCTTCGCAGGTCGCGACTAGGAATCTGGCCCATCACGCCGGTGACTTTCTGGAGTGCGCTCGCGAGCGCCGAGGGGCGCCCGGTCAACAGCGCGCCGGATCGGTCGGCCGACAGTTCGCGATAACGCGACAGCGCCCTGATGAGCAGGAAGCTGATGGCGTAGACGATGGCCGACACCAACATGATCACGAGCTCGACCATTGCCGCGCTGTCTTGATTGTTGTTGCGCCCGCGCTGGTTTCCGCCGCCAAACATCGAGGCGTAGAACGCGAACCTCGTGACCAGCCCGGCGAGCACACCGAGGAACGACGCGATCGTCATAACGACGACGTCGTGGTGGGCAACATGCGACATCTCGTGCGCGAGCACGCCTTCGAGTTCTTCGTTGTCGAGCCGCCGCAAGATGCCGGTGGTCGCGCACACCACGGCACGCTTCTGGCTGCGACCCGTGGCAAAGGCGTTCGGAACGTCGCTGTCGGCAATCGCGACCTTCGGCTTCGGCGTATTGGACAACGCGCACAGCCGGTCGATGACCGCATGGAGTTCAGGCGCCTCTTCGGGCGTGACGATTCGTCCGTGCATGGCAAACAGCGCGATGCGGTCGGAGCCAAAGAGCTGGAACAACAAGAACCCGCCGGCCACAACGATGATGAGCGCCGGTGAGAGGTGGACGGCGAACAGCACGCCGACGAACACGACGTAGAGCAGACCCAGCAGGAACATGACAAGAACCATGCGGGCAGAAAGGCCGCGGTCAGCGGCAAAGCGAGTACGGGCCATAGGTCGAACGCAGGTCAGCCAGGGATGAGTCCCTCGTCGCTGAGCAGCGCACGCACCTCCTCCAGAGTTGATTCGGCGGCCGGCAAGACGAGTTCGGACGGCCCAAGGTGATCGTCGGCGACCGGCTCGCCGACCTCGCGAACCAACGCGAGCAACGCGGTCAGGGCGTCGTGAAAGCCAGCCTCGTTGCCGGTATCGACCGCCGCTTGCAATTCATTGTCGAGACCGTTCAATGCCTCGACCGTGTGGTCGGCAACTTCGAATTGGCCCTCGCCAAGAATGCGCAGGATCATGCCGACTCCTCTGGCTTCTTAACATCGGGCTGGGTCGATTCGGTGGTGGCCGGCGCGGCTTCGGCGGCCGGCGCTGTCGCCGCGCCAGCGGGCGCTTCGATCGCCGCCGCAGGCGCCGGTGACGCGATTTGCCCCTTCATCGCGGCCAGCTGCGATTCGACATCGCTGGTGCTGGCCATGCGGTCGAGTTCGAGCTGGATGTCGTCCTTGCTCGAACCGGTCGGGTCGTTGAGCGCACCGGACGCGAGCAGTTCGTCGATCGCACCAGCCCTGGCCTGCATGGTTTGCGTCTTGTCTTGCGCTCGCTGAATCGCCAGACCAACGTCGCCCATCTCTTCGGAGATGCCCGAGAAGGCCTCGCCGATCTTGGTCTGCGCCTCGGCCGCGGTGTAGGTGGCCTTGATGGTCTCCTTCTGCGTGCGGAAGGCGTCGACCTTCGCCTGCAAGCGCTGCGAGGCCAGGGTGAGCTTCTCTTCCTCGGCTTGCAGCGAGGTGTGCTGGGTCTGCAGATCGGCGATCTGCTGAGTGAGCGCCGACTTGCGGGTGAGCGCCTCGCGAGCGAGATCTTCGCGGTTTTGCGTCAGCGCCGCTCGTGCCTGGCCGTCGAACTTGTCCGCCTGCTGTTGCAGTTGGGTGGCCTGGAGCTCAAGCCGCTTGCGCGAGGTGGCGACGTCAGCGACACCGCGTCGTACCTTTTGCAGCAACTCGAGTTGCTTGGTGTAGCTGTAGTCGAGCGTCTCGCGCGGGTCTTCAGCGCGGTCAAGGACCTTGTTGGCCTTGGCGTTGAAGATGAGCGACATGCGCTTCATCACACCCATCGGTGCTGACTCCTTCACTCGACGTTCTCGGGATGCGATCACCGGCTGCACCTCGCGGACGTCGGATTTACCCGAATCGCGCGGTGCCGGTAAATCTCCACCCTATGCGCCGACGAGCGGCGGCGGCAGAGGGTTCCCCGACCATAGGCAGAGGGTTCCCGAGCGGTGTAGGTCGGTCGATACGCTGTGCGCATGTTTACCCGCAAGACCAAGGACGCCGCGGGGTTGGCCGACCCGGTTAACCCGCTCGGTCGAGCCGCGCCGCCCACGAAGGGCAAAGCGACCCCGAAGCGCAACATCGCTCAGGCAGCCCGCAAGACGTCGGTGGTCGGCGGAAGTCGCGGAGCGGGCCGCAGCGCCGCAGCCCGGGGTAGTGGTCGCGGCGGTCGCTTGACCCCCGACCAGGCGTACGCCCGCCGGCAAGCGTTGCGCAGGGGCGACGAGAGCGTGCTCCCGGCGCGCGACCGTGGGCCGGCCCGCAGATTTGCTCGCGACTACGTCGACTCCCGGCGCAACGTGCTTGGCATGTTCGTGCCGGTCGCCATTCCGGTCGTGCTGCTCGGTCTGTTCTTTCCGGGCAACACCGGCGTGGTGTTGTTCACCAACGCCGCCCTCTACACCTACGTGCTCGGCTCGTTCCTCGACGGCTACCTGATGAGCCGCGCCATCCGCAAACAAGTCGCCAGCAGGTTCCCGAACGAATCGACTCGCGGCCTCGGCTTCTATGCAGCGCTACGGGCGATGCAATTTCGACGAATGCGCATGCCCGGCCCGCAGGTCGCTCGCGGCGCCAGGCTCTAGACGTGAAGTTTCGCCATCTCGGGGCAAGTGGCCTCATCGTCAGCGAGATTGCGTACGGCAACTGGTTGACCCATGGTTCGCAGGTTGAGGCCGATGCGGCCAAAGCCTGCGTGGCCGCCGCCCTCGACGTCGGCATCACCACGTTCGACACGGCCGACGTCTACGCCGGAACTCGCGCCGAGACTGTCCTTGGCGACGCTCTGTCTGGCGTTCGCCGTGAGTCGTACGAACTGGCCACCAAGGTGTTCTGGCCAACAGGCCCCGGCCACAACGACCGAGGCCTGTCGCGCAAACACATCGTCGAGAGCTGCAACCGGTCGTTGCAACGGCTGCAGACCGATCATCTCGACCTGTATCAGGCGCACCGATTCGATGTCGAGACACCGCTTGAGGAAACGTTGCGCGCGTTCGACGATCTCGTTCGCCAAGGCAAGGTCTGTTACATCGGCGTCAGTGAATGGACCGCCACCCAGATCGAAGCCGCGGTGCGCATCGCCGCCGAAATGGGGCTCGACCGCATCGTCTCGAACCAGCCGCAGTACAACCTGTTGTGGCGGGTGATCGAAGCCGAAGTCGTTCCTGTTTGCGTGCGCGAAGGAATCGGCCAAATCGTGTTTTCGCCGTTGGCCCAAGGCGTTCTGACCGGCAAGTACCTGCCGAACATGCCTCCCCCGGCTGGCTCACGGGGTACCGATGACAAGGGCGGCGCCGGCATGATCTCCCGGTGGATGCAGCCGGATGTGCTGTCGCGCGTGCAGGAACTTGCCCAGCTTGCCGCCGACGCCGGACTTTCGGTGGCGACGATGTCGCTCGCGTGGGTGCTCCGCAACGACAATGTGTCGAGCGCCATCATCGGCGCATCGCGACCCGAACAAGTGCGCGCCAACGTCGCGGCGGTCGACGTGCATCTTGACGACGACCTCGTCGCCGCGATCGATGCGATTGTCGATCCGATCGTGGAGCGCGACCCGGCTCAGTCGGCGCAGCTATCGCGGCGGCCGACCTAGCAGTCAGCTCTGCGGATCGAGACTCATCGGCCCGTAGACGACCCGGTCGCCCTCGAGCAAACTGACCCGACTCACACCAGCCGCAAGCAACGGCCGCCACTCCTCGCCGAGCCACGACTCGGCGTCCGACTGGGTCGGGAATGTGTCGGCCGGCGGCAGCCCAGCGGGTGTCACGGGTTCGCCCTCGGCGTTTTCGTAGCGCCACGACCAGGTCACCATGGCGCTGAGGTTAGCGCGTTGATGTCCGCGTTGACTTCACGGCGAGCGTCGTGGTTTGCTCACGCCACAACTGAATACGCACTCGCGTTCAGGGGAAGCCGGTCCAAGTCCGGCGCTGACCCGCAACCGTAGGCCGCATCGTCGCGCAGCCCGCCGTCCGTCGTCGTATTGACGGTCGCCGCACTGCCGATGAGTGGCAAGCCGGATTACCTGCCGGGTGCGAAGTGGCTCCATTCGTCCGTCGAGGTTCGCGGGGCGGAGCCCGGGTCGCCTCGACCCGCCACGCCCCCACGTCGCGCCGTCAGCGCACGTGGGTTTTGCGTGTCGGCGGTAGCGCCGGGTCTCTCACATCGACCCTCGGCGCCACCTGAGAGGGAAATCCGTTGTCGCGTCATCTCACCGCATCCGTTCCGCCCCCGGCGCTCGAACTTTCAGCACGACGCCGCGCTCGGCGCGCGTCCGCTGCGGCGTTTGGACTGGCTGCCGCGGCGGCTCTCGTGGTCGGCGGCGGCACCGCACAGGCCGGAACCGCGCAGGCCCCCACTGCGGCGCCCAACGTGGGTCTGTTCGGCGCGCAGGATCCGACCTTTGACGGCGTCTACCGGCAAAGCCTGTCGATCATCGGGCTCCGGATGACGAACCATATTCCCGACGCGGCGGCGGTCGGCTGGCTTCTCGGCCAGCAATGCGCCGACGGTTCGTTCACGGCGTACCGGGCCAATCCGGCGACTGCGTGCACTGCTGCCAGCGAGGACGAAAATGCGACAGCGCTCGCGGTACAGGCTCTTGTTGTCCTGGCACAACCAGAACCGGCGACCGCGGCGGTCGCCGCGCTGCGTCATTTTCAACTGGCTGATGGCGGCTTCTACGACAACACCGCGTTTGGACCGCCGGCGTCCGACGTGAACTCGACCGGACTCGCGTTGAGTGCGTTCGCCGCCGCCGGTGTCGATCACGCGAGTGTGACGTCTGGCGGTAAGAGCGGCATCGATTACCTGCGGACACTGCAAATCAGCTGCGCGACGGCCGCGGGTGCGGGCGCCTACGACTTTCAGACCGAAGCCACTCTGCACGCAAATGACTACGCCACCGTTCAGGGCTTGCTCGGAGTGCTCGGGAAGTCTTTACCGGTGAATCCGGTGCACGCCTTCGGCGCAACGCCGACCTGCCCGGCGACGGTAACCGACGCCGCGAGTTCAGCCGCCGCGGCGACGAGCTATATCTCCGCGCGCCTCATCGCGACGAACGGCGCGATTCCGTCCGCGTTCGGCAGCGGCACAGATTGGACGACGACGGCGAACGCCGTTCTTGACCTGGAGGCGGCCGAGGTTGGCAGGCCCGCAATCAACGCTGGCCTCGCCGCCCTGCAAGCGAATGTGCTCGCGTACACGAAGACCGCAGGAGTCTTCACGCCAGGACCGCTGGCCACACTGGCACTGGTCGCGGATGCGACCGCGACCGACGGCGCGAATTTTGGTGGCGTGAACCTGGCCACTGCGCTCGCCGCGACCGAACGAACCGCGCCCGTTGCGGCCCCCGCACCTGCAACACCCGCGGCACCGACCCTGCCGGCTACCGGTGGCGCCGGCCTGCTGCCGCTCGGCCTGACCGGCGGCGCGCTCGTGGCACTGGGTCTGGCAGCTGTCGCGGCCAGTCGGCGGCGTCTGGCCACGACCGAAACCCGGTCACCCTGAGGTCATCGTGCAGCCCAAGCAGGGCATGGGACAGGCGGCTGCGTCGAGTCGCCTGTACCGGCCTGGCTGCCTTGCTTCTCGCTGCGGTCATGGGACCTGTTCGCCCCGCACGCGCCGACACGGCCTACCGATACTGGGCCTTCTATGTGGCGCAGGGCGGCAGCTGGCAGTTCTCTCAACGTGGGCCGGCGAGTGAATATCCCGCCGATGGCGAGGTCCAGGGCTGGCGGTTTGCCATCCAGGCCGAGGCCGCGCACGGCTTGCCCCCACGAGCCGCCGCCGACTTCGCGACGTTGTGCGCAGCGACCCCCGCGGCGGCGAACGAAATCCGGGTGGGCATCGTGCTCGACTTCGGTACGACGGCCGACGAACCTGCGCACGAGCGACCCCCGGCGTCAGTGGTGCCTGGCTGTGTGCGGGTGCACGCGGGTGACAGCGGCGCCGCGGTACTCGAGGCGGCCGCGCAGGTGCGCATCGGTACTGGCGCCGACGAGGGCATTGTCTGTGGCCTCGACGGCTATCCGCGGTCAGAATGCGCACCTGCGGTGACGACACCCGCAGCGCCAAGTCCGAGTTCGCGCGCTGCAGCGACCACAGCTGTCTCGGCAACGGTCGCGAACGCAACCACGAGCGCGGCACCAGCCACAAGTGCCGCGCTAGCACCGACGTCGGTTACGACACCCGTGGCGGCCTTAGCCGCATCGTCAGCCGCCTCAACTGTGTCTGCGGTAGCCGCGGCGTCACCAGATTCCGCAGTAGCCGCCGGGCCGACCACGCTGACGGCCGCTCGGGCCGCGACTCCCCGCGCCCGCGGATTTTCGGTCACGACGGCAATCGGCATCGCGCTCGTCGTCGCCCTCGCCCTCGGTGCGTTGTGGCGATCGCGCGGTCGGCGCAGATGAACACCTCTCCGCGAACCGACACGGTGTCCGACGTGATACACCCGGGCGCGTGGTGGGCGTGGTCGCTCGCTCTCGGCGCCGCGGCGACGCGCACAACCAACCCGCTGATCCTGGTGCTCTTGGTCGCTGTCGCCGGTTTCGTGGTGCATGCGCGTCGTTCGCCGGAAAGTTCGCGCACCTTTTGGTTCTTCGTGCGGCTTGGTGTCGTCATCGTCGCCGCACGCATCGTGTTCGACGTCATGTTCGGTGGGCAGCACACCGGCTTCGTCGTGCTCAATCTGCCAAGTGTGCCGCTGCCGAATTGGGCTGCTGGGCTGCACCTCGGCGGCGCAATCACGACGCAGGAGCTGCTGACGGCGATCTACGGCGGACTCCAGTTGGCTGCCTTGGTGGTGTGCGTTGGTTCGGCAAATGCGTTGGCTAACCCGCGCAGGTTGCTGCGCACCTTGCCGGGCAGCCTGTACGAGGTCGGCGTCGCGATCACCGTCGCACTGTCGTTCGCACCGCAGCTGGCGCAGGCCGCGGTGCGGGTGCGGCGAGCCCGTCGGCTCCGCGGGCTACGGAGCACCGGTTTGCGATCCTGGTGGTCGGTCGCGGTTCCCGTGCTCGAAGATGCCCTCGATCGGTCGATCGAATTGGCCGCGGCGATGGACGCTCGTGGCTTCGGACGCACCGGCCAGGTCTCACGAATGCAACGACGTCTCTTCGCCACCGGCGTGCTCGCCGGGTTGCTCGCCATCGTCGTGTCGGTGTACGAGATTCTCGATGTCGGCTCCCCCGTGATCGCGGGCGTCCCGCTGCTCATCGGCGGCACAGCGTTGGCGCTGGCCGCCGTGTTGTTGGGGGGTCGCCATCGCAGCCGCACGACCTACCGACCCGCGTCATGGCGCGTCACGGAGTGGGGTGTGCTCGCCGCCGGCCTCGCCGCAATCGCAGGCGTACTCATCGGCGGCCGAGTTGAGCCGGGCGCGCTGCACACCACGATCTATCCGTTGGCAGTACCGCAGTTGCCCTGGCCGACGCTTGTAGGCATCGCGCTCGCGCTCTTCCCCGCCATCGCCATGAACACAGCTCGTGGCGACGCCCCGCAGTTTCATGCGGTTCGCGGCGAGCTGCCCGCGGTGGCGCGCCGATGATTCGATTCGAATCGGTCACGATCACCTACGCGGACGCCGTGCGGCCGGCGTTGCGTGATGTCGAATTGTTCTTGCCCGAAGGTGAACTCGTGCTGGTGATCGGTCGCACCGGCGCTGGAAAATCTACTCTGCTCAAAGCAATCAACGGGCTAGTCCCGCATTTCAGCGGCGGCACTCTTGTCGGCCGGGTCACCGTCGACGGCCGTGACACGCGCACCCACCCGCCGCGAGAGTTCTGCGACCTCGTCGGCTACGTCGGGCAGGATCCGCTGGCCGGTTTCGTCACCGACGTCGTCGACGAGGAGCTCGCCTACGCGATGGAGTCGCTGCGGATTTCGCCTGCAGTAATGCGCCGACGCGTCGAAGACACCATTGATCTGCTCGGGCTTGAGTCAGTACGACGACGTTCACTGACGACGCTGTCGGCCGGTGAGCAACAACGCGTCGCGATCGGATCAGTGCTGACTGCAGGCGCTCGCGTGCTCGTCCTCGACGAACCGACGTCGGCGCTCGACCCGCCCGCGGCTGACGATGTGCTCGCCGCGTTGACCCGGTTGGTGCACGACCTCGGCATCACCGTCGTCATCGCCGAACACCGGTTGGAACGGGTGATTCACTACGCCGATCGCATCGTGCAGGTCGACGACGATGGCACCGTTCGTGACAGCACGCCACGCGAGGCGATGCAGCGGAGCTCGGTCGCGCCGGCGGTGGTCGAACTGGGTCGCTTGGTGCACTGGCAACCATTGCCCCTTTCGGTGCGCGACGCCCGACGCGCTGCGGATAGCCTGCGGACCCGGCTCGCGTCGTTGCCGGCAGTTGACGTTCAGCCTGATCCGATCGGTGCCCCGGTCGTTTCCGTGCGCCGCTTGCACGCGTCGTACGACGACACAGTTGCCCTGCGCGGTATCGAACTGGTGGTACGGCCCGGCGAAATCGTCGCGTTGATGGGACGCAATGGCGCGGGCAAGTCGACGCTGCTTTCGCATCTGGTCGGGCTGATGTCGCCAGCCGCGGGCGAGGTTGTGGTCAACGGGCACGATCCGGCCAAACAGAGCGCGGCGGAGTTGATGCGCGACGTGGGGCTCGTGCCGCAGGAGCCGGCCGACTTGTTCTTCGCCGAAAGTGTCGATGCCGAGTGTTCGGCTGACGGCGGCAGCCGCGCGCGCAATCTGCTCGATCGGCTCGCACCGGGAATCGACGGCGCGATGCACCCGCGCGACCTATCCGAAGGCCAACGTCTCGCCTTGGCACTGGCACTCGTCGTCGCCGCCGAGCCGCCGGTGCTCTTGCTCGACGAGCCGACGCGCGGCCTCGACTATCCCGGCAAAGCTCGATTGGTGACTGTGTTGCGCGATCTTGCCGCCACCGGAACCGCCGTGATCCTGGCGACGCACGACGTCGAACTGGCAGCCGAAGTGAGCCACCGCACGGTCGTATTGGCGGACGGCGAGGTGGTGGCCGACGGCCCGACCGGCTCGGTCGTCACGGCCTCGCCAACGTTCGCTCCGCAAGTCGCCAAGATCCTCGCCCCCTTGCCGTTGCTGACCGTCGCACAAGTGCGCGCGACTCTTACCGCGGGCACCTCATGACCGCGATCGGTTCGCCGGCCAACGCGTTGCGCGATGCGCCGACGCCAACCCGTCGTCGTCCGGCCGTGGTGGGCTTGCATACGCGATCGGCGCTCGCACTCGCCGTTGTGAGTTCGGTCGGCCTGCTCGCGTTCGGGTGGCCGTTCTTGCTGCCGGCCAACACGACCGGCGCCGACTCGGCACATACCGGCGACGCACCATGGGTGTTCGCGGTCGTGCTGCCACTGCTCCTTGTTGTGGTGCTGGCCGAGTTGGCCGACGGCGGTATGGACGCCAAGGCAATCGCACTGCTCGCAGTTCTCACTGCCTGCGGAGCAGCGTTGCGGCCGCTCGGCGTCGACGCATCCGGGGCGACACCGGTGTTCTTTCTGCTGATCCCGGCCGGCCGGGTTCTCGGTCGCGGTTTTGGATTTGTGCTGGGCATGCTGACGCTGTTCGGTGGCGCATTGCTCACCGGCGGAGTCGGTCCGTGGCTGCCGTTCCAGATGCTCGCGGCCGGCTGGGTCGGGCTGCTGGCCGGCTGCCTGCCGCAGGTACGTGGTCGGCTCGAAATTGCACTGCTCGCGGGCTACGGAGTGGTCGCGGGTTTGCTGTTTGGCGCCGTGATGAACGTCTGGTTCTGGCCATTTGAAACGGCTGGCTTGGCACCGACCATCGCCTACGTGCCGGGTGCGAGTTGGACCACCGAGCTGCATCACTACGGCGCGTTCTACCTGACTACCTCACTCGGGTGGGACCTGAGCCGCGCACTCGGAACTGCGGTATTGGTGGTCATCGCCGGCCGACCCGTGCTGCTCGCGCTGCGTCGCGCATCGCGGCGGGCAGCGTTCGGCGTGCCGGTGACATTCGTGCAGCCCAAATGAAGATCCCTCTGACTGATCGGAGTCGGATGTCGTGACGGCCTCAACGCCAGCAAGCCCGCGTCGAACACTCATCATCGGTGGTGCGCGGTCCGGAAAGTCCTTGACGGCCGAACGGTTGCTCGCGGCCGAACCGTCGGTCGTGTTCGTCGCAACAGCACGCCACGATGCAGCCGATGCCGAATGGAATGCCCGCATCACGGCGCATCGCTCGCGACGTCCGTCGGGTTGGTCGACCATCGAAACCACCGACCTCGCTGCACTTCTGCGCGACCACGAGCCGCACGCCGCCCCGTTGCTTGTCGACTGCCTCACGCTGTGGCTGACGCATGTGCTGGACGACGCGGGTGCGTGGTCAGATACGAACACCGACGCCAAGGCCGAGCGTGCATGCGCGGCAGCCGTCGACGAGCTGGTCGCGGCCTTGCGGAGCACGCGCGGCCGGGTGATCGCCGTCAGCAACGACGT
>OLLJ01000059.1_pt1 | contig 12280 bp, 13 predicted proteins | sample 1604521 | NCBI WGS metagenome assembly OLLJ01 (sample SAMEA104055714, study PRJEB20765) | soil metagenome | isolation source: soil
CCGCCGCACTCGGCCACTATGCGAGCCCTCCAGTCGCCAACAGTACCGACACGCGATGAGGCCGACCGCCGGGCAGCGATGTCAATCCGAGCGAACGTGACGCCGCTCCGCTCGACGGCCACGGCTCCCGAAACGAGCACCAGCATTCCGCCATGTCGCACGCCCTCCTCGATCAGGACGTCGCCGGCAACCGCCGACCGCATCGGCAGGTCACGGCAGTAGGCCAGCATGTCGGACGCTGTCACTGCAGATGTCGGAGTCACTGCAGATTTGGGAGTCGACGGAGATTTGGGATCAGCCACCCGACCATGATCGGGCCTCCGGTAGCTGTCATGGAAGGGGGCCTAGCCGAGCCCGGAAACCGCGCCGTTCGGAGCCGCCGCCCGCAAGGCGGATGCGCTCGTGACGAAATCGGCGTCGAGGGCCGCCAGCGCGCCGGTCGCGGCGATACCGCCGCGCGCCATCGTGTCGAGGTACGCCGCCCACGCGTCGAGGTAGCGCAGCTCGTCGGCTTTGGCTTGTCGCAACGACCCATGCCAGGGCAGCACAACGGTGCTGGCCACTTTGGCACGCGCCGCTCGCAGGGCAACGACACCTTGACTAGCGGAATTGGCGATCAGCTGAGCCAAGCCGGCGCGCACGTCCGGCTGAGCACTGCCAAGCAAGGGCATCGTGTACGCCCGCGTCGATTCGACCAGCGCTTCCGCGTGCTGTGCGGTAGCGCGACCGTCGATCGAGGTCGCAACGAGTGAGGTGAATTCGTGGTGACGCAGCGACCGATCGGCGTCCACGCCAACGAACCCGGCGACAACGAGCAGGCTGACCACGATCGCGATCAACTTGGGCGCGCGGCGAGCGTGCTCGACCGAGCCCGATCCGACGACGTCCGCCTCGCTGTTCACATCACCACTCTCCACGTCATCAGTCGCTTCACTGTCTACGGTGCCACCTGATGCGACACTCGGCTATGGCCACTGTGCTCGAGGGGTGTCACGTCATGGACAACCTCGTTGCGTTGCGCTCCCTGCCGGCCGAGTGCATCGACCTGGTGTACCTCGACCCACCGTTCGCTACTGGCCAAACCCGACGGCTCACCGCAATCTCGCTCGGCACCGGCGATCTCACCCGGTCCGGCTTCGGCGGCAAGGTCTACCGCTACGAACCGCGGTCGACGTTTCACTATCGCGACGACATGCCGCTCGACGACTACCTCGGCTTCCTGCACGAGCGACTCGTCGAGATCCACCGCGTCTTGCAGCCCACCGGCTCGCTGTACCTCCATCTCGACTGGCACGTCGCGCACTACGCACGCTTCATGCTCGATTCGATCTTCGGGGCCGAACGGTTTCTCAACGAGATCATCTGGAGCTACGACTACGGCGGCCGGGCGCGCGATAAGTGGGCGCGCAAGCACGACACGATCCTGTGGTACGCGAAGTCCGACCCCTGGACCTACAACCGCGACGACATCGACCGGCTGCCGTACATGGCACCAGGCCTGGTCGGACCAGAAAAAGCGGCCCGCGGCAAGCTGCCCACCGACGTGTGGTGGATGTCGATCGTCGGCACCAGCAGCCGCGAACGCACCGGCTACCCGACTCAGAAGCCGCTCAAGCTGCTTGAACGCATCGTGCGCGCCAGCTCGAACCCCGGCGAGCTGGTGGCCGACTTCTTCGGCGGCTCCGGCACGACTGCGGTCGCGGCCGCCAAGCTCGGCCGCCGCTACTTGTACGTCGACGACAATCCTGAAGCGGCGGCGATCGCCGAGAAGCGCCTCGCGGACGTGTAGTCGCCCGCCGTCCAGCACAATGGGCAGATGAGAAACGACGCGAACGCTGAGCCCGATACAGACCCGCTGGTCACGGTGATCGATGCAAGCTCGGCGGACGACGGCGACGGTTCGGCCGCCCGCGTCGCCGAGATGGTGGAACAGCCAGCGAAGGTCATGCGGATCGGCAACATGATTCGTCAGCTGCTCGAGGAAGTTCGATCCGCGCCTCTCGACGAGGCCGGGCGGGCGCGCCTTCAGCGAGTGCACGCAGCCTCACTGAAAGAACTCGAGAGCGGCCTGTCACCCGAACTGGTCGATGAGCTCGAGCGCATCACGTTGCCGTTCAGCGACTCTGAGGTGCCGAGCGAATCGGAGCTGCGGATCGCCCAGGCGCAGCTGGTCGGCTGGCTCGAGGGACTCTTCCATGGCATTCAAACCGCATTGGTTGCTCAACAGATGGCTGCACATGCGCAACTCGAGAACATGCGCCGCGCCCTGCCCCCGGGGACCAGTGCCGACGGCACGCACTCGTCCGGCATGTACCTGTAGCTGCCGAGCCGCGCCGTCCGCCCGCGCCGTCCGCCTGCGCCGTCCACCCGCGCCCCACTAGGCGAACCGACGCTTCAACAGGTGTGCGCACCTGTTGAAGTGACCGCTGGCCTGCTTTACGTGGTCAACCGACAGGGGCCGGGCGCGCCAGGAGGGGCGGCTAGCGGGGGACCGGCTCGAGAACGTCGCGGCCGAGGTACGGGCGCAACGCGGCTGGCACGACGACCGAACCGTCGGCGCGCTGATGGTTCTCCAGCAACGCCACGATCGTGCGCGGAATCGCCACCAAGGTGCCGTTCAGCGTGGCGGCCGAGCGAACGCCGTCGCGATCGCGTAGTCGAATGCCGAGGCGGCGAGCCTGGAACTCGGTGCAGTTCGAGGTTGATGTCACCTCGCGGTACTTGCCCTGTGTGGGCACCCAGGCTTCGCAGTCGTACTTGCGGGCAGCGCTCGAACCAAGATCGCCCGAGGCAACGTCGATCACGCGGTACGGCAACTCGAGCGCGTCGAGGAACTGCCGCTCCCATGACAGCAGCCGCTGATGCTCGGCGACCGCGTCTTCGGGCGCGCAGAAGGTGAACATCTCGACCTTGTCGAACTGATGCACCCGGATGATGCCCTTGGTGTCTTTGCCATACGTGCCGGCCTCGCGCCGAAAGCACGGCGAAAAACCGGCGTAGCGCAACGGCAATTTCGCCGCGTCGAGGATCTCATCCATGTGGTACGCCGCAAGTGGCACCTCGGCAGTGCCGACGAGGTAGTAGTCGTCGGCCTCGAGCCGAAAGACGTTCTCGGCGGCCTGACCCAGAAAGCCAGTGCCCTCCATGGCCCGCGACCGCACCAGCGCCGGCGGCAGCATCGGGATGAACCCAGCCTCGACCGCCTGCGCCATCGCCATGTTCACCAACGCCAACTCAAGCAGTGCGCCGACGCCGATGAGGTAGTAGAAGCGCGAGCCGGACACCTTCGCGGCCCGCTCGACGTCGATCGCGCCCAAGATCACGCCGAGCTCGACATGGTCGCGCGGCGCGAAGTCGAACGACGGAATCGTGCCGACTTCGGCGACCAAAGCGAAGTCGGCATCACCACCCTCGGGCGCGCCGGCCTCGACCACGTTCGATAGCGCCAGCGACGCGACCGACAGCGTCTCGTCGGCCACCGCGAGATCGGCTTCGGCCTCGCGAACCTCCCCCGCCAAGTCGCGCGCGCGGGCCAACAGAGCGTGCCGGTCGTCGTCCGGCCCTGCTGCGCCCGACGCCCGGCCTGCGGCGGCAACCTGCTTGCCCAGCGCCTTCTGCTCGCCGCGCACGGTGTCGTATCGCAACACGGCGGCCCGGCGGCGTTCGTCGGCGGCCAGCAGCGCGTCGACCAACAACGGGTCTTCGCCGCGTGCCCGTTGCGAGGCGCGGACCCGGTCGGGGTCGTCGCGCACGGCCTTGAGGTCGATCACTGCCCGAGGCTACCGGTGCGGACGCTCGCCAACCACGACGCCGCATCGTGGAACGCGGCGTCGGAGGTGCCCCGCCGCATCGTCGGCGGCTCGCCATCGGCACGCGGATAACTGCCAAGAAAGCGGATGTCGGTGCAGATCCGCCGTAGCCCCATGAGCGCCTCGCCCACCCGGGCGTCGTCGATGTGGCCCTCGCAGTCGATGGAAAAGCAGTAGCGACCGAGGCCACCGCCGGTCGGGCGCGACTCGATCCAGGTGAGGTTGATGCCCCGCACCGCGAACTCGGTGAGCACCTCGAGCAACGCGCCCGGGTGGTCTTCGCCAATGAACGCGACCAGCGACGTTTTGTCGGTACCGGTCGGCGGCAATGGCGCCGAAGGCCGCGCAACCAACACGAAGCGAGTCACTGCGCCGCCGTGGTCGTGGATGTCGTCTTCGAGAATCTCAAGCCCATATCGACCGGCGGCCAGCGCCGACGTGATCGCGGCGTCGAGCGGCGATCCTGGCGCAGCGACCGACGACGCGGCCTCGGCGTTCGAGGCAGCGGTCACGATCTCGACGTCGACCAGGTTGTCAGCGATCCACCGCCGGCATTGCGCCTCGGCTTGGGGGTGCGCAGCCGCGCGCTTCACCGCCCCCCGCGACGTACCGGGCCGGACGGCGAGCGCAAACCCGACGTCCAGCAAAACCTCGCGCCCGATATGCAACAGCTCGCCGGTCGACAGCTCGTCGATCGTCGACGCGACGCCACCGCCAACCGAGTTCTCCAGCGGGACCAGCGCCGCATCGGCGTCGCCCTGGCGCACCGCGTCGAGCGCGATCGACACACTGCGACACGGAAGCAGGTGCGCGTCGGCGGCTTCGGGAATCGTGCGCAGCGCCGCTTCGGTGAACGTGCCTTCGGGGCCGAGGTAGGCATAGCGACGCATCGCAGCGGCAGGCATGGGCCGCACTTTACTGCGTCGATCAGGCGTCAGGCCGCTCGATTGAGCGTGGCGGGTGCACCACCATGATCGCCTCGTCGTCGAGCAACTCGATCGGTACAATCACCACGCGATCCGACTGAACTGCGACAGGCTGGACGGCGGTGGGTTGGCGTCCGGCCGGTCCTGGATCGGCGCGCATCGCGAAACCGATGGCTTGGGTTTCTTCCGGCGAGAGCTGTTGGTCACTGTGGCCGGCCTTGACGCCCTTCGCGTAGCTGCGCGTTTCGGTTCGCCCATGGATCGCGCTGATGACCAGACCGTCGCCGGCGTCATCGAGCAGAGCCGCCGAGAACGACATGCGGCCGCCCATGTCGCGAAACGCGTCGTATCGAACGACGGCAACGTGTCGCAAGGCGTCGGCCACGTCGAGCCGCAGGTCGTTCATGCGGCGCTCGACCGAGGAGAGTTCGGAGCGCAGCCGGGCGATCTGCTCGACCTGCCGGGCAGCCGAGGCCAGGAAGGATTCGCCGTCGTCGCCGGCCTGAACCACGGCGAGCTGGCGACGCAACCGCCGCAGTCGCAGCTGCGCGAAGAACGCCAAGATCAACCCGACGCCACCGACGGCGACACCGATCACCGCGAGCAGCGATGTCGTTGAATTCGAGAGCGACACGACGGTCAGCCTAACCGCCGCCGCTGTCAGCTAGTGCGCCGCCAGGCGCCCGAAGAACGTCAGCGACCCGATGATCATGCCGTCGTCAGCGTGCAACGGCGTCGCGATTGCATCAAGGGTGAGCGTCACGCCGTCCGCCCGGCGAAGCCGCACGAGACCGCGGCTCAGTACACCAGAGGCAATGGCTTGCACGGGTGGCACCACCGCATCATCGGGCATGGGCTCGGCGGCGCTGCTGAAATCGACGAGCGCGAAAACGTCGCCAACAAGGCGGCGCCCGACGATGTCCATCGGAGCTTCGGCCACCAACGCAGCAGCCGAGACTGACAAGCCCGCAACCCGCCCGTCAGCGCTGAGCACCAGGCACGGGTCAGCCGACGTCGCCACGACGGTGACCCAGGCACGCAGGGTTTCTCGCAGCGGCGCAAGCTCGGGAGATGAACGTTGCACCAGCGGTATCAGCAGGTACGACATTGCATCGCGTTTGATCTCCGGCGCGACCCCTTGATGGGGCACCGCTATGCCGACGTCGGTCACTCATTTCCCCCGAACTGCATTCTGTTCACAAACCGCGTGTTCTGAGTCTTTAGCGTGCCACGGATGTGGCGTCGCCGATACCAGGCATTCGTACGGACACTTAAGAGCCCGTTCGGCTCAGTGGCGCGCGCAAACAGCAGCAGCGGCTAGTGCGCGGGCGGAATCGTGCGGTCGGTCATCGAATAGCGCAGCCGCAACATCGGGTTCTCGGCGGTCGCGACAATCCCCGCTTGTTCGAACAACTCACCGACCCGCTCGCGCACGGCTTCGGCGTCCCATCGATGCTTGCCGTTCTCGATGACGGCCACCGACGTGTAGGGCGCGTAGAGCTCGATCGCATCGCCCTGGACGCCGAACACCTTGCCGCTGATATGACCTGAGGCGGCACTGCAGAGATACGCGACGAGGGGCGCGACGTTGTCGGGATGCCAGAAATCAAACTCCGCGTCATCGCCGGCGTCATCACCCGAGTCGACCGCGATGCGGCCATAGGCGCCCTCGGTCATTCGGGTGCGCGCCGCTGGCGCAATCGCGTTGCAGGTCACGCCGTAGCGGGCCATCTCGAACGCGACGATCGTCGAGAACGCTGCGATTCCAGCCTTGGCTGCACCGTAGTTGGCCTGGCCAAAGTTGCCGAGCAGCCCCGACGTGCTGGTCGTGCAGACGATGCGGCCTTGGCCACCGTGGTCCTTCCAGTGCGCGCAGGCCGCATGCGTCAACGCGTAGTGCCCGCGCAGATGCACGGCGATCACGGCGTCCCATTCGTCGACGGTCATCTTCGCCAGTGTGCGGTCGCGCACGATGCCGGCGTTATTGACGACCGCATCAAGTCGGCCGAACACCGCCAGCGCCTGTGCCACCAAGCTCTGCGCGATCTGCGGATCGCTGCAATCGCCAGCATGCGCACTGGCCCGGCCACCGTTGGCAGCGATCGCGGCGACAACTGCGGTGGCCGCTTCGGCGTCGACATCGTTGACGACGACCGACCCGCCCTGGTGCGCGAGCTCAATCGCCTCACCGCGGCCGATGCCCCGACCAGCACCGGTGACGACGATCACGGATCCGTCGAGGAGGCCCATAGCGCCACGCTAGCGCGGGGCGAGGTGTAGTGGGCCGACGCTAGCGTGCGGCTAGGTCGGGGTGCGACCGAAACCAATCGATCGTGCGTTGCAGCCCCGCTTCGACGTCAACCGTCGGCGTCCAATCAAGATCGCGGCGGGCGACGGTGATGTCAGGCCGTCGCATCAACGGGTCGTCTTGCGGCAGCGCCACATATTCGATGGACGACGACGAGCCGGCGATTCGGCAGATTGTTTGGGCCAGCTCCAGTACGGAGAGTTCGTGCGGGTTGCCGATGTTCACCGGACCTGGCAGGTCGGAGTGCAGCAGCCGCACGATGCCCTCGACGAGGTCGTCGACGTAGCAGACCGATCGCGTCTGGCTGCCGTCGCCGGCGACCGTCAGCGGCTCGCCCCGCAGCGCCTGGCTGATGAACGTCGGGATGGCCCGGCCATCGTCGGGTCGCATGCGCGGGCCATAGGTGTTGAAGATCCGCACGATGGCGGCGTTGACCTCGCGATGGTCGCGATACGCGACGGTCATCGCTTCGGCAAACCGCTTGGCTTCGTCGTACACGCCGCGTGGGCCGACCGGGTTGACGTGCCCCCAGTAGGTCTCGGGTTGTGGGTGCACCTGTGGGTCGCCGTAGACCTCCGACGTCGATGCGAGGAGAAAGCGCGCGCCCTTTTCTTGGGCCAGGCCGACGGCGTGAAAGGTGCCGACCGAACCAACCTTGAGAGTCTGGATCGGTAGCTGGAGATAGTCGGCCGGCGACGCCGGTGAGGCGAAGTGCAGCACCACGTCGACCGGGCCGCTGATGTGGATCCAGTCGGTCACGTCGACCTTCAGCAGGCGGAACCGACCGTCGCCCAGGAGGTGCTCGATGTTGTTCGGGGTGCCGGTCGAGAGGTTGTCGAGGCACAGCACTTCGTAGCCGTCGCGCAGCATGCGCTCGCACAGATGTGAGCCGAGAAAACCGGCGCCACCAGTGATGACCGCACGAAGGAGCCGAATGGTGCCCTCCGAGACGGCAGGTGGTGGGTGCTCGGGTGCCACCGACGGGGGATGCAGTGGCACCCGAGCGAACGAAGATTACATCGCACGCCCAGGAAAGGGGACTACCGCCCACACGGTCGTGAGCGCGCCGTGGCGCTCAACCCCCCAGCGCGTCGACAAGGTGGCAACGATGGCCAAACCGCGGCCCTGAGTGTCGGTCGGCCCGGGGTCATGGACCGTCGGGACGGTCGCGGCGCCGCCATCGGTGACGGCGATCTCGACGCCGTACTCGCCGACTCCCCAGTCGATGACCACGCCGCCATCGTCGAGGGAGCGCGCGTGGCGGACCGCGTTGCCCAGCAATTCGGTAGCGACCAGCGCGACGTCTTCGCGCACCACCGCCGGCAGGACGGCCAGGTCTTCGCGGATCACTTCGCGTACGTAGCCGAGGCTTTTGGCGGCCGCCTCGACGCGGACCGAACTCACCAGTTCACCTCCGGCAGGCAACGCGACAGCCGATTACCCCACCACGCTACCCATGGCATAACCGCGTTGCCTGCATTCCCGCGCTTAAGAGGACGAAACGTTTGCAGCCGGAAAGCTGACCGCGAAGCAGGTGCCGCCGCCGTCCCGAGGTAGCGCTTGCACCGACGCGCCCTGGGTTTCGAGCAGGCGCCGCACGATGTAGAGGCCAAGCCCCACCCCACCGAACCGTCGTCGCTCGCCGCCCACCTGGTAGAACCGCTCGAATACTTGGGCGTGCTCGCCACCGGGAATCCCGAGCCCGCGATCGCAGACGAGTGCGACTACACGGTCGCCTTCGGCGCGCGCGGTGAGGGTGATCTCCCCGCCGTCGGGTGAGTACTTGACCGCGTTCTCGAGCAACTGCCCGAACACGACCTCAGTCGAGCTCGGGTCACCAAAGGCGTCGGGCAAATCCGGCGGCACGTCGATGACGAACGTGTGGCCGCTGGCCATCGCGGTGAAGCCGGCCACGGCGGTGCGCAGCAGTCCGACAAGATCAAACGGGACGGCGGGCTGCGCCGGCGCCAAGCCCGCCCGCGAGCCAAGCAGCAGCTGCTCGACCAGCGCGCCCAAAGCGCGGGCGCGCTCGGCGATGCGGTGCACCGAATCCTTACGCTCGTCGTCCGGCAAGTCGTCCCAGTGGGTGAGCAAGGTCGAGGCGTAGCCCTGTACGACGGTGATCGGTGTCCGAAGTTCGTGGCTCGTGACCGCGAGAAAGAGGTCCTTGCTCTGCTCGATCGCCTTCGTACGGGTGACGTCGCGGAAGTCGACGACGATCTCGCTGGTGGCGCCGATCGGCGCGCACAGGATTTCCAGCCACCGGCCTGACGGCAGCTGGTGCTCGGCGGTCGCGCCTGGGTCGGGCATCGGAAAGGGCAGCTGGCGGCCCAGGGCATCGGTAGGGGTAAGACCGGTCAACTCGTGCGCGGCCGGGTTCCATTGCCGCACCAGTCCGCGCGAGTCGAGCACCGCCATGCCGTCGAGGGTGGCGTCGACGACAGCGCGTTCATGTTCGCGCTGTCGACGGGTGCGGTCGTAGACGCGGGCGTTGGTCGCGGCCGCGCCGGCGGCTTCAGCCAACAGTTCGAGCACGCCCAACTCGGCCCGGCCGATTGCCCGACGCCCCTCAGCGAACATGACGTACAGCGCACCCGACGGACGGCCGTCTTGGTGGGTAAGCGCGACGGCAAGCCGTGGGAACGCCGTGGCCGTATCGCGCACGAGTTGCGAGGCCGTCATGAATTCGCCGGTGCGCAGCGCCATCGACACCCGGCCAGACGCGAGGACCTTCGCGACGGCCGACTCGGCAATCGGGAGGCGCTCACCGACCAGCGACGACGGCAGCCCCGAGGCCGCCACCACGAGCAGATTTTCGGCCTCGAGCAGGGTGTAGATCGCCCCATCGCCAGCGAGCAGTTCGCGGCCCGATTCACTGATGCGATGCAACACGGTGTTGAGGTCGAGGTCGGAATTGAGGCTGGCAACCACCGACGCGAGCCGACCAACCAACTCCACGCTGCGACGCAGTTCGCGTTGCACGGCGCGCTCCTGCGTAGCGTCGCGGACGACGGCCAGCCAGCCATCGACGGGTCCGTCCAGCCAGGCATGAATCGGGCTGAAGACGATCCAGACGTCGACCAACCCGCCGTCCGCCTTGCGTCGCTTCGTCGCCAGCGACACGTGCTCACCGGCCAGCACCTTCGCGAGCGCGGCATCGCGTTCGGCCTCGGCGGCCTCGTCGGGCACACCTGGGAAGGTCCCGCCCAGTACCTCTGCCTGGGTCCAGCCGAACAGCCGCTCGGCGCCGGGGTTCCATAACCGCACCCGGCCATCGGCGTCGCCGGCCACGACGCCGTCGGCCATCGCGTCGAGCATCCGCCCGGCCAGCAGGTTGTCTGACATAGCGTCATGTTGCCATCGCGGACGCCGACGCCGCTGCCAACGTGCCCTAGGCTCGCTCAGTGCTGCCGGAGCGAACCCAAGTTCCGCTCAATACCGCAGACCGAATGGAGACTCCCCATGCTGATCGTCACGACCAATGACTTGCCCGGCTACCGCGTCGACGAAGTGCTGGGCGAGATCTTCGGGCTGACCGTGCGGTCTCGCAACGCGTTCAGTCAGATGGGCGCCGGGCTCAAGTCCATCATCGGCGGCGAGCTTCGTGGCATGACCACCGCGCTCACCGACAGCCGCAACCAGGTAATGCAGCGGCTGATCGACGAGGCGACCGCGCGCGGGGCGAACGCGATCCTGGCCATGCGCTTTGACACCTCCGAGATGGGCAACGTCTGGACGGAGATCTGCGCGTACGGCACCGCCGTCCGCGTTACGAAGCTCTGAGCGGCACGTGCACGATCAGGGTCAGCAACCCGGCGGCAACGAACGAGAGCAGCGACGCACTCATCCAGCTCTGCGCGGTGAAGCCGATGTCGCGGGCCACCCGGCCCCAAAACCCGGCCCAGCGCGGGATAACGCCGGGATTGATGAGTTGGTACACGCAGAATCCGGCGACCCACGGGATGAGCATCAACCAGCGCGAACGCGCGCGCTCGGCGACGTCCCACCGGCGATCGCCGTGCAGCACGAAGTAATCGACGACGAGCACGCCGAACAGCGGCACGAAGACCGACCCAATGAGGTAGAGGAAATTCTGGTAATTGCCGATGTGAAAGAGCAATGCCAGCAGGGTCGCGCCGACGCCGACGATCAGGGCGAGCACGCGGCGATCCCATTGCGGGCGCAGGTTTTGGGTACTGATCGCGGTGGAGTACACGTCGCAAAATGATTGGTCGATCTCGCGAATCGCGAGCACCGCGAAGGCTAGTTTTCCCAGCGCCACCGCAATAAACGCACCCCACACGCCGTGGTTAGAACCGTCGCTGGCGGCCGGCACACTCAGGATCGCGATGATGCCGAGCGCGTAACAGGCCGTCTGGGTGACGGTGTAGCCGACGAAGGCGGCACCGAACGCGGTGCGCGGCGAACGTGAGTGGCGCGCGTAGTCACCAGCAACCGGCACCCACGAAATCGCGACCGCCAGGGCGACGTCGACCGCCGGCCAAAAGTTCTGCCACGACGCGTGCGCCGGCGAGGGCAACGGCTGCCGAAGCAGCTGCACAAACAGGTACGCGACGACGATCGCGACCGCGACGGTCACATACTTTCGAAGCACGCGGACGACGCCCAGCGGGCGCAGTGCGAGCGCCGTCGTCACCACGCCGGCCGTTACGACGAAGGTGTTCTGGGCGACGCTCGGCCACAGTTGGTGCGCCGCCGACGCGATGATCACGATCTCGAAGGTGGCCCAACCGAGTAGCTGCACGATGTTGATGCCTGTGGGCAGGTACGAGAGACGGCCGCCGAACAGGCCGCGCAGCAACACCATCGCGGGCGCCCCGGTGCGGGCGGCCGGCACGGCGGCCAGGCCAACTGCGGCCGCGCCGAGGGCGGTGCCGACGAAGGTTGCGACGAGGGCCGCCGTCAGCGACAACCCCGGGCTGTTCTCCCGCGGCTGCAATACGAAGAGCGCGCCGGTGAATCCGAGCAGGCTGACCCCGAGGTTGCCCCACAGTCCGACCTGATCGAAGAAGCCGAGCGACTTCACGACCGGTTGGTCGAGGGTGAGCGGTGCTTCGACGTTCGCTGCATGGTGATACGGGGTGGTCTCGATCTCGACAGCCATGGGTGCCTTCCCCGCCGGGTCTCCGGCGAACTCCCTACGCCGGCATTACCCGGTCAGGTTCGAGCGGTCGGCGACCCGCGCCGGTGCTGCCGGCCAGTCGCCCTCTCAGCCC
>OLLJ01000337.1_pt1 | contig 11864 bp, 10 predicted proteins | sample 1604521 | NCBI WGS metagenome assembly OLLJ01 (sample SAMEA104055714, study PRJEB20765) | soil metagenome | isolation source: soil
GACCGGGGAAATGTCTCAATCGGGGCGGACGCCGAAAGCTCAGGTTCCTTCAGTCACGGGGTAGACCGCGGTAGCCACCAGTCCGTGCGCCTCGCGGTGCACGGTTGCCGCCGCCTCGGCCGAAGGCGCCTCGACCAAGCAGAAGATCTTGCCGTGACTCTCGTCGACCCAGTAGCGCAGGTACTCGACATCGTGGGCGCCCTGCGTCTTGAGGTCGGCGGCGTGCGCGTTAGCCACGTCGGCGACAGTCACCGGGCCGTCTAGCTCGTGCATGTCCATAAAGAGCGGCATGTGCGTCTTCCTTTCGACTGAGAGAGGTGCAGGCACATTAGCCCGCCACCTCAGCAGACACGATGCCACCAGAGTTGCGCATCGGGAAGCGCTCCTTAGGTCGGCGCAGCCCACTCCCTATTTCCTTCGGACGCTATGCGCTCAACTTAGGGAGCGCATCAGCCCGATCTGAGGCGCGCTCCTGATGTGGGCCGCACCCTCCGGCGTCCATCGTGAAAGCGCAACCGGCACGCAACCGCCGAGCCGGCAACGACCAGGAGGTACGTCAATGACCACCATCGAATCCGTCACCATCGCATCGAACCGTTTCACCAACTGGAGCCGCGTTCTGCTCGTGGCCCTCGCCGCGATTGCCCTCGTGACGTTGTCGTTCGTCGTCGGACGCGCAACTATGGGACACACATCATCGGCAAAGACTGGCGTCACTGCGACGAACGTCCAGCCGGCCAACACATCGAACGACGTGCCCGACGTCGCGAAGATCATCTGCCGGCCGTCCGTCGGCTGCTGACCAGGCTTCGTGATCAACGCAGAAGGGTCCAGGCAAATGGCCGCCGCTGACGCAACTCACTCCGCTACTGAGTCGCGACCCGACCGCGTCATCGACCTGACTCACGGCACCGCACCAACGCAATCGAGTCCGAACATGATCGGCCGGGCCGATGAACTCGACCGACTCGGCGCCGCGTTCGAGGCGGCGTCGGGGGGCCGGGCACTCGCCGTCCTCGTCGGGGGTGACGCAGGCATCGGCAAGTCGCGACTCGTCGAGGAGTTCTGCGACGTCGTACGGCTGCGCGGCGCCGCGGTGGCGACCGGCGTGTGCGTCCCCACCGACGGCGGGCTCGCGTTCGCGCCGGTCATGGGCATCTTGCGCAACATCGGCGACCAGCTCGGCCACCCGCCGTCCATTACTCAACTGCTGCACGCATTGGACGGCGACAGTGCCGTCGCGACCTCCGCACCCGCCGAAACTGGTCTCGGTACCGCAACGGCCGGTTTGCCAGCGGGTGGAACGTTGGCGGGCGGAGCGTTTGCCAAGACGGCGCTGTTCGAGTCGATTCTCCAATCGCTGATCGACCTCGCGCAGAAGTCTCCCGTCGTCCTCGTGTTCGAAGACCTGCATTGGGTCGACTCGGCGAGCAGCCAACTGTTCGACTTCCTTGTCCGCAACCTCGGCGACGCGCGCGTGCTCACGATTGGCACGTTCCGCACCGACGAACTCGGGAACGACCATCCACTGACGGCATGGTTTGCCGAGTTCGGCCGGCACCCCCGGGTGACCCAACTTGTGCTTGCCCCGTTGGGTCGAGAAGATCTGGCCGCGCTGATGAGCGCTGCACTCGGCGAACCGCCGAGCGCAGCGCGGCTCGACTCCGTGTGGACGCGGTCGCTCGGAAATCCCTTCTTCGCCGAGGAATTACTTGCTGACAGTGACAGCACGGCGCTGCCGATGGCCTTGCGCGGCGTCATCAACAACCGGATCGCGCATCTGAATGACGAGACGCAAGACGTGCTGACCGTCATCGCGACGGCTGGCGCGGTCGTCGACCATCGACTGGTTGCCGCAGTCGCGGGCTTGGATTTCGACGCCCTCGATTCGGCCATCGCAGAATCGATCGACAAGAAGATCCTGGTGGTCGATGAGTCGTCGACGGGCTACCGGTTCAGGCACGCGCTGCTTCGCGAGGCGGTGTACGAGTCCTTGCTACCTGCGCGACGCGCTCGGTTGCATCGCAGCATCGCGGTGGCACTCGCCGCCGATCCGTCGCTCGGATCGGCGTCACCCGGGCATCGGATCGCCGAGCTCGCATCGCACTGGTGGGCGGCCGGTGATTGGGCCGCGGCACTACAACCGTCGCTGCAAGCAGCCGATGCGGCGATCGCCATGTACGCGTTCCGTGAAGCGCTTACGCTTCTCGAGCATGCCTTGCTGGCCGACGAGCGAGTTCCGTCAGCGTCGGCCGCCGCTGGGGTGACACGCGCGCAGCTGCTCGAGAGGGCGTCCGACGTCGCGTACCTCGCGGGTGCGAACGCGCGCGCGGTCGAACTCGTGCGGGCGGCGATCGACGCAATTGATGCGGACGCCGAACCGATCGTCGCGGCACGGTGTTACACGCTGCTGGGCCGCAACATGTGGGGAGTAGGCAACTCGGCCGGCGCCTTTGAGGCTTATCAGGCCGCGATTGAGCTGCTGCCTGACGACGTGCCCTCGCCCGAGCTGGCTCGCTTGCTGGCCGAGCAAGCACGCGGCCACATGTTGTTGTCGCACGTGGCCGAGGGCGAGAAGATGGCGCGTCACGCGATCGAGGTCGCGCGCGCCGTCGGCGCGCGCGCCGCGGAAGGAAACGCGCTCAACACTTTGGGTTGCTGCGTTGTCACCCTCGGCTTCCCCGATGAGGGACTCGCGCTTATGCAGGAGTCGCTCATCATCGCCGAAGATCTCCGCAGCCCGGAGGACCTGAATCGCGCGTACGGCAACCTCGCCGCCAACTTGCTTGAGGTCGGCCGACTCGATGACGCCGCCTCGGTCATGTTCGACAGTGCCGCGGTCGGCGAGGAACTCTGGGGGGCGCGGCTGAACGGCGCGTCCGGCAATGGTGTCGAGGCCCTGGTCCGCATGGGCCGCTACTCCGAGGCGTTGCAGGTTCTCGCGCAGCTGGGTACACAGGCGCTCGGGGTATGCGTGCACTCACCATGGACGCTGCCGAGTCCGGTGATGATCCGGCAAGGTCGCTTTGACATGGCCGAGCAGCTGATCGCCACCGCGAGAGCGATGATGGCGCAGCTCGATGACGTACAAGTGACGGTGACCATATGTGGTCTGGCCGCAGAGCTTGAGCTCGAACGCGAACGGCCGGACCTCGCCCGCGCCGAGCTCGAACGCGCGCTCGCCCTCGTCGTGTCGAGCGACGACGACACCTTGCTGCCCGAAGTCTGCATGTGGCTCGGGCGCGCGCTGGCCGACGTTGCCGATGCTGCCCACGCCCACGGGCGTGCGGTAGACGCTGGCGCGCTTAGACGTCGCGCGGACGAGATTGTGTCCGCCGTTCAAGCGAGTGTGGAACGAGCTGTGTCCCGCCGGGGCGTTCCGACCCCGCGCGCTCTGGCCGCCAGCGCGCAAACCGTGGCCGAACGATCGCGGCTTGACCGTTCGGACGCGGACGCCTGGGCCGAGGCCGCCGCGCGCTGGAAGACCGCCAATGAACGTTACCCAGAGGCGTACTGCCGCTGGCGCGAAGCCGAGGCGCTTCTTGAAAGCAAGGCAGCCCGCGGCCGCGCCACAGAATGCCTCGACGAGGCATGGCGGATCGTTCGTGACCTCGGTACCGAGCCATTGGGTACGCGTATTAAGTTGCTCGCCCAGCGGGGCCGTCTCGATCTCAACGATGGCGCCATCTATCCGCCGTCCGCCGAATCTCTCGCCATCGCCGACCTCGGGTTGACCGCGCGAGAGGTCGAGATTCTCGGTCAGCTCGCCAGCGGGCGCAGCGATCGCGAGATTGCCGAAGCGTTGTTCATCAGCAAGAAGACAGTGAGCGTGCACGTCTCAAACGTCCTGCGCAAGCTCGCCGTCGCCGGCCGAGTCGAGGCGGGCAAGATCGGCCAGGCGCACGGCCTCGGCGCCAACGCGTACGTGCACGGAAGCGTCAGCTGAAACGACGAGAAGAAGCCTCGTTCTCTTAGTCAACGCTGGCCGCCGCCGTCGACTAATCCTGTTCAGCTCCCTTTGCTCTGTTGCGAATGCGCTGCAGAACAGGTCTGTTGTGAATGTGCGGCAGAGCAAAGCAAACCGGCAGCACCTCTCGGCTCCTTTGCTCTGCTCCTCCACAGCAGCAGAGCTACTCTGCTCGCATATAGCAGCAGAGCAAAGCGCGCCGAAGAGAAGATGCCGCCCGACAGCAGGCCCCGGCCTGCATTCAGGCGTCCGCTCAAAGCGCCGATACGGTCGTCGAAGCCGCATCGACTAACCGCGGGCCGAAACCACAGATCGGCCGCCACGACGGCCGCCACACCACGGCCACCACACCACGGACAGGGGTTCGCATGCGTTGGGTGAGCCCGCCCGGCTGGCCCGAGCCGCCCCTCGGCTGGCAGCCGACCGCTGGCTGGCAACCCGACGTAACCTGGCCACCGCCGCCGCCAGGATGGAACTTTTGGCACGACCCGAAACCACCGGCTCGCCGAAAAGCCTTCCGCAGCTGGGCGACGTCGATGCTGCCCACAGCGCCGCCGACCACCCCGCGTCCGGGCAGTGGTTTCGCGATCTCACGGCGGCGAGGCTGGGCAGAGGCACTCGGCGTCTTCGCGTTGTTTTTCGCCGCCAGTGCGATCGCCGCTGCGTTCTATCAAGCTGACCTGGTCGTGGCACCGAAGTCGGTGTCGGTGTCGCAAGGTGTGCTTAGTGCGGTGTCGTATCTGGCCGACGCCGGCCTGGCGATCGTGGTCGTGGTGGCGTTGAGCCGGTTGCGTGGACTGCGCGTCTCCGACATCGGCATCGCGCCGGAGTGGGGCACCCATCGGGCGTATCGCTGGCAAGGGCTCGGCGTCGGGCTGATGTTCGTGGCCGCGGTCACCGTGTCGAGCCTGATGCTGCACCTGGCCAGTCCACACGCGAAGTACCCGTTTCTCACGCCGAACGCCTGGCACCTGCTCTACGAGATACCGCACCCATCGCGGCCGGCGTGACCGAAGAGCTCGTCGTGCTCGCGTTCTTCATCACGGTGCTCGAGCAGGCGCGCGTGCGGCCTTGGGCTATTTACGTCGCCAGCGTTGCCCTACGCCTCAGTTACCACGTGTACTACGGCCCGGGCGTGATCATGTTCGGTATCTGGGCGGTCGCGACGATCTGGCTGTTCCGTCGGACCCGACGCGTCATGCCGCTGATCATCGCCCACGCCGTCTATGACTGCGTCGGCGTCTACTTCCACGAAGTACCCAAGCCACCCGTCGCGGTGGCCGCCCTCCTCGGCTGGCTCATCCTCGGGACCATCATCCTGGTGATCGTGCGCGCCATTCAGATTGCGTCGCGCGGACGCCGACCAGCTTCCGTCGTCACCCGGTAGCTCGCGAGTACTCCGTTCGGCCTAGTGCCATGTGCGCAATCGCGCCGATAACCAAGGAGGGCATGCGATCCGGCCGCGCCCGCCAGAGGAGGCGCACATGCCGACGCGTGACACCCGCCTCGCGCCGACGGCGTCCGAGATTTCGACCTCGGTACCCACCATGCTCGGCTGGCTCGCGCTTCTGACCATGGGCGGCGCGCTGGTTGCTGCGTCGATGATCGTGGTGCCGTTCTGGCCGGTCCAACAGAAGGTCGTTGACCTCGTGGTCGCGGCCGTGCTGCTGCCGGTCGGTCTCGCCATGTGGTTCGCGCGCAAACACGCCCCCGCATGGACCGTTCACGCCGGCCTACTCCTCGGCATCGGCTCGACGACTGCGTCGGTATGGGCAACCGGCCCGACCGCGGCATCGCAATCACCGGCGCTCTACTACGGCTTCCTGATCGCCTTCGCAGGTGTGTTCCTCCGGCGCCGGCTCGCCGTCGCCTACGTCGCGCTCGCGGGTGGTCTGTTCCTCGCCGCGCTGCTCACCCACTGGCGGGCCGCGCTGGCTACCCAGTGGACCATGACCATGATCGCCATCACTCTCCCCTGCGTCGTGATCTCGACGCTTGTCGGACGCCTGCGCATGCAAGCTCTGCACGACGCCCTGACTGGGCTGCCGAACAGGCGCCGCCTCGAAGAATTGCTTGCTGTGCAAGTAAATATTGGACGCCGGGAGGGCTGGCCGTTCTCAATCGCGGCCATCGACCTTGACGGGTTGAAGCGGATCAACGACGAAGACGGGCACGCGGCCGGTGACCAGTTGCTTCAGGCCACAACTCGTGGCTGGTTGAACGTCCTGCGCAGCACCGACTCACTGGCCCGGATCGGTGGCGACGAGTTCGTACTCGTATTGCCCGGCTCGGAACTGGACGAAGCACAGGCCGTCGTTGCGCGGCTGCGCGCGGAACTTCCGAGTGTGCCGTTTTCGGCTGGCATCGTTTCCTGGAGCGGCCACTCAATCGACGAACTGCTCCGACGTGCTGACGCGGGACTCTACGCCGCCAAGAAAATGGGCGGCGGGCTGACGGTCTCCGACCCGACGGCTGACTGGAACAGCACGCTCGACCCAGACCAGCAGTCGAGCGGCCACATCGCGAGCTAACAGGCCGATGGGCGACGATAGGTTCTCCCACCGACCGCAGGAGCCCCTCATCGACGTCGTCTTGGTGACCGGCCGCACAATGCGCGTGCCCGATCCCGAATCGCATCTGCTCGAGGCGGCCTTGCGGGAACTCGGCATCGACGTCGAGACCCACCCGTGGGGCGGCACGATTCCGTGGTCGACCGTCCCGCTCGTCGTCGTCCGCTCACCCTGGGACTACATCTCCGCGCACACCGACTTTCTGGCCTGGGCTCGCTCGGTTGCCGCGGTGACGCAGCTGACCAACCCCGTCGACGTCATCGAATGGAATGTGCACAAGAGTTACCTGCTCGACCTCGCGCAGGCGGGGGTACCGACGGTTGCCACCGTGCTGGTTCCGCACCAAGCGTCGGACGCCGAGCAAGCAGCCGCGTTGGGTGCCTTCGCCGGCGCGGTCGTCGTCAAGCCGGCCGTGTCGGTCGGAGCCATCGGCACGTTGCGCACGATCGGTTCGTCGGCCGAGGCGTCGGCCCATCTCGCTTCGCTCGTGGCGGTCGGCGACGCTCTTGTGCAGCCCTTTGCCTCGTCGGTGGTCTCGGCTGGCGAGTCGTCGTTGATCTACTTCGGCGGCGTTTTCAGTCACGCGGTCCGCAAGATTCCGGCCGCTGGCGACTTTCGGGTGCAGGTGTTTCATGGCGGGTCGGTGGTTGTGCACACCCCGTCGGCTGGTGAGCTTCGGGTTGGTGCGGCCGCGCTCGCATTGACGCCGTCGCCGACGAGTTACGCACGCGTCGACTTGGTGCCGGTCGCCGGCGAACCGGCTGTCATGGAACTCGAAGTGATCGAGCCGCAGCTGTTTCTGGGCCACCACCCCGACGCTCCGGCTGTCTTCGCGCAGCACCTCGCGGCTCTACTCAACGGCGGTGCGTAGGTCGGCGGTTCGCAAGGTTCGTCCCTGGCTGCTTTGCGCCTGGAGGTGGTTTGCCGTTTGCTTTGCTCTGCCGCACATTCACAACAGACCGGCTCTGCCGCCGATCGGCCCTTCGTTGCGACGGGCTCTGGGCGGTACCGCGCTGGCGTGGTCGGCGGGGTTTCTCGCGATTCCATTGCCATCGGGCGCCGGCTTGCGCGAGGTGATCACGATCGCGATCTTGAGCCCAGTGCGGTCGGTACCGTCGGCGACCGTGGTCGCTGTTTCGTCGCGGCTCATTTCGGCCGTGGGCGACGGTGTGTTCGCGGCTATCGCGGTGGCGCTGGCCAGGCACAATGGCCTGCATCTGCTTGCTGCTGCACGGCAACAGGCGCAACGAGATGCGCGACTGCATGCGAAGGCCGCTCACGCTCCGCGGGGGTGGCACCTTGATTCGTTCTGGCACCCTGATCCAACCTGATCCGGTCCCGCCACTGACACGGGAGGCGAGTGGTGCGGCTTCCACGGCCGATGGTCCGGCTCATCGCGCGAGGCAAGCCACTGATACCCAAGGCGCTGTGGCCGATGTTGAACACGGTGGCGAGCTCGCGCGGTACCGGGCCGCTGGTTGCTGATCCGTCTCCTCTCCGCACGCTCGTACTGTGCGCGCATCCTGACGACGAGCTCGGCTGCGCCGGGACTATCGCCCTGCTAGTCGGCGGTGGCGCTGAGGTACGAGTCGTGTACGCAACTCGAGGCGACGGCACGCGTGGCTCACCGTTGAAAGCCGAAGAGACCGGACGCCGCAGGTCGGCCGAGTCGCTAACGTCATGCGCGGCGCTGGGTGCGAGCGATGTGGTCTTCTGGGATTTCGCTGACGGCACGCTGCCTTCGCGACATGACGATCTCGTTGGGGCGGTGTTTTCGGCCGTCGAGTCGTGGAAACCCGAGCGGGTTCTTGTGCCGTGGTTTCTCGACGGCCACACCGATCATCAGGCATTGAGCCGTGCGGTTGCGGCCGCCGCCTTGCCGCTGTCGCTCGAGGTATGGGCCTACGAGTGGTGGACGCCGCTGATGCCCAACCGACTGGTCGACATCACACCGGTGTGGTCGCAGAAAGAACAGGCCGCGGCGAGTCACGTGACCGCGGCATTGGCATTCGACGTCACGGCCTGGCTCGGACTCTCGCGGTGGCGGTCACTGCATGGGCTGCACGGTGAGGGTTACGGCGAGGCATTCCTCGTATTGCCGTTTGCTGAGTACCGGACGCTGGCCATTTCGCATGTTTGAGCTCGTCCTTCGGGCGGCGTCTGCCGACGATGTCGACGCGGTCTGCTCTTTGATGAGGCGGACGTTTCCCGACAACGCGAAAGCCGACACGCGCATTTTGCGCTGGCAATACTGGGAAAACCCGTTCGGACCTGCGGTGGCATGGGTGTGGACCGACGGTCCGAAAGTCGTCGGGCACTTCGGCTGCATCAGGTATGCGGCTTACGTCGGCGGGGTCGTTTCTGCGATCGGCGTCGCGATCGATGCGGCCATCGACCCCGATTATCAGGGACGCCGGTTGTTCGGTCCGTTGACGAGTGCGCTGTTCGAAGACATAGCTCAGAGCGGTTTGCCGGTAACTGTGTCGTATCCGAACGACATGTCGATCGGGGGGCTTGCTCGTGGCGGCTGGCAGGAACTCGGACTGCTGCGCACACATCTGTTGATGCTCGACGCGGGTTGGTATGCGGCGCGGGTTCGGGTGCCGCGGTTCGTCATGTCGGCTGTGCAGCGCGTGCTTTTTCGTGCGCCGCGGGGTGGTGGCGGCGATACCGCCGCAGAGGATGTCGCGCCGCCTTCGGACGTCGATTCGCTGTGGGCTGCGCTAGCGCCCGGCGTAGTGAACGGCGTCATTCGTGATTCGACGTGGTTCAGCTGGCGGTACGTCTCGCGGCCGGTGGCGCCCTATCGGTTCTTCTCTGTACGGCGGGCTGACCGGTTGGTCGGCGTCGCGGTGACGACCGAGCGCGAACAACAGGGCGGTGCCTTTACCTACCTCCTAGAGTTTCTGGCCGCTGATGCCGACGCGGCCCGCAGTCTCGTACAGGTGGTGTCGTCGCGTTGCGCCGGCTCGGTAGGGCTTGTGCTAGCGACGTTGCCCGGCACATCGGCGTCCCGCCTGGCTCTTGGGGCTGGGTTGCGGTTGGTGCCTTCGCGATTCGAAGAGAAGGCGCTGCACATGGGCGTTATCGACAACGACGGATCGCACGGCGCCGTGATCCGCCGCGACTGGACCCTCGGCTGGGGCGACCTCGACCACCTGTGACGTCGTCGGGTGCGACCGATATGACCAAAGTTATGCCGAAAACATGCGGGCGCGCATCCTGTCTCGGCGCCAGCTTGAATCGGTGGCGGGTCGAGCCGGCCGAAGAACGCTGCGGTTAGCCGGTTTCGCCGTCGTCGATGACCGTCGCGCCGAGGTGGCGCTGCAGCAGCGCCAAGCCGGACGCACCGTCGTCGGCGTCGGCGTCGTCGGGCCGGGCTTCGTCGAGCACGATCTCCACGTCGGGTTCGGCCGCAACCGTTGCAGCAGCGGCCTCGGCCCCGGCCGACCGCGGGGCTGCGGCAGGGCGTTTGCGAGCGGACGACGACCGCAGCGGCGCCCGATCGGCGGCCATCGATTCGCTTGGCGGCGGCGGAGCGACCGGGTCCGTCGGTACGTCGGCCTCTGTCGCGGCCGCGCCTGACAAGGTGGTCGAGATTTTCCAGTCGACGCCGAGCAACTGCTTGATCGCCTGCAAAAGCACCTCTTCCCCGCCGCCAGTACGGAACAACCGCTCGAGCGGGCCGGTCGTGAAGCCGAGCACGAGGGTGTCGTCGCGCACATCGAGCACCTGCGCATGCATCGCGATCAACGGCTGCGTGGTGCGGCCACGCGGGAGCCCCTTGACGACGTCAAGAATGCTGTCCCACAAGCCCCGGACGGCGGTCGCGTCAAGGTCGCCGACACCCGCGCGAACGACTGGCGCGGCTGGCGTGACGGGCGCGGGCGGCGCAGGCTGTTCGGCCTCGACCTCGGCCGTGGGGGGTGCGGGAGTCGGGGCTGCGGCGGCGGGCGGTGCGGGTGCGGCGGTGGGTGCGGGATGTTTGGCAACGGGCGGAGCGGCAACGGGCGGCCCGCCGTGCGGAACGTCCGCCGCAATCCCGAACCGTCGCTCAAGCCGCTCGAGCCGCACCAACAAACTCGCCTCGTCGTCACCGGCCGCGGGCAACAACACGCGTGCACACATCAGCTCAAGCAGCAGCCGGGGAGCGGTCGCGCCACGCATCTCAGTCAGTCCGGTGTTCACGATGTCGGCGGCGCGAGTCAACTCCACCCGACCGAGCAAGGTGGCCTGCCGCGTCATGCGTTCGAGCACGTCGACGGGAACGTCGAGCAGACCTTTCTCACCGGCGTCCGGCACTGCGTTGAGCACGATCAGATCACGCAAGCGCTCGAGCAAGTCTTCAGCGAAACGGCGAGGATCGTGGCCCGCCTCCATCACTCGATCGACGATCTCGAGCACCGCACCGCCGTCGTGCGCGCCGAAGGCGTCGACCACGTCGTCGAGCAGGCTCGCGTCGGTGTAGCCGAGCAGCGCGACCGCGTCACGATAGGTCACACCGTCAGACGATGCGCCAGCCACCAGCTGGTCGAGCACCGACTGGGCGTCGCGGACGGATCCCGCACCGGCGCGCACGACGAGGCCGAGCGCGGCCGGCTCGATCGTCACGTTTTCGGCGGTGCAGATGCGGGCAAGGTTGTCGCGCAATGCGCCGGGCGGCACCAACCGGAACGGGTAGTGATGCGTGCGCGACTTGATCGTGCCGATGACCTTCTCGGGCTCGGTCGTCGCGAAAATGAACTTCAAATGCGGCGGCGGCTCTTCGACCAGCTTGAGCAGCGCATTGAATCCCTGAGGCGAGACCATGTGCGCTTCGTCGATGATGTAGATCTTGAAGCGCGACTGGATCGGCGCGTAGAACGATCGCTCACGCAGGTCGCGGGCGTCGTCGACCCCGCCGTGCGACGCGGCGTCGATCTCGATGACGTCAATACTGCCGGGGCCGGACGGCGCCAGCCCCGTGCACGAATCGCACACCCCACACGGGGTCGCCGTAGGACCCTGCTCGCAGTTCAGCGACCGAGCCAGGATGCGTGCGGACGACGTCTTGCCGCAGCCGCGCGGACCCGAAAATAGATAGGCGTGGTGCACGCGGTTGTTGCGCAGCGCCTGCTGCAACGGCTCGGTGACGTGCTCTTGGCCGATGACCTCGGCGAACGTGCTCGGGCGGTACTTGCGGTAGAGCGCGAGACTCATGCGCCTACCCCCTCCGCACCCCGATCGACCTCTGAGAGGACCCCCCGCGCACCCGCCAGGGCCCGCTTACCCTTGCTGCCTTCCGGCCCTGGGGGGGTTCGTGGGATGGACGCCACGCGAGGGGTCTG
>OLLJ01000304.1_pt1 | contig 11844 bp, 11 predicted proteins | sample 1604521 | NCBI WGS metagenome assembly OLLJ01 (sample SAMEA104055714, study PRJEB20765) | soil metagenome | isolation source: soil
GGCAGCGGCTAAAGCAAGGTCCAGGCCTTCTGACCTGGGGTTTTGTGTGTAGCCCCGACGGGATTCGAACCCGCGCTACCGCCTTGAGAGGGCGGCGTCCTGGGCCGCTAGACAACGGGGCCAAGCTAACCAAACGAACCGGCGCGACCAACGCCGCGCGGTGCTGGCTGGTCGTGCGCAGCGGCCGAATTTTCCGGCCTGGCTGGGGTACCAGGACTCGAACCTAGACTAGCTGAACCAGAATCAGCCGGGCTGCCAATTACCCCATACCCCACCGGATCGGGCACGCGCCGTCACCGCTGGACGAGTGTATCGGACGCCCGCGCGAGCCGACCCACGGTGCGCTCCCGGCCGAGCAACTCGATCGATTCGAACAGCGGCGGCGACACAGTCCGCCCGGTCAACGCCACGCGCAGCGGCGCGAAGGCAGTGCGCGGCTTGAGTTCGAGCCCGCCGATAAGGGCAGTCTCGAGCGCCTCTTTGATCGCGTCGGTGTGCCAACTCTCCAAGTCGGCCAGCGCCTGCGCCGCCGCGGCCAGCACGGGAACCGCGTCGGCAGTCAACGTCTTCGCCACGGCGTCGGCGTCCGGCTCGAAAGCGGGCTCATCGATGAACAAAAAGCCGAGCATTCCCACTGCTTCAGACAGCACCGTGATGCGTTCTTGCACGAGCGGTGCACCCGCCGCGAGCAACCGAATTTGATCGGATGTCGGTGGGTCGGCGATCAGCGCGACCTGCTGCAAGAAGGGCAACAGCCTGACCGCAAGTTCGTCCGGCGGCAGCTCGCGAATCTTCACCGCGTTGACCGCCTCGCACTTCTTCAAGTCGAAGCGGGCTGGATTGCGACTGACCCGTTCAAGGGTGAACGCGTCGACCATCTCTTGCACGCTGAACAGTTCGCGGTCTTCACCCATCGACCAACCAACGAGGGCGAGGTAGTTGAGCAACCCTTCCGGAAGAAAGCCACGGTCGCGATACAGCATCAGCGACGACTCAGGGTCGCGCTTCGACAACTTCTTGTTGCCCTCCCCCATGACGAACGGCAGATGCCCGAACAACGGCAGATGCCCGTCGGTCACGCCGATCGAACCGAGCGCCTCGTACAGGGCGATCTGGCGAGGGGTCGATGACAACAGATCTTCACCGCGCAACACGTGGGTAATGTGCATGAGCGCATCGTCAACCGGATTTACCAAGGTATACAAGGGATTTCCGTCGCCCCGCACGAGCACGTAGTCGGGCACGAACTCGGCTTCGAACGTGACCGGACCACGAATCAGATCGTCGAACGTGATCGCCCGATCCGGCATGCGCAACCGCAACGCAGGTGTTCGGCCTTGCGCAACGAAGGCGTCCATTTCGGCAGCACTGAGTTCGCGGCAATGGTTGTCGTACCCCGGCTGCCGCCCCGCCGCGCGGTTGCGCGCCTCGACCTCTGCCGTTGTGCAGTAACACCAGTACGCATGCGACGAGGCCGCTAGTTTGGCGGCGACGTCGGCATAGATCTCGCCACGCTGCGATTGCTTGTACGGCCCGTAAGGACCCCCGACGTCAGGGCCTTCGTCCCACGTCAGACCGAGCCAGTTCAACGCATCAACGACGCCGAGATACGACGCTTCGGTACTGCGCTCGACGTCGGTGTCTTCAACGCGGAAGACGAATGTGCCACCAACGTGTCGCGCATATGCCCAATTGAACAGCGCAGTTCTGATGTTGCCGACATGAATGTCGCCGGTCGGCGACGGCGCGAAGCGCACTCGCACAGTCATTGCGACCCACCCATCGAGGCGTTGCCTGACACCGTGTTCGTCAACGTTGCGATCCCTTCGATCGTCACCGCCACCTCATCACCCGGCCGCAATGGTCCAACGCCGGCGGGTGTGCCGGTGAGAATGACATCGCCGGGCAGCAGTGTCATCACGTTGCTGACGAACGCGACGAGCTCGGCCACGCCGTGCAGCAGCATCGACGTCCGCGATTGTTGTTTGATCTCACCGTTGACCGTCGTGCTGATCGCGAGGTCGGCCGGGTCGACGTCGGTCGAAATCCACGGCCCGATCGGGCAGAACGTATCGAATCCCTTCGCCCGCGCCCACTGCCCATCGGTCTTCTGCAGGTCGCGGGCGGTGACGTCGTTGGCGCACGTATACCCGAGGATCACCTCGTTCGCGCGCTCGAGCGGCACCTCGCGACACAGCCGGCCGATCACGATCGCCAGCTCCCCCTCGAAGTCGACCTGCTGCGACAGATGCGGGTAGGTGATCGCCGCGCCAGGGCCGATGACCGACGTCGACGGCTTCAAAAACAGAACAGGCTCGGACGGCGGTTCGTCGCCCATCTCACGGGCGTGATCGGCGTAGTTCTTGCCGATCGCGACGACCTTGCTCGGCAGCACCGGCGGCAAAAGCCGAACGCCGGCCAACGGCAGCCGCAAGCCACTGAAGGTCACCTCGCCGAACGGATGCGCGTTGATGACGGCGACCTCTTCGGCGCCTGGGTCGCCCCCGATGGCGCCGAAGGCGAACCCGCTACCGCCCGCGCCAATGGGGTCGCCGTAGGAGAACCTGGCAATCCGCACCGGGTGAGGCTATCGGGTGCGCGTGAGCGGACAGTTTGGCCGCGGGGGTAGTTAGCGCGGCGGGTTAGCCTGCGCCGCCGTCGGTCCGAAGCACCGTGCGATCGGCGCGCGGGCCGGCGTGCTCGGCGCGATCGAGGGCTCCGGGCGGACACAGTAGGTCATCGCGAGCTCGACACTTACCTGGACGATCCTGCCGCCGTTGAAGAAGTTCAGGCCGGTCCATAGCGCGCACGCCAGCAGCACGGTCGCGCCCGCAGTGCGCAGAACAAATCCTCGGCCCACCGGTGTGAGGAAGGCGCGGATCGCCTTTCGAAGCTCCGGGTCGAGGCCAGCGAGCAACAGCAGGGCCAACACAACCAGCCCAAAAGTGGCTGCTATCCCCGCCGGCCGCCCCACGACGCGTAACACCGACGAGATAGGAAAGCCGAGGGCCGGCCATATCCACCGAGCCGGCCCAACGAAGAAGAGGAACTCCGCGAACCACACGGTCGCAGCTAGCGAGACCACATCGTGCCTGCGGATGGCGCGCGACCGGGCCATGACAAGACCGACGAGGAGGACTTCGATCAGTAGCCCAAGTCCCACAGAAGTTGGGTGGTAGGCAAAGAGAACGTGCAACCCAACGGTCAACGGCAAGACCATGACCACGCACAACGCGGGCGGCCAGCGACCCCCCACGTCCAGCCAGCCGGGGCGCTGCGCCGGGGCGAGCACCAGCCACGATCGCCACGCACGGATACTCATCAGTCCCCCTTGCTCCGTGCAAATATCGGCCGGCGCAAGGCTTCACTGGAGCACCAACGCGAACCCGCCAAGGCGTAGGCACGTCGAAGAGTGCTGCGGGCCGCTCTGATCGGCGCGACCCGCAGCACCCAGTCTCGAAACCTCAGTGCTGGTTAGTCGCCGTCGTTGTCGCCATCACTGTCCATGCCCGACACGACCGCAGCCTGCAAGACACCGACGAGTCCGTGGGCCTCGCCGTCAGGGCCCGCGGAGAAGATGACCGATTGCGGGTCGGCGGCCACGCCGTTGCCCGGCAACAACCCCCACAACCCGTCGATGGTGATCTTCTTGCCGCTGGCATCGCGGAGCGCACCTAAGGCATGGCCTGAGGTCGGGTCGTACGCGTGGATCCGGCCATTGCCGAAGTTACCCACCAACAGCGAGCCGGCGAGGCTTCCCCAAGACGAAGGGGCGATCGCCAGACCCCACGGCGAGTTCAGCCCGCCGCGTGCCACGAGTCGGTTCAGCAAGTGCCCGCCCGTGCTGAAGACGTCGACGAAACCGTGGCCGGCTCCCGCCACGTCGTCGTGCTTGTCGGCGTCCTGCTTCGCGTAGGTCACGTACAGGTTTCCGTTCAGCAAGGCGATGTTGAAGGGTGCATAGCCGTCAGGTATGTGCTTGTCGCGGAAAGCGCCACTCCAGTTTTGAAGAGTGAACGTGCTGTCAAAGACATCGACTGTGCCATGGTGGAAGTCGGTCGCGTACAAGAAGTTCGCACCGCCCATGTTCGCGAGTGCGAGGCCCTTGAAAACGGCGTCCGGTACCTGAACTGCGGGGGTAGCTTGCGTCGAATTCGCAGCAGGGACGTTCGTGTTCCAACCGACGATCCAGCCGGCCTCGGAGTCAAAGATGAACTTCGCTGCGCCGCTCGCCGAACCTGAATGGACGACGAAGTCGGTGGCTGAACTGTTGAACACTTGTCCGGTTGGTGCGCCGCCAGGAATCGAGACGGTCAGCGGAACCTTGGCGAACGACGGTGGCGTTGTTGCACCGTTGTAGAGGGTCGACACATCGGCTCCGTTGTCGGACACCCAGACGGGCGTCGGTGTCGCCCCAGTGCCGAACGACATCCCCCAAGGATTGATCAGATTCGGATCGATGAGCGGCGCATCGCCAACCTGATCTGAGATCAGGTTGGTCTGGGTAACGGCCACGCCGTTGCCGCCGCCGTGGTCGTCGTGCCTCGTGTTGGCGTTCGCGGTCGCCGACGACGCTAGTACCAGCGCCGCCGAAACGACACCAGAACCCATCAACGCCCCTGCTCTGCGCGTTGTGATTCGCATGTGGCCTCCACTCCTCCGGGCGGGATCAGCGTTGATCCCGACTGCCGTTACCAGCGGACACGGAGCGCGCCCAACACTGGTTCAACCGGAGCGTGTGTCCAGGGTGATCATTGCCGCCGATTGGTATCCGCTCTGGCTATCTAGGGCGGTGTTCGTGCAAGGTGCGGCGGAGGTCGTCGGTCCACTGGTCGGGGACCTCCCAGGGGATGAAGTGTCCGCCGTGGTCGTGGGCGGTGATGTTGACGTGGTGGTACCAGGCGGCGCGGTCGCTGTCGACGAAGCTCTGGACACGCTGCTCACCCGACCGTAAGGCACCGCGCCAGATCGGTGGAGCGCACGTCGGCAGCCCTACGGAATAATCGCGCCGACGAGAACAGGCCAAGAAGGGCTCGACGCCGATGCAGATGAAGTTGGAACTGATCCCGCTCCCGGTTTCAGACGTCGACCGAGCCATCGCCTTCTATGCCGACAAGCTCGGCTTCAAGAAGGACTTTGACGCGCAGCCCAGCGAAGGCGTCCGGGTCGTCCAGTTCACACCAGCGGGCTCGGGTTGTTCGGTCGGTTTTGGAACAGGGCTGGATGTCTACGCGGGAGAACCCGGCAGCGTTCGAGGCGTGCACCTGGTTGTGGAGGACATCACCGAGGCGCGGGCCGAGCTCGTCCGCCGAGGTGTCGAGATCGGCGAAATCCACGACTCCGGAGGCGGCGTTAGAGGAGCAGACTTCTCCGATCCTGACGGCAACACATTCGAACTCCAGGACAAGGCGTGGCGCAAAGGCGCGACGTTCTAGGAGGACGCTATTGCTGCGCGGTGTGCTGGCGCAGCAGGCCGTAGGTGTACGCATCTTCCATGGCCTGCCATGACGCAGCGATCAGGTTTTCGTCGACACCGATGGTGTCCCATTCGGTCTCGCCGTCACTGGTCTCGATGAGCACACGCGTGATCGCGCCGGTGCCGTGGGCACCGTCGACGATGCGCACCTTGTAGTCGACCAGTTCGAGTTCAGCCAGCTGCGGATAGATGCGTTCCAGCGCATGCCGCAACGCCCGGTCGAGCGCGTTCACCGGTCCGTTGCCTTCTCCCGTTGACACAATGCGTTCGCCCTTCGCCTGCACCTTGACGGTTGCTTCCGAGACGATCTCGCCGTCGGCCCGCCGCTCGACGATCACCCGCCACGACTCGAGCGTGAAATAGCTGAGCGGTTCGCCATTGATCTCGGCCCGCAGCAACAACTCGAACGACGCGTCGGCGGCCTCGAACATGTAGCCCTTGGCCTCAAGTGACTTGACCCGCTCGACGACGCGGCTGACCACGTCTTTGTCGTCTGACACATCGAGTCCGAGCTCTTTGCTCTTCATCTCGACACTCGCGCGGCCGGCCATCTCCGACACCAGCATGCGTCGGTCGTTGCCCACCAACGCGGGCTCGATGTGTTGATACAGATCGGGTGCGACCTTGATGGCCGACGCGTGTAACCCCGCCTTGTGCGCGAAGGCCGAGATCCCCACATACGGCTGGTGCGTGCGCGGTGGCTGATTGGCGATCTCCGCCACTGCGTGGCTGACCCGCCCCAACTCGACCACTCGATGGTCGGGCAGCACACGTCGTCCGAGCTTGAGTTCGAGATTGGCGACGACCGTCACCAGGTTCGCGTTACCGCAACGCTCGCCGTATCCGTTGACCACGCCCTGCACATGAGTGACGCCGGCGTCGACCGCGGCGAGGGTGTTCGCGACCGCGCACCCCGTGTCGTCGTGACAGTGGATGCCAAGCCGCACGCCCGTGCCCTGCGAAACAGAATGAACGACGTCAGCCAGCTGCGTCGGGAGCATGCCGCCGTTGGTGTCACACAAGATGATGACGTCGGCGCCGGCCTCGGCCGCGACCCGAACTGCCTCGACCGCATACGCCGGATTTGCCTTGTAGCCATCGAAAAAGTGCTCGGCGTCGACGAAAACCCGGCGGCCTTCTGCCCGCAGGTGCGTCACGGTGTCTCGGATCATCGCGAGGTTCTCGTCGAGCGTGGTCTTCAACGCTTCGAAGACATGGCGGTCATGACTCTTCGCGACCAGACACACGACCGACGCTTCAGAGTCACGAAGTGCGGCGACTTGCGGATCGTCGGCTGCCTTGACGCCCGGTTTGCGGGTCGCGCCGAACGCGCTGAGGGTGGCGTTCTTGAGGTTCAACTCGGTGCGAGCGCGACGGAAGAACTCGGTGTCTTTCGGCAAGGCGCCGGGCCAGCCGCCTTCGATGAATCCGACGCCGAGGTCGTCGAGGTGCTGCGCAATGGCGAGCTTGTCGGCGACCGTGAGGGCCATGCCCTCACCCTGGGCGCCATCGCGCAGGGTTGTGTCGTAGACGTGAAAGCCGTCGGGCTGCGGGACCATCAGAGTTACCTCGAGTTCGGTGGTCGGTTACGGCCGTGTGTAGCACAACAAAAAGACCCCCCGCGCATGCGGGAGGTCTGGCGCGCAGGTCGTTTCCGACCGGCACGCCTAGCCAATAATGATCTGCGGTAGATGCACCCGGCCAGTGTGCCACACGATCACCGGCCGGGTCACCCTCGTTGACCGGGTTCAGCAGACCGGGTGCATCCAGCCGTGCGAATCGGCGGCGTGACCGTACTGAATCGCGAGCAGCGAGTCGCGGAGGTCTTGGGTCACCTTGCCGGTGTGGCCGTCGCCCATCGTGAGCTCGCCCCCGCGCCAGGCCAGCCGGCCGAGGGGAGTCACGACCGCCGCGGTGCCGCAAGCAAACACCTCGGTGATGCGACCCGACGCGACCCCGGCCCGCCACTCGTCGATGTCGATCGGCCGCTCAACGGTGGAGTGCCCGCGTTCGGCGGCGATGGTCAGGATCGCGTCGCGGGTGACGCCCTCGAGGATCGTGCCCGACACCGACGGCGTCACCAGCGTGCCGTCGTCCAAGACGAAGTACACATTCATGCCGCCGAGCTCCTCGACCCAGCGCTTCTCGACGGCGTCGAGGAACACGACCTGGTCGCAGCCATTCGCGCTCGCCTCTTGCTGTGCAACCAGGCTGGCCGCGTAGTTGCCTGAGCACTTGGCGGCGCCAGTGCCGCCGGGGGCGGCCCGGGTGAACTCTTCGGACAGCCAGATCGACACCGGGTGCAGGCCGCCGGCGAAGTAGGCGCCAGCGGGCGATGCGATCACCATGAAGGTCACATGGTTGGCCGGGCGCACGCCGAGAAATGCCTCGGTCGCCATCATAAAAGGCCGCAGATAGAGGCTTTTCTCTTCCTCGGCCGCCACCCATGCGCGGTCGGCCTCGATCAGCAAATCGGCGGCCGCGACGAAGTCGTCGACCGGTAGCTCAGGCAACGCGAGGCGGCGGGCCGACCGCTGGAACCGGCGTCCATTTGCGTCTGGCCTGAAGGTTTTGATCGAACCGTCAGGCTGCACGTAGGCCTTGAACCCCTCGAAGATCGACTGGCCGTAGTGAAAAACGGCGGTCGCGGGGTCGAGAACGAGCGGGCCGTACGGGCGCAGGTTGGCGTCGTGCCAACCGAGGTCGGGGGTCCAGGTGATCGTCACCATATGGTCGGTGAAAACGCGGCCGAAGCCCGGGTTGCGCAACAGTTCGTCGCGCTGCGCGTCGGGCACGGGCGACGTCGGCGAGGTGCGGGTGAACTCGATAGTCATGGGTCAATCCTCACGGCTGAAGGGTTGCGACGCTAGCCCACCCCTTTGAGTGTGGGCGCGATGACCCGCGTCGGGTCGCACAAGCAGCAAATCAAGGCCGGACGCCGATCAGCCGGGGCCTCGGGAACGGCGACGCGTAGCGGTGCGGGCGTCGGCGAGCTAGTCGGCGACGCGGGCAGCCAGTGCGTCGCCGACCTCGTGGGTCGTGCGGCGGACCGGCCCGGGTACTCGGCCGGCTCGAGTCAGATCGGATAGATCGGCGGCGACGGCGGCTTCGACGGTGGCCGCAGCCTCGGTCAGGCCGAGGTGGTCGAGCAGCATGGCGACTGACAACACGGTGGCGGTCGGGTCGGCGATGCCTTGGCCGGCGATGTCGGGTGCGCTGCCGTGCACGGGCTCGAACATGCTCGGCGTGGTGCGCGCCGGGTTCACGTTGCCGCTGGCGGCCAGGCCAATACCACCGGCAATCGCGGCGCCGAGGTCGGTCAAGATGTCGCCGAACAGGTTGTCGGTGACGATGACGTCGAACCGTTGCGGGTTGGTCACGAAGTAGATGGTGGCCGCGTCGACGTGGCAGTAGTCGACATCGACCGTCGGGAATTGCGCGCCGACCTGCTTGACGATGCGGGTCCAGAGGTCGCCGGAGTGCACGAGCACGTTGTTCTTGTGCACCAACGTCAGCTTGTGCCGCGGGCGAGCGGCCGCCCTGGTGAACGCATCGCGCACGACGCGCTCGACGCCGAACGCGGTGTTGACGCTTTCTTCGGTGGCGATTTCGTGCGGGGTGTTCTTGCGCAAGAACCCGCCGGCGCCGGCGTAGGCGCCTTCGGTGCCTTCGCGGATCACCACGAAGTCGATGTCAGCCGGGCCGACATTTGCCAGCGGGCTGGTCACGCCGGGAAAGAGTTTCACCGGCCGCAGGTTGACGAAGTGGTCGAGCTCGAACCGCAGGCGCAGCAGCAGGCCACGCTCGAGCACGCCACTCGGAACACCCGGATCGCCAACCGCGCCAAGCAGGATCGCGTCGTGGTCGCGCAGTTCGTCGAGCACCGAGTCGGGCAACGTCTCACCGGTCGCGTGCCACCGGCGGGCGCCGAGGTCGTACTCGGTACGCTCGATCTTGACGTCATACGCAGGCGTGACCGCGTCGAGCACCTTGAGGCCTTCGGCCACCACCTCAGGCCCGATCCCGTCGCCGGCAATCACCGCCAACCGCACGCTGCGCGTCATGGGTGTAAGCGTACCGAACCCCTCTTTGCCGCCGCGTCGAGTTTGTTAGACGTTGGCGGGGCTCTTAACCCGCGAACGTCTCACAGTCGGACGCCGAGATGGTGGCCGCTAGTCGGACGGCGAGTGGCTAGACCTCGACGAGGTCGACTGCCCGGCCCGACGCGGCGCCGATTTCGATTACGATCGTCTCGAGCACAGCCAACGGAAGCGCCGAGTCGACGGTCAGCGCGACGAGTGCGTGACCACCGCGGGTGTCGCGTGCGACCTGCATGCCGGCGATGTTGATGCCGTGCTCGCCCAAGATGTGACCGAGTACGCCGACCACACCGGGGCGGTCTTCGTAGCGGAAGAACGCGAGGTGCTCGGTCAGCGTGAGGTCGACGTCGAAGTCGTCGATCTTCACCAGCTTCTCGACGAACTTCGGCCGCGCCAGCGTGCCGGCAACCGAAAGCTGGTGCCCGTTCGGCAGGGTGCCGCGAACGGTAATCAGATTGCGGTAGTCGATGCTGTCGTCGTCGGTGGTGAGGCTGACCTCGACACCGCGGTCTTGCGCGAACAGCGGCGCGTTGACATAGGTGACCGACTTCTCGACGACGTCGGTGAACACGCCCTTAAGAACCGCGAGTTCGAGCACCTTGACGTCGTACGCAGCGATCTCGCCGCAAACCTCGACCTCGATGCGACTGGCAATTCCGCCTGCTAATGCTGTGAAAACGCGGCCGAGCTTCTCGGCGAGCGGCAACGCGGGCCGCACGTCCTCGGCGATCGCGCCACCCTGCACGTTGACCGCGTCGGGCACGAACTCACCAGAGAGCGCGAGCTTCACCGACCGAGCAACGGCGGTGCCGGCCTTCTCCTGCGCTTCGTCGGTGCTGGCGCCGAGGTGCGGGGTGACGACGACGTTGTCGAATTCAAACAACGGGCTGGACGTCGTCGGTTCGGTCGCGAAAACGTCGAGGCCGACGCCGCCGACGCGACCTTCTTTGAGTGCGATCGCGAGGGCGTCTTCGTTGATGAGCCCACCGCGGGCGGCGTTGACGATGATGACGCCCGGCTTCACCATGGCGAGTTCGCGCTCGCTGATGAGGTCAAGGGTTTCGGGCGTCTTCGGCAAGTGGATCGTGATGATGTCGGCCTCGCGCAACAACTCTTCAAGGGTGACGAGCCTGACGCCGTACTGCGCGGCGCGTGCCGGCTGCACATACGGGTCGTAGGCGATGAGGTGAGTCCCGAAAGCGGCCAGGCGCTGCGCCACCAACTGGCCAATCTTGCCCAGGCCCACGACACCAATCGTCTTGTCGAGAATCTCGACGCCGGTGAACTTCGAGCGCTTCCACTCCCCTGATTTCAGCGACGCGTTCGCGACCGGCGTGCGGCGGGCAACCGCGAACAACAACGCGATGGCCTGCTCAGCAGCACTGACGATGTTCGACTGCGGCGCGTTGACGACCATCACACCGGCATTGGTGGCGGCCTTGACGTCGACGTTGTCGAGACCGACACCGGCGCGCGCAACCACCTTCAGATTCGGTGCCGCGGCGATGGCCTCGGCGTCGATCTTGGTGGCACTGCGGATGATGACCGCATCGGCGGTGGCGAGCGCCGGCAGCAGCGCGGCGCGGTCGGCGCCGTCGACTTGGCGAACGTCGAAGTCGCCGCTCAGCAGATCGATGCCGGCCGGGGAGAGTTCTTCGGCGATAAGAACGATGGGCTTAGGCATGGGCGGGTAATCCTCCGACGGTGTGACCCGAAGCCGGGCCGAAAAGGGGGTCGTCGGCGTTGGGCCACCACGCTGTAGCACGCCTGATTCATCGGTGAGTCTACCGGGTGCGTTTCCGGGAGATTACGTGACTCGCCTTTTCCGGCAAACGCTGGCGGTCAGGGTGCGACCGGGCTCACTGCCGACCGGGCAGACGCCACCTCGCGGATCGTGACGCCATCGGTGAACGCGCCGGCGACCAGGCTGACGAACGGGAGCGGCACCTTGCAAGTGAGCTCGACCCGCACGGTCTGCCCGTCCGGCTGGAGGCCGGTCGCCGCATTGCCGCCACCGCCACTCTGAGCGCCCACCAACTGATAGGACGACGCCGCGCACTCGTGCGGGATGCGCGCCGGCGCCGTCGAATACGCCGCTGCCACGGCTTGCACCTCAGCACTCGACAACGGCAACTGATCACCAAGCGTGCCGCCGTACACCGTGGGCAGATCAGCGTGCTGGACGGCGGCCAGCGCCGCGCCGTCCGCCGTCGATTGCATTTCGCGCTGCGCCAGGAACACGGTGGAGACATCGACGACCACCGTGAT
>OLLJ01000147.1_pt1 | contig 11473 bp, 16 predicted proteins | sample 1604521 | NCBI WGS metagenome assembly OLLJ01 (sample SAMEA104055714, study PRJEB20765) | soil metagenome | isolation source: soil
CTCGGCGCGACTCCGCCCGCCTCGACCCCGCCCCCCTCGACCTGGTGCTCTGCTCACCGAGCGCCCGCACCCGCGAAACCGTGGCCGGCCTCGTGCAGGCCGAGCCCCAGCTGGGCGCGGCCCGCGTCAAGGTGAAGCGAGCCTTGTACCTCGCCGACGTAGACGACCTGCTCACCGTGTTGCGGCACCTGCCCGACAACGTCGAGACCGCATTGATCTGCGGTCACAATCCTGGGCTGCACGAGTTGGCGCTCACGCTGCTCGGGCCCGCCGCCGACGCGCAGCTACGTCAAGGCCTGCCAACGGCCGGTCTCGTCGTCGTCGACCTCGACACGAACTGGGCGTCGATCGGCGCCCAGTGAAGAGTTGCGGGGCAAATTTGGCGGAAAATTGCCCCGGAACTCTTCACTCGGCGAGCCAGCAGGGGGCGAGCTAACAGCGGCCAGTACTTCGGCCCGTGCCCACGCGAGCACCGCAGCTGAAGTCGAGCGGCGGTCAGCCGGCAGATCGACCTCACGCCACAATTGGTCGATGTCAGCAGCCGACACGCCGGCCACCAACGCGCCGAGCCCGACGGCGGCGTCGATAAGTGCGGTGGGCGCGGGAGCATCACACAACTGACCCACCTGAGTCGCCCCATAACCGCGTACCAGCACCCGGTACGCCGCCGGCCCGACATCCGCCACGAGGACGGCGGCCTGGGTAATCGAGCGGTCGCCCTCGAGCACTGCTTTCGTATTCGGGCGGACGCCGGAAGCAGGCGACGCGTGCGGACCGAGTCCGTTGACGACGCGTCGGTGTTGGTGACTGGCGCGATAGGCAAGCTCGACCGCCGCGGCCACGTCGACCAGCTGGCGCGGTTGCCACATGTCGCCGAGCCGGGCCACCGCCAGAGCAACCAATGCGTGCAGGCCGTCAGCCCCCCGCGCGGTCGAGAGTCCGTGAGGCTCGGCCGGGCCGCGACCCTCGACCCACGACGGATCAAGGTCGGTGACGCGATGCTCGACGTCGTCCATCTCGTTGTGCCAATGCCGCAACAGGGTCGGGCTGATCGGACCGACTGCGAGCGCAGCGCGGTCGACGACGTCGCGCCAGCTGGTCACGCCACCTCCCCTACGCTGGCCTCCGGCCGCCGATCTCGCAAAGATGGCCGGAGGCTGAGACATTCGTGAAGCCGAGACATTCGTGAACCTGTACATCTTCCTGGAGCGAGTATGAGCACGGATCGAGCGCCGACGGAACTCAACGGCTTCGCTCGCTCGCTCTTTCGCGACTTGCCGTCGCGCTATGACACGTTGGCCAACCTGCTGTCGTTCGGTCAAGACCGCCGCTGGCGGGCCGCCGTCGTCGATCACATCGTCAAGGCCAAACCGCATCGGGTGCTCGACGTCGCCTGCGGCCCAGCTGGGGTCACGTTGGCGATCGCGGCAGCCTGCGAAGCCGAGATCATCGGCGTCGATCTCACCGAGGCGATGCTGCGCCAAGGCAAAGCCAACGTCGAGCGCGCTGGTGTCGCCGATCGGGTCAAGCTCGCGATTGCCCGCGCTGAAGAACTCCCCTTCGCCGACGGCAGCTTCGACGCCATCTCGTTCAGCTACCTGATGCGGTACGTCGACGAGCCCGCCGCCACGATCGCCGAGCTGACGCGATGTCTGGCTCCGGGTGGCACCATCGCCAGCTTGGAATTTCACGTACCCCGGTGGGCGCCGGCCCGAGCTACCTGGTGGATCTACACCCGCTTCGTGTTGCCCATCGCCGGCCTGCTAACCGGCGGACCGGCCTGGTACCGCGTCGGCCGATTCCTCGGACCCAACATCACCTATCACTACATGCGGCACCCGGTCGGCGAGCATGTCGCCGCCTGGCGGGCTGCTGGCCTCGACAACGTGCAGGTCAAGACGATGAGCTTCGGCGGCGGTTTGGTGATGTCGGCGACCAGGCGCGTGCAGCACGCCTAACGAGGCGGACGCCGTCCGGCCGGCGTTCTACAGCGGTGGCCGCGGCACCGGTAGCTGGCGCGATTGGCTGTCGCTGCTGCACCCGCCGTACACCGCGTGGCACTTGTCGTACGTCGCCATCGGCGCCGCGCTGGTGCACCCGATCCGGCTCGAGCGTCTCGGCTGGACACTGCTCGGCTTCTTTCTTGGGCTGGGTATCGGCGCGCACGCCCTCGATGAACGCCACGGTCACCCGTTACGCACGGGTATCGGTGACGGCGCATTGACGGTCGTCGCTGCGCTGTCGATCGTCGGTGCGAGCGTCGACGGCTGGTTGGTCGGCGGCGTTCGGTTGCTGCCGTTCATCGGTGTCGGCGCCGTGCTCGTTGTCGCGTACAACCTCGAATGGTTCGGCGGCGTTGTGCATAACGGTGTCGGCTTCGCGCTCTCATGGGGCGCATTTCCGGTTCTCACCGGCTACTACGCGCAACGGTGGTCGATCTCGTTGGCCGCCGTCGTCGTCGCCCTTGGCGCGGCTGGCCTTTCGTGGGCGCAACGCACGCTCAGCACCCCCGCCCGCTGGCTGCGCAGAACCGTCACGGACGCAACGCTGACGGCGACGGACGCCGATGGGGCGCCGGTGCTGTTGACGTCGGCGGAGGTGCGGCAACCCCTTGAACTGGCGCTACGCACGATCTCATGGTCGTTGGTTCTGGTCGCGATCGGACTCGTGGCCGCCGCGTACGCAAACGGCCACACTGCGGGTTAGTACCCATTGCGGGTTAGGGCACGTGGGTTACGGGCAACACTTTGATGTGCCCGAGTTGAAGAGCGCGTAGGAATGTGCCGACGCGCGGTCCTAGACCTCGATCCGACGCCGCAAGCAGTCGGCGTCGCTCGACACTTCGTCGCGGCGACTTGCCACCGATGGGGCCTCGACCCGCTGATCGATGAACTCGAGCTAACGGTCTCGGAGTTGGTGACCAATTCAGTGCTGCATGCCCAGACGCCGATCAAGGTGGAGTTGTGCGTCGCCCGCGGCGCGGTCGAAGCCTGCGTTCGCGACCACGAGCCCGCGCCACCCGTCGTCCGGCCAGCTCGGGTGGATTTGCTTGCCGATCTCGACGCCGTGCCCGCACCCCCGCCTCGGGTTGATCCCGAAGCGCGGCATCCAAGTTTGCACGTCGGCACGAGCGGCAGCATCGCCGCCGGCCGAGGCCTGCTCATCGTCGAGGCGCTCGCCGACGAGTGGGGCGTAACTCCGCTCAAGGACGGCAAAGAGGTCTGGCTGACCATGCCAGTGACATGGCCGCACCCGGAGTCGTGTGAGTGTGATGCACGCACGTCGCGCTCGTCCCCGGGGGAAGGCTGCCGGCACATCCCTGGACCGTGGGATTCAACCGGCTAACGCCGGCGTGGGACCCCGACACGCCCTAAGCCGTAATTGCTTGGGTGGCCGCCGGGTTACCTGCGGGTGTCCGTAAAGTCGGACACCAGACATACCGACGCCACAGGCGGGTACCCCGGTTGGAGCCGGGCTGGTTTCTGGGAGGGTCTCGTGGGCGTAGCGCAGGTTGGGCTGATCTTGATGCTCACCGTGGTCGGCTTGCCCTGCGCGTTCTTCACCTTGCTCGCGCTACTCGACCGGTTCGAACGGTCGCTATCGCCGGCCCGCGTGCCCGAACACGCCGTCACGACTGCGCCGGTGTCTGTGCCGGTGTCTGATGAGACAACTGCCGACGTCGTCTCGTTGCCGATTCATCTCACGCACCCGGTTGCCGAGCGCGCGGTCAATCAGTCATCCGCCGCTGCGGTTTAGATTCACTCAACGGGGGCAACTCCTTCTCACTATCGCTCACACAAATTTGGTTGGGCTCTTCGCTCACCAACAACAGTGAGCGATGCGCTCACACAACAACGGTGAGTGTCGGCCAAGGAGGAGAATTCATCGTGATCGCTCTAGGGCTCATTCTGTTGCTCATCGGCTTCCTCGCGCACGTCGGGATCCTGTGGACATTGGGCATCGTCGTGCTGGTCGTGGGCGTGGTCTTGTTCGCACTTGGTTCGGCTGGGCACGCGATCGGCGGTCGGCGCCACTACTGGTAGCCGGAGTCAGCCAAACCCACGGTGGTGGAAGCATCTGGCGACCTTTTCATCACCAGCCTTTGGGGCGCGGCCTTCGGGCCGCGCCCCGGGTTTTGTTCTGCGGCGCGGCCTTCGGGCCGCGCCCCGGGTTTGTTTGTCCGCTTGGAGTTTCTGCGCACGTGACAGCTGGAGGTCGGCATGCGGATCGGCGCGATTGTGATCGTCGTCTGGCTCGTGATTGGCGTGATTGCAACAGCTCAACGAGGATATTTCTCCAGCTCAGACACGTCGTGCGCGAAGGCTGGCAGCGTCACCGCGACGGTCATTTCCGGCCCACTCAACTACGTCGGCGTCAATCCGAAGGTGCACTGCACGGTACCCAAACCGTCTAAGTAGCCGGCCGTTCCCAAACCGTCTAGGTAGCAGCAGCCAACTGCAGCTGTGCGCCCCACCGGTGCACGATGGTCTGCTCCGGTTCAAGTCTGATGACGTCCTCGCCGCTGGCGAACGCATTCGGTGGGGCCGACATGGGCTCAACACCGAGTCCGCGACGACGACGAGGTGGTGCCAACGTGTCACCGGTATAGATCTCGACCAGCGGGAAGCTTGCGTCGACCCAAAGGGCGGCCGTCTGGCCGTCGACTCCCGTGAGCCGCACCCACGCACGACTGTCGCTATCGCGGTCTAGGCCACGAAAGGCGAAGTCGATCTCGAGGTCACCCATGCGTCGGCGGGTAGCAAAGTCAAAGGGCGTACCTGCGGTCGGGATCACGGCGGTTGGGAGCTGCCGGTGGGCGTCGGTATCGATGCGGAGTGCGGCTCTGAGTTCGAGTTCAGCCTCATCCAGCAGGCCGTCGCCGGGCGACAAGTACGGATGCGCGCCGCACGCCCAGGGGGCCGGCGTCCGTCCGATGTTGGTCGCAGTTGTCGTGACAGTGAGCCCATCGGCGTCGAGGTGATAGCCGACGCTGACGTCGATGGTGAAGGGGTAGCCCGACAGCGGATAGAGGACGGTGGCCATGACAACGTCGGCGGCCTCATGTGCCTGCACAACCCAGTTTCGCCAATGGAGGAAGCCGTGGATCGCATTGGCTTTCTCGGGTTCGGTGAGCGCGACTTGGTAGTCGACATCGTCGAAACGATAACGCCCGTCGGCCAGCCGGTTAGGCCATGGAATCAACGGTGCGCCATGGACGCCGTCACAGATCTCGCCGACCTCGTAGGGGTCAAGAACTGCGCGCCCACCAGCGACGTAGCTTCGCACGCCGCCGCCGACCTCAACGATCGTCGCGTGTTGGTCGCCGAACGAAATCTCGTACTGGCCGCCCGAGGGCGCTACCTCGGGCGGCACTATCTCGGGCAACGGGGCGAATCGGAAGGCACGACGCGCTAAACGGTGTGCCGACGGGCCTCGTCCGCCGCGACGGTTGCGTCGCGCGGGTCAGCCGGGTCGATCAGCCGCTGGCCATAGGCCTCGGCCGAGTCGCCGGGGTATACCGGGCTCGCGGCGGTGTCGGGCAGCCGGACCTCGGCCGGCCGGGTGACCATCGGTTCAGTCACAACAGGTTCAATGCCGACGGGCACCTGTTCTGCCATCGGAGCGTTCGCCCGGGCCTTCTCCAGTTCGCCGGCGAGCCGGTCGCGCTCGGCAGCGATTTCTTCGCGCTCTTGGCGAGCGGCGCGGGTCTCAGCGCGGCGGGTGCGCGAGGCCCGGCGACGCATCCGCGACGACAACATGATGAGCCAGGCCCCGACGAAGAAGATCGCCGTGAGCACGACCCCCGAAAGAAAGACCTCCGCCATCGTCAGGTGCCCGAGGACATGACCGAACCCGGCAATGCTGGTGGTCGATCCGCCCCAATTGTCCGATAGAACGACGCCGGCAAATACCGCTACCGCCACCACGATCAGAAAACCCAGGATCAGCATCGCCGCTCACCTTTCGCCAGCACAGCACACGTTCGAAGCGCGCATTTGAGCAACAAGCTACGGGGAAACTCTTGCTGCCAGCACGTATCTTCCCTCATTTTCTCGATCTCATCCGCCCGCAAGGGGGTGAATACGGCAGCATGAGACACGTGGACGACGAGCACGATCTCGAATTCATTGCCGCCGGCTTGCGCCGCGACGCCGAAGACACCCGCGTGCACGGACAGGTCGTGCTCGAATCGCTGGCGGCAGCGCTCCCACCCGAGTTGGCCCGCGTCGAGCGGTCGGGCGGCCTCCTGCGCAAGGCGAAGGTCTCGGCCGTCAATGTCAGCATTGGCGATCGTCGTTACGTGCTCAAAGCCACGGCGTCCGGTCTGGTCTCATCGGTGTGCCATGAGTCGGGCGGCATCGTCATGAGCACCACACCCGTCGCCTTCGACGCGTGGGTCAACCAACTCTTGGCGGCGTTGTCGGCCGCGGCCGGTCGAAGCGCATCCGCGGCGCTGGCGCTGCAGCAATTGGCGATCAACGGGACGACGGCGGGCTGACGTCAGCGCTGTGACCGACAATCACGTCGGCGCGACGGCGTCCGCGCCCGAATCAGAACCGTGGCCCACTGCCGTCGCTCTCGCAGCGCCGCTGCTGACGCTGCTTGTGGTCGGCGTCATACGCAAGGGCGCATTCTTTCGGCCCGACATCGTCGTGGCACCGGTCCTCGCGGTGGCACTCGCACTATCGATCGACGACGTACGCGCGTGGTTGCGCGCGCACCTGCCGGTAGTCGCCGCAATCACGATCGGCACGGGCTGGTGGATCGCGAGCGCCCTCGTGTGGCGACACAGCGTCAACACCTGGGAGTTGCCGGCCGCGTGGTTGAGCCTGCTGGCCGGGTACGCGTGCGCACGAACCCTTTCGCCGCGGGCACAACGAGTGGTCTTGGTCGGCGTCGCGTTCGTCGGGTTCGCGTTGGCCGTCGCGGCGCTCGTGGTGATCGGCGTCCACTCGACCGCGTGGACCTTTCTGGACGAACGGTCGTTGCGTTTCTCTGGGCCTTTCACCTACCCGAGCGCCGCCGGCCTCTTCTTTGTGGTGGCGACGATAGCCGCCGCCACGGCTGCCGATACGGGATCGGCCGCCCAGCGACGCATCATGACCATCTGCGCCAGCGTCATGGTGCTGGGCGTCGTCTCGACCGACAGCCGCGGTGCCGTGCTCGGCATCGCCGTCATGCTGTGTTTTCGCACGTTGCGACAACGGCTACGCGTAGCCGTGTTGGCTGCCATCGTGGCGGCACCGCTCTTGCTGATCGGTCAGCGCGCCGATTCAAACCGGCTGCTCGTCGTTGGCTCAGTAGTCGTCGCGGTGACACTGGCCTTCGTTCCGGACGGCGTCGCGGTGCGTGCGTTGTACGTGATCGCCGTCCCCGCCTTTTGCTTGCTGGGTTGGCTTTTGGTGACGCAACACCACGTTGTCTCCGGTCTTGACGCCAGCTGGGCCGAGCGCGGCAACGTGCTCCGTGGCGCTGTGCACGTGTTCGCCGCGCACCCCGTGTTTGGCGCCGGCCCTGACCCCCTCATTCCGGCGCACACGTTGGCTGGCCAGCCCGGCATCGCGTACTTCGCCCACAACGAACCGGTCGAAGTGCTGATCTCCGTTGGCATTGTGGGCACCTTGGTACTCGCAATCTGCGCCGGCGTTGTCGTGCGCACAGCGCGTGCGTATCGCACCGAGCTGGCCGCGCCTGCACTCGTCACCGCATTCGTCGCTGGCACCGTCGATTTCGTCTGGCACTTCCCCGCGCTCGGTTTGGCGGTCGGCATCGTGGCCGGGGCCGGCGCTACACGGTTTGCTCGACGCACATCTGATCCGGCGGCCATGCTCAACGCCCCCGATACCGTGGCCGGATGACCGGCGAAATCGTCGCGCTGCGGCATGGCGCGACCGAATGGAGCGCCAGCGGCAAGCACACGGGCCGCACCGACATTGCGCTCAGTGCCGACGGCGAGCACCAAGCCCAGCGCGTCGCGACGTTGGTGTCAGGGCGGTCGTTCGCCCTCGTGCTGTCGAGCCCGCTGCGTCGCGCCTATCGCACCGCCGAGCTCGCTGGCCTGCACCACGTCGAAACCGACGCCGACCTGGTCGAGTGGGACTACGGCGGCTACGAAGGCCAGACCACCGAAGAGATTCAGCGCACCCGCCCAGGGTGGTCGCAGTGGCGAGACGGCGTGATCGCGCGCGCCGACGGCACGCCAGGCGAAACAGCGGCGGACGTCGGGTTGCGCGCCGATCGGATCATCGCGCGGGTCGTGCCGGCGTTGGTGTCAGGCGACGTCGCACTGGTATCGCACGGGCACTTCCTGCGCGTACTCGCAGCCCGCTGGCTGTCACTACCGCCGAGCGACGGATCGCTGCTCGCGCTCGACACGGCGAGTGTCTCGGTACTGGGTTTCGAGCACGACAACCGGGTCGTGCAGCACTGGAACATCCTGCAGCAATGAAGCCGCGGTGCCCGCGAACTGCCCGGCCGCCAACGGCGAGCTACCCCTCGTCGGCCGTCTCTTCGACGGCTTCGGCGGTTGCGGGGATCGGAACGGCCATGCCACCAACGACGGGCATGGCAGCGGCTTCGACCTTGCGATCAGCCGAGCCATCACCGTCACCCGGGTCTGGCTTGCCGAGCTTGTCGTTCTCGCCGACGAGTTCGGAATCGTCGTCAACGGGTGGGAGCGGAACTTCTGGATCGAGCCCTAAGCTGCTCATCACGCCTCCTGGCCGGCCACCCACGTGGTGACTCGTTAGTGCTGTACCCCCACCGTTCGCCTCAACACCAGTGTTTGCTGGAGGCCGCAGTGATCTTCTACGACTACTACGGCGCTACCGACGACGAAGTGCGCGCGTTCGTTCGGGAGATGGAACTCGGTCGACTGATCACGGTGAGTGCGGACGGCCAGCCGCACATCGGCCTGTACCCGTTCGTGTTCTTCGACGACTGCATCGAGATTCACCTGAACGCACGCGACGAACAGGTTGCCGATCTGACCGCACACCCGCAGTGCGTGTTCGAGGTCGACGAAGTGCTCGCCGACATTCCGTCGTACTGGGTGCACCCAGAAAACGCGGCGATGGCGACCGCGTACCACCAGACGGTCATCTTCGATTGTTCGTCGAGTATGACCGCGGACGGCGACGTGTTGGCGGCGCAGCAATCGCGGGTGATGGACCGGTACCAGCCAGAGGGTGGGTTTCGTCCGATCACCATCGACGACCCGATGTACCACGGCATGCTCGGCATGCTGGTCGCAATCCGCCTCGACATCGTGCGCTGTACGGCGAAGTTCAAGATTGGCCAGAATCGGTCGCCCGAGATTCGGGCTCGCATCATCGAAAAGCTGAAAGACCGCGGCCGGGTGCGCGACGGTCGCGCGGCTGCCGCCCTCCAGCGCACGCTCGACGCCGGTATCTGACGGTTTCGTTACGCCGACGCGGGTGAGACCACACACCATGGCCTACGACGACTACCCGACCGCTCGCGCATTTGTGCCGGAGCACGCCGACATCGAGCAGCTACGCGCGTCCGCGCTTTCGTGTCACGGCTGCCCGCTGTATGCCGATGCGACCCAGACCGTGTTCGGCGCCGGCCCGCCGTCGGCGCGGTTGGTCTTCGTCGGCGAACAACCCGGTGACCAAGAGGATCGGCGCGGTCTCCCGTTCGTCGGACCGGCTGGAGTGTTGCTAAGCCGAGCGCTCGGCGACGCGGGTATCGAACGCGGTCAGTCCTACGTGACCAACGCGGTGAAGCATTTCAAGTTCACCCAAGAGGGTCCGGGCAAGCGGCGAATCCACCAGACGCCGACCGATCGCGAGGTCGTCGCCTGCCGCCCATGGTTGGCCGCAGAGCTACGCGAGATCGATCCCGATGTGATCGTCGCACTCGGCGCCACCGCCGGAAAGTCGTTGGTAGGCAACGATTTTCGGGTGACCAAGTCGCGCGGTATCGCGATGCCGTGGCCCGCGCCCGGCATGGCTGCGGCCGATCGCCGCCGCATCGTGTTGGTACCCACGATCCATCCGTCGGCCGTGCTTCGTGCCACCGATCGCGACGAGGCGTACGGCGGTTTGGTCGCTGACCTCACCGTTGCCGCCCGCCTGCTCGCCGACGCACCCGCCGGCTAAGGCGAGAGCCGTTCGACAATCCACTGGCCGCCAGCGTCGTCGTCCGCACGTCGATAGCGCAGCCGGTCATGCAGCCGCGCGGTGCGGCCTTGCCAAAACTCGATCGTCGAAGGGGTCACCCTGAAGCCGCCCCAGAACGGCGGCGTCGGTACCGGGTCGAGCCCGCCATAACGCGCGGCGACCTCGGCATAGGCAACGTCGAGTGTCGCGCGGTCGGCAACCACCGCGGACTGATGCTCGCTCGCCCACGCGCCGAGTTGCGAAGCGCGCGCCCGCGAGGCGAAGTATTCGTCCGTCTCCGCTTCGGTGACCTTGGTCACAACGCCAGTCACGATGACCTGCCGTCCGATACAAAACCAGGGAAAGCACAAACTGGCCCGCGGATTCGCGGCCAATTCCCTACCTTTGCGTGAGCCGTAGTTGGTGAAGAACACGAAGCCGCCGTCGTCGACCCCTTTGAGCAGCACGTGCCGGCTACTCGGCTGCCCCTCGGCGTCCGCCGTCGAGAGCACCATCGCGTTGGGTTCGGGAACCTCGAGGCCGGCCAGCTCGCGCCACCACGCGTCGAATTGCGTGAACGGGTCGGCGGCCAGTGCGCTCTCGTCGAGGCCGACGGCGTAGTGGTACTCCCGCAGCCTGGCCACCGCATCGGCGTCCATCTGGTCACCCCGGCAATCTCGATGCACCCTGGCTCGCTCGATCGGCAGCGTAGCGGGAACAATGGGAGAACCGCCCCGCACGATCAAAGCGAGGAGTAGCGCCGATGTCCGACTTCGTCCCGGGCCTTGAGGGTGTTGTTGCCTTCGAGACCGAGATCGCCGAACCCGACAGAGACGGCGGCTCGCTGCGCTACCGAGGCGTCGACATCGAAGAACTCGTTGGCCTCGCGTCGTTCAGCGACGTCTGGGGATTGCTGGTCGACAACTCGTTCACCCCTGGGTTGCCGCCGTTCAACAACCTGGTCTTGCCGGTGCACTCGGGTGACGTGCGGGTCGACGTGCAGGCCGGCCTTGCCACCCTCGCGCCACAGCTCGGATTCAAGCCGACGCTTGACCTCGACGACACCCAGATTCGCGACGAGCTCGCGCAAACGTCGGTGACCGCGCTGTCGTATGTAGCCCAGTCGGCGCGCGGCGACCAAACGCCCGTGCCGCAATCCGAAGTCGACAAGGGTGCGACCGCGGTCGAGCAGTTCCTGCTGCGCTGGCGCGGCGAGGTCGACCCCTTGCAGGCGAAGGCACTCGACGCGTACTGGGTTTCAGCGGCCGAGCACGGCATGAACGCCTCGACGTTCACCGCACGGGTGGTCGCGTCGACCGGCGCCGACGTGGCCGCTGCTTTGTCGGCCG
>OLLJ01000238.1_pt1 | contig 11437 bp, 8 predicted proteins | sample 1604521 | NCBI WGS metagenome assembly OLLJ01 (sample SAMEA104055714, study PRJEB20765) | soil metagenome | isolation source: soil
AGCCGCCGCCGCGGGCGACGCGGCCAGCGCCGGCCGCCGGCCGTTCGACACCCCGTTGGTCGTCGACACCCGTTCCGCGCTCTTGGCGCACATGCCGGCGGGCGCAGCCGTCACCGAGCCCGACTCCGCCGCAGTCGCCGACGCCACGGCCGACTCAGGTGGCGCGACGACGAACGGCCAGGTCGCCGCCGTGGGCAATGGCTTGCCGCGGCGGGCCGAACAACTGCTGCTGTCTGGCGACGTCACCTATCACTTGCCGCCACCGACGATGCTGCGCGAAGGTTCGCATCCACGCGCGCGAACCAAGGCGAATGACGCCGTCGTCGAGGCGCTGACCACTGTGCTCGAACAGTTCGAGATCGATGCCACCGTGACCGGGTTCACTCGCGGTCCGACGGTCACCCGATACGAAGTCGAACTCGGGCCGGCCGTGAAGGTCGAGCGCATCACCGCACTGTCGAAAAACATTGCGTATTCGGTAGCCAGTGCAGATGTGCGAATCCTGTCGCCGATCCCGGGCAAGTCTGCTGTCGGTATCGAAATCCCCAATACCGATCGCGACGTCGTGAGCCTCGGTGATGTGCTGCGGTCATCGGTGGCGACCGGCGATCACCACCCCATGGTGGTCGCGCTCGGCAAGGATGTCGAAGGCCGTTACATCTGCGCGAACCTCGCAAAGATGCCGCACATCTTGGTTGCTGGTGCGACCGGGTCAGGTAAGTCGACGTGCATCAACACGATCGTCACGTCGATCCTGTCCCGCGCAACACCCGACGAGGTGCGCATGGTGTTGGTCGATCCGAAACGGGTCGAACTCACGAGCTACGAGGGAATTCCACACCTCGTCACGCCCATCATCACCAACCCGAAGAAGGCCGCCGAGGCGTTGCAATGGGTCGTGCGCGAGATGGAAATGCGCTACGACGACCTTGCAGCGTCAGGCTTTCGCCACATCGACGACTTCAACCGTGCGGTGACGTCGGGCAAGCTCGTGCCACCACCAGGCAGCGAGCGTGTCTATCGGCCCTATCCGTACTTGCTCGTTGTCGTTGACGAACTCGCCGACCTCATGATGGTCGCACCGCGCGACGTCGAGGATTCGATCGTGCGCATCACCCAACTTGCTCGGGCAGCTGGCATTCATCTCGTGCTCGCAACGCAGCGGCCGAGCGTCGATGTCGTGACCGGTCTCATCAAGGCGAACGTGCCGTCGCGACTCTCGTTCGCCACGTCAAGCCTGGCTGACAGCCGGGTCATCCTTGACCAAGCCGGAGCCGAGAAGCTGGTCGGACTCGGGGACGCGTTGTTCTTGCCGATGGGTGCTAGCAAGGCGATCCGACTTCAGGGCGCATTCGTGTCAGAGACCGAGATCGAAGCGGTCGTGCGGCACTGCAAAGAACAGCTGCAACCCACCTACCGCGACGACGTGACCGCCACTCCGGTGATGCGACACGAGACCGACGATGACATCGGCGACGACCTGGATCTGCTGTGTCAAGCGATCGAACTCGTGGTGACGACCCAGTTCGGCTCGACCTCGATGTTGCAACGCAAGTTGCGGGTGGGCTTCGCCAAGGCGGGCCGGCTGATGGACCTCATGGAAAGTCGTGGGATTGTCGGGCCCAGCGAGGGGTCTAAGGCGCGTGATGTGCTCGTCAAGGCCGACGAGCTGGACGACATTGTCGCGACGTTGCGTGGCGAATAGCGGGAGCGAGCCGACCGAATCGGCCAGGCTCGGGGGCACGTGATCACCTGCTCTCAAGATCGGCGTTACTTTGTCGACAAGCAGCCAAGGTCCTAGACTCAAGGATTGTCGGCAGCGCCACTAGCGCCGAACTAACCCGTTCAATGGCGCCCGAATATGACCGTCCGGATTTCAGAGCCGCGTAAAAGAGGAGCCGCTCGTGTCGACCGGCGAGGCGATGTCGATCGGCCAGTCGCTCGCGGCTGCCCGCAGCGACGCCGGCCTAACGGTTGACGACCTCAGCGCGAAGACGCGGCTGCGAGCCACCGTCATCCGCGCCATCGAAGCCGATGACTTCTCGCTGTGTGGCGGTGACTTCTACGCGCGCGGCCACGTCCGCACCCTGGCTGGCCTCGTCGGCATCGATCCCGCACCGCTGCTCGCCGAGTACGACGCGACGATCGCGAGCAATGACGACGCGCCGGTTGCGAGTCAGATCTATGAAACCGAAGCTACTGGGCGCGCGATCACCCGCACGGCCGAAAAGCACGGGCCGAAGTGGGGCATCGCGGCCGTCGGCGCCACCCTCGTTGGCATCATCATTTTCGCTGCCGTCGGTCTCACCGGTGGGCCGAAGAAGAAGAACACTGTGGCTTCACCGCCGGTGGTTGCGGCAACGACAACGCCGCCCGCGTCCGTGGTGACGCCGAGCCCGTCGGCGTCCGCGAACACGCCGGAGATCACCCCCACGCCGACCGCGCCGGCGCCGACACCGACCACCGCGCTGGCCAACGACGGCGTGCATGTCGTGATGGCCATCACGACATCGAAGTGCTGGGTGTCGGTCACCGGATCCAGTGGCCCAACGGACGTTCTGTACCAAGGAGTGCTGAATCCCGGTGATACGAAGACCTTCGACGACCCCCAGCGCATCTCGTTCCGTCTCGGCAACGCACCGGCCACTGACTTCACCGTCAACGGCGTCGAAATCGGTGCCCCGCAAGCAAAGAGCAGTGTGACGTCAGTCAGTTTCGGCCCGGGCAACCCGCTGGTCGCGCAGGGCTGAGCCGGCCAGAACGCACGCCCTTAGGCCGCAGGGCGGGAGCCGCCGACCCCGGTAGGCTCAGGGAATGTCCGCGACGAGAGCTGCCCACCTGATCACCCTTGGGTGCGCGCGCAACGACGTCGACTCCGAAGAGCTGGCCGCTCGGTTGACCGAGGCCGGCTGGAGCCTGACCGAGGCAGAGTCGGCCGACGTCACGCTGGTCAACACCTGCGGTTTCGTCGAGACCGCGAAGAAGGACTCGATCGATGCGTTGCTCGCGGCGAGCGATCAGACTCGCGGCGGCAAGGTCGTAGCAGTCGGCTGCCTGGCGCAGCGGTACGGCAACGAACTCGCGGCCGCACTGCCAGAAGCGGTCGTGTTGTCGTTCGACGACTACGCGACGATTGGCGATCGACTCGACGACGTGCTCGCTGGTCGTGAGCTCGTGGCACATCAGCCGGTCGATCGTCGTACTTTACTCCCCATCACGCCGGTGCATCGGCCGTCGATGGTTGCCGACGTTGGCATCCCCGGCCACGCGGGCGGTCCGCGAGTATTGCGGCACCGTCTCGACGATGCGCCGGTCGCGCCGTTGAAGTTGGCGTCGGGGTGCGACCGACGATGTTCGTTCTGCGCAATCCCGTCGTTTCGCGGTGCCTTTGTATCGCGCCCACCCGACGAGGTGCTCGCCGAGGCACGCTGGCTGGCCGAGCATGGCGTGCGCGAAATCGTGCTCGTCAGTGAGAATTCGACGTCGTACGGCAAAGACCTCGGCGATATTCGCGCGCTTGAACAGTTGCTTCCGCGCCTCGCCGCCGTCGACGGCATCGCGCGAGTGCGAGTCAGCTATCTCCAGCCGGCAGAAATGCGGCCGTCGCTGATCGATGTGCTGACCTCAACGCCCGGCGTTGTGCCGTACTTCGACCTGTCCTTTCAGCACGCAAGCGGCAGCGTGCTCCGACGCATGCGTCGATTCGGCGACGGCACCCAATTCCTCGATCTGCTCGACCACGTGCGGGCGGCCGCGCCCGAAGCTGGCGTTCGATCGAACATCATCGTTGGATTCCCCGGTGAGACCGACGCCGAGTTTGCCGAGGTTGAAGATTTCGTGCTGGCGGCCCGCCTCGACGTGATCGGCATTTTCGGCTACTCCGACGAAGACGGCACGCAGGCTGCCACGCTCGACGACAAGGTCGCCCCCGAGGTCATTGCCGATCGCGAGCTGGGGCTCGGCCGACTCGTCGAGAAGCTCATTACCGAGCGAGCGAATGAGCGAATCGGCTCGACCGTCGACGTGTTGGTCGAGCGGGTCGCGGCCAGCGATGACGACAAACAGCAACGCATGGACGTCGAGGGGCGCGCCGACCACCAAGCGCCGGAGGTTGACGGCAGCACGCTCTTACGGACGGCCGTTGCTGAAGTCGGCACGCTGCTGCGTCCGACACTGGCTGAGATCGGCACGATCGTCCGGGCCGTTGTGGTGGGCGCAAACGGTGCGGATCTCATTGCCGATCCGCTTGAGCAGACAGCCGCGCCACGATGACCGAGCCGCCCCAAGCTGGTGTCGCCAATCTTGCGAACGCCCTCACTGTCGCGCGACTTTTCATGGTTCCCGTTTTCGCGGTGCTGTTGCTGAGCGCACGCAACGACCATGCCGGCTGGCGTTATGCCGCAACCGCGGTATTCGTCGCTGCCTCATTGACTGATCGCGTCGATGGCGCAATCGCGCGTCGTCGTGGCACGGTCACCGACTTCGGCAAAATCGCCGACCCGATCGCTGATAAGGCACTCATCGGGACTGCTCTGATTAGCTTGTCGGCGCTTTCTGACCTCCCGTGGTGGGTCACCATCGTTACGATGGTGCGCGAAATTGCCATCACTCTGCTTCGGTTCTGGGTGATCCGGCGAGGCGTCATCGCTGCAAGTCGCGGCGGCAAAGTCAAGACCGTGCTCCAGGCCGTCGCCATCGGTCTGTATCTGCTGCCGCTGACTGGTGTGCTCGCGTCGGCGCGCGCGTACCTGATGGCCATCGCGGTGATCCTCACCTTGGCAACGGGCGTCGACTACGTTGTGCGCGCGGTGCGGTTGCGCCGCGCACCTACCCGTGCGCAGTTGCGCCACGACAATTCGTCCGCGCCCGCAGCATGAAAGCTGAAATTGTCGCAGTAGGTACGGAGTTGCTTCTCGGCGACATCGTCAACGGCAACGCGGCGTGGTTGGGTCGCGAACTGGCCGACATCGGTGTCGACGTTGAATTTTCGACGGCTGTTGGCGACAACATCGCGCGCATCACTGACGTGCTTCGGTTTGCCTGCGAGCGGGCCGACGTCGTCGTCGTCACCGGCGGTCTTGGGCCAACCCAAGACGACCTGACCCGCGAGGCACTCACCGCACTTGCCGGCGTCCGCTTGATTCGAGACGCCACGCTCGAAGCGGCGCTGCTGGCTCGCTACGCGGCTGCCGGGCGCACCGATTTTCCGCCGAACAACCTGCGCATGGCTGATCGTCCCGAGAGCGCGATCGCCCTGCCCAACGCGGCCGGTACGGCGCCCGGGCTGCGCATGCCGGTCGGCTCGCACGGCGTCGTTGTCTACGCATTGCCTGGCGTGCCGGTCGAGATGCGCGAAATCTTCGGCGACTCGATCCGCGGCGAACTCGCCGAGCGGGCCGGCCCCGGCCAGACACTGTTGTCGCGACGACTGCGCACCATCGGCATCTGGGAGTCGGAGGTCTCGAACGCCCTCGCTGCAATCGATGCCGAGTTGGCGATTGTCGGCAATCCGACGCTGGCGTATCTGGCGTCGCAAGGTCAGACCATGGTGCGCATCACCGCCAAAGCCGCGTCGCATGACGCAGCCGCCGAACTCATCGCCGGCGTCGAAACTCGCGTACGTGCAGCGTTGGGCGACGTGATCTATGGCGCCGACGACGTCACGCTCGAGTCTGTGGTGCACGACTTGCTCGGCACTGCGTCGGCGACGGTGGCCACCGCCGAGTCGCTGACCGGCGGCCTGCTGGGGGCAGCCTTGAGTTCGACTCCGGGCGCGTCGAGTACCTATCGCGGCGGCGCGGTGCTGTACGCCACCGAGGTGAAGACGACGATCGCCGGAGTCGACCCCGTGCTGCTCGAACAGCGCGGCGCGGTCGACGCTGAGGTGGCGGCGGCGATGGCGGACGGCGTGCGCGTGCGGTTCGGCGCGACCTTCGGGCTGGCCACGACCGGCGTCGCTGGTCCGACCGAGCAGGACGGCGTGCCGGTGGGCACCGTTTTCGTCGCTCTCGTCGGGCCCGAGGGTCTTCCGGGCGTGATTCGGCGGCTCAAGGTGACCGGCGACCGGGCCCGCGTTCGCACCGTCACGGTCGGCACCGCCCTTGACGTGCTCCGACGAGAACTCGCCGGCCTGCCGCAGGCATGAGCGAGAGTTGGAATATCGGGTGTGATTACACTGTTACGAGCACGACGGTTTTGGCATCGCGGCGCTATCCACCGCAGCTGGATCCGTCGTCATGATCAGTCGAGTTCGCCTCTCGGCGTGCCGATGACACGAGGTACGGTGGTTGTGATGTTCGATGGAGTCGTACAGAAATTCGACCCGGCAATGCGGGCGAGCGCGAGGAGAGCACGATGATCTTGCTGCGCAGGTTGCTCGGCGACACGTTGCGCCAGCAGCGGCTCGCTCAAGAGCGCACGTTGCGCGACGTCTCCGCCGGCGCCCGGGTATCGCTGGGCTATCTGTCTGAGGTTGAGCGCGGCCAAAAGGAAGCGTCGTCTGAACTGCTGTCATCGATTTGCGATGCACTCGGCGTCCAGTTGTCGGCCGTGTTGCGTGAGGTCAGCGACGAGCTGCAGGTGCTTGAGGGTGCGGGCACGTCGACCGCGGTCGTGCCAATGGCAGCCCGTTCCGCCGAGCCGCAGGTCGTTGCGGCCGCCTAAGCAGGCTGGCCCGATCCGGTTAGATCGGCCCTAGACTTCCGCTCGTGTCCAGCGCGACCGCTGACGGCGGTCAACAACGGGGCGATCAACACCAGGGCGGTCAACACCCCGGTGTCGGCGCGACGCGAGGCACGAGAAGTCGAGCGGGCAATGCCATGGGCCGCACCCGAGAAGCGGCGCTCAGCGGCGCGCTCGCGGCCATCGCGAAGTACGGCAGCCGCAAAGCGACCATGGGTGACATCGCGATGATGGCCGGCATCGCCAAGGCCACGCTGTACAACCATTTCCGCACCCGCGACGACGTCTACGCGGCGGTCGTGGTGGCCGAGATCGACGCGATTGCTGCCGCCGTCGCCGAGTCGGCCGGCGGCTTTGACGCCGCTCTTGTCGCGGCCGCGACGGCCCTGGGCGACAACGCCGCGGTTCGGCGCGTGGCGCGTGACGAACCGGCCGTGCTCGCGACGTTGGCAACACCCGGCGGTGGGCCGGGTTGGAGCGCTGCCCGCCGCCATATCGCGTCGGCGCTGGCCGCGGCTGGGTGTCAGTCCACGCCCGCGGCGGTGGACCTTGTGCTGCGATACCTGACGACGCAGTTGCTGTCGCCGTCCGACGCCGTCGAGCAAGCGACCGTCGGTCAGCTCATCGCCGCAGCCGTCAGCGTGCGGCCCGACCAGTTGGCGGAGTCGGCCCTAGTTGGCAGCGGGGGCACCAGTAACTGAGCCGCGCCGGGTCGCCCTGCCACTCGACCCGCACCGTAGTGCCACACCGCATGCACGGCTTGCCATCGCGACCGTAAACCCAGGTGCGCCGACCGGGCGACTGTCGCCCGTAGTGACGTGGTCGTGCCGTTCGCGGTTGGCCACCAGCAGGCGATGCGCGAGGTTGACGAGACCGTCGATGTCGCCGACGTCGCCTATCGGCGTCCATGGCGAAAGCCCACGCAGGAAACAGGTTTCGGCCTTGAAGACGTTGCCGGCACCGGCCAGGTTGCGTTGGTCGAGCAACGCTTCGCCAACTGAACGGTCCTTGTCGGCAGCCAGCCGGCGCACTGCTTCCGCCGCGTCCCAGTCGGGGCCGAGGAGGTCAGGGCCGAGATGCCCCACGAGCGTCGCCTCGTCGGTGGTCGGAACGAGCGCAATATCGTGCACGCGGTAGCCGAGCGCGGTCGCGTCATCGTTGCCGAGCACGACGCGTACGTGGTCGTGCGGGTCTACAACCGCGCGATGTGATGGTTGCACCCGCCAGCTGCCGTCCATGCGCAGATGGTTGTGCAAGGTGCGGCCGCTGCCGAGCCGAATCAACAGGTGCTTGCCGCGCGCGACGATGTCGACAACGGAGTCGCCGGTGAGGTCAGTGGTGACGAGGTCGGCGATTCGTAGCTCCGCCCTTACCAGCTGGCGCTTCGCTAACGCGGTGCGCAACGATCGGGCCGCCAGCCACACGGTATTTCCCTCAGGCACGGCGTCGTCGCCCGCCAATCGCTGCAGAATCCGTCACCGTTCCACGCTACGTCGGGTGAGGCTGTTACCGTAGATTCGCCGGCGGTAGTGCGGGCATCAGCCTTTTGACCTTGGGGATCTCTCATGACTCGGTTCGCTTCGGTGCGACCACTTGCTATCGGCATTGTCATCACCGCGATCGCGCTCTCGGGCTGCGGCGCGAAGAAGTCACCGGCGAAGACCGCCGCGACGAGCGCGCCAGCGGCGGCGGCAAGCACCGCGGCTTCGGCGGCTACCTCGGGGGCCGCACCTATTTCCGGCGCGGCAAATTCAGCCGTGGCAGGTGCGACGGCTGCCATCGGTTCGGGGCTCAAGGGCGACCCTGAGGCAATCAAGCTGGTCACCCAGGCGGTGCAGGGGCTATCGACTTTGAAGTCGGTGCACATCACCGGTTCATTGACCACTAAGGGTCAAAGCGGCACCCTCGACCTCCAGGTGGCGAGCTCGGCGGGCCTGAGCGGCACGGTCATGTACCAGGGCGGCGCCGTCAAGGTGATCGTGTTGCCGACCGCCATCTACCTCAACGTTGACGCGAAGATTCTCGCCGCGGCTAGCGCCCTCGGTGGGGGAGCAGCGGGAGCTCAGACGCAGCAGTTCGCGCAGTTTGCCGGCAAGTGGATCAAGCTGATCGACCTCACCACGCTGCCGAAGACTGGTAAGAACCCGCTCGGAAAGGTCGACAGCTACAGCGACCTGTCGAAGCTGTCTGACTCGTTGAAGTCGGCGTCCGGCACGGTCACCCTCGCTGATAAGAAGACCATCAACGGCCAGGCGACGCAGGGCGTCATCATCAGCGACAGCGCTACGAGCGCCGCCGGCGGTGCGATCATCTACCTCGCGACCGGCGGCAACCATTTGCCGGTCGAAATTGTGCCGGCGCCGCCCGCGGCTGGCGCGAGCGCCAGCCCCGTGACCGGCAAGCTCGACTTCTCCGACTACAACAAGCCCGTCAGCATCTCGGCACCAGCGGGTGCAATCGACCTGTCGGCAAGCCTCGGCGGTCTATTGAGTGGCGCGCTCGGTGGGGGTGGCGCGCTCGGTGGGCTCGCAAGTCCATCTAGCTGATCTGGTCGGCTAGCCCCGCAGTCGCAATCCCTTGGGGGTCGCTCGGAAGCCGGCAGCTTCGAGGGCGGCACCCAAGGGCGACTGCCACACCGACCCGCCGTTCGCGCGCTCGACGTCGAGTCGGCCGAGCCAACCATCTCGGACGGCGAGCGCGAGCGCTTCGACGGCAATGCGCATGAAGTCTTCGGGCGTGGTGTCGGTTGCCGACGGCGCAAACGACAACAGCGTTTTGCCGCCGCGCTCGACGTAGATCGCGAGATCGCCGTCAACGAGGACGACAAGCGCACCGGCTTTGCGGCCCGGCCGGTGGCCGTCGCGCCGACCAGGCTCGTCGCCACCAGCAGCGATTCCGGACGACAGCGATGTTGCTGGTGCCGCCACAGGTGTGGCCGGCGCCGGCGGCCCTGCTGGCCACGCCAGGGTGGCGCCGTAGGGGTTCGCCGGATCGGTGGCGGCGAGCACCACGGCGCGCGGCAGGTCGGCGTCCGTCTCTGGAGCCTTGTAGCGCAACCGATCGACCGCGCCGGGCAGGGCGAATTGGGCAGCGCCGAGACCCTCGACGAAGTACCCGCGCCTGCATCGACCGGCGTCTTCGAACGCGGTGAGCACTCGGTACACCGCGGCAAAACCCCCGGCTACGCCTTCGGCCTGCACCGCGCCGCGGGTGAGTACTCCGTAGCGGTCGAGCAGAGTTTCGGCGAGGGCATGGGAGCGTCGGGTCTCGTCGGTGAGGGGCGCGGGCAGCAAACTCCAACGGCCGCCGACTGTGGGCGGACCACTGCGGCTCGGTAGCACTGGGCGACCACGACGAGCGGACGGCGGGCGGCTGCGCACCGATCGACCGCTGCCGAGCAGCACCCGTAGCGGCGCCAACGAGTCGTTTGTTGCCAGGCCGGTCCAGACCAGGTGCCACAACGCCTCGGCGAGGGCGCGGTCGTCGGTTGACCCCAACTGATTCGAGAGGTCGCGGAAAAACATGGCGCCGCCGCCGCGCATCGCCGCGAGCAGTTGCTGCGCGAGTGGTGGAAGGGTCGCCATCGCGTCGGGGTCAGGCAACGGCAACAACAGGCTTGCGGTGTCGGCGGGATACAGCGCGACCCAGCCGTCGTTGCCGGGCAGGCTGCCATGACCGGCCCAGATCACGTCGCCGCTGACGGTGAGCTCGTCGAGCATCGCCGGGTTGTAGTCGGCGACGCGCGACGGCAGTACGAGTTGTTCGATTGCCGACGCCGGCAGTACCGCGCCTTGCAGTTGTTCGACCGCTCGCAACACACCGTCGAGGCCGCGCAACGGATTGCGCGCATGTTGCCAGGCCGGCAAGAAACGGCCGAAGGCACTAGGTGCCACCGGCTCGACTTCTTTGCGTAGCCGCGCCATGGATCGACGGCGGATCGAGCGGAGCACGCCGGCATCGCACCACTCGATGCCGGTACCGCCGGGCCGGAATTCGCCACGGCGCACTCGGCCGCTCGCGCCCAGTCGGTCGAGCACACCATCGACGATGGCGACACCAAGGCCGAAGGTGGCGGCCACGTCGGTGGTTGCGAAGAGGCCGTGCGAGCGCGCGAATCTCGACACCAGATCACCGAGTGGATCGGTCACCGGTTCGGTGAAGGCGTCAGGAATGCCTGGTGGCAAAGGGATTCCGAGCGCATCGCGCAACCGACCGGCATCTTCGATCGCGACCCATCGTTCTTCGCCGGCAACTCGCACGCGAATCGCGCGCCGATGTTCTTCGAGCTCGGCCAGCCAGCGCGGCGTCGCCCCACGTGCAGCCGCGGCGGCCGTCGTGAGCGGCCCGATCAGACGAAGCATGTCAGCAACGCCTTCAACGTCGCGCGCATGCCGATCAGGGGCGAGATGTTGGAGCTCGCGCTCGATCTCATCGATCGCGTCGGCGTCGAGCATTTCGCGCAACTCAGCCTGCCCGAGGAGCTCACCCAGCAGCACGGTGTCGAGTGCGAGTGCTTGCGCCCTTCGCTCGGCCAGCGGAGCATCGCCTTCGTAGATGAACGCCGCGATGTAGCCGAAGAGAAGTGATCGCGCGAACGGCGAAGCCGCCGGGGTTTCGACGTCGACGAGCCGCACCCGGCGCGCTTCGATGTCGCGCATCAGCTCGACCAGGCCGGGCACATCGAAGACGTCTTGCAGGCATTCGCGCATCGTCTCGAGCACGATCGGGAACGAGCCGTATTCGCTCGCAACCGACA
>OLLJ01000009.1_pt1 | contig 11428 bp, 7 predicted proteins | sample 1604521 | NCBI WGS metagenome assembly OLLJ01 (sample SAMEA104055714, study PRJEB20765) | soil metagenome | isolation source: soil
AAAAACACCAGCCGTCGCCACCAACAGATCCCCCGCCACCGCAGCAGAACCCAACGACACCGACACCGACACCGCCGACCCCGACAACGTCGCCTCAGCATGCTGAACCACCACAAACGAAGCCGCCGAGGCTGGCGAAGCCGAGAGCAGCACGACGGCAGCGGGCGCAAGCATCGCGACGAGGGCGAGCCGTGCACGCCCGCGGGTGCGAGGATGCTTCGGGGCACGCGCGCGCCAATGCACGTGCGTGATCATTTGTGCCCCCGCATCGCGCCACCCCACTACATGCGACAACGTGCCCCCACGACACGATGGCTTACGGCGCCCATGACGATAGCGGAGGAATACCAGCCGGTACAGAAAAACCTGGCTACCGCGGGCTCTTCGTCGACAAGGTTCGGCCGAACGGGTGAACCCCACAGGTCGAATTCGATCGCAAGCGCGAGCGGTGCGCACGAGTTCTGCGACCGCGCTTCGCCACGGCAAGCTATGCGCTACCGTCGATAAGTGTCTGCGGCAACTGCTCCGGTGACGTCGGGCCCCGGTATCGATCGAAAGCGACGCGCGCTTCTCGCCCTTCGCCGGCAGTCGCACCATATCCCGGGGCGGAAACGCCTTTTCAAGATGGCGCTGCGAACATTGGCTCGTCTGGCCGCACTCCCTGCAATCGGCTCGCGCGCCGAAAACCTCCTTGCTGGCCTCACTGCGACGCTCGATCAACCGATGCCGGTGACAGAGGTCCTGCGCATCGTGGCCGCCGTCAGTGCCGAAGCTGGCGAGGTATGGATCGGCGGCGGGTGGGGCGTCGACGCGTTGCTCGGCTTTCAGTCCCGGCCTCATTGGGATCTCGACCTCGTGCTCGACAACTTCGAAGCGTCGTTGGCTGACGTCACCGCCGGCCTCGCGACGGTCGGTTACCACTGCGTGTCCCGTGATCGCGCCGGGGTGTGGCTTCCGCACCGGGCCACGTTTGAAGACGGCCACGGGCGCAGCGTCGAAGTGCTCGGCATCGACTGGTCGGTGCTCGATGCCGCGTGGTCTCTCGTCGTCCCCTCGTCGGTGCGCGCCAGCCGCGAGGCCGGCGAGCGCAAGACCCGGTGCTTCGCGCGCGGTGAGCTAGCCGGCAACGAGGTGCCCTGCCTGTCGCGCGTCGCCCAGCTGTTGTTCCACAGCGGCTACGCGCCACGCGAGCAGGACCTCCGCGACGTTCGGCACCTCGAAGCGCTACCGGCACAGCGCGCCGCTGACCGCGACCGGCCACTCTTCGTCGGGCAGACCGGTTTGATCGTGCCGCTCGTCGGCGTCGACGCACACGTTCTTCGCGTGTGGTCTGAACTCAACGGCGCGACCACGAACGTTCCGCCGCACGTCACGATCATGTTCCCGTTCCTCCCCGGCGACCAGATCACGGGGCAGGTCCTCGACCGGGTTGCCGCGGTCTTCGCAGCGCATCGCCCGTTCGATGTCTCTTTCGAGGAGACCGGCTGGTTCGACCGCAAGGTGATGTATCTCAGGCCGAACCCGGCTCAGCCGTTCATCGACCTCGTGAACGCGTTGATGAACGAGTTTCCGGAATGCCAGCCGTACGGCGGCGCCTTTGCCGACATCAAGCCGCATTTTACGATCGCGGAGGATCGCAGTTACCGAATCCTTCGCGAGGCGGAGGTGCGCGTTCGGCGCCATCTCCCGATCACGTGCACGGCGTCGCAGGTGTGGCTCTTGACGAGCGAAGGCCCGGGCGGCGCGTGGTCGGCCGCCCACGCAATCACGCTAGGCGCTAGCAACGCCGCAACGCAGGCAGCGCGCTAGGCGGACCACAAACTCTCAGGTCGCGAGCTTCAAGTCGGAAAGCTCAACCAGGTGAGCGAATCCGGGAATCGTCGCGTTGAGGTCCTCGAATGTTCCCTCCGCTTCGAGGTACCCGGCTTCGAGATAAAGGATGCGGTCGCATCGCCGAATTGTGCTCAACCGATGCGCGATCGTGAGCGTCGTCACCTCGGTGCGAAGGTTCTCGAACACCTCGATGAGGCGCGACTCGGTCTCGTTGTCGAGCGCCGAGGTCGCTTCGTCGAACATCAGGATGGACGGACGGTGGTACAGCGCGCGGGCCACTCCGAGCCGCTGCCGTTGACCGCCCGACAACCGCACCCCGGCCTCGCCCACGAGTGATTCGACGCCGTCAGGCAGACCACGCACGACGTCGTCAAGCTGAGCCAGTTCGAGCGCGCGCCACAAGTCATCGGGGTCGACCTCATCGGGCGAAACGCCGAGGGCAACGTTCGCGGTCACGGTGTCATCGAAGAGCGCAATGAACTGCGGGACGTAGCCGATCGAGGCGCGCCACGCGTCGAGCGCCGACTTCATGTCGTAGCCCCTGATTCGCACCTCACCTGAGTCGGGCTCGAGCAACCCGAGCAAGATGTCAAGCATCGTGCTCTTGCCTGCACCAGATCCGCCGACAAGCCCAACCGCCTCGCCAGTGCGAATATCGAACGTGACGCCCTTCAAGACTTCAGTGCCTATTTCATAGGAAAAATGCACGTCGCGCACCGCGACCATCGGCTGGCTGTTCAGCCGCGACCGAACGCTTTCCTGCCCGTGGCCGTCGAGCCGCGGCGAGATGACCGACGAGATCAATGCGGCGGACGGCGCGCTGCTGGCGTCGGCACGTTCGTCGACGCCGACCTGGCTGCCGTAGACCTCGAGATCGTGTCGCACTTGCTCCGCTGCCGGAATCGCCGCGTGTGCCTGGCCTATTCCGAAGATCACCTTGTTGAGCGGCGCGACGATTCGGAAGCCGCCGGCGAGAAAGAGGCCCAGTGTCGACGTGGCGGCGGTCACCGATTCGGTGGAGTAAGCGATGCCGGCGATCGTGGCGGTAGCTCCGATCATCGCGAGCTCAAGCACGTAGCGAGGTGTGATGTTGAGCAGGGCCATCGTGCGGTAGGCGGAGATCAAAGACTTGCGGCGAGCGAATACCTCGTCGCGATAGTGGTCTTCGGCACCGCGAACCTTGATCTCCTTGATGGCACTAAGAGCCTGCCGCACGGTCTGAAAATCTTTCGCCTGCTGGACGTGAAGCTGGCGTGCGCCTTTACCGAGAATGCCGTGCACGACCTTCTGGTAGCCGACCGCAACCAGGCCGAAGTAGAGACCAGCGGTCACGGCTACCACTGGGTCGGCGGCGAGCAAGATGAGGCCGACGAAGAACACGGAGAACATGTCGGCGGCCGCGTTGAAACCAGCCGACAAGCCTGACCCGAAGATCGCGCGCACCGATAGGTTCAGTGTGCGGACCAGTTCGGCACTGTTCGAGCGCAGGTGCTCGCGATAGGGCCCGCGCAAGTACAGGTGCATCAGCCGGCGAACTGTCACCGCCTCCTGCGCTAGGAAGAAGCCGATCGCCCACCGTGAAACGAGAATCGCCGCGACGTCTTTCACGACGTACAACACGATCGTCGTGATGCCGAGCCACAACGCCAGATGGCCGGGCGTCGGGTGGCCCAGCCAGCCACTGAGTGTCGTGACCAGGCGCGACGTAGCATGCATGTTGGGCGCTGTCAGAATCAGCATCAGTGGCGCAATAGCCAGCAATGCAAGACCTTCGAGCGCGGCCAGAAAGACCATTGCGAGCGAGGCGATCAACAGGCGCCAGCGCGCAGATCGCTCAAGCAACGGCAACACGAGCCGAACGAACTTGATCACTGCTTGCTGCCTCGCCCTGGCTCGTCGCGCACGCCCGTTCCTTCCATCATCTCGTCACGGGCAACTTCGTCATTTCGGCCGATCACTTGATGCCGCGGCTGCGGGCTGCTGGATCCAGGTGGCACGGGACAGAGTGTGGGCTCCCCGTTTGCGCGACCCGGCTCTCGATCCGAGGAACTCACCAGCGAGTTCGGCGTTGCGCTTCGGGCTGAGCCGTCGCTGCCATTTTGGCCGACTATTCGCGTACAGCTTTGTCCACCACTTCTGGACTATGACGCGCAAGCTTGGCGGATCGAAGTCGACCAGCTCGGCGAGTGCGGCGTACTCCTTGAACGTGCGGCGGTACAGGGCTTTGGCGCCTTCAGCCCACCGGTGCTGCATGTCGACAAGGAGTCGCGGATCGACCACGATCGCATAGCCGGCTCCGAGCACCCGCCACATGAATTCCTTGTCTTCGGACGCACCAAGGTCTTCGTCAAACGGAAACCTCTCCCACACCTCGCGTCGCCACGACGACGCATGGTTCGACATACCCCAGGTGACGTTGTGATCGAGATCGAGATCAGTGGCGTACACGTGCGTCGGGGTGGTCACCGGTGTTCCGGTCGGGCCGACGGTGTGGCCCAGCGTCATCGCCACATCGGGATCGTGGTACGCCTCGAGCGCCCACTCGATCCAACGATCGGTCTGGGGCGCGGAATGCGCCGACAACGCAAAGACGATGTCGCCGGTCGCCTGCTGCGCACCAATGTTGAGCGCGCGCCCGTAACTGAACGCGGCAGCCGGAATCTCGATGACCTCAGCGTCGAATGAGCGCGCAATCTCGACCGTGCGGTCGGTCGAACCCGAGTCGACGACGATGATCTGCGCGGGCACGGTCTGGCTGCGGAGTGCGCGCAACGTCCGTTCGATCGTCGCCTGCTTGTCTTTCGCGCGGACGACGACGCTGACCGAGAATCCCGATGACACGGCAGGATGCGGCGACTCCACGCGACCCCCTCGCAGTTGTGAACGCCCAGCCCCATGGTCGGCGGGCTCAGCAAGGCGTGTTCATCGCCGTCACGATTCCCGGCTCCACGAGACTACCAAGATCCACATTGATCCGAGGCAGACATGAAGAATTGAAGACCCGAAGGACGACGCCCGCTGCGCCGTTTGGCCACAATCGTCTCGCCCATTCGGGTGCGGTTACGCCGAGGGGGTTAAGTTTCGGCGTCCGGTGTCCGATGTTTTTCGGTTCGGCCTCCGAGACGCGAAGCAGCAGGTAGCGTCGGCCTTCCGGAAACCTACGCAACAGGGGGCGACTTCGCCGTGGCACCGTCGCGAGCATCTGCTCGATCGCATTCAAGCTCCGCAGCATCGCGACTGAGGGGACGCTTGACCAGGCCGCTCACGGCCCTCGCGGCGGCAGCACTGACTCTGCCCGCCCTAGTCATGGTTTCCACCGCCGCAAACGCGTCGGTCGGGACTATCACGGAGGTCGCCGGCTTTCCAGTCGACCACAACGCCTCTAGCCCGGGGACCTCGACTGTGGGCCTTCCGACGGGTGGTGCTGTGGGCAACCTAGTCCTCGTTGCCATCGATACCCACACCGTGACCGCAACCGGCGTGACTTCGCCACACACCATCGGCTGGGCAGAAGTCACCCACGTCGAGGACGCCCACCGGAATCTGTCGATTTGGATGGGCACGGTCACCGCCACCGGCACCGACACGCTCACGGTCAGCTACTCCGGTGCAGTCACGAGCGTGTACACCGAGATATCGGCTGACGAACTCACGAGCACAAGTCCGCAGTGGAACGTCGTCGACTACGGGTTCGCGGGCGACAAATTTGGCACCAGCGTCTTGTGGCCAAGTCTTACCGCGACTTCCGCTAATGACGCCTATTGGGGCTTCGGATCCGGCGGCGGCAGCCCCCAGACCGGAACAGTTGCGCCGGCCGGATTCAGCGCCACGCTGTGGGGGGACCCCTCCGATAACCTGACCATTATCAATCCGGCACTCGGGTCCGCGGCGGCGTTCCAGCCGAGCTCACCCCAGCCTGTCGGGAACTCGACGGCAGTCGGCATCATCGTCAGCGCGACCTCATCGGGCAGCACCGTCCCGGGCACGCCGACCGCCCCCACGGCGACTTTCAACACCACGACTAGTGCGAACGTCGCCTTCACGGCGCCGGCCTCCGGCGGCAGCGCCATCACTGGATACAAGGTCATCGCCACCGACGACACCCCGGGCGGTAACTTCGGCATGACCGGGACCAACGCGGCCAGTCCGGTCCAGGTTTTCGGGTTGAACCCAGGCGACACCTACACCTTTACGGTGTCCGCCATCAACGCGGTCGGTACCGGACCGCAATCAGTCGATTCCAACACCGTGACGCTTACGGCCGGACCAACGGTGCCAGGGGCTCCGACTATCGGAACCGCCGTGGCCGGAGTCACGAGCGCGAGCGTTCCGTTCACCGCACCGGGCAGTGACGGCGGCGCCGCCATCGACCTGTACACGGCGACGGCGCTTGACACCACGACCCTCGGCAATGGAGGGCAGACCGGAACGAGCGCAACGGTTAGTCCGATCACCGTTTCCGGCCTCACGGCGAGCGACCATTACACCTTTACCGTCACGGCGCACAACACCGTCGGTACGGGCGCACCGTCCGCGGCATCGAACTCAGTGATACCGACCGCCGGTGGTGGCGGCGGTGGTGGCGGCGGTGGTGGCGGCGGTACGACTCCGTCGGCACCAGTACGGGTATCGGGCGCTGACCGGTTCGGGACCGCGATCGCGGCTTCGACTGCCGAGTTCCCCGCGGCGGGCAGCGCAGGCGCCGTCGTGCTTGCTCGATCCGACTCCTTCCCCGACGCCCTCGTCGGGAGTCCGCTTGCGAAGGTCAAGAACGGGCCGTTGCTGTTCGCGTCCGGCGGGGTCCTAACGCCGGAGACGACCGCGGAAATTCAGCGGGTGCTGCCTGCTGGCGGCACGGTCTACATCCTCGGCGGTACGACCGCCGTCCCCGCTAGTGTCGCAACGACGCTGACCGGGCTCGGCTTTACGGTCACCCGTCTCGCGGGTGCTGACCGCTACGCCACCGCCGTACTGGTGGCTGGCGCGATCGGCAACCCCGGCACGGTATTGCTCGCCACTGGTACCAACTTCCCTGATGCGCTGTCGGCCGGTCCGGCTGCCGCGCACCTGGGCGGCGCGGTGCTGCTCACCAACGGAGCCACGTTGCCGAGCACAGTGTCGGCGTACCTGACGGCACATCCGGGCACGGTGTACGCGATCGGTGGACCGGCGACGCTCGCCGACCCATCGGCGACACCGCTGACCGGCGCCGACCGCTACGCCACCGCGGCCGCAGTGGGGAGTCTCTTCAGCTCCCCGACGATGGTGGGCATCGCGAGTGGGGTCACCTTCCCCGACGCGTTGACCGGCGGGGCCTACGAAGCACATGTCGGTGGTCCGCTGCTTCTTACCGACCCGGCGACGCTGCCGGGCTCGACGAGCAGCTACCTCACCGGCGCGAAGGCGTCGATCCTCACGACCGACATCTTCGGTGGCACCACCGCGATCTCGGCTGCTGTTCAGACCGCGATTGGCACGGCGCTGGGCTTGTAGTCAGCCTGGTGTGCTGACCAACAGCACCCCTTCGATCTCGACGTCTGTCGAGGTCGGAGGGGTGTCGTCGTCTACCCGGACGCCGATTCGCTGAGCAGCTTCGCCATCAGCTTGCCGTTCGCCGCGGCGTCGAACTCGAGCTCAACCGCTCGGCGTCCGGCTTCACCGAGGCGACGACGGGTGGCCGGTTCGTCAGCGAGCCGCTCAATCGCTGACACCAAGAGGTCAACGCGGCCCGCGGGCACGAGCACGCCGGTGTCGTCGTCTTTGACCAACTCGGGGATGCCCGCGATCGCCGTCGTGATGACCGGCAACTGCGAGAGCATTGCCTCCATCAGCACGACCGGGAGCCCTTCGGCGAAACTCGGCAGGCAAAACACATCGGCCCATTCGTACCAATGCGGCAGGTCGTCTTGACCGACCGCGCCGACCAGCTTGACCCGGTCCGCCAGGCCGCGCCGCGAGATGCCGGCAGCAAGGCTTTCTTCGAGCGGCCCGGCGCCGACAATGGCGAACTCGACCTGCCGATCTGGCGCAATTCGTTCGGCAACGTCGAGCAGCAGCGGCACGCCCTTCTCCGGCACCAGTCGACCAACGAACAACACGCGAAGCTTGCCGTCGGTGCGACCGGCACGCTCGTCGGCCCGAGGCGGATACCGATCGACGTCGACCCCCATGTGAACGACATGCATCTTGGCCCACTCGGCCGGTTCGACGATCGCCATCAATTGGCTGCGGCAGAAGTCGCTGATGCAGGCGACGAATGCGGCCGACTGCACCTTCGCCGCAAGGTCGACGCCCGACACGTTCGAGAACTCGGTCGGCCCGTGCACCGAAAGGCTCCACGTGTAGGTGCGGTCGGGCTCAGCGGCTGACCCGATAGCGACGGCGAGTCTCGCAATATCAGCCGCGTTGTTCGAGAAATGCACATGCACATGGCGGACGCCGGCGGCGCGCATCATCTCGACCAGACGCACAGCTTCGGCGAAGTAGAACAGCTGCCACACCCGACGCCGCAGCTGCAGGGGGCCCGTGCGCATCGCCCGCCTGAACCCGGCGAAATATGCCGTTGGACGCCGAACAGCCAGGTTCATGTGCGCGCGCAGGATCTGACCTGGATTGCTGTCGAGGAGGTAAAGCGTTGAGGCGGCCTCGCGGGTGTCGGCTTCCGATTTGATCTCGTCGGCACCGGGCCGCCGTACCGAGATGGACACAATCTGCAGGCCGGCTTCGCGGGCCGCCTCGATCTCGCGGCGGATGAACGTGTGCGAGATCTTGGGGTAGTAGGCCACCAGATACGCGATCGCAGGCGCCCCGACGGGCGGCCGAGAATCGGTCTTTGCGGAACTCGCCACAGCTGCCTCCATCGGTCGCGCGGCTCCGTTCCGAGCGGCTACTGTCCCCAGTTCTTCGGCAGCACCTGTAGCTGACTCCACGGGAAGTTAGCCAGTATTTCGTAGCTGGGCACGCCGCGCATGAGCCCGGGCCAAGGGTCGGAGCCCGCCGACGCCGCATTCTCAGCCTGGACGGCGACCGCGCCGGACTGGTCGGTGACGATGAACCCGTATTGCTGCGCTGCCTTGGCGACCATCTTCGCCAGGGGCGTGAGATCGAGGGCATTGACGTTGATCGACGGATCGAGACGGAATCGGGTGCCCTCAGGGATCGCCGATGGCGAGTTGTCGCCACCGTCGCTGCGCTGGGCGGGATAGGAGAAGTTGTCCCAGGGCGCGGGGTTAAGGATTTCGAGGGACATCGCGTGATTGATCACGCCGGCTTTCGCATCGGCGATGCTGATCATGCCGCCGGCGACCGGCAACCCGGTCGCGGTGGCACCGAAGCCGCCGGTGAAATATCCCGGGCTAGTCGAGACGTGATCAATGCGGCCGCCCCAGCACGCGTACCAACCATCGGCACGGTGACTCGTCACCCAGAACTCCCACAACTGGTCGGTGCTCGGCGAATAGATCGTGAGTTCGGCGTCAGTGCCGGCCGCAGGCACCGCATCGGACGGGATCGGGACCTGGGAGAACTGCTCCGCGAGCCCGTCGGGTTCGCCCCATTTCGACTGGCAGTTGTCGAACTTGACGTCAGTCTTGGGCGTGCCCGGGCCGACGGTGTAGTAGGCGGTGTTATAGCTGTCGACGTTGAAGGCAGCGACGCCGTCGTAATAGGGCTTAATGGTGCTGGTGAGTGAGTCGACCAGGACCGAGGAGTTCGCTGCAACGGGGACGCCCGCCACCGATTGTCGCCATACGCTGATGGAGCTGAAGGGATAGCCCGCAGCGACCGGGCGATAGGGCGCTGGGGCAGCGGGCTTGGCAATTTTCGGCGCGGCGGGGGGTACCGAGCTCTTGGCGATTGCTGCCTGCGGCGTCGCCGTGCTGCCGCGCGGGATCGGACGCGGCGACGACGGCAAAAGCTGAGCCAACGCCGACGGTGTGAGGCCCGACGCGGACGGCGTCAGACCCGCGCTCGCGGGGCCGGCAGCGTCACCAAACTGACTGTGCGCGGCCAGCGCCTCACCTGAACTCAGGAACGGCGGATACGGCGAGGGCCGGTCACCTCGGTCGGCCGGTGGCTGGTTTTCAGCCGCGCGCGCCGCCACCGTCGCGTCGGTCGGCCCCGCGGCCGCCGAGGCTGAACTGTTGCGGGGCGAGCTGCCCGATGTGATCGACGCAAGAGCCGGGAGAGTCACCCCCACCACGAGGAGTACCACTACTGCTCGCCGAACGGCACGAACCTCCGGCGGTGTGACGGGTGCGCGATGTGTCGGTGAGCCCGGGCGAGGTGTTCGGCCGGTCGCGGTCAGCTTGGGCGGGGCGCGGTGCGAAGGGGACAGCAACGCCCTATGCTTCGGCATCAGGTCCCCTCCGACCGACGACGTACCCCACCTAGCGGCGCCCCACAGCTGCCGCAGTTCGGTCACTTTAGCGCGGTAAAGGCTAGTCGCGCGAAGCCAAAGCGGACGAGATTCCTGGCCTTGTCGAGAATTTCGGTGTGAGATCCAGCAAAGTGCATTTTGCCCACATTTCGCTGCGTGGTCGCCGCCGTGGCTTATCGACCCATCGGGCCGAACCCGTCGGCGTCCGCGATAATCACCCGGGTGACCGACCCACCAATGCCGGCGTTCTCGGTCGTGATCCCCGCGCACAACGAAGAAGCGGTGATCATGCGGGCGCTGGATGCCTTCATCCACGACCTGCGCGAGAGCGAAGCGCAGGTTGTCGTCGTGCCGAACGGCTGCACCGACCGCACCGCCGAGTTGTCGCAGTCGGTGGCTGGGGTGGAGACGCTCGACATCGCGGTGGCGTCAAAATCGGCCGCTCTGAATGCTGGTGACCGGCATGCTCGCGGGTTTCCTCGCATCTACGTCGACGCTGACGTCGTGCTCAACGCCGACACGCTGCGAGCCTTGGCAACTGCGCTAGCCGGCCCGGCGCCGCGAGTGGCCTCGCCCACCGTGCGATTCAATGTCGACGGGCGCCCTTGGAGCGTGCGTGCTTTCCATCGCGTGTACGAGAAATTGCCGTACATCGACGACGCCCTGATTGGCCACGGCGTCTATGCGCTCTCTGCGGCCGGGCGGGCTCGCTTCGATGAATTCCCTACGGTGACAGCCGATGATCTATTCGTTCAGCGGCTGTTCACGACGGCCGAACGCATCATCCTCGACGCACACTTCGTCGACGTCCAGACACCAAAGACGCTGCGCAGCCTCCTAGCGATTCGCACCCGAACGGCGTACGGCAACCGGCAACTCGCGGCGGTGTCGCAAGACACGCATGCCGCCAGCACGCGAACGACAATCTCCGCGTTGGGTCGTGTTATTCGTGCCGAGCCACAGATCCTGCCAGCGGCTGCGGTCTATGTCGGGGTAACCCTCGTCGCGCGTATGAAGGCCAAACGTAAGGCCGCCAGCGTGTGGCAACGCGACACCTCCACGCGCTGACAACTCCACGCTCGACGGCGTGCAGGTCGGCTACCTCCGGCGCAGACCGCCTACGCTGGCGCGAAAAAGCAGGCCGATTGCGTACGGCACGTCATCGACTAAGTATCGGCGGGCAAGTCTCTTCGGCTCCATTGCGAGCCGGTGCACCCA
>OLLJ01000255.1_pt1 | contig 11302 bp, 9 predicted proteins | sample 1604521 | NCBI WGS metagenome assembly OLLJ01 (sample SAMEA104055714, study PRJEB20765) | soil metagenome | isolation source: soil
GTTCCCGACGACCAGCAAGTCCGTGTCTTTGCTTGCCAGGTATTCAACGGCGTCGACACACGCCTTCTGAAAAGCCCTGATCTGCACGGAGGGGCGTTTTGTGTTATCCACCGTGAACCCGTAGAAGGTTAGCTCCTTAATCCCCAGCTCCAAACATAGTTCGTACAGCTCAAGTCCTGGCCGCAGGCCGAACTCATACCCGTCCTGCTTCCTCAGTCCCTTGTGCTGAGCCCACCTTCGATTGCCGTCAGGAATAATGCCAATGTGTTGCGGGAGTCGACTAAAACTCTTCATTACTGTCTCCTGCGGATGCCGGCCACAGGCCGCCCTGCTGCCCCGGCCCGGCCGGGGTGACGCCGCATGGCGCACCGATCCTACCGAGTCTCGACGCGATCACAGTCTGTACCGAACTTCACTGGCAGCACATCGGTCGTTCGCCCCGGTCGCAACCTGCCTAGTCCCTGAGCTGCCACCGCTGAGTGGGATATCCGCTCATCGGCTAAATGATCGCGTTGGGTGCGATCGCCACCGTACGGTCTGCTCGCGCCCTACTTAGCCCGATTCGATCAGCCTTAGCGGCCGTACTCAGCCGCGCTTGAGTGCCGTGCCGAGAAGGCCGAGTGGCGGTGCACCGAGATTGAGCATCGCCGCGTGGAAGCGGCCGTGGGTGTAACCGGCACCCCAATGCTGCATGGCCTTGGCCTGCACGTCTTTGATGACCAACTTGCCCCAGGTGTAGCGGCCATACGTCGGGTCGAAGGTGGCCCGCGCTGCTTCTGACATGGCGGCCGCGCCCGACAAGAAAGCGTCGGTCTCGAAGCGCGCGGCCGCGTCGGCCACCGTCATCGCGCCCGTGTGCACGCCGATCGATGCGGCCAGCCTGGTGACGCGCACGAGGCCTTCGATCGCCACGCCGACGGCGAACCGCGGGTCGTCCTCGCGGAAGCCGAGATCGAGGCTGAGCTCTTCGATGTAGTGGGCCCAGCCTTCGACGAAGGCGGGCGACATCAAGATCCGGCGAACCGGGGTCGGCGCGCGCCGCAGCGCTCGGCCGTGGGCAAAGTGCCCGGGTGATACCTCGTGCAGGGTGATGGCCGGCAAAGTGGTGCGGCTGAAGACCTGCAGCCACTCCTCGATTTCCTGCGGCGGCCAGCTCGGGTCCGGCGGCGTCACCCAATAGAACGACGGTGCGTCGGGTTCTTCGGGTGCCGCCCACGCCATCATCGCCATTGCCCAGCGGCGTGACTCGGGCGCGCTCGCCACGATGCACTCGCCGTCGGTGTACGGCACCAGGTCGTGCGCACGGGTGAACGCGAGCACCTCGTCGACCTGGGCCTGGGCCTCGGTGATGACACCGTCGGCGTCGGGATGATCGGCAACGAGCCTGGCGACCAACTGCCGCGGGTCGGCGTCGTGGTCGAGACGCCCGCACGAGTCGACCAGCAGATCCATCAGGCGGTCGCGTTCGTCGTCCGCATCGCGGGCTAGCTCACCGAGATCGACAGGAGTCGCTTCGATGACGCCCATGAGTGCCGCGAGTGCAGTTGCGCCAAGCGAAGCGTCGGGCGAGCCGTCTCGTGCGGCCCCTTCAATATGCGCGACCAGCCGTCGGTGCGCGGCGAGTGCGGCCGCGCCGATCGCATCAGCGTCGTCGATACCGGCGGCCAATCCGCGGAACGCACGCACGAGCGCCTTCGCGACCGGAGCAGGAACCGCGTCGAGTGACTCGATCGTGAACTGCACCGCCTCTGGCCATCGGCTCAGATGCGCCTGCTTCGCCGCCGCCCGCTCGGCGGCCGGCGCGTAGTCGCGGTCGTAACACGAGACGTCGAAGTTGGCCAGATGCACTGCCGGGTTGCGCCGATGCAACTCCAGTTCGCCGAACGCGAGGCGGGCATGGTCCTCGAACGCACGCAGGTGGTTCTCGTCGTGCGGGTCGTCGAGCGGTGCACCGCCGAGCCTCGCCAGCGCAGCACGGACGCCGCCGGGTGAGAGGTCTTGGATCTGCCCGTCGTATTCGTGCAGACCGGCGCCTTCGCGTACCTCGGCGGCCAGCAGATCGCACATCGCCCGCAGTCGTTCCTCCATGGCGGCCAGGCTATCGAGCGCCAGGGTCTGGCTCGGCTCAGCGTGGGTAGAGTCCCCAGCAGAGCGATCGATGAGATCGCCAATGTGGGGGTCGACCAGACGAGAGGCGCGTGCCGATGAGAATCGTCGTCTGCGTCAAACAGGTGCCCGACACGTGGTCGGAGAAGCGCCTCGACCCCGCCGACCAAACTCTTGACCGGGCCGCGGCCGAAGGTGTGATCGACGAACTCGACACCTACGCCGTCGAGGAGGCGCTTCGGCTGAAAGAAGCGCAGGCGGCCGGCGAGAGCACCGTGGTGGTGTTGACGATGGGTCCGGCGGCGGCCACCGACACTGTGCGCAAGGCGCTGGCGATGGGGGCCGACGAGGCCGTACACGTCGTCGACGACGCGCTGCATGGCAGTGACGCTGTTGCCACTTCGCTGGTGTTGGCGCGCGCGATCGAACGCATCGGCTTCGACTTGGTGGTGCTCGGTTCTGAGTCGACCGACGCGCGCATGGGGGTAATGGCGGCGATGCTGGCCGAGCGCCTCGGCGTGCCGCAGGCGACGCTGGCCAGCGAGGTCGCGCTCGACGGTTCGACCCTTCGCGTGCAGCGGCAAGCGGGCACCGATCGCGCGGTCGTCTCGGCCGAGTTGCCCGCACTGATCAGCGTGCTCGAAAAAATCAATGAGCCGCGATACCCGTCGTTCAAAGGAATCATGGCCGCGAAAACCAAACCGACGGCGACCTGGTCGCTGGCCGACCTCGGTATTGATCCGTCTTCGGTCGGGCTGGCCGGCGCCACCACCGAAGTCATCAACTCGGCCGAACGCGAAGGCCGCGCCGACCGCACGATCATCAAGGACGACGGCGATGCGGGTACGCGCATCGCTGACTTCCTTGTCGCGCGCAAACTTCTCTAGACAGGGCGGACGCGATGGCAGACGTACTCGTGCTGGTTGACCTCGTCGAGTCGAGCATCGGAAAGCCGACGTTCGAATTGCTGACGCTCGCCGCTCGGTTGGGCACGCCCGTGGCCGTGGTCGTCGGTGCTATCGATGACGCGAAAGTTCAGGAGCTCGGCGTCTATGGTGCCGAGGCGGTGGTGACGGCGACCGACGACAGCGAGCTCACGTCGTCGGTTTGTGCGCCGGTCGTGTCGCTACTCGCGTCACTGGTGGCCGATCGCCAGCCAATCGCCGTCCTGATTGGGTCGACCGCGCAGGGCAAAGAGATCGCCGGACGCCTGGCCGTGCGGCTCGATGCCGGTGTGCTCACCGACGCAGTTGACGTCATGCTCGAGGGCGAGCGGGTCGTGGTCGAGCAGTCGGTCTTCGGCGGCTCGACCGTCGTGCATGCGCGGGCAACGCGCGGGGTACCGATCATCACAGTGCGAGCGAACAGCGTCGTGCCGGTCGAATCGCCGAAGACACCTACACGCGCATCGCTACCGGCTGTTGCCGACGCGGGTCGGCATGCGGTTGTCGTCGAGCGTTCGGTCGCGCCGACCGGCGGGCGGCCTGACCTCTCCGCGGCTGCGGTCGTCGTCGCGGGTGGGCGCGGTGTTGGGACGCAGGAGAACTTCGCCCTCGTCGAACAGCTGGCCGACGCGCTCGGGGGAGCCGTTGGTGCGAGTCGCGCGGTGACCGATGCCGGCTGGTACCCGCACACCGCTCAGGTCGGCCAGACCGGCGTCACGGTCTCGCCGCAGCTCTACATCGCCTGCGGAATTTCCGGTGCGATTCAGCACCGCGCCGGCATGGCGACGTCCAAAACGATCGTGGCCATCAACAAGGATGCCGAGGCGCCCATCTTCGAGGTGGCCGACTTCGGGGTTGTCGGCGATCTGCACGTCGTGCTGCCGCAACTCCTTGCCGAAATCGCTAACCGAAAAGGTTCTTAGACGAGCTCGGCTCGGATCGCGGCCGCGAACGCGTCGACGTCAGCCTCGGTGGTGTCGAACGCGCACATCCACCGCACCTCGCAGGTGTGTTCGTCCCACACGTAGAACGGGAAGCGCTGCTGCAAGCGCGCGGTCACATCGGCGGGCAGCACTGCGAACACCGCGTTCGCCTGCACCTCTCGCGAGATGCGCAGCCCTGGCACGTCGGCCACAGCAGCCGCGAGTCGAGTGGCCATCGCGTTCGCGTGCTGTGCACTTCGCAGCCAAAGGTCGCCGCCGAGCAGGCATTCGAACTGCACGCCGATGAACCGCATCTTCGACGACAACTGCATGGCCGCCTTGCGCAAGAACGGCATACCGCGGACGGCGGCCGGGTTGAGCACGACGATCGCCTCGCCATACATCAAGCCGTTCTTCGCGCCACCGAAACTGACGATGTCGACGCCGACGTCGGTCGTGAATGCGGCGAACGGCAAGCCGAGGGCGGCGGCCGCGTTTGCGAGCCGCGCACCATCGACATGCACGCGCAGGCCGAGTTCGTGCGCATGCGCACACAGGGCGGCGATCTCGGCAGCGGAGTACACCGTGCCCACTTCGGTCGACTGGGTGATCGAGACAACGCGCGGTTGTGCGTGGTGCTCGTCACCAAACCCATGAGCATGGACGTCGATCAGCGCGGGCGTGAGCTTGCCGTCAGGTGTGGCGACGGTGAGCAGCTTCAAACCCGCGATCTTCTCCGGCGCGCCACACTCGTCGACGTTGATGTGCGCTGATTCGGCGCAGATCACGGCGTCCCAGCGTTCGGTCATGGCTTGCAACGAGATGACGTTGGCGCCGGTGCCGTTGAACACGAAGCACACCTCGGCGTGCTCGCCGAAGTGGCGGCGCACAACCTCGACCGCGGCCGCGGTGTAGGGGTCGGCACCGTAGCTGCCGACGTGGCCGCCATTTGCGAGCGCGAGCGCGGCCAGCACTTCAGGGTGCACGCCGGCGTAGTTGTCGCTGGCAAACCCCCGAGCCGACGGGTCGTGGCGGCCGCTGTCGTGGGTGGTCACGGGGTTAGCCAAATCCGCTCACCGTTGACGACGTCAGCCGGTTCGTCCCAGAGCTTGACGATGGCGTCAGCGAGATCGGCGACGTCGGTGTAGCCCTTGAATTCGGCATCGGGCTTGGCCGCCCGCATCTGCGGGGTGACGAGTGCTTTGACCACCATGATGGTCGCGGCCGCCGGTGAGTCACGGAAAGAATCGGCCAGCGCAAGGGTCCAGGCTTCGGCAGCCGCTTTTGCCGCTGCGTACGAGGCATTCTTGGCGGTGGGTCGAGACGCTTCGGCCGCCGACACCAACACAAATCGCGAGGCTGTGCTCGCCCGTAGCGCGTCGTGAAATCCGCGCGAGGTGTGCTGCACCGTGCGAACGAGCAGGTTCTGCAACCAATCCCAGTCGGCAAGGTCGGTCTCGGTGATGCCCTTGCCGCCGCGCCAGCCACCGACCAGATGCACGAGCCCATCGACGCGGCCGAAGGTCGAGACGATCGACGCGGCCCAGGCGGCGGTTGCCGCCTCGTCGGTCAGGTCGACTGCGTACGGGTGCGCAGTGCCGCCATCGGCTGCGACCTCGGTCACCAATGGCTCGAGCGACGCGAGATCGCGATTGGCCATCACCACGGTGGCTCCAGCTGTTGCCAGTCGGTGCACCACCGCAGCGCCGGCACCACCGCCGGCACCCGCGACCACCACCACCGAACCTTGCATGCTCATGCGCTTGCCTCCACGGCCGCGGTGATGCCGCGGGTCGACTCGATCACGGCGCCGAGCTTGCGACGCAGTGCTTCGTAGAACACGTTGAGCGGAAACTCGTCGGGCAGCACGAGGTCGACCAGATCTTTCGGCGGCCCGTCGAGGGGCAACGCGGCCGCGCCGGTTGCCCACACCGAGCGCGGATGCGGCGCAACATATCGCGCCACGAACTCGTGGCCGGCCAACCAATGCCCGACTCGCGACCGATCGATGCCGTCGCGATACAACACCTCGACGTCGTCGCCGAGCGCGATTACGACGTCGGCCACACGGGCCCATTCGATCGACAAGGTGTTGTCGGTCCAGCGCAGTGCGCCGTTCTTGTGCAGGTAGGCGAACAGCAGTTGGCCGCCGAGCCCGTCGTAGTTGCGCACCCGGTCGCCGGTAATAGGGAAGCGGAACAGCCGGTCGAACAACACGGCGTACTGCACGAGTTCGCCGTAGGGGGTGGCCTGCTCGGCCGCCAGCGCCACCGCCTGGCGAAACGCCTGGAGGTCGCAGCGCAGCTCTTCGAGCGCGTACATCCAGTACGGCATGCGCTGCTTGATCATGAACGGATCGAACGGCAGGTCACCATGGCTGTGGGTGCGGTCGTGAATCAAATCCCACAGCACGAAGGTGTTCTGCGCCAGTTGCTGCTGCCCGATCAGCATCGCTGCGGCCGGCGGAAGCGAGAGGCGCAAGACATCGGCAGCGGCCGTGCTCACACGTCTAAAGCGTGCGGCTTCGCGGTCGCAGAAGATCGCGCCCCAGGTATAGGTCGGAATCTCGCGAACCGCGACGGTCTCGGGGAACAAGACCGCCGAGTTGGTGTCGTAGCCGGCGGTGAAATCGACGAACGAGATCGGCACGAACATCGGGTTGTCGTAGCGCGTCGCCTCGACCTCGGCTACGAAATCAGGCCACACCACACGGACGACGACAGCTTCGAGGTTGCGGTCGAGGTTGCCGTTCTGGGTGTACATCGCAAAGACGACCAGGTGCTCAAGGCCGTCGATGCGTTGGCGTTCGGGCCGGAACGCCAACAGCGAGTCGAGGAAGTCGGGGACACCGAGCCCGCTGTCGCGCCACCGCTCGAGATCGGTGATCACCGCGTCGAGATAGTCGCAGTCATGGGCGAACCGCGGCCGCAGTGCCCTGATCGACGCCACGATCTGCTCGACCTCGGTCGTAGCTGAGCCGATCGCGTCGGCACCGTGGGTCGCGAGGTCGAGCGAGCCGTCCTTGGTTTGCAGCGCGCGCACCCGCTCGATCGCCGCTTTCAACGCGAGCCAGTCGGGGTCGCTGAGCAACCAGTGCGGCGTCGAAGCTTCGGCCGGTGGGCGCTCGCCAAGGGCGGCCCACGTGACGACGTTGCTCCACAACCTGCGGTTGTCGTAGTCGTCAATCGAGTCGTCACCAAACAGATCCGAATCGGCGAAGACGGCGACCCGACCAAGGCCGGCCGCCAGCGTGACAGCCAGTGGCTGGTCGGGCGGGTCGGCCGAGCTTGACGTCGTCGCCAGCACATCGGCGTCCGGATTGATGACCGACAGCACCCCGGACCGGTAGAAGCACGCGGCCTCGACTTGCGCCAGAACATTGGTCCGGCCGCGCGGTCGCGCCAAGGCTGCTCGAACCCAGGCCACCACGTCGTTGTGGTTGTGCTCGGTGTCTTGAACGGTCGTGTGCACCGGCTGGATGCCGAACCGGGCGAGCAGATCGGCCACGTTGTTTCCGTACTTTTCGTGCTCGCATTCGGTCATGACGATGAGCCCGCCGCCAGCACGCACGAACGCTTCGAGCACGTCGATTTCTTCAGCCGAGAGCTTCGCCGATCCGATGCCGGTGACGCGTTCCCAGGTGCCGTCGGAGGGATGCGCGAGTACGACCACGTCATGCTCGGCGAGGATCGCCGCCGTGAATGGCCCGCCGATGTGGGCGTCGACCCGGAAGCCATGCTCGCGAAGGACGGCCGCGGCCTTCAGGTAGCCAGCGTCGCCTGGGTGCCGAGGATTCATTTGCGCGACTACCTCGGCGCGGATGCTCCACGCCTCACTATGGGCCTCGTCGAATAGCACCCGAGGAAACGTCGTCGGGGGTGCAGGTTTAGTCACATCTGGAGCTTATGCAATACGCCTGTTCCTAGAAGCGCGGCCGAGCCGCGACCGTTACTGGCGCTTCAATCCGCGTGCTGGCCTTCTTCCAGATGTCTCGCAGCGCCAACGGCATCACGATGAAGATGTAAATGCCTGCGCCGATAATCCCGATTCCGGTGGCGATCGCCATCCCGACGAGCGGCAAGGGTGCAATCAGGAGGAGGGTCGCGACCATTCGGCCGGTCGGCCCAAAGGTGCTGTCCGACTTCTTCCAGCGCGAGTACGTCATCAGCGGCGCCACGAGGTCGGGGTCAGTTATTCGACGGCCCGGCTCGCTCAGGGATCCCACCTCGCCGAGCCCGCCTATCCGCTTCTGCGGGCACGAGATACACCGGGGCGCGCGGCTAGCCGCAGCGATCCCGCAGGCACACGGGTACTGCGAGGCCGCCGTCGGCTGGCTGGTCACGCTCCTGTCATCGGCACAATGCCTTCGCGCGTTGAGCTCGATCTTGACAACGTTCGGTCGTCGCGCCCGCGGCGGTTACCCTGGGAGGTGTGACCGACCCGACCGGCGCTGCGTATCTCGACCACGCCGCCACCACCCCGATGCTGCCCGAGGCGCTCGAGGCCATGACCCGTCACCTGGGCGATCTCGGGAACCCGTCGTCGCTGCACCGAGCTGGTCGGTCGGCCCGCCGCGTGGTCGAAGAATCCCGCGAGGCGGTGGCCGTCGCCCTGGGGGCTCGTCCTAGCGAAGTCGTCTTCACCTCCGGCGGCACCGAGGCCGACAATTTGGCGGTCAAGGGGCTGTTCTGGGCGCGGCACGACGCCGATCCGCGCCGCGTCCGCATCCTGGCGAGCGCGGTCGAACACCACGCGGTCCTCGATTGTGTCGAGTGGTTGGCCAGCCACGACGGTGCCGAGGCGGTCTGGCTGCCGGTCGACGCCCACGGGCGCGTGCACGCCGAAACCGTGCGGGCCGCGATCGAGGCCGACCCCGAATCGGTCGCCCTGGTGACGGTGATGTGGGCGAACAACGAGGTTGGCACGGTGCAGCCGATCCGCGAGATCGTGGCGGTCGCGCACGCCTACGGCATTCCGGTGCACTGCGACGCGGTCCAGGCCGTGGGCCAGATTCCGGTCGACTTCGGCGCCACCGGGCTCGACGCCATGAGCGTGGCCGGCCACAAGATCGGCGGTCCGCTCGGTGTGGGCGCCCTCATCGTGGCCCGCGACCTCGCGGTCACCCCCGTCTTGCACGGCGGCGGCCAAGAGCGGCTGCGTTCAGGCACGGTCGACACTCCGGCGATCGCCGGCTTCGCGGTGGCGGTCGAAGCCGCGGTGGCTGCGCAGCCGGAGCGTACTGCGGCGAATCTGGAACTGCGGGCCGACCTGGTTGCCCGCGTGCTCGCGGCCGTGCCCAGCGCGGTGTTGAACGGCGATCCCGGCGTCGGGCTCGACGAGCGGTTGCCCGGCAACGCCCATTTCACCTTCCCCGGCTGCGAGGGCGACGCGCTGCTGATGCTCCTCGACGCCCGCGGCGTCGAATGCTCGACCGGCTCGGCCTGCACTGCCGGTATCGCCCGCCCGAGCCATGTGCTGCTCGCCATGGGCGCCGACGACGAGAACGCTCGCGGCACCTTGCGGTTCTCGCTCGGTCATACCTCGACTGCGGCCGACGTCGATGCTTTGCTCGCGGTTCTGCCGGCCGCTGTCGACCGCGCGCATCGGGCCGGCGTCATCTCAGCCGTCGCTCGCGGGTAGTGGCGACATGAAGGTTCTTGCGGCGATGTCGGGTGGCGTCGATTCTGCGGTCGCCGCGGCACGTGCGGTCGACGCAGGCCATGACGTGACCGGCGTCCATCTCGCCTTGTCGCGAGCCCCGCAATCGCACCGGGCCGGCGCCCGAGGGTGCTGCACGCTCGAAGACGCGCGTGATGCCCAGCGGGCCGCTGACGTGCTCGGAATTCCGTTTTACGTGTGGGATCTGGCCGAGCGGTTCGCCGACGACGTGATCGACGACTTCGTCAACGAATACGCGGCCGGACGCACACCGAACCCCTGCCTTCGGTGCAACGAGCGCATCAAGTTCTCGGCCGTGCTCGACAAGGCGCTGGCACTCGGTTTCGATGCCGTCTGCACCGGTCATTACGCGCAGCTGGTGCCCGACGCGACCGGCCCGCAGATGTATCGAGCGGTTGATCCCGAGAAAGACCAGTCATACGTGCTCGGTGTCTTGACCGCGCGACAGCTCGCGCATGCCCTGTTTCCGTTGGGCGATTCACTGAAGTCAGATGTGCGCCACGAAGCAGCTCGACGCGGGCTGGCACTCGCCGAAAAGCCCGACAGCTACGACGTTTGTTTCATCAGCGACGGCGACACGGCCGGCTTCTTGCAGCGTCAGCTGGCGACGCGCGGTGACGCGCATGGCGACATCGTCGACGCGGCTGGCACGAAGCTCGGCTCGCACGACGGAGTCTTCGCGTTCACCGTCGGTCAGCGCCGCGGCCTTCGGGTCGGAACGCCCGCGCCCGACGGGCGGCCGCGATACGTGCTCGATGTTTCTGCGGTGACGCGAACGGTCACGGTCGGTGCAGTCGAAGAACTCGACGTGCGCGGGTTGACCGGTGTGCACCTGCGTTGGACCGGAGCTGCGCCGGTCGGGGCGGTCGAATGCCTTGTGCAGCTGCGCGCGCACGGTGACCCGTTGCCCGCGGTCATCAGCGTGCTCGACGCCGACCATCTCGACATCGAGCTACCGGCGCCGGCCCGCGGCATCGCGCCCGGCCAGACCGCAGTGATTTATGACGGACGTCGAGTGGTCGGGTCGGCGACGATCGAGCGCACTCGCCGTTGAGCTGACGCCACAGCCCGACCGCAGCCGGAGAGTAGCCGGACGGTAGCGGACAGCAAAGGACGCCGGCAGCGGTACGGGGGAGAACCTCTGCCGGCGTCTGTGATCAGACTACAACCCAAAACCGGCGTTTTAGGCCGAACGAAAAGGCTGGGGAGCGCTCCCGGGCGCTGCCACCAGGGGCTTCGCTGGCCGGTTCCGCCTAGGCTCAAGGGCGTGTCGACCTCCCTCCCGAACCCCCCGCGCCCGTGGCGCGTGGGGGCGGCGACCGGCGTCGGATCGCTGCCCGGGGTCGACCCCGACGAGGCGATGCGGCAGGTCACGGTCGAGCTCGACGAGTTCCCGCACCTGGCCGAGTTGCCCGCGGCCGGCGTGGGCGCCGACATGGTCGGGCGCGGCGCCGCGCACCTGAGCGACTTGCACGTGGCGGTCGAGCCGTCAGGGTGGCGCTTCGCCGCGCACGCCGGGGCCGACGAACGCAGGGCGCGCGGCACGCTCGCGCGCGACCTCGACGTGCTCGAGGAGCACACCCAAGGGTTCGCCGGCCCACTGAAACTCCAGGTCGCCGGCCCGTGGACGTTGGCCTCGTCGATCGAGCT
>OLLJ01000001.1_pt1 | contig 11203 bp, 14 predicted proteins | sample 1604521 | NCBI WGS metagenome assembly OLLJ01 (sample SAMEA104055714, study PRJEB20765) | soil metagenome | isolation source: soil
ACCCGCCACATGCATATACTGATTGGGCATCCCATAGTACGGCCCGCTTGCGTTGTACGGGATCATTAGCGCACTCGGGTCAACCGGGCCGGTGGTTAGCCCGCCGCCACCACTGTAGGCCGTCGGGTCCATGTTGTAAGTCCCGTCGTGCAGGCCCATCGTGTCCTTTGCCACTAGCCCGGACGTTTCATTCAGCCGCCAAAACCCTAGCGGGTTGTCTGCAATCACGGCCGCGACGTAGGCAGGCATGACGGTACCCGGCACCGCCACAGAGGCAAACGCTATGCCGGGAGCGTCAAGGGCCACCGTGGCCTCAAGGATGCCCGCGTCATTGAGAATGCGGGCGTAATGCCCGGTGGCGTAGGGTATTTCCGCAATCACCTCGTTGGTGAGGGCGTTGCACGCTAGGAACGTGGTGGCGCCGGGGTTTGCGTCGTCCGTCACGTCAGAATCCTATGGCGATCCAATTCACCCGTACAGCGTGGCTAATGATCGGGGCCGCTGTGTTTGTGTAATTACAGGCGACATTCTGCCACGATGCCGTGCCCGGCGCAATGCACATGCAAAACATGGCGTAACCATTGTCGCCCGCGCCAACCACCAGCGAAAGCAGCCCGTTGGGGAACGCCGTCGGAAACGTAATGGTAATGACGCCAGACCCGTTGGTAGTCGCAACAAACGTGCCAGCCTGCACAAGGAAACGTCCGCTCGCCGCCGGGGGCGCGGCGCCGGCCTCTGCAAAGCCGACACCGAATATCGACAGGTTGGCGGTTGGCACCCATGCGGCCCCGTTCCACTCATACAGATTGCCCTGGTTGTCGTCGGCAAGCTCTTGGAGCGTACCCGGGGAGCCCGGCGGGCCCGCCGCCGCGTTGCGAACGTATGGGGCCGCTACGGCCGCCGTTGTCAACTGTCGGGCGTCGGTGATGTTCGCGTTGAGCACTGACGTTGACGCATGCACCACGGCCACCGTTGCCAAAAGCATCGAGGACGTGGGCAGCGCGGGAACCACAGGCGAGCCCGCCGGGGTGCCGGTGACCGCTACCAACTGCGGGGTATTGCTCGCGCCCGCATAGAATGCGTCCTGTATCTGCGCGATGACCGCATCGACGCGGTCGAGGGTGGCGTGGGCGGCTGCAATGACCACCGTGACGGGGCCGTCGTTGACAAATGAGTAGTTACCCTGAATCAGGGCCACGTCGGTACCCTCGATGATCGCCACCCCAGCGGCGACCGACACCGACATAGCCGGGCTCGCCGACTGCGCCACCGCAAGGTCGCCCGCTGCGACGACGCCCGCCTGCCCGACCAGGGCCGCGATAGCCTGCCGCAAAACCTCGGGCTCCATCGTGTTAGCTCGGATCGGTGGCCCGGCCGGACCTATGCGGACTGTCATGCGTTCATCCTCTCACATCCATGCCGACCGCCAGCTAAGCGTGGCCGTGCTGCCCGACAGGGCCGACGCGGCATGATAGGCGATCACGTTAGCGCCGGGCTGCAAATCCCACCACCGGGAGCCCGGCGTCATGCTCCCCCGCTTGTTGACAATGCCGTTGAGGAGCACCGAAAAGTGCGCCGGGTCAATCGTCAGGGTGTCGGTGGGGCCAAGATGCAGGGAAAAAGCCAGGGCCTTGCCCTCGGTCAGGTTGGTCACCGTTGGGTTGTCCACCGGGCCCGTGAGGACGATAACCACAGGGGCGGCGATGCCCCCGGCGTTGATCGCCGTGATGAGCCCGCTAGAGGACGACACGCCCCAATACAGGGGCCACACGCCGGGCCATGCAACGCCGCCGTCGTCGAGGGGGACGCTAGTCCACAGGGTTTGGGCGGGGTCGCTGTATACCAGCGGGTCGGTCGCCCACCAACGGCACGCGGCGTGGGCGACGCGGTGGACGTAGTCCACGTCAACGATGATGGCCCGGTCAAGCGCCCTGGCGCCGACCATGCGAGCGCCGGTCATGCCGGGCAGGCTGTAGGTGAACGGGGTCTCGGTGAACGGCAGCGGCGTCGTCGCGTTGCTCAGCGCATCAAGGTCGGCGCGGAACGCCGCGTCGGTGGCCGCAGTCACCTCAAGCACGGCCGTGACCTGTCGGCCGCTCGCGAACATGCCGCCGAGGAATTGGCCGTGAGCACGGGGGCGCTTTTGGTCCGTCTGCACCATCGCGGGCAAGCCCTCTAGCCCGTCAAGCGTGACAAGGTCATAGTCCGTTCCGTCGCCCATGACGAGCCCGCCAAACTCGATTTGAAAGGCTGCGAGCGTCATGCGGTCGCCACCTTACGGGCTCGCATCGACAGGCCCCACACGACGGCGCGGCCGATGGCGTCCGGGTCGGCGTTGGTCTGGGCGGTCACGTTGACCACGGTAGCACCACCGGCCTGACCTGCCATCGCCGCCGACCGTGCGGCCGGGATGACGGTCACAGGGGTGGCGCCGCCCCAACGCATCAACTCGGGCCCGGCCTCGCCGGTCCACGCGTACCCGCCCGGCGCCACGTCGCCGCCAACCGACAGGTGCGGGATTTGGCCGATGTTGAGGCCGTTCCAATCGAACGACGGAGTATGGATCGGGCCGACACCTATCGCGGGGATGTGTATTTGCAGTTTGTCGATCAGGGTGATGATCCCGTCGATAAGAGTAATGACAGCGTTTATAGGGGCTTTCACGATATTGCCGATGGCCGTAAATATGGTCCCGATGCCATCGCTAAGGCCCTGCCAAATGCCCTTTATGACGGCGGCCACCGTCGAGAAAATGCCGGAAATGATGTTGACCACAAGCTGTACCGCGTGCGGCAGCACGCCAAAGGCGCCGCCGATCACGGACACAAGGCCGCCGATGATCCCCGACACGACGCCGACAAAGACGCCGATTATGGTGGTCACAATGTCAAACGGCACCTTGAAAATATTGATGATCGTCCCGACGATGGCGGCGATCACAGAGAACACGCCCCGGAAAACCGCGATGACCCCGGCCATGTGGGTAGCAATGAAAAGCACCGCGAGCCCGAAAGGCCCGGCGATGAGGAACACGACGACGCCAATGTGGCCCTTGATCCACGTCACGATACTGCCGATCACGGCCACAATGCGGCCGACGATCCCGGCGATGATGCCGACGATTGTGCCGATGGTGGACGCGAACGGCCCCATGAGGAACGTGAGCACGTTGCCGAACGCCTGCCCAATGAATGGGATGGCATGGCCCGCAATGTCGTTGAAACGGCTTTTGAGTACGTCGATTTTCACGCCAAGGTCTTGCGTGTGTGACGTGGCCTGCCCGCCGATTTTGCCGCCAAGCTGATCCATAATGTTGCCGAGGTAGGACGCGCTGCCGACCGTGGTTTTTTGCCCGTCGGACAGCTTTTTCTGAGCATCATCGGCGGCTTTCACGGCCGCCGTGTACTTAGTGTGTGCCGCGATGGTCTGGGGCGCGTTGTCGCCGTACTTTTTGGCCGCCGCGCCATAGGCGTCGAAAGCCTTTCCGGCGGCGTCCGACGTTTTGGCCGCGTTGAGGGTCGCCGCCGCAAGCTGCGTCTGCGTCAGGGCCCCCTGTGGCGCCACCACGCCGAGGGTGACCAACCCCTTGAGCTTGCCCTGATCGGCCTTTATGACCACGTTGGTAGCGTCCGCAAGGCTCAGGCCCTTAGCCCGGGCAAGGTCCATGATCGTATTTTGGTATTTCATGCCGTCGGCCGTGGACACGCCCGCAAGCCGTAGCTGTCCGATAGACGCGGTCACGTCGGCCTGCGCAAATCCCATGTTTTCGCCCGCAACCTGCGCCGCGCTGAGCGACTTGGTAAACGCCGGGGTTTCTTTTTCGCCCGCGTCTTTCATGGCCTGCGACAGCGTGTGCATCTGATCCTCATTTTTGTTGAACGCGGCAAACACCTCAGTGCCCACACCCACAAGCGCGGCGCTCCCCGCGATCAGCGCGGTCGTAGGGCTCTCGAGGGACGTGAGCCCGCCCAGCAGGCCGCCGCTCGCCTTATCCATCATGCCGAGGGCGCCGCCGCCGTGCTTGGCGGCCTTGTCAACCTTGCCGCCCGCGCCAAGCTCAGCCTCAGCCGTCGCGCCGACGCGCTTGAGCCCGGCCTCGGCCTGCGTGGTCTTAGCGATTATCTCTAGGGCAATGGTCTCGGTGGCCACTCAGAGCCACCCATTGACGCCGAGCACGCCGAGCACGGCGGCCACAGCGCAGACGCCCAGAAATACCCATTGCAGGCGCGACGACAGGTCAAGGTCGCAGCCCTTGAAAACGCCGCCGGGATCAGCCGCCATGCACCCACCGTAGCAATGCGGCGCGGTGGCGTGGTCGCCCGACCGTGTGTCAGCCCGCGCCCGCCGCGTTGGCTGCTGCGATGCCCCTGCGCATCCGGCCCACGAATACCTCTAGCTCGGGCATCCGCAGGGCCCGGAATACGTCCGGCGGGACGTGATAAAACTCGACTAGGGCTGCGAGCGTTTCGGGGCTCGGCGCCGCGCTGCCCGGTTGCCAGCGGCTAAAGGGGTGGCCGCTTGGTAGGTAACCTCTAGTGTTTCAAGCGGGATCGCGGCAAAGTCGGCCGGGGTCATTTTGGGTCGTTCCTTGAGCAGCGCCCAGTGCGCCAGAGCGCGAACGGTGCGCACGCTGAGATTTTGGGCCTGCAACTCAGAGCCAATCGGGCGCCCGGCCAAATCCTCAATATCCTCAAGGTCTTGCCAAGACAGCTTACTGCTGTCAATGGTGAGCTTGATCGGGGTCGGCTTAGGGGCGTCGGCCATGCGGGGATGATACCACAGAGCTAGGGAGCCTCGGCCTCGGCACGCAGGGCGGCCGCGAGCGCCGCATGGTAGCGGGCCTCAATCAGCCCTTTGTTAGCCCAGAGCACGGTGTACGGGAAACGGTTAGACGGGATGTTGTGTTTGCGCCAACCAAAGATGATCGGTTTGCTATAGACGATGCCCTTGCCAATCTCGACGCGGCCGCTGTACGCGGTGGCCCGCGCCTTGACGGACGCACGCAGCTTGCCCGGGTGCGGGTCGCGCTCTGCGGCGGTGCCCACAGGGGCGGCGGCGGCGACCTGCATCGCCATGGCCTTGGTGACCTCAAGCGCCGCCGCCCTAAACTGTTTGGGCATTTCGCCGTTGACGCTTTTGAGGTACTTGCGAAAATCCTCTAGCCCCGATACAACGATTGTTCCCTCTGCCATGCCGTTAGCTTACCGCTTGCCACTCGGCAATGTACGCCAACGCCCACGCCAACAGGGCAGCGTCCTCAACAACGCCTAGCGCACGGTTATGATTGGCGCACAGAATCGCCCGCACCCGGCCGGTGGCGTGGTCGTGGTCTTGCCCTAGCCCACCGGCCACCCGATTGGCCGATATGCCGCACCCCGGATAGGCGCACGTTCCGCCCTGCTCGGCCAGTAGCGCATCGTATGCGGCCAATGACGTACCCATCCTGATTAGGTGTTGTTGACGATGCTTGTCGGGGTTGGCCGCACGGTACGCAGCGCCGTACCGGACACCATAGGCCGTGGCGGCGGCGGCGCGGCATGTGTCGCCGCAGTATCGGGCATTGTGGTGACGGCCTAGCACGACGGCGGCGCAACCGGGGCCGCGACACGGCGGCGGCGCTGCCGCTGCGCGGGCCGCTTTCCGTGACGCCACGCCTGCCGCGCAAGCGCAGGCTACGCAGCGGCGACCCGGCGTTGTGTATCGCAGCGTAGCGCCACAGCGGACACAGGGGGTGCCGTCAAAAACGGACGCGGGGGCCATCCCCTCAGTCTAGCAGGCCGCGGCCCTTACAGCGGCGTCGCGTCGGTAGTCGTGTACGCCGCCGAAAATGCGAGCGCATCGGTAGCGCCGGAGCCCACAACCTTGACCTGTAGTGGCTGCGTGAGGATGGCGGGCCCGGCGACGTTGGGCGTCTGCCCGTCAACGCGGATATTGGCCGTAATGACCACCGAGTAGAATGCCCCGCCGCCGCCGACGATCAGCGGGCCGTCGAACGTGGCGACCAGCGACACCTCGTCGGCGTTCACGAAATGGTTGTATTGGGTCAGGCCCTCAAAGTCGGCCGTGAGAACGCCCGATATTTCGCGCCAACTATTCTCAAGGGGTTGCTTGATTCGCGCATCACCGCGCAGGCGGAACCGCGCACCGTCGAGCTTGTTGTCACCCTTGAAAGCAAAGTCCAGCAGGTCAACCTCAGTGCCGCCGACGGTGATCGCGCCACCGACGTAGGACAGCAGGGGCCCGGCCGGGTCGGAAAAGGTGCCAAGCGATTGCGCCAGGGTTTCGTCCATCGCAACAACCGCAGGCTTGAGCATCAAAAGCTCGCCCGCCTTGACAGACAAATCCCATGTGTTGACCCGGCACCCGAGATAGGTGAACGGGTGTACGGTGCCGTCGGTCACGTCCGGCCGTCCGACCTGCGCGGTAAAGCCCACCGGCAGGGCGTCCACGGTGGCCGTGTGAGTGTACGCGGGGCCCGCGCCCGTCGTGGCGATGCCGCCAAGACAGTGCTTGAGCAAGCCACCGAACCCGGTCCCCGCAACCTCAAGATCAACGTCGCCACCGGCCGACCGCTTGCCGGGCTGCCACTTGCCGACGAGGCGCCGACCAGCGCGGAGGCCCTTACTGTCGATCCGCTCAATGGTGAGCTTGAGGGTTTCGCTGACCATTTCTAGCGACTTGGTCGGCGCGACAAAGGTGCCGTATGTGGATTCGTCCGCATACATAAGCTGACCGCCGAGCCCGGAGCGTACTGCTGTCATGTGCTTATCCTAGCCTTTCGTTGTTGTGGCGGGTGTGCAAGGTTAGCGCAGGCGGGCGCGGACCTGCACCTCAACCTTGAGTAGGGCCGCCCATCCCTGGCGGGTGTCGTCCACATAGGGGCGGCTTTCCCATGAGGCGATCCATGAATCAATGATCTGTTGCGCCGATCCGCCCGCGTTGCCCTGCGTGGCGTCGGCGGCCAAGCACTCGTCCAGTTCGCCCATGATCCCGTAGGCTGCCGCCTCGGCCTTGAAAACGTCGTTTGAACCATCGCAAACGTCGATGTATACCTCAACAAGGTACGTTTCCTGACGCTTGATGCGCGAGCCCGCCATGACGGGCGGCACCACGGTGGCCGTGGTGTGCCCAAAATACACGGCCACAGGGCGCAGAGTGTCGCCGGGGAACGTGCTGACCACCTGTATACCGGCAAGGTTGGGCCGGGCCTGTAAGGCGGCCAACAGCGTGGTCTTGAATGCGGGGGCGGTGGTCGTGACTAGGGGGGCAGGCATCAGGCGAACCGTCCGAGATAGTCAATCAGCGCCCGCAAGCGTTGGGGGCTGTCCTTGAGCAACCCGAGCGCCAAATTGCAATTCGGGCACAGGATGGCCCGGCGCAGGCCGGTAACGTGGTCGTGGTCTTGGTGGCCGCCGTGCTTGAGCGGGTCACCGCAGGCCGCACAGAGCCCGGCCTGCGCCGTCAATATCTCGGCGCGTTCGGCAACCGTGAGGCCGTGGTCCCGCCACAGTTTACGGGTGCGATTGTCCGCCCTGTGTCGCTCCGGGTCAGCGTGATAAGCCGCCGCGGATCGCGTTGCCGCCTCTGGCCGCAAGCGGTCGCGGTGGCGAGCATAATAGGCGCGGCGATTTACGCCCGAGCGACCAAGATCGGTAATGGGGCGACTCACGCGAAACTCGGTACGCGGAACCCATATCGCTGTATCACTGAATCAATCTCGCTGATCCCGGTCGGGCGCTCCCATGCCGTAGCTTGACCAAGGCGATAGGTTCCAAACTCGGTCGTAAGCGCCGTCGCCCGGTCGGGGATGCGCGCGTTGGTGTTGAGCACAAGGTAGCGGACGTAACGCTTGAGCGCCAGTCGCAAGTCTGCGGGCATGGCGTTTTCGCCCGCAAGGTATTCGACCACCACGTTGGCGATGCCACGGGGGAACGCCCGGACACTCAGCCCGGCCTCTAGCTCGCCAGACGAGTACAGGTCATAGTTGCTCGCCATCGTGGACGGCAGGCGGTACGGAGCGCCCGGCGACGGGGTGGGGCCTACGTCCCATTGCGTGAACGTCCATCGGGTCGGGGTGTTCGACTGCACCGTGGCGGTTGACGCTCCGTTGTTGACGGTGATGACCTTGCCTGCGTCCTGATTCACTGACCGGGTGGCGCCCGCGTCCTCTGCGAACGTCGCGCCCGCGGCCGTCAGGGCGCCCACCGGGATCGAGTTGTCGATCAGCACGCCCGCCAAGCTCAGCGACAAGAGCGAGCGCGGGTATCGCTCGCGCAGGATCAGCCGCTTGGACGGGATATAATCGATCAACTGGTGATAGGCAACCTGCTGGGCCTGCCGGTAGTTGGGGTCACCGTCGAGCACGTCGCGGACGTAGTGCGGGGTCCAATAGGTGCCGGTCGCCATCTCAAACAGGCTTTCGGCGTCGTCACGCTTTTCGACCAGCATGGCCGTCGGGTAGATCGAGGCGTCACTGAGCCCGTCGAGCGCCCGCACCTCGGACAGATCGAGGTAGTGCGCCCCCATGACCACGACGTAGCTAACCGTCGTCGCCGCATGGGTGGCGATCAGGTATGACCACGTCACGACTAGGTTGCTCGGCGGTTGCGGCGGCACGACGCAATGGAACGCACCGACGCCGTCGCGGGTGGCCGGTGTCCCAGCCGCCACAATCACCGTGCCGTTGACGTGGGTGACCGCGATGGAGCACGCCGCCGGGGTGCCGTCCGGGTCGATGGGCGTTTCGCTGTCCTGCAAGGTGAGCAAGACGGAAACGGTGAACGGTCCCTCGGTGGTCACACGTTGGATGCCGATAGCCATGCTGCCATTGTACGGGCCTAGGGGGCTCCCTAGTAGCTCGGACGGGTCGGAACACGCCCTAGGCGCACGAAAGGCCCCACGGACCACCACAGGGGCGGCGTGGGGCCTTTCGGCTTAGCCCTTACTTGACGGTGCTGTCCTTGGCCGCCTCGGAGGCCGCTGCGGCTTCCTCATCGGTCTGGTGGCGGGCGACGCCCCCGGCGTCGGCCGCGACGATTGCCCGGACGCCCGGCGTGCCCGCGTCGGGGCTCGGCCCCTGTGCGTTGCCGGTCTTGTCGAACCAGTCGAACCGCTGCCCGACCTTGTCAACGCGGACGCGGTCGTCCTCGTGGACGGTGACGCTATCGGTTGTGGCGAGCGGTGTCACGGCCGGGCTCTCCGGCCCCTGGTCCGCAACGGGTGCCCCGGGCGCCTGCGCGGCGGCGACGGGCTCAGCGGCGACCGGCGGCTGATCGGCCGTCGGTGTAACGTCTGCCATTTGGTTTGAACCTCTGTGTGTTGGGTGTGCCGCGCCTGTTAGGCGTGGTTCGCGATGGCCGAGAGGGCGTTAGGATCGTCACGGGTGCCGTCGGAACGCATGTACCCGATAAACCCAACCTCAGCGTAATCGGCGTAACGCTCATCAAGCCGCAGGGTTGCGGTCGAATCGGTCACGTCGCGGACGATGTACCCTGCGTGAAAGTCTCCGAACAGGGCGATGACTGCCGACCCGGACGCGGCCGGTGCGGCAAGGTCGTTGTTGATGGTGATGGGGTAGCCCAAAAGCGTATCAGCCGATCCGCCCGGGTTGGACCCAACGGGGCCACCGGCCGCCAGAGCGATAGAGCCAAAGCTACCAGCGGGGACGAACAACGGGCGGCCCGCTGTGTCGGTGATCTGCTGAATGGCCGACAGGGTGCTGTCACTCATCATCCATCCGCAGTTAGGGCTTGCGCGGTAAGCCGGGTCGATCTTGTGAACGTGGGCCACAAGCTGAGCGTAGGTGAGAACCAACACGCCGCCGTTGACGGTGCCGACGGTCCCGCCCGCGATCCCGCCGCTGATCCCCGCGCCCGTGGTAAATGCAGTGTTCTGGCCACGGCCGAATCGCTTTCCGAACCTGTCAGCCACGACGCTTTCAAGGTCGAACGCGGTATCCTGCATGAGCGCACGCCCGATGCGGACGGCCCCCGTAGTCCACATATACGCGGAGAGGGTCTTTTGACCAAACGACAGGTCAAGCTCGGAAACCTGCGTGTCCTCTCCGATGATGACGGCGGGGTTTCCCGTGTCATCGTTGCTCGGCCAAATCAGGCTTTGGCCGGTCGTGGTCTCGATGACGTTGGCAACCTTGCGGACGCCCCCGAACCACTTTTGAACCTCGGTGATCTTGGCCAGGAAACCGGGTGGAACCAAGTATCCACCGGCCGCGCCGGACGCAACGCCCATGTCGCGACGCTCAACGGAGCGGGCCTCAAGCACGTCACGGGCCTCGTGGTCAAGGCGACCAGAGCGCATGTACTGCCAGAATGCACGGGCCTCTGCGGCGGCGTGCTCGGCCTCTGGGCCATCGGTGGCCGTGCGGGGCTCGCCCGACGGCACGCCGAGTGTTGGGGCGGGCGCGGCAAAGACGGTGGCGATAGCCGCTGTGCGCTCGCGGGCCTCAATTTCCTCACCCTGAGACTTTAGCTCGGCTTCAAGTCCCTTGAACTTGGTAAGCTCCTCTCCGGTCATCGAACGCTTCTCGGTCTCGGCGACCTGCAAAACGTCCCGCATGTTCGACCACACGGCAGCACGTTGCTCCTTGAGGCGCTTGATGCTTTCGTCACTCATTGGTTGCCCGCCCATGTATGGGGTTGTGGGCGGGGATGCCGCCACTTACCTCTACATATACACGAACGGGGCTATGCCTTGAATAGTGTTACCATAGTGCATGGCATATAGTAAGGAATACCGCGACACATGGCGCGACCGTCAAGACCCCGGCCGCCCTGAGCGCCGCGCCGCACGGGCCGCGAAACGGGCGGACATAAGCGAACACCGCGCCGCCATGGCGGCCATTGACGCGGCCGGGTGCGTCGTATGCGGCGGCCCGTTTGTGGGCATACGGGTAGCGTTCCGCCGCTATTGCAGCCCCTTGTGCAGAGAACGGGACCGCAACGCAAGGGGGCGGCGTGGGTTTTCTGATACGCCCACCCGCCGCGCCATGATCGCCGCATCGCCCGCCTGCGCCGTCTGTGGCGGTACGGTTCGCCTGCGCGTAGATCACGACCACGTCGGCGGCCAATTCCGGGGCATCCTGTGTGACGGGTGCAACAACGCCGCAGGACGGGTTGGCGATCAGGCCGCCGATGCGTGGAAACTGCGAGCCCTAGCCGACTACCTAGAGGCCCGAGCTAGTTAG
>OLLJ01000270.1_pt1 | contig 11155 bp, 8 predicted proteins | sample 1604521 | NCBI WGS metagenome assembly OLLJ01 (sample SAMEA104055714, study PRJEB20765) | soil metagenome | isolation source: soil
GTTGGGCATACACACATCACTTGTTGGGCGTACACACATTGGCCGGTGTCCAAACCCACTTGCGCGTGGCTGCGCTGGCTGTTAGTACCGAGCAGTGAACCAGCTCATCATCGAACAGGTGGCCAGCCGCCCCATGGCGGATCGGTGGCACGCCGTGAAGGCCGCGTGCGCGCCCGTCGACAATCGAGAGTTGCCGGCCGACCCGGTAGCCGAGGTCTACGAACGGATCGAAAGCGATCGAACTGACGAGGTGCGCGAGCTGTGGCTCGGCCTGGTCGCCGAGGTCCCGGTCGTGGTGGGCGAGCTCACCTTGCCGGTGCTCGACAATCGGGCGAACGCCATCGTCGATGTGCGCACGCACCCCGACTTTCGGCGGCGCGGGCATGCCACCGCAATGTTCGAGCATCTGGCTGCACGAGCGCGCGGGTACGACCGCACGAAGCTGATGGGGTTCGTGTGCGAAACGGCGCCGGAGAACGGTGCGGCGACGGCGAGCGTCACCCCGGGCGTGTCCTTTGCGACCACGGTAGGGGCGCGGCCGGTCACGACAGAAGTTCGCCGACTTCTCAGGATTGCCGACATCGATGACGCGCCACTTGAGCGATTGCGCGCCGAGGCGATCGATCGGTCATCCGGCTATACAGCCGTGCAATGGGAGGGACCGGCTCCAGCCGAATTTCTCGATGACCTCGCGGTGCTCGAGTCGCGGCTGTCGACCGACGCACCCATGGAGCAACTCGACTGGGAACCGGAGGACTGGAGCCCTGCCCGCTACCGCGAGTACGAAGCGAGCGTGGAAGCTCGCGACCGCAGCCATCTGGTCGCGGTCGCTCAGCACAACGCGTCAGGACGGCTCGTGGCGCTCACCGAAATCGGTATTGCCCGTGCCCGGCCCGACATTGCCTACCAGTGGGCGACCATCGTCGACCCGGCCCATCGCGGGCACCGACTGGGCGTGCTGGTCAAGCTGGCGAACCTCGACGCCATTCGCGCCAACTGGCCGAGCGTGCGGAGCGTCAACACCTGGAATGCCGGGGTGAACGACCACATGGTGGCGATCAACGAGGCGATGGGCTTCCAGGCGATCGAGCAGTGGCGCGAGTGGCAACTCGAATTCACGAGTCGGGTGTCGAGCCCTCAACACCGGCATGCGCGGCGGGAATGGTGCCGAGACGACCCGCCTGGTAATCCTCGAACGCCTGCATGACCTCGGCTTTGGTGTTCATGACGAACGGCCCATACATCGCCACCGGCTCGCGAATCGGCTGGCCGCCAAGAATCAGCACGTCCATCGTTGGGCTGCGCGTCTCTTGCGTCTGGTCGGCCGCGATGGTGATCGTGTCGCCGTCGCCGAAGACCGCGAGCTGTCCGATCGAGATCGGACGACGGCCCGTGCCGCCCGAACCACGGCCGACCGAGCCGCGACCGGCCAGGGTATAAACGAGCGCGTTGTAGTCCGGTTGCCAGGGCAGCGTGAGTGATGCGCCCGGTGACAGCGTCGCGTGCACGAGTGCGATCGGCGTGTGCGTAATCCCAGGCCCTGGGTGACCCGCGACCTTGCCGGCGATAACGCGCAGCAACACCCCGCCGTCCGGCGATGCAATGAGCGACACTTCGCTCGCCCTGATGTCTTGGTAGCGCGGCGCGGCGAACTTCATCGCTTGCGGCAAGTTGACCCAGAGCTGGAAACCGTGGAAGAGACCGCCGCTCGCGACGAGGTATTCAGGTGGTGTCTCGATGTGCAAGATGCCGGCGCCGGCGGTCATCCATTGGGTGTCGCCATTGGTGATGAGGCCGCCACCGCCGTTGGAGTCGTGGTGCTCGAACAGCCCGTCGATCATGTAGGTGACGGTCTCAAAGCCGCGATGTGGATGCCACGGCGTGCCCTTGGGCTCCCCTGGCGCGTACTCAACTTCGCCCATCTGGTCCATGTGGATGAACGGGTCGAGAGCGCGCAGGTCGACACCCGCGAACGCGCGGCGCACCGGGAAGCCTTCGCCTTCGAGGCCTGACGGCGCAGTGGTGACCGAGAGCACGGGACGGTCGCGGTCGATGGCCGGATCGGTCAACGGCACGCGCGGCAGCGCGAGCGGATTCTCAACAGTGACTGCGGGCATCAGCTACTCCTTCGTGCGGTGCGGCGCTGTTCGACGCTTGCACCAACATGGTTGCATGCACAATCATTCCACTCGTCGAACTCTAGGCGAGGTGACGGAAATCCACGCTCAGCGTGGCTAACGTCCGCGCCTCAGACGCCCAAGAGCGACGGAAGGTGCCGCGCCGGGGGGTTGCCGTGGCTCAACACCGCGTCGTGTACCTGCCGATCCGACCACGCGGGGTTCCTGGTCCGGACCCGGCCGACAATGTCGGTGACCTGAGCCGCCCCGACGAAGTAGGTCGACAACTGGGTGCTGGTGAGCTGCGCTCGCCGCCACTTGCCGGCCGCCTCGCCCTCTTCCTGGTAGCCGCGCCCGGTCATCAGGGCCATCGCCTCGGCCTCGGTGAGGTTGTCGCAGTGCACCCGCACATCGAGCAGCGCATTGATGCCGGAGCGCAGCCGCATCTTGAGTTGTTGCATGTGCACCTGCGGGCCGCCGAAGCCGTGGTGAACCATGCGCTGCTCGGCGTACACCGCCCAACCCTCGACGAATGGGCCGCTCCAAAACGTCTGCCGTACCTTCGTCGCCACCTCACCTCGGCGACTGTGCGCGAGCTGTAACACGTGGCCTGGCATGGCTTCGTGAATCACCAGATTGCGCAAGGCGTGCGCGTTGTATTCGCGGTAGAAGGAGGCCACCCGCTCGGCCGGCCAGTCGGTCGGTGTCGGTGAAATCGCAAAGAACGTCGTCGTGCCCGGTGGGTCGAGTGGACCAGGTGGGTCGCAGTACGCGATGGCGACGCCGCGATGAATCTCCGGCATCACGATGACCTCGACCGGGTCGTCGTACATCGTGATGAGGTCGTGTTCGCACACGAACGCGGTGGCCTCGGCGAGCGCCTCATTGGCGATCGCGACGACGGTGTCGTTGTCGGGTGCGTCGGCCGCGAGCCGGTCAAGCACCTCCTTGGGTGAGCCGCCGAGTTGACCCGCAACCTCAGCGAGCTGTTCCTCGACGCGCGCCAATTCGTCGGTCGCAGCCTCCAACACCTGCTCGGGTGACATCTCGACGTCGAGCACCAGCGCGAGCTTGCGTGCGAATCGTTCACGGCCCAGTCGCGGATCGGCGTCCGCAGAATCCAGCTGCTCCTGCAACCACCCGACGTGCGTCGTCAATGCCGCGCGCGCGGCATTGACTGCGGGTGCGACCGACGTCCGAATTTCAGGCCGGACGCCGTCAAGCTCGCGACCGATGTCATCGAGCAGACCGAGGGTGCCACCGAACTGGCCGATCGCCGTTTCGACATGCACGCGCGGCATCTGCTGCAAAGCCGACCGGGCGGCTTCGAGCTGTTCGGGAATCTGCTCGAGTCGCCCACCGGCGTTGCGCAATCGCTCATCAAGCGGTGCGAAATCGCGGGCGATCAACAGGTACAGCGCCGACCCGGGGTTGGCGACCAACGGGTTCCAGGTGTGCTCGCCGTCGTCGGCAATCTCGAGCAAGCGCTCGCGAAGCCGCACGTCGAGCACTTCGGCATCGACCCTATGCGCGGTCGGCAACTCGACGTCGTCGAAGGCGCGCAACTCGGCGAGGTGACCAGCCAGCGCACCCCGTTCGTCGGCGAGTGCGTCGGGCCGCAGATCGTCCAGGCGGTCGTCGTATCGGTGGTCGCCGAGCGAACTCGCTAATACCGGCTGTCGCACAAGAAGGTCTTCGACGGTGGCCGCCGCAAATGCTTCGAAGATCTGCACGCTCTCGGTCATGGCGATCAACCTAACCCGAGCGGGCGCGCCCTCCCACGTGTGGTCGACGCTGCCGCGGTGGCCGTTGGCACTCGCCACCCGGACAGCGCTAGGGCACGATAGACGCGTGACCGAACTGCACGAACCCGCGACGCATGGTGGGCCTGACCGCTTGCAAGCACTCCTCGACGCGGTGCTCGTCGTGGGTTCTGACCTCGACCTGTCGACGGTGCTCCAGCGGATTGTCGAAGCCAGCGTCACTCTCGTCGAGGCCCAATACGGAGCGCTCGGCGTGATCGGTGATGGCGAGGTGTTGTCGCAATTCGTGACCGTCGGCATAGACGACGACACCATCAAGGCGATCGGGCCCTTCCCCCGCGGTCACGGCATCCTGGGCGTGCTGATCAAACATCCGGAGCCGTTGCGTCTGCACAATCTCGCCGACCACCCGGCGTCCTACGGATTCCCGGCACACCATCCGCCGATGGGCACGTTCCTCGGCGTGCCGATCCGCATTCGTGACGAGGTGTTCGGCAACCTCTATTTGACGAACAAGGCCGGCGGCGCAGACTTCGACGAGGACGACGAGAGCGTCGTGCAAGCACTGGCCGCGGCCGCCGGCGTCGCAATCGCAAACGCCCGACTGTTCGACGAAGCCCAGCGCAGGCAGCGCTGGCATGGCGCATCCGCGGAGGTGACGACCAGTCTCTTGTCGGGAACCGAACCCGACGAGGTGCTTCAGTTGGTTGCCGAGCGCGCGCGCGAACTTGCCGGCGCCGACATCTCCGCGATCGCGCTGCCGATCGGAGAAACCCTCGCGATCGAGGTGGCGCATGGCGATTTCGCGCAGGCCATCATCGGGCAACGGGTAGCTCTCGATGAGTCACTCGTCGGGCTGGTCTTTCGAACCGGCGAGGCGCTTTCGGTACCCGACCTCCTCACCGACGAACGTGCGGCCGCCGCGCACCAGCTCGGGGGCGAACTCGGCCCGGCGATATTCGTGCCGCTGCGGGCCGCCGAACATACGCGAGGCGTGCTCTACGTTGCCAAGCGCGAGGGCGCCGCCGCTTTCCGGCCTACCGACCAGCCCATGCTCGAGGGATTCGCGGCGCAGGCGTCACTTGCGCTCGAGCTAGCCCGACAGCGGCGCGAGACCGAGCAGCTGAGCCTGTTTCGCGACCGCGACCGCATTGCGCGCGATCTGCACGACCTCGTGATTCAACGCCTCTTCGCGACCGGCATGCAGCTTGAGAGCTCGATGCGATACATGACCACGCCCGAGGCAGGTGGTTACGTACAGAACGCGGTGGACGACCTCGACAAGACGATCAAAGAGATCAGGTCGACCATCTATGCACTGCAACGCGACGACAGGTTGGCTATGCGCAGCTTGCGCGCGCGCATTGCCGCGCTCATCGACGAATATGCAGGAGCGTTGGATTTCTCACCAGGACTGCGCCTCGAGGGGCTGGTCGACACCAGAGTCTCCGCGCCGATCGCCGAGAACCTGCTTGCCGTGATCCGGGAGGCGTTGTCGAACGCGGCCAGACACGCCAATGCAGCACACGTCGACGTCGTCGTGTCCGTCGACGAGACCCATGTGACAGCGACGGTCACCGACGACGGCGTCGGTCTCGTCGCAGATACGCGTCGTAGCGGGCTGGCGAATCTTGAGCAACGGGCAACCGAACTCGGCGGGGAATTCAGCGCGGCGGCTGCTCCCGAGGGCGGATCGGAGATTACCTGGCGAGTGCCTCTGGACGACTGACGCCGGCGATCCGGCGACCGGAGACGACGTCGGGGCGCAGCGACAGGTAGCTGTCGAAGTCGGTCGCTCCCCACGCCGGCAGGCGGAGCTCGTCAAGGTGACTGAGTTCGTCGGGATCTCTGACGAGCCGAATAACCCCAGTTAGCACGACGCTCCAGCCTGAGCGGGACGCCATGTCGATGTCGTCGACCTCGAACGCCACCACATTGCCGGGCGCGTGCATGGCCAGCCGTGATCGGCGACCGGTTCTGACGATCACATCCGAACCGACGAGCGAGAAGTTCACCGGCACGATGATCGGCATCGCGCGATCGGAATAGACGACGCGCCCGACTGGGACGGTCGCGAGCAGCGCGAAGCACTCCGAGTGCGTGAGGAGTTCCATGTCATGCGGTTCGCGAGCCATACCCACCATGCTGGGCGTCGACGCCGGCCGACACGGAGTGCCGAAGGTCCCGGCAGCCAGGGTCTGTGGGGCCCGAATGTCGGGGTCCCAGTGTCAGGTTCCCGGCTCCAGCTGGGTGGTCACGCCGATCCTGTTCCACGCATTGATCGTCAGGATCAGGCCGATCAAGGAAGCGAGCTCGGCGTCGGGAAACTCCTTCGCCGCCCGCTCGTACGTCGCATCGGGTACGTGGGTCTGGCTGAGCAGCGTCATCGCATCGGTCAGCTCGAGGGCCGCGCGCTCGCGTTCCGAGAAATACGGCGCCTCCTGCCACGCCGGCAACGCGTAGAGACGCTGCTCGGTTTCGCCGCCGGCCCGGGCGTCGGTGCTGTGCATGTCGATGCAGTAGACGCAGCCGTTCAGCTGCGATGCCCGCACCCGCACGAGCTCCTGCAGACCAGCTTCGAGACCCTCACCGGCCGCTGCGTCGAGGGCGAGCATGGCCTTGTAGAAGCGCGGGGCCAAGGCCTTCAGGTCCATGCGCTGAGTGCTTTCGGTGATTGTCATGCCGTCAGCCTAGGGTGCAACCAGCCCAGGAGTATGGTCCAGTCTTGTGCCGAAAACGTGGGCCACTTTTACCGGCGACCTCCTGCTGGAATTGCGCGGCACCCGGCGGCGGGCCGGCCTCGAGGCCGCTCTGCGCGAAGCGGTGCGCAGCGACCGGCTGGCGCCCGGTACGCCGCTACCGTCATCGCGCGCGCTTGCGATCGAACTCGGACTGGCCCGCAACACTGTCGCCGATGCCTACGCCCAACTGATCGCGGAAGGCTGGTTGGCCGCGCGCCACGGAGCCGGCACGCGGGTTGCCGACCGGATCGAGTCCGACAGGCGGCACGGCGACCAGCATTCCGATGTGGTGCGCCGGCCGGGAAGTACCCAGTACTCCTACGACCTCCGCCCCGGCACGCCGAACCTTGCGGCGTTTCCACGGACGGCGTGGTCCGCCGCAGCTCGCAAGGCATTGGCCCACGCACCAAACGAGGCGCTTGGATATCCCGATCCACGCGGGCTGCCTTCGCTGCGGCAGACCCTCGTCGAGTATCTGGCACGGGTGCGCGGCGTGCGGGCCACGTCAGAAAACGTCGTGATCTGCTCGGGCTTCGTGCAGGCGTTGCACCTGCTGTCGACGGCGTTGCGGCGCGCCGGACCGGGTGGTGTGGGCATCGAGTCGTACGGGCTCGGCGTCCACCGCGACATCATCGAAGCGGCTGGACTCACGACGCACCCGCTCACGGTCGACGACGGAGGCGCCCGCGTCGACGAGGTGACGGTGTCAGGCACCGCCGCTGTCTTGCTGACGCCCGCGCACCAGTTCCCGATCGGCGTCGCGTTGGCCGCGCAACGCCGCGCCGAGGTGCTGCGGTGGGCGAGCGAGCACGGCCGTCTCGTCATCGAGGACGACTACGACGGCGAATTCCGCTACGACGCACGCCCGGTCGGCGCGCTGCAGGGTCTGGCACCTGACCGCGTCGCGTACATCGGGACGGCGAGCAAGAGCCTGGCGCCGGGACTCAGCCTGGCCTGGCTCGTCGTCCCTGCTCATGCTCTTGACGGCGTGCTCGAGGCGAAGCGGCTCAGTGACCGATACACCGGCATCTTCGAGCAACTCACGCTCGACGAGTTCATCCGATCGGGCGGTTACGACAAGCACGTGCGCCGGTCACGACTTCGCTATCGCCAGCGCAGGGACGCGTTGGTTTCTGTCCTTGCTGACCTCGCACCCGACGTCGCGGTCACCGGCATCGCAGCCGGGCTGCACGCCGTCCTGCAACTTGGTCGTGGATTGCGTGCGACCGATGAGCCGAGCATTTGCAGCCGGGCGGGACGCGCCGGTCTCGCCGTACAGGGCCTTGATGATTTCCGACGCAAACCGCAACCCACTGCACCGGCGGCTCTGGTCGTTGGCTATGGCAGGCCGCCTGACCATGACTTCGCAGCCGCGTTGGATGCGCTATGCGACGTGCTCGGCTGACGTCGCCTGGAATCGCTGTGCACTCATCGGAGCCGGCGGACCAGCGGATCATCACCCGACGCACGTTGCAGTCGAACCTTCACATCGACGGCGACCGCACCTGTCGTCGAGACGATGACCGGGTTCAGGTCGAGCTCGGCCAGCTCCGGGATGTTGGCGGCGAGTTGCGCAACGCGAAGCAACATGTCCTCCATGGACGCGACGTCGCACACGGGAGTGTTGCGGTAGCCGAACAGTAGGGGGGCTGCTCGCAATGACCTGATCTGGCGCTGCGCGGCCTCAACAGTTAACGGCAGCAGCTGGAACGCACGGTCGGCCAGCAAGTCGCTCGCCACTCCACCCAGGCCGACCATGACAAGCGGTCCGAAGGTGGGATCCACCACAACCCCCATGGCGGTTTCGACTCCGCCGACGACCATCGGCTGGACGACAGCACCGCCCATCGCGTCGCCGATTTCGTTGCTCATTGCGGTGAACGCGGCGACCACTTCGTCGGGTGTCTGGAGGTGCAGCCGGACGCCGCCCAGCTCGGTCTTGTGGACCAGTGAGCCCGCCGCAGCCTTCAGTGCAACCGGGAAGCCGATCGCGGTCGCGGCAACGACCGCCGCGGCGGCGTCACCGACATGAGTGCCGGCGGCGACCGTCACGCCGTGCGTTGCTACCAGTTCGGCCGCGACGTGCGCCTCGAGCCAACCGCCGTCCGGACTGCCGGTGAAGACCTGGTCAACGATGCGCCGCGCGCCCGCTAGATCAATGTCGTCGAAAACCCGAACCGTGCCTTCGGAACGACGCAGCCACGACGCGTACCGGACGGCGGCGGCGAGGGCGTTCGCCGCCGGCTCGGGGAACGCATAACACGGCACGACCGGACGCCCGGCCGCATTGCGCAGCTCCTTAGGAACCGTTGGCAGCCCGAGGAAACAGGCGAGGATGGGCTTGTCCGGCTGGTCGGCCTGCACGGTCGCGATCGCCCGGGCGATCCCGGCCTCCGAGCCGGTCTGGATCGGCGTGTACACCGTGAGAATCGCGTCGACGTCGGAGTCTTCGACAAGTACCCGCAAGGCGGCCTCGAACGACACCGGATCGGCGGCCGCAAGCAGATCGACCGGGTTTGCGACAGGCGCCCCTGCGGGCAACAACGCCGAAAGGCGGAGCCTCGTCGTGGCACCGAGCTCGACGACGTGCAGGCCGTCGCCCTCACACGCGTCAGCGGCGAGCACGCCCGGGCCGCCGCTGTTGCCAATAATCGCCACCCGGCGTCCCCGGGGCAGCGGGGCGAGATCGAGCAGGGTCGAGACGTCGAAAAGCTCGGCGAGCGAACGTACTCGGATCACACCCGCTTGATCGAACAAGCTGTCGACGGCGACGTCGGGAGTGGCCGCAGCTGCAGTGTGCGAGGCAGCTCCCCTAGTTCCGGCCAGCGTCCGACCCGACTTGACCGCGACCACCGGCTTGGTGCGCCCCACCCGCGCCGCGATCCGTGCGAATTTGCGCGGGTTGCCGAACGATTCGAGATAGAGCGCGCAGACTCTGGTTGCGCTGTCGTGCTCCCAAAAGCACAACAGGTCGTTGCCCGAGACATCGGCCTTGTTCCCGGCCGACACGAAGCTCGAGACACCAATGCCGGTCCGCGCCGCATAGTCGAGTGCGGCGACGCCGACAGCGCCCGACTGTGACATCAAACCGATGCCGCCAGCGGGCGGGACGGTCGGGCTGAAGGTCGCGTTCAACGCAACGTCGGTGTTGGAGATGCCCATGCAATTGGGCCCGATGAGACGCATTCCTGCGTCACGGCAGACCCGGACGAGCTCGGCCTGCTGGCGCGCGCCGGACGGGCCGATCTCGGCGAAGCCGGCGGTGATGACCACCAGGCCGGCGGCACCCCGGGCCGCAGCAGCTGCGGCGACGCCGAGCACTGCACCGGCCGGGACGGCCACCACGACGACATCGATCTGCCCAGGTACTGCATCGAGTTCGGTGAAGGCGCGCACACCGGCGATGCGATGCCCTGACCGGTTCACTGCGTGCAGCGCGCCGCGGTAGCCGCCGCGAACGATGTTCGCGAGCACCTGATGCCCGAGGCCGGCTGGGTCTGCACCCGCGCCGACGACCACGACCGACGCAGGGGCCAACACCCGCTGAAGCGACGTCGCGTCGGCGTTGGCCTCACGAACGTCGACGGCCCGGCGGAACTCCTCGTCGAAACGCAGCGGCATTACGACGCGGACGACGCCCTGCCCCAGAGTTGTGTGCACCGGGAAGCCAGCATCGGCGAATACATGCAACATGCGCGCGTTCGCGGGCAGCGTGTCGGCCACAAACCTGACGACCCCGTGCCGTGAGGCGACCGCGGCGAGGTGTTCGAGCAGCAGCATCCCGACACCACGGCCCTGGAAAGCGTCGTCGACGATGAACGCGACCTCCGCGTCGCCCGGCACGTCACTGCGCTGGTAGGTGGCAACGCCGACGACCGCGCCCTTTACTTCCGCCACGAGCGAGACATGCTCGGCGTCCGGCGGCACGGTGAGCATGTCGATGTCGCGCTCCATGAGCGTTCGCGACATCGTGAAGAAGCGCAAGTACAACGTGTCCGGCGACACCCGCTCGTACATCGCACGCAGTTGCGGCGCGTCGGCACGCCGCGCCGACCTGATGCGCACGATGCCGGCGTCCGTCATCAGGGCATCGGCATCGACGACGCCAGCGGGCTGGGACGCCGGAAGCCCGGCGCTCACCGAGGGTGGCGGAGTCACAGGCCCAAGGCTGCGCCCGGGCACCAACACGAGGCACCGCCGGGCGACCCAATTGTCGTGGGTCCTTGGTCCCGACTCGTCGGTCGGTCCGTGGATGCCACCTGCTCGACATGATTGAGGGCCCCCGCTGCTGCGGGGGCCCTCAATATCGGTACGGTCGCGTTACAGTTCGACGCGAGCCGGAGTCCGCGCACCGAGCTTCGGCAGCAGTTCGGCTGCTGGGTCGGTACGGCGAAGGTGCACGAATCCGAGTGCTGCGAGCAGGAGCAGCAAGCCCGCTCCTATGAATGAGGCGAGTGCGGCGACGGCGGCGATTTGGCCCATCTTCCAAAACGCGTAACCGTTGAGCAGCAGACCACGAAGGGTCTCACCCTTG
>OLLJ01000284.1_pt1 | contig 11109 bp, 15 predicted proteins | sample 1604521 | NCBI WGS metagenome assembly OLLJ01 (sample SAMEA104055714, study PRJEB20765) | soil metagenome | isolation source: soil
GCACATCGCTTCCGCGGAGACATTGCAGTCCTGCGGTACCGTTTCGACTCCACTGGGCGGACGCAGCGCCCGTAAACGATCGCCTCGCCGGAGGACCGCGGAACGCGCGACGTGACCCTTCGTAGAAGCATCGGCTCGCCCGGCGCCTATCGCATATCCGGCCCCCCGGTGTAGCGGGCGCTATCTATCGCGACGGAAGTGGCTCCAGCTAGCTGACGCGTCTGTCGATAGCTCGATGGCGGATCGACGAGCTCCGTAGAGAGGGCGCTCATGCTCTTGCCCGCAGTGGTCATTCTTTTAGCCGCGTCGACGGTCCTGGCGTTCAGCGGCCGCCCTGCTGGACGATGGTCCGGCTGGTGGCGGATCGCTGCAATTGCGGTCTTGGTTGTGCCAGTTGAGCTTTTTCTCCTCGTCCTGACCGGGTTCGTCGGCAGAGGTTACTGGTACTCCTATTTCTTCGTGTACGCGGCCTGGCTTGTCGGGTTCGGACCATTCGTGTTCGGTCGCGCGATCGGGCCCAACGCTCAACGGCTTGCCATTGCCATCATCGTCATCGGCGGCGTGATGTGGCTGACAGGCTGGCCTTCCGTGCTAAGTAACCCCGGATGGCAGTTCTGATTCGACGCCCGACGCGAAGCCCGAAGCGATGGCTGAGTGTCTCGTCAAGGGTCTTGGCCCACCGTTGTCTGCCTTTTCCATGCGTCCGGGTGGCCCGAGGGGTGGAGTCGTCAGACCTCATCGGAGGGGGCTAACCACTGATCTGCCGCAATGACGCGAGTTCGGTAGATCGGGCGTTATCGCTCGATCCCGAGCAGAGTCTCGAAGTCGTCGAGGCAGCGCGCAAAGTCCGAGCGCTGATGTGATCTCGTAATGCTCGACTCTGGGCTCAGTGATTGCCGGTACCAACTCGGCGTGCGTGACATCGGCCTCTCCCGACACCCACAGAATGAGTTCGGCTACCGCCGTCGGAGCCTCTGCTCGCAGAGACGCGGCGGGCTTGTCAGTCAGCGGGTGCCGGACGATCTCCCATGTGACGCCTGCCACGGCCCATCGAGCTCGACGGGTCTCGACCGCATCGTCGAGCAGACTGAGATCCATTCGTGCATCATCTCTCGCGAACTGCTGTTCGGCTCCGTCGCTACGCGAGGCGTTACCGCCAGCGTCGGGCCATCTAGTTCGAACCAGATTGGAACGCGCACATTTGCCGCGAAGACGGTCGTTCGTCCAGCGCCGACTCCGGTGAGTTATCGGGTGGGGCTGGCCGCGGTTGGCGCATCGGTGCTGGTGTGGCCGGCCCATTGTGTTGCGTTCAGGTCGGCCAGGATGTCGCCGGTGTCGGGTAGTGGGTTTGTGGTGATGTCGCCTTGCAGTGCGAGGTCAAGTCCGTACTGGCCTGATCCGTTGGCCGTGACGAGGTCTCCGGCGATATCGAAGGACACCTTGTTGTATCCGGCGTGGAGCTTCACGAACTGGTCGATTTGGTCGACGGCGTTGAAGGCGGGACTGAAAAGTGTGCCGGTCAGGTCGTAGTTGCCGACGTCGGTGGTGCTGATGCCACCGGTGACGCGGAGCAGGTCGTACTTGCCGTCCCCGGTGGTGTCGACGCCGGTGAGGGAGAACCTCGACAGCACGGTTTCGTAGGGGAGAATCGTGGCGATGTGGTAGTCCGCGGTCGCGCCGAGGTCAGCCGCGGTGGCCACCAGCGGTGTCATTTCGAAACCCTCGGCCAGCCTGGCGTCGGTCACTTCGTAAGGCCCGTCGACGGCGGGAATGAGCACATCTTCGATCGGGATGTCGAGGGTCAGTGTGGAGGGACCCGCCGGAAGGTTCGCGGTGACAGCGCCCGGTGTCACCGGCCCGGCCGCGCCGGTCAGCGTGACTACTAGCCGATAGCTGTCGGCGTGTGCGGCGGTGACCGGGATTTGCAGGCGCAGGGCCTGCGCGAGTCCGGTCGCCGTCTCGACGATGCGGTCGCCGGTGAGGTGGCCGATGGTCGCGGAGTTGTCCGGAAGCTCAATCCCGGTTTCGCCCTCGAGCCGGCGATCGCCGACGGTCGCGAGCCCGTCGATGGTTACGAAGCCGCCGGCGGGGACGGCGTGCGTCGCGGCGAAAGTGCCGGTCGATGGATCGAAGGTGAGCGGAAAGTGGACGTTCTTCGCCGGTGACCCATAGCCGACCTCCACAGTGGTAGAGGCAAGGTCAGCGGCCGGCAGCCCGGGCAGCGACGCGGTAATCGTGGCTTGTCCGGGTGCGTTGATTGCCGGTTCCGCGTCCAACGACAACGTCACCGCGCTCGGCACGGCGACAGCGTTGGGCGCACTCGGTGCGGCCGCGCTTGATACCGCGGCAGACACCGTTGGGGACGGCAAGCTACTCGGGGCTCGCGCTGAGTGCGTCGCGCAACCAGCACCGCAACACGCGAGAGCGACCGTCGCTGCGATTGCGCGCAACGGCGGTCTCGAAGCGACATCACTGCACCACACGTGATCAACATCGGGTCGAATCGCCAACTGCTGAAGCCGCATGTAGTCGGCCCCGACCTGGGGCATCGTCCGCCAGCGCCCTGGAACCGGAGCGAGCATGCTGAATTGCTCGCCGACCGTCGGTCTGAACCGCGCCTAGTTGTTCAGCGCACTATCTCGCCGCGGTGCAGCTTCGATACTCATCTGCCGCGTTGACGTACGTTCAGGCTTGAGATCGGGCTTGATATTGCACCTTGTTGGACCGATCTCTGAGGGTTTCGCCGCTCAGTCTCGCGAAGGCTTACGCGTCTCATCTGCATGGGCCCTCGGCGCGTCAGGTCGTGGCGAGAGAGGATCGCGTTCGAGGACCATGCAGAGCGATACGCTCCGCGGAATGAGGACGGGGTGGCAGAGATGGCGCAGGCCGCCGGCCGCGATCCGAAGGCGGGCGCTGGCCGTCGGGCTAACGCTGATCTTCGTTTGGTACATGGCGACCGTCTTGTTTTGGGCCACGCGACCGCTGTCTGATCGACTGGATGTCGGAACCGATTATTCTCAGAGTCCGCCGACGGTGCTCACCGAGCACGTGAGCTGCCTGACGCTGTTCGACAGCGAGCCACGTCGCATCGGGCGGGCGCTACCTGGGCTTCCTGCCCAGCCGGAAGGAAAGCCAGCTCTCGCGTATCCGCGACCACCGTGTGTGTCGGTGTATCACCAGGCGCGCGTGCTCTTTGGCGTGGACACGGTGCTCGTAGTCGTGGCAACGGCCGGCATCGGTGCATGGACGTGGCGGAGACCAACTGAATCGAGGGACGATGCAGGGTCCATCCGCCGCGCTAGCGACCTGCGATCTGAGTCGATCCGGTAGCTGGCGTTGCTGCGACCACGCACGCGGTTTCAACGCGCACCATGGCCGCGGGGTCTAACCGCAGCGGCCGCGAAATCCTCGCGGGTTCGCGCCGAGCCCCCGGCCCGGCCGGTTGCCAGGGCGAGGCGTCAAGGTCGGGGGAATTCAACCCGTGGCGTGCTTTGAAAATGGACCCGCTCCGGTGGGTCATTCTTCGGCGGTGGTGCTGGCGGCGGGGGTGCGGCCAGGGTCTCGGCTTTGAGCCGGTAGCTGTCGCGGTTGAGGGCCATGGCATCGGCGTGGTGAACGAGCCGGTCGGCGGCGGCGGCGACGTCGTCTCCGAAGGCTTCGGCCCCAACTCCCGAAACGGTTGTTGCTCGCGACGATCAGCGACGCGCGTTCGCAGCGGGAGGACACGAGTTGGAAGAACAGAATCGCTGCTTCAGGTTCGAAGGGGCCGTATTCGTAACGGTCGAACATCCGACTTCGCCGCAATGACGCGCATTCTGAGTCGCCGTATTGAGTGGTGAACGCTGACTGGGGACCGGTCAGCGGTGGGCGGGTTGGGCCCAGTCGAGGTGGCCGTCGACGTCGAAGGCGACGTCGGTTCGTCCGTTCGGGTAGGTGACGGTGAGGCCGTCACCTTCGATAGCGATTCGGTATAGGGGTCCGTCGTTGCCGATGTTGTCGATCGCGTTGTCGAACACGTCACGCCGCTCGACGGGCACATGCATCCGGGTCGCGCAATGGAACACAATCCGAGGCGCGCCAGACGGGATGGTCCCCGCCCAGTCGGGACAACGGTCCACAGCATCGCCCTTGAGGACCGTGATCGGCACCTGAGCGGCGAGTTTGAGCGCGGCCCGCATCAGCTGCGCCTTCGCGCGGTCCTCCGGCCACACCAGTGCCTCCAGCCAGCGTCGGTCGTCGTCGTCTTCGGGGTTCAGCGGGTTCAGGTCGATTCCGGCGGTGGAGGTGAGCAGCGGGACATGATCCAAATCAGGGATGGGACGATCGCTGCGCCACTCCGCGCGCAGCTGAATCGGTGAGTTACGGTCACCAAACTGTTCACCGCCGAGCTCGTAGCCGTACTGCGCCTGCCGTACCACCAGCCCGGCGCTGCTGCCGACTTCCAGCAGATGCGCAGGCCGCGAGCCGATATCGGAGGCGATCGCGGCCAGCCCTAGACGTAACCCGACGGCGCGCTGCACATGGTTGGTCTGCACCAACCGCATGTGCAGGATCTGCTGCAGCTCATCCTCATGCTCACGGGCGAACGAGATCAGTGCATCGCCTGCACGGTCATCGACGGGGCGAGCCAACATTCCACGAACCGACGGGCAATACTGCGCTAGCTCGTGCTGCGCGCCGCCGAGCAGCACAGCATGAACGGCGCCGAAGAACGCGAAAGTCGGCCCTTGGCCGGCCCGGGCGTGAGCAGCCAGACCGACCAGGAACGAGTCACCAGCTACGACCGCGGACAGGTGACGGTAAAGCGGGGAACTCCAAAACTCCTGCGGATCAACGAACGCCGCCCGCACGCCGCCAAGATCCTGCACCCACCGATTGTCGCGTACGGCAGCGGATCGCGCTCGACTGCCGCGTTGACGATCGTTTTGTTGTGTCGAGGAGCCAGGGCGTGCTGGCCGCCCGCGATTACTGGTCGGCACGGGCTGTGCGGTGTGCGCGACTAGGGCGTCGGCTATCGCAACTGCAGCTTGAACCCTTCGTGCGACGCTACGAACCCAGCTCGAGCGTAGAAGCTGTGCGCAGCGGTGCGCACCTTGTTGCTTGTCAGCTGCACCCGGTAGCACCCCCAACTGCTGGCTTCTGCGATCGCCGCGTTCAGCAGTCGGGTGCCGATGCCCCGGCGGCGACTGTCGGGGTGCACGTGTACCGATTCGATTTCCGCGCACAACCCGCCACGCTCCTGCAGATGACGGACGGCGAACAGCTGGCAGATGCCGACGACGACACCGTCGTACTCGGCGACCAACACGGTGTTATGGCGGCTCGCGTCGATCTCCGCCAACGCCTGTCGATACGGCGGCAGATCATCGGGATCCTCCTTCAGACCCCGGGACGCTCCCAGCACCAGCAACTCGACCAGTCGTGCCGCATCAGACGCCCGAGCCGGACGCACGATCACGGGCGAGGATGTCATCTGTGAGTCGGTCACGAAGCCAGGATAGAAGCCCTGGGTTGGCTGGCACCGCGACCGGCATCGCGATCGGTCGTGGCGGTTTGCGATGCTAGTCGGGGCGGCCGTTGCGCCGTCGAATGGATATGGGCCTTCCTTACTTCATGGGAAACGAGCGGTGGTGGTGGCCGGAGTCGTCGTTGTTGATGGCCTGTGATCATGGAGTTGACTTGAGCTGGTCGATGACCAGGTTGGGTGAGGCCGCAGTGGCCAGAGAGGCAGTCTGATGTCTAGCCCGCAGTTGTACGACACCATCGGTGCCACCTACACCGTGACGCGGCGCACCGAACCGCGGATCGCGGCGCAGATCTGGGCTGCGATCGGCGACGCCCAGACGGTACTGAACGTAGGGGCAGGCAGTGGGTCGTACGAGCCGCTCGACCGCGATGTTCTCGCGCTGGAACCGTCTGCGTTGATGCGTTCGCAGCGCCTGCCCGGCGCGGCGCCGTGCCTGGCGGGAGCTGCCGAGAATCTGCCGTTCGATGACCAGTCTTTCGACGCCGCGATGGCTATCTGCACGGTCCATCACTGGCGGGACCCGATCGCGGGACTGCGCGAGATGCGGCGCGTCGCGCGCCGCGTTGTCGTGTTCTTGTTCGACACCAGTGACCCGACCCAATTCTGGCTGACCCGTGACTACCTTCCCGAGTTCACGGCCTTGAGGTCCTGCAAAGTATTGGCGTCGTTGCCCGAGTTGGCCGGCGCGGTCGCAGCCCGCACGGAACCGGTGCTCATTCCGTGGGATTGCGCTGATGGCTTCTTCGAGGCCTACTGGCGTCGGCCCGAGGCGTACCTTGACGAGAGTGTGCGCCGGGGAATATCGGTGTGGGATGCAGTTGGTCCGGACGCCGAGCACCGGGCAGTGCAGCTTCTTCGAGATGACCTCGCGTCTGGCCGGTGGGCCGAACGCAATTGCGACCTTGTCGATCTCGTCGCCGCAGAGCTTGGCGCTCGCCTGCTGATCGCCTGAACAGCGACCGATTCACCGCTCCTCACCGCACTGTCATCTGCGGAAGACGTTTAGGCCAAGCGTTTCGGTCGGTCCTCGGATGTCGTTGGTCCCCGCCTAGCCGTAGTGGGGTTTGTCCCAGCAGCGCGCAATCCGGTTGGTGAGATCGACACCCATGCCGCCCATGTAGGAGGAGTGCCGGCCGATCGCGGATGAGGATGAAGAACATGGGCGCTCAGGCCTGTCATCATTCGGATTTGATACACATCCTGAGCGTGGTCGGCGCCCTGAACGCCGCCTTCGCGCCGCCCAAGGCGGCCATGGCGTGACCCACGAGCTTGCCCTCATGCTTGATGACAGCGAGGTTGCCGCGACGCAGCGGTGGCAACCTCAATGCGGCGACGGCACCTGCGTTTGGAAGACGTCGGCGAGTAGGCGTCGGTTCGACCGAGGTGCGGGACTGGTCGGATGTCCGATCCGAAACACCGCCACCGGGCATGCGGTTTCGCTTGTCGCCGCGACATCTGGTGCGGTTTCTGGTCGGTCGACCGCGATCGAAATCGGGTGGTAGGCGAATCCGGCGGCGCCGATCGCGACCCAGGCGCGAAGCAGTCGGCGTCCGGCATCGAACAGGCTCGCGGCGGATAGGTCGTGGGACTGCAGCACGGCGACGGCTGTGGCATGGCGGAGCAACCTGACGTCGCGTGAGGCGAAGACCCGCGCGAGCGGAGCGGGTAGGCGCCTTGCCCGGAACGCCACCCGCAGCGCGATGGTCTCGACTTTGGTCAACGGCAGCCCCGCCGGCGTCATGCCCGCGGGTGCGTCGTTGTCGTCGAGCTTGAGCCAGGTGGCGAGATCGCCGACGAAGCGGCGGTCGCGCCATGCGCAGACGCTCGCCTTTGCGACCAGACGCGACATCAGCTCGGGCGCGACCATGACGCAGCCGAGCGCGTTCAGTTCCTCGGCCAGCGCTGCTGGCAACGGTGTGCGGTCGTACTCGCAACGGTTGGTGTGGCGGTCGGCCGCTGCATCCGCGAGCGGGTCCGCAGGATCGTTTTCCCGTGCTGGACGCAGTGTGATCCGGCCGACGAAGAGGTCCGATCCGTCACGCGCGAATACCGGCGTGAACTCGACCCGCTGCCCGTAACGCACCGCGGCGAGCGCCGCCGTCTCGACGAAAGCGCCCAGGCACAGGTACGCGTCGCGATCGTCAGGATCAAACGGCAGATAGTCGTTGTGGTCGTAGTGCAGTTCGTAGCTTGTGCCAGCCTCGTCGGCGATCAGCCGCCATGGTTGGGCGTTGTGAGCCGACGGCGCGCGTAACGCGGCGGTGAGAATCTGCTCGTGGGCCGGATCCATCGGGCGATTTCCCTTCAACTCAGGTTTCAGACGATGTAGCGGCGCTTGATGCGGGTGGCGTTGCCGGAGAACGGCCCCGTGCCTTCGACGTGCAACACCGCGCGGAGATCGGCCGCCGCCGGATCTTCGGCCACCGCCGAACGGTAGTCGGCAGTGTTGGCGAGCAGTCGGTCGCGCACGGCGGCGATGATCCTGTCGCGCAACTGCGTGTCGTCGATGCGGTCGGCGTCGGTCAACTCCACGTGAACGCAAGGGCGGACCGCGCCGGAGACCGTTTCGCTGCCGCCGTCGTCAATGTCGAGCAGTTCGAGCGCGAATCCTGCGAAGGCGTCAGCGTCGGCGCATTCACTGAGCGCCTGTTCGACGTCTTCGGGATAGATGTTGGCGCCCATGAAAGAGATGGTCGAGTCAGAACGTCCGTGTACGTAGAGAAACGGCAACTCGAACGGTCGCTGTCCATGCCTGGCTCGTGCCGCCGAGATTGGGTCGACACCCCATTGCGCGCAAGCGGCGAGCGCCGCGTCGTAGGTCAATGTGCCGCCGGCGTCGTGCACGTTGTATCGCACACGTGGAGAAACAAGCGACGGCCGGTTGACGGTGACCACGAGTTCACCTTGCACCGTCTCGACGTAGTAGTCACTCGGGTCGTACTGAAACACCATCGGCAGCCGGGACGTGGTGCCGAACAGCGCGAGCGCGAGAGCAGGCTCGCACGCCGCGAGTCGTCGAATCTCGATAGACAAAGGCGTTTCGGCCGCAACGCCGATATCGAGGTCGCTTGCGCCGTACGCCGAGTACACCGCCTTGAACTCGTGCTCGAGGCGGCTTCGCAGCGCTTCGCTCATACCTTCGCCGCCCACGACGCCGAACATCGTGTACGCCGAGAGATCGAACTGTTGTTCTCGTGCGACGTCGAGCAGCCTCCGCAGGAACGGCGGATAGCCAGCGATGACGTACACCCGGTCAGGTCCGAGCAACTTCATCGCGGAAAACATCTTCTCGGTATCAGGCCCGGTCGATTTCACCACGCCGAGCCGTTTCAACGCGGCGGTCACGTTGGTGCCAGTCGCCCAAGCGCCCATCGAGAATCCGTTCAGCGTGACGAGCGGCCGATCCCGGCAATCGTCATGATCGAGCAGATGCCGAGCCAAGATCGCCATCGTTGCGTGAGTCTCGCGCAACTCCGCGGCGCCCCGGACCCACGTATAGGGAGTACCTGACGAGCCAGACGACTCGTCGAGTTCGGCATCGACCGTCGGCACAACGCCACCTCGGCACCGCTGCGCCAAGCAGTAGCGGTCTATATAGGTGTGCTTGTCGGTCATCGGCAGCGTGGCGAGCCAGGCCGCCGGATCGCGCCTAGCTGTCGAAGGCCAGCCTTGCGTCGCGACGAAGTCGGCATACGCTGGAACGCCGCGCAGCGCCCGCCGTGCCGTCATCGCCGCAGCCGTGGCGCTCAACCGCGGCGTAGCCCGCGCGCCGTATTTCGCCGCGAATCGATAGCGGCGCAGCGTGACGCGGGAAAATCTCTTGGCAGCCCTGGCACCAGCCAACACTGGGCGAGCAGTGAAATCCGCTGGAGTCAGCACCCAGTGATCTTCGGCACGAACGCCGGAAACCTACAGCCTGTCGGCTACCCGACAATCCTCCTGTGCGGCCCCCAAATACTCGGCCCATCTTGCTCGAGAGTCTGAGTTCAGGTGCCAGGACAGCAGTGGGTCCTGATGACCGCCGGGACACTGGCCCACCTTCCCTTGCACGTTCACGCAGCCGCTGTTCCTGTGCTTCTGGCGGTATCGCCGATAAGTATGAAGAACATGGACGCTCAGGCCGGTTGTGTTCTTCATTCTTCCGGTGACCATGTTGTTCGCACTCTTTCCCGGATTCGTCTCCCTTCGGTTGCTCGCATGACGCTGCCCACTCCGTGAAGCCACATCTCCACACGACAGTCACGACGGATCGACCCATTGCCGGGCACAACCGGCTGATAGCAAAGGAGAACCACAATGATCCGCCGCGCAAACCGCATCATCGTCACGGTGAGGAATCGCCTTGCCACTGCACCACTCGATCGAGATCGTGGCGACGTGCCCGGCTGGGTCATGATCACGCTGATGACCGCCGTGATCGTCGTCCTGATTTGGGGCATTGCGAGCAAGCAACTCACCGACCTGCTCAACAACGCGTTCGGCAAGGTCAACAAGCAGGCGGGCCAGTAGCCAAGGATGCCGGCTCGGCGGTGGTCGACTTCGTGCTGGTATCGCTGATTCTGGTTCCGCTCTTCGCGGGCATCCTTCAGTTGGGTCTTGCCCTCTACGTCCGCAACACTCTCGCGGCGTGCGCACAAGAAGGCGCACGGTACGCAGCGGCCGAAGACATCGTGCGATCCGGCAATGCGGCGATCACGAACGCGGCCAGCCAGCGGGCCACATCGTGCGTGACCGACTCGCTGCCCGGCTCTTTCGCGAACGGCATTACTGCGAGTACGCCGGTGCTGAACAGCGGCGGTGGGGCAGTGCCGGTCGTCGAGGTCGAGATAGCCAGCCCGTTTTCGTTGATCGGACTCCTGGGCGTGGGGTCGGGAGTCTTGCACGCGACCGGTGATGCGATGCAGGAGCGACCGTGATCGCCGTCGCAACGGTTTCGCGGGCGCTCCGCTGGGTGGGTACGCGATTCACCAACTCGGCAAATGGCGACGCGGGCAACGCCGTCCTCGAGTTCGTCGTGCTTTCGGCCTTTCTGCTAGTGCCGCTGATCTATCTGATTCTGGCGGTGCTGCAGGTACAAGGGTCGGCCTACGGCGCGACCGAGGCCGCGCGCGAAGCGGGTCGCGCATTCGTCGAAGCCGACACCGTGAGTGACGCGTACGCGCAGGCCTGTACGGCAGCGACCGTGGCGTTGCGCAATCAAGTTTCGACCGCGTTCGATTGCGCCCGGCAGCTGGTGGTGTCGTGTCCAGCTCCGGCCGGCTGCTCGGTCAGCCTGATTCCCGGCAACACGATTCGCGTCGAGGTTGACCTCTCTGTTGGCTTGCCGTTCCTGCCCACGTCGGTGTTCGGGCAGCCGCTCACCGTCTCGGTCGGCGGCGTGCACGACGAGGTTGTCGACGTGTACCGGGCCGGCCGGTGACAAAGCGATGCCGTCGTGACGACGGCTCGGTGATGATCTTGATGATCTTCTTTGCCGTCATCGTCGCCGGATTGATCACGGTGGTCGTCGATGTCTCCACCGTGTTCCTGGCGCAGCGCGAAATGCAATCGACGGCGGACGGCGCGGCGCTGGCCGCCGTCCA
>OLLJ01000234.1_pt1 | contig 11054 bp, 12 predicted proteins | sample 1604521 | NCBI WGS metagenome assembly OLLJ01 (sample SAMEA104055714, study PRJEB20765) | soil metagenome | isolation source: soil
AACGCCGCGACCAGCCCCGCCGTGGCGACCTGTTCGACCCCGTCGGTGCCACGCCGCGACAGCCCCGCGTGCGTATCCAGATACGTCAACGCGGCGGTCACCGCGGCCCGGTGCGCAGCCACAACGTGCTGCCCAGCAACCGTTCCACCCAGCGACCACAGGGTGCTGACGCTCTTCGGTGCGGAGAACGTGAGGTCGAAACCGGTGACCGCATCCGTCCGCCACGCCCGCCCCAACGGCGTCCCCGCGACGGGGTGCAACGCCCACGCGAACACCGCCTCCAGCTCCGCCTCGGCCACGATCCCGTCGTTCTCGAGACCGAGCTCTGCGAGACCGCGACCAAACCAACGACCTTGCGCTTCACCGTGACCGAGGTAGTACTCGCACGCTCCGACGGCGACGCTGTTCTGGTAGTACCACCACGACGAGCGGCCGATCTTCGCCGACGACAACACCTACGCCCACCGCCTCGATAAACCAACCGTGCGGCGCAGGCTACATTGCCGAAATGCACATGTCTGCTGGCGTTGCGTTCTATTCCGGTGAAACCCACAGTACAGATGGCCGCAGCGGGAAGTGCTGGTACGTAAGGGAAAATGGCGGATCGCGACGGTGACGGTTCGGTGGAGTTGAAAGAATGTTCGCGTTGATTTCCGCGTTGCGCGTGTCGCGCATCCCGACCTCGCGATCCTCTTACCGCGACGCGCGCAGGATCGGGTCGCGTTGTCCGGACATCGGTGACGTCGCGAGACGCGATACCGTTCGCGCTCGGTTAGCTCGACGGCCAAAGCACCACCGCTGTTGTCCCCCTGCGAATGGTGGATGTCTTGTTCATCATGCGAGCCAGAGTCGGTGGGCGGGAAGGACGTGCAGGCGGTCGACGGATGTGTAGCAACGCTCGCGAAGGTAGAAGGCGACCCCGGCGAGGAACTGGTTCCCCCGAGCGCGTCGCGCAGCTTGCGCAGGCCGTTGAAGTCGTCGCCGGGAACGCCACGACGGCGGTCTCGTCGCGCTCAACGGTGAGGTCGCCGTCGTCGCCTTCGCTAGAGCGCCAGTGCACTACGGGGCCGACGTCGTCGAGCCAGGTCGCCTGCTTGCGCAGCTCGCCGACGACGAAGGTGTCCATGACCTGCGCCGCGGCGAGCAACGCGCCTCCTGGAGCTTTTACCGTGACCGGGAGCGGGTGGACGGGGAGAACGAAGTCACCACCGGACGCGCAATCTCGAGGGACGCGAACGCGCGATCACGAGGACCCGGGACGCGCCATCTTGGAGGTGCCCGAGCTGGACGACAATCACGTCGACCGCCACAAGTGATCTGCGAACACGCACGATCAGCAATCCTGCTCATCAGATTTCCACGAGTCGGGGTGAACCCCAGACCTCGAGTCAGGTACACCCTGACCGCCACGCCCAGCACGGCCGGCACCCTGACCGTGTGGAGCAACTACACCACCACTAGCGCCACCGGCCAGCCCCAACAGGGACCGATCGACGTGCCAATCACCGTGCCACCAGACACACCGAGTTCCGCACCCACGACGTCGACCGGGCCGCCGGCATCCCGTCGCGAACACCCCCGTGCCATCAAGCTGAGCGAACATCGGAGCCACGCCGGCACAGACACACCTCGCCTACGAAACAACTCAGACCAAACACCTCTGCCCTTGATTCTCGAGGCTGCATGCGAACCTCGCACGGCACGGCGCTACATGCGCCGATCAGGGTCGAGCTATATGGCGATGACGTTGACGCGCCGTCCGACGGCGTTCGCCAGTTTCTCGATGTCGCGGCGGTCGCTGGTCACAATCGCTTCGTCGCGGCGCAGTGCACCTTCGACGACACTGGCGTCGATCACGTCAGTGGACTTCGCGCCGGCGAGAAGCTGCCCTGCAGCCCGGGCACCCGGCTCGTCGAGCGGGTCGACCGCACAGCCGTCGATCAGCCGCGCTAGTAGAGGCTGCGGACCACCGCGCCACCCTTGGGCGAGAACGCCGGCGGGCGCGGTGGGCGTGTGGAGGCGTTCGAGCGCACGCCGGTGTATGGCCCACATTCGCCGGTCGCCACCCTCGGCCGCGACAAGTGCGCCTGTGTCGTAGGTCAGGCCGCTCACGTACGTGGTCGACGCGACGCCGTCGACTTCTTCGCCGCCGTGCGCTTCGTGGGCGCGTTGATGATCCGCAAGTCGACGACACCGGCGGCATCAAGAACACTGTCCGCCTCAGCCAACTCGACCTCGGTGAACGCGCCGTGCTCCGCCTCGTACGACGCGACAGCCGCAAGCCCGTGCTGGCGGCGCAAGTACATCGCCAGTGCGTCGTTCACCAGCGGCGACACCGGACCTGAGCCGACTTCCCGCTCGACGTCGTCCCATACCCCTGCGTCGAACGACACCGACCGCTTCACCACGCCCATACACCGATGGTACGACCGATGGTACGACCAGACAAGCGGACTAACGCTTCCGGCCCTCAGCAGGCCCGGGGCGCTTCGCCGGTTTGGCGTAATCAGCATCGTCCGCATACGCGGCAACGAACCCGCGAATGCCTACCTGACGCACCTGATCAAAGAACCGACCAATCTCCTGCGCCTGGGCGTCGACGCCGTCGGCGTACTCATCGAGCAGTGCCAGCAGCATCTCCTTGCGTCGACGCCGATAGTCCGTCAAGGCGCGTTCGGTCGGTGCGCCACGAAGGCTTTCCATCGCGGCGTCGTCGCCGCTCGGCCCGTGGAGTCCTAACTCGCGGAACCGCTCGTACAGAACCTCGAGCTGGTCCTCTCTGCCGAGAGTCAGCACGTACAGCTCGTTCACCCGATCCGACGTGCCCGCGAGCCGACGGTGGTCGCCGGGCGGAGGGAGGAAGAACCACAGCAACGGCAGGTCAAACGCTAGGGCGAAGGCAAGGATCTCCTGGGCGTCGAACTCCCGACGCCGCTCCCCCGAGAAGGCTCCCTCGATGGCGGAGATGCTCGCCTGGCGCAGCCGCTGGCCGAGGAAGGGCTCGAGGCGCACCGCGGCCTCGTCCTGGGTAAGGTTGCGCAACTCGCGCGCGCGTCGGAAGTTGTACGCGACGATCTCGTTAAGATCCGCCCCGTCCGGCTGTGGTATCCCCGTTGCGCCGGCGACCGCCGGGGTCTTTCGCGTTCTCGCCATCTGGGCACCGTACATCGTCTGGACATTGTTCTCCTACTTGCCACGAGCACTATCCGTGGTATCGTCCAGGCATTGTTCTACCACCGCCTACCGGTGATGTCCGGGTCAGGCTGCCAGAAGGAGCTGACATGTCGCTGCTGACCGTCGACGAAGCAGCCGAGCGCCTGCGCACCAAGCCGCGGTTCATCCGTCGGCTCATTGCCGAACGCCGGATCCCGTATATCAAGCTCGGCGCACACGTGCGCATCGACGACCGCGACATCGACGCGTTCATCGCCGCCGGGCGGATGCCACCCGGCGGTGCGGCCACCGGCTGACTCAACTCCGTGATCCCAAGGCCTGAGCCGGAATACGGTGAGGGTTTCGCGTGGCAGCCGTTGCGAACCGGCGATCCGTGTCACCGCGAAGCGGCCCTGACGCGAAGCCGAGGAGGGGTGTCGTGGCGCACATTGAGGACCGTTGGGAGAAGAGTGTCAACGGCGAGCGTGTCCGTACTGGCCGCTACGGGCAGGGAAATCGGTGGCGGGCGCGCTACTTCGATCCGCATGGTCGAGAGCGGTCGAGAACGTTCGCCCGAAAGTTCGACGCTACGCGCTTTCTGACGACCGTCGAGAGCGACAAAATGCGCGGCTCCTATGTCGACCCGGACGCCGGTAAGACAACTCTCGACGCTTACTTCACGGACTGGTCGGCTCGGCAACTGTGGGAGACCGGCACGCGGCATGCGATGAAGCTCGCGGTGCGCTGCACCGGCCTTGGCGCTACGCCGTTGGGGAGCGTGCGTCGCTCGCATGTCGAGACCTGGGTAAAACGCATGTCCGCCGACGGCTTGGCGCCGGGCACGGTCAAGACGCGCTTCAACAACGTCCGCTCTGTTCTGCGTGCGGCCGTCCGCGACCAGGTAATCGCTGTCGATCCGAGCGACAACGTCGTCCTTCCTCGCGATCGGCGGCGTGAAGCGGCAATGGTGCTTCCGACCACTCAACAAGTGGCAGGAATTATCGAATCGGCCGAGCCGTGGTTCGGGACTTTCGTTGCCCTCGCGGCATTCGCAGGTCTCCGGCTCGGTGAGGCTGCCGGGCTACAGGTGGGCGACGTCAACTTCCTCGCCAGGTCGTTAGCAGTGCACCGCCAAGTGCAACGGGCGAACGCCGGCGCGCTCGAGATCCGAGCACCGAAATACGGGAGCGAGCGCACAGTCTTTCTCGCCGACGGATTGCTGCAGATGTTGTCGCAGCACATCGCTGCGCACCGGCAAGGTGAGGACGCCGGCAGATGGTCGTTCGAGGCCACTCCGGGCTCACCACCGCATCAGAACACCGTCGGTCATCAATGGCGGCGTGCATGCCGTCGGGCGCAGGTGTCCGGCGTGACCCTGCACGACCTTCGCCACTTCTACGCGTCGGGTCTGATCGCGGCCGGCTGCGACGTCGTGACCGTGCAACGGGCGCTCGGGCACGCGAAGGCGACGACGACCCTGAACACCTACGCACACCTGTGGCCGTCCGCCGAGGACCGCACGCGTCAGGCCGCCGGAGATCTCTTCGCGGCAGCATTCAGCAAAACCTGTGACGGCCCAGAGACGGCCCAGGGGGTATCGCACCCCATCTGACCTGCGGAAATGCGCGATTTCACACGTTGAAGCGGAACTCGACGACATCGCCGTCGGCCATCACGTATTCCTTGCCTTCGATCCGCACCTTGCCGCGCGCTTTCGCTTCGAGCATCGAGCCGGCCGCCATCAGGTCGTCGAAGGCCACCACTTCGGCTTTGATGAACCCGCGTTGGAAGTCGGTGTGAATGACGCCGGCAGCTTCGGGCGCGGTGGCGCCGCGCTGGATCGTCCATGCACGTGCTTCCTTCGGCCCGGCGGTCAAGTAGGTCTGCAGCCCAAGCGTCGCGAAACCAACCCGGGCCAGATTCGCCAACCCTGACTCCGACTGACCGATCGATTGCAACAACTCCAGCGCCTCGTCGTCCGGCAGTTCGATGAGTTCTGACTCGATTTTCGCATCGAGGAAGATTGCCTCGGCGGGTGCGACTAACGCGCGCAGTTCATCCTTCAGCGGCTCGTTCACCATCTCGTCGTCGTCGACGTTGAAGACGTACAAGAAAGGCTTCGAGGTCAGCAACTGCAACTCGCGCAACGGTTCGGTGTCCAGTCCAGCCGCGAACGCAGTACGCCCCGAGTTGAGCACCTCACCCGCGTGCCGAACCGCAGCGAGGGTCTCTGCGCGCGCCTTCGCCGTTGGGCCGCCGAGCCGGCTCTCTTTCTCCAGCCGCGGCAACGCACGTTCGATCGTCTGAAGGTCGGCGAGGATCAACTCGGTGTTGATCGTCTCGATGTCGTCCTTGGGGCTCACCCGGCCATCGACGTGCGCAACATCGGGATCGGTGAACACCCGCGTCACCTGGCAAATCGCGTCAGATTCCCGAATGTTGGCAAGGAATTTGTTACCCAGGCCCTGGCCCTCTGCGGCACCCTTCACCAGACCGGCTATGTCGACGAAACTCACCGAGGCCGGCACGATCTTGGCCGAGTTGTACAACGTCGCAAGCGCCTGCAAGCGCGCATCGGGCACACCAACGACACCAACATTGGGCTCGATCGTGGCGAACGGATAGTTCGCAGCCAGCACATTGTTCTTCGTCAACGCGTTGAACATGGTCGACTTGCCAACGTTGGGCAACCCGACGATGCCGATCGAGACACTCACGACCGGCGAGTCTACGGCCCGGTATGCACCCACTCGGCACGGGTAACACGCCAAATGAGATGGACGCCGGTCTCCGCAGGTGCCTCGATGGGTCGCGGTTCGGCGCCGATCAGGGTGTAACCGAGGGCTTTCGGCACGCCCGAGCTGGCGACGTTGGCCTCATCGTGATGGATTTCAACTCGGTCGATGGCGGGTCGCGCGAAAGCCACATCTGTCAGCAGGCGGGCGGCGGTCGTCGCGATGCCGCGTCGCACATAGTCCTTGCGTACCCAATAGCCGATCTCGAGGCCACCCGGGCCGATCCGGTGGTGCAAACCCGACCCACCGACGATCACCCCGTCGAGGAAAACGCCACACACCTCATCACCGCCGCTCGCCGCGTCGGTTGTCCACTGCGCGATCCGGGCCCGGCGGGCGTCCGCACTCAAGGGCTCCTGCGCGACCCAGGGCATGAACGGCCGGAGGTGGTCGAGGTCGCCGGTGACCACCTGCGCCAGTTGATCGGCGTCCACCTCTTGCCACGAACGGATCACCAGGTCGCCGCGCACGATATCGATCGCCATCTCCCGACGATATTGCCGACTCCGCGTGGCAGACCCCGATTTTGTCGGAGCCCCCTGCCACGATCGAGACATGACTGGAACCGCGCTTCTCCTGCTCGCGATTGGCCTCGCCCTCGGGGCGCTCGTCGGCTACCTGCTGGCCCGTGGCCGCGCGACCGGCCGAGTCGCGTCGTTGTCAGCCACCCTTGCGGCCGAACGCGCCAGCACGCACCTGCGACTCGAGAGCGAACGACTCTCGCAGGAGAAGATGCGCGAGGCCTTCGCGGCGCTGTCGTCCGACGCGCTTCACAAGAACAGCACGGCGTTCATCGAGCGCGCCGACGAGCTGATCAAGCGCGTCACCGCCGAGTCGTCTGGCGACCTGCAGAAGCGCCAACAGGCGATCGAGCTGCTTGTCACGCCATTGAAAGAGACGCTGACAAACGTCGAAAAGCAAATGAAGGACGTCGAGCGCGAACGCACCGATGCCTACGCTGCGCTCCGTACCCAGGTCGACCAGATGGGCAAGACCTCGGCGAAGCTCCAGCACGAGACCGGCCAACTCGTCGCGGCCCTTCGTGCACCGCAAACACGCGGCGCGTGGGGCGAACACCAGTTGCGCCAAGTCGTCGAATTCGCCGGCATGATCGAGCATTGCGACTTCGACGAGCAGCATTCGGTGAGCACGGCCGACGGGCTGCAGCGACCCGACCTCGTCGTTCGGTTAGCTGGAGGCAAGCACGTCATCGTCGACGCGAAGGTCTCGATCATCGGCTTCCTCGACGCGATGGCCGCCGACGACGGTGGCGACAGCGAACAGTCTCGTGAGACGGCTGCGCTCACCCGCGCTGAGCATCTCAAACGGCATGCCCGACACATGCGCGACCACATCGATCACCTCGGCGCCAAGGCGTATTGGGATTTGTTTCCGAACACCCCTGAGTTCGTGGTGATGTTCGTGCCGGCCGAGACGTTTCTCAATGCGGCGCTCGAACAAGACCCCACCTTGCTCCAGCGCGCGATCGAGAAGAACGTGATCATCGCAACGCCGGGCACCCTGATCGCCCTGCTTCGCACGGTCGGCTACACCTGGCGGCAAGAAGCGCTCGCGGCGAACGCGCATGAGGTGCTCACGTTGGGTCGCGAGCTGTACAGCCGGTTGTCGACCATGGGCGGGCACATCAGCAAGTTGGGCACCCGGTTGAACTCGGCCGTGCAGAGTTACAACGACACCGTCGCCTCACTCGAGACACGCGTCTTCACGACCGCCCGTCGGCTGGTCGACCTGAAGGTCACCAGTGACGAACTCGAAGCGCCCCTGCCGATCGAACTCGTCAGTCGCAAGGTGCAGAAATCCGAGCTGGTCGCGTCGGCCAATGAGACCCTCGTGTCGATGCCCGTCAAGTTGCCTGAGCCGTTGTTCGTCGAGCTCGCATCGGTGGAAGCCGAGCCAGCCGAGCACCCCGAGTCGATTGATCCCACCTGGCTCGATCCCACTCAACTCGATCCGGCGAAGCCGCAGCGCCCGCGCTACGACCCGGCCGAGCACCGCGGCCTAGCGTAGAACCGTGTCCACAGCCGCCGAGGTCAACCGCCCACCCCGCCCGAGTCGTGCACGCGTCGGCGTCACGGGCCGCGGCATCGTCGTCCTCATCTTTGTGACGACGGCAATCGCCGGCGCGGCGGCGGTGATGGCCGGCGGCCACCGCGGCCACGTGTTCGGCGTCGCGTTCGTGGTGACCGCCGCCCTTGGGGCCGCACTGGTCAGACGCAAAGACGTCGCCACCGCAATGATCGCGCCGCCGCTGCTCTACTGCCTGCTGGTCGCGCTCATGAGTTTCATCGACACCAAAGACCAGACCGGCGGCTTCCTGACGCGCAAGGCCGTTTACATCGCCGACGCGTTCATCACCGGAGCTCCCGCGATATGGACCGGCACCGCCCTCGCCATCGGCATTGGCTGGTACCGACGCCGAAGCGCGGCGTCACCAACTGCGTCACCCGCAGCGTCATCAACAGCAGCACCAACAGCGCCGCCGACCGCGTCACCAGCGGGGCAGATCGAGCCGGCTAGCCCTCAGCCGACGCCTTGATTTCGCGCCGCAACTCGGGCGGCAACGCGAAGGTCAAAGTCTCGCGGATGTAGTCGACCTCGTTCACGTCGCCGAAGCCTCGATCAGCGAGCCAGGCCAAGACACCGCGCACCAGCGAATCGGGCACCGACGCACCACTCGTCACGCCGATGGTGCTCACACCCTCGAGCCACGCTTCGTCGATCTCGCTGGCATCGTCAACGAGGTACGACGCGGCTGCGCCACTTTCGAGCGCAACCTCGACCAGCCGCACGGAGTTCGACGAGTTACGTGAACCGACCACGATCACCAAGTCGGACGACGCCGCGATCTGCTTGACCGAGCCTTGCCGGTTCTGGGTCGCGTAGCAAATATCGTCGCTCGGCGGATCAAGAAGCTGCGGGAAACGAACACGAAGCGCATTGACGGTCTCGAGCGTTTCATCGACCGACAACGTGGTCTGCGAAAGCCACGCGACGCGCGATGGGTCGGTGACCTCGACGTGCTCGGCGTCGTGCGGGCCGTCAACCAGGGTGACCTGAGCCGGCGCTTGCCCCGCCGTACCGACGACCTCTTCATGACCGGCGTGGCCGATCAGCAAAATCTGCAGACCCTCTGCCGCGAAGCGACGAGCCTCGTGGTGCACCTTCGTGACCAACGGGCAGGTGGCATCGATTGTGCGCAGGTTGCGCTGCTCGGCCTCGGCATAGACGGTTGGCGCGACTCCGTGCGCGGACAGCACGACGATCGAGCCTTCGGGCACCTCTTCGGTCTCTTCGACGAAGATGGCGCCCTTGGCCTCGAGGTCGGCCACGACGTGTTTGTTGTGCACGATCTGTTTGCGCACGTAGACCGGTGCGCCATGTACCTCGAGGGCCTTCTCGACACTGTCGATGGCTCGCTCGACACCGGCGCAGTAGCCACGTGGCTGCGCGAGCAACACCCGCTTCTTCAGGGTGCCGTCGGGCAGCACCGAAGCGTGCACCGGCTGCTGGGTCATGCTCCCATCGTAAGTGCCCGCCGAACGCGCGGTCGGCGGCCGGCGAAATCCACTGCCCGGAAGTCCCGACCACCACCTTCCCGCCGGCGGCCGTACGCTCACCGGTTGTGGCACTTGAGTCGTCAGCCGAAGCGCCGATCCCGGTCCGCACCGTCGCCAACGCCATCAGTCAGTGGGTCGGCCGACTCGGCCGGGTCTGGGTCGACGGGCAGCTGACCGAAATCACCCGCCGGCCGGGCACGAACACCGTGTTCTTCGTGCTCCGTGATCCGGCGGCCGACATCTCCCTTCGGGTAACCGCCGCCCGCCAACTCGTCGACGGCCTCGCCAACCAGCTGGTCGAGGGCAGCCGCGTGGTCGTCTGGGCCAAGCCCGAGTTCTACTTCCAGCGCGGAACCTTGCAGCTGCACGCGCTGGAGATCAGGCCCGTCGGCGTCGGCGCGTTGCTCGCCCGGATCGAACAGCTGAAGCAACTGCTCGCGGCTGAAGGACTGTTCGCCGCCGATCGCAAACGGCCACTGCCCTTCCTGCCGAACACGATCGGGCTCATCTGCGGCCGCGGCTCGGCGGCCGAACGCGACGTTCTCGAAAACGCGAGCCGGCGTTGGCCGGCGGTGCGCTTCAGAGTCGAAGCCGTCGCCGTGCAAGGCCCCTACGCGGTGGCCGAAGTCGTCAAGGCGTTGCGCGCACTCGACTCCGATCCCGAGGTCGACGTCATCGTGGTCGCCCGTGGCGGTGGCAGCGTCGAAGACCTGTTGCCGTTCTCCGACGAGGCGATGATCCGCGCCGCCTCCGACTGCCGCACCCCGATCGTCAGCGCAATCGGCCACGAACCCGACTCGCCGTTGCTCGACCTCGTTGCCGACGTGCGCGCATCGACGCCCACCGATGCGGCCAAGCACGTCGTGCCCGACGTCGGAGAGGAACAGCGGCGCATCGCCTTGCTTCGTGATCGAGCCAAGCGTTGCCTGACGACCCGCATCGATCGCGACCTCGACGCGCTCCGCAGCCTGCGCGCCCGCCCCGCCCTCGCCACGCCAACGCACGACATCGACCGACGCGCAGCCGAGATCAACGGCCTGGTTGAGCGAACTCGCCGATGCGTGAGTACCGCGCTCGAACGATCCGCGGACGACGTCGCGCACCTGCTCGCTCGGGTCCGCACGCTGTCGCCGGCAGCAACGCTCGAACGCGGGTATGCGATCGTGCACGACGCCGACGGACACGTCATCCGATCATCGACCGCGGTGTCGATCGGCGCGACGATCGCCGTGCGGCTCGCCGAGGGTCGACTGGCCGCGACCGTCGCCTCCCTCGACGACGCCTGACCCACACCGACCCCGGCTGGGCCTACGCTGATCACCATGGCGCAACCGACCGGCGGGCCCTCGTACGAAGCGGCCCGCGACGAGTTGCTCGAGGTTGTGCGGCAACTCGAGGCCGGCGGCCTTCCGCTGGAGCAGTCGCTCACCTTGTGGGAGCGCGGCGAAGAGCTCGCGGCCATCTGTCAGGCCTGGCTCGACGGGGCGCGCGAACGCCTCGAGGCAACCCGCCCGGGTGAGGGCTCTGC
>OLLJ01000063.1_pt1 | contig 10992 bp, 7 predicted proteins | sample 1604521 | NCBI WGS metagenome assembly OLLJ01 (sample SAMEA104055714, study PRJEB20765) | soil metagenome | isolation source: soil
GAGGAGCACACCCAAGGGTTCGCCGGCCCACTGAAACTCCAGGTCGCCGGCCCGTGGACGTTGGCCTCGTCGATCGAGCTTCGGCACGGTGACAAGGCGCTCGCCGATGTGGGTGCCGTCCGTGACATGACGGCTGCTCTTGCCGACGGTATTGCTGCCGTCGCACTCGACGTGCAGAAGCGAGTGCCCGGTGCCACCGTCGTGGTGCAGTTCGATGAGCCGCTCCTGCCCGCGGTTCTGAGCGGCCGCGTGCCGACGGCGAGCGGCTTCGGCACGTTGCGCCTGATCGAACCGATTGACGCCATCGACCAGTTGCGCGCCGTCGCCGATGCGATTCGCGTGATCGGCGGAGTTCCGATCACCCATTGCTGCGCCAGTTCGCCGCCGATCGCCATCTTCGTCGAGGCCGGAATGGCGGCGGTCAGTGTCGACGCGACGCTGCTCACCCGGCGGGATGACGACGCGATTGGCGAGGCCATCGAGGCTGGCGTCGCGATGTTTCTCGGCCTCATTCCGTCGCTCGACGTCGATCCGATGCCTCGCACCGACGAACTGGTTGCCCCCGCGCGCAGGTTGTGGTCGCGTCTGGGGTTCGACCCCGAGCAGCTGGCGCGCGACGTCGTGGTCACGCCAACGTGCGGCCTGGCTGGCTCGTCGCCGACCTGGCCGAAGCTGGCTTATCGTGCCTGTCGCGAGGCGGCCAGGGTCTTGCTCGATGCGCCGGAGGAGAAGTCGTGAGCGAGGCGATCCCACCAGCGTTAGCGCGGCGGCACGCGGAGATTTCCCAAGAGTTGGCCGATCACGCGTATCGCTACCACGTGCTCGACTCGCCGACGATCGCCGACGGCGAGTACGACGCGCTGATGCGCGAGCTCAGTGCGATCGAAGAGGCGCAACCGCAGCTGCGCACCCCCGACTCGCCCACCCAGAAGGTGGCCGGCAGCTACTCGACCTTGTTCACGCCGGTGACCCATCTCGAACGATTGCTCAGTCTTGACAATGTTTTTTCGTCGGCTGAGCTCGCTGCATGGGCAACGCGCGCCGAACGCGACGCCGGCACCTCGATCGACTATCTGTGCGAGTTGAAGGTCGACGGTCTGGCCGTTGACCTGGTGTACGAAGAGGGCGTGCTGCGCAGGGGTGCGACTCGTGGTGACGGTTACACCGGCGAAGACATCACGCCCAACATCCGCACTGTCGCCGGCATCCCGCACAAACTGAAGACCGATAGCGATGTGCCGGTACCCGCCCTGCTCGAAGTGCGCGGCGAGGTCTACTTCCCGGTCGCCGGCTTCGCCGATCTCAATGCTGCGCTGGTCGAGGCTGGCAAGGCCCCCTTCGCGAACCCGCGCAATACCGCTGCCGGATCGTTGCGGCAGAAAGACTCGCGCGTCAGCGCGAGCCGACCGTTGCGCATGGTGGTGCATGGCATCGGCACCGTCCAGGGTTATGCACCGGCGCGGCAATCGGAGGCGTACGCCGCGATGGCTGGTTGGGGCCTGCCGACGAGCGACCTCGTGCGCGTGCTGCCTACCCTGGCCGAGGTCGATGACTTCATCGCTTACTACGGCGAGCACCGGCACGACGTCGAACACGAGATCGACGGCGTGGTGGTCAAGGTCGACGAGATCGCCCTGCAGCGCCGGCTCGGCACCACGTCGAAGGCGCCGCGCTGGGCGATCGCCTACAAGTACCCACCCGAAGAGGTCACCACCAAGCTGCTCGCGATCGAGGTCAACGTCGGCCGCACCGGCCGCATCACCCCGTTCGGCGTCATGACACCGGTGGTGGTCTCCGGTTCGACGGTCGAGCGCGCGACGCTGCACAACGAAGACGAGATCAAGCGCAAGGGTGTCTTGGTCGGCGACACCGTCGTGTTGCGCAAGGCCGGTGACGTCATCCCCGAGATCGTCGGACCAGTGGCAGACCTGCGCGACGGCACCGAGCGTGCGTTCGTGTTCCCGACCGTGTGCCCGGCGTGTGGCACACCGCTGTCACGCCCCGAAGGCGAAGCCGACACCCGTTGCCCCAACCAGCGCTCGTGCCCAGCGCAGTTGCGCGAACGGTTGTTCCACCTCGCCGGCCGTGGCGCGTTCGACATCGAAGTGCTCGGCTACGAAGCCGCCGCCGCGTTGCTCGAGTCGGGGCTGATCGCCGATGAGGGCGATCTCTTCGCGCTGGACGCCGACCAGCTGGCGACTGTGCCGTTCTTCACCAAGCAAGACGGCGAGCTCAAGGCCAACGCGCAGAAGTTGATCGGCAATCTCGCGGAAGCGCGATCCCGGCCGTTGTGGCGGGTGCTCGTCGCCTTGTCGATCCGTCATGTCGGCCCGACCGCAGCGCAGGCGTTGGCGCGCGAGTTCGGTTCGTTCGACGCCATCCGGCAGGCCGCCGCAGCCGACCTGGCCTCAGCCGATGGCGTCGGCATGACCATCGCCGAATCGATCGGTGAGTGGTTCGAGGTCGACTGGCACGCCGACATCGTGCGCAAGTGGGCGGAAGCCGGCGTGCGGATGGCCGAGGATCGTACCGAGGGTGATTCCGGCCCGCGCGCATTGGCTGGAGTCACCGTCGTCGTTACCGGTTCGCTGAACGACTGGAGCCGCGACTCGGCGACCGCGGCGATTCAGGACGCTGGCGGCAAGGTGGTCGGCTCGGTATCGAAGAAGACAGACTTTATGGTCGTGGGCGACAACCCCGGATCCAAGTACGACAAGGCGCTCAGCCTCGGTGTCCCCGTTCTCGACGAAGCGGGATTCCGGGTGCTACTCGACGACGGCGCGGACGCCGCGCGAGCTATCGGCGCGGCGGGCTGAAGGCAAGCGGCGCCGAACTGCGCGCGGGAACTAGGCCGTGCAGGCCAACCAAACGCGAGGGTCCGACGTCAAGGTGTCGCATCTGCACTACTAGCCACCCGCACCGAGGGCGTGGCTGCTACTCAAACGTCGAAACGGAGAAGCGTCGTGAGGGCCGAGATTGTTCGCAACCGCGTCATCGTCGGGGTCGTTCTCTCCGGCCTGGCGTTGACGGCCTGCAGCAGTAGCCCGGCCAAGTCCGGCGGTTCCGACCCCGCAAATGGTTCCAACAGCGCAGCTACCGCATCAGCGCAGCAATCGAGTGCGTCCGCGCCGGCGACCCCCGCTGTATCGCCCGCGCCGTCCGCTACAACTGCCGCTGTAGCTTCCCCTGCGGCGACCTCCCCTTCTGCAACCTCCTCTGTGACTGCTGCTGCAGCCTCCCCTGTCGCCTTGGCTGGCGTCCTCCCGGCCGGTGAGGGCGATGCGCGCGACCGAGTGCCCTGGGCTCAGGTCGGGCCCGGCTGGTTCCTTGTGCTTGACGATTCCTCCGCGCCCCCCGCTGAAGACGGCGTAACACCCAGGCCGCAGGCAGGGGTGCACACGCTCTCGCTCGTGTCGCCGACAGCGAGCCGCTATGTGATCGCCTCGTGGCCCGGTGAAGCTGCTGGTTCGGGTCTGCTGAGCCAGGCGGGATTGGCCGCGTGGTCCGGTGACGGCCACCGCGCACTCTTCCTTGCTGCCGGACCCGGCCTCGTCGAGGTCGATCTGACGACCGGCGCATGGCACGCAATCCCGATCGAGAATTTGAATTCCGTGAATGTCGGATACACGACTCCGGCCGGCACGAACGTGTATGCCATGCAGACTGTGTTCGCCCAGGACGGCACAGAGGCGGGCGAGAACCTGGTGCGCCTGAATCGTGATGGCGTGGTGCAAGTGCAGCTGGCCCATTTCGACAGTGGATCCCCGGAGTGGCTTGCCGCAGCCGACGGCGATGCGGTGTTCCTTAGCGGGTTCGGTGGCCTACGTAAGGTGAGCAACGCTGGCGGCGTCGTGACAAGTCTGCCGACGTTCGCGAAGCCGGACGTCAACTGCGTCCCGGTGTCGTGGTGGACCCCGCAGACCATCGTCGCGAAATGCAACATCGGCGCCGGGGATCAACTGTGGCTTGTGCCCACCGCAGGCGGTCAGGCGAGACCACTAACGCCGGCGCCGGGTGCAGGCCCCGTCGGCGCGGGTTACCGTTCCGCCCTGCGCATCGGGGCCACCACCTACGCCCAGCATCTAGAAGGGTGCGGCGTCGTCAGCATCCACACCCTCGCGCCGAACGGCGTCGGAACGCGCGTCCACATTCCAGCTTCGCTGTCCAACGATGTGATGATCGGTGCCGCGGGGACCAAGATCGCGGTCGTGTCCGCGACCGAGTGCGGGTGGCCGTCGTGGTTCGGCTTCTACGACCCGGCAACGAAGACGACGCAAAAGATCATCCCGGACGTCCCTGGAGAGCTCGGAGTGGACAACGCGCTGGCGTTCCCCGGCCGGTGACCACCCTCGACGTTGCACCGCGTGCGCGCCCGGGCGGGAGTACGCGGCGGTCCGCGAGCGTTGCTCGGCCTAGGATGACGGGCATGCCGTCGATCACCCGCGCCGACGTTGCGCACCTCGCCCGACTGTCGAGACTCGCCTTGGGTGACGACGAACTCGATCAGATGGCCGGCGAGCTCGAGGTGATCATCGGCGCGGTAGCTCGGGTCAGTGAGATTGCTGGAGCCGACGTGCCGCCGACGTCGCACTCCGTCCCGCTGACCAACGTCTTTCGCGCTGATGTGGTCGCGCCGTCGCTGTCGCCCGAGGCCGCGTTGAGTGGCGCACCCGCCGCCGAAGATCAGCGCTTCCGCGTCCCGCGCATGCTGGACGAGGAGTAGCCGGTGGGCGACCTGACCAGGTTGACGGCTGCCCAGACGGCGGCGGTGGTGGCGTCTGGTGAGGCGTCGGCGGTCGACGTCACGCGCGCGCACCTCGAGCGCATCGACGCCATCGACACGTCTGTGCACGCGTTTTTGCACGTCGACGTCGACGGCGCGCTGACGGCGGCCTCGAACGTCGACGCGAAGCGAGCCGCAGGTGAGCACCTAGGCCCGCTGGCCGGCGTCCCGTTGGCATTGAAAGACGTGTTGACCATGAACGGCGTGCCGACGACGTGTGGTTCGAAGATTCTCGAAGGCTGGCGCCCGCCGTACGACTCGACCGTCGTGCGTAAGTTGCGCGAAGCCGATGTAGTGATCGTCGGCAAGACCAACATGGACGAGTTCGCGATGGGCTCGTCGACCGAGAACTCCGCGTACGGCGTCACCCGCAACCCGTGGGATCTCACCCGAATCCCCGGCGGCTCGTCAGGTGGGTCGAGTGCCGCGGTGGCCGGATTCGAGGCGCCGCTCGCGATCGGTACCGACACTGGCGGGTCGATCCGCCAACCCGCTGCGGTCACTGGCATCGTTGGCGTGAAGCCCACTTATGGCGCGGTGTCGCGCTACGGCCTGATCGCGTTCTCGTCGTCGCTCGATCAGGCCGGCCCGTTCGCGCGCACGGTCTTCGACGCCGCGTTGCTGCACGCGGCGATCGCCGGCCACGATCCGCTCGACTCGACGTCGATCGACGCGCCAGTGCCCGACGTTGTCGCCGCCGCGCAGCACGCCGATGTGCGCGGCCTGCGGGTCGGCGTCGTCCGCGAATTGAACGGCGCGGGCTACGACGCGGGTGTGCGGCAACGCTTCTCCGAAGCCGTTGACTTGCTGGCCGAACTCGGCGCGTCAGTGGGTGAGGTGAGTTGCCCGCACTTCGACTACGCGATGCCGGCCTACTACCTGATCGCGCCGAGCGAGTGCTCGTCGAACCTTGCGCGCTTCGACGCCATGCGGTTCGGCCTGCGCATCGGCGACGACGGCGCGCACAGCGCCGAAGAGGTGATGGCGCTGACTCGCGCGGCCGGCTTCGGTGCTGAGGTGAAGCGCCGCATCATGCTCGGCACCTACGCATTGTCGAGTGGCTACTACGACGCGTACTACGGCTCGGCGCAGAAGGTGCGCACACTGATCACGCGTGATTTCGCCGCAGCATTCGAGAATTTCGACGTACTGGTCTCACCGACGACGCCGACCACGGCCTTCCCCATCGGCGAGCGCACCGACGATCCGCTGAAGATGTACCTCGCCGACCTCGACACCATCCCGTCGAACCTGGCAGGTAACGCGGCCATGTCGTTGCCGTGCGGGCTTTCACCGGACGACGGCTTGCCGGTCGGCTTTCAGGTGATGGCACCGGCGATGGCTGACGACCGGCTGTATCGCGTCGGCGCCGCGCTCGAAGCCGCGCTCAACGACCGCTGGGGCGCACCGCTGATCGACCAGGCGCCGGCGCTATGACCACCTACGACGACGCGCTCGCCCAGTTCGAGCCGGTGTTCGGGCTCGAGACGCACGTCGAACTCGGCACCGTGTCGAAGATGTTCTGCGGTTGCTCGACGACCTTCGGCGCCGCGCCGAACACACACACCTGCCCGACCTGTCTCGGCCTGCCCGGCTCGCTGCCGGTGACCAACGCGATGGCCATCGAATCCACGATCCGCATCGGTCTAGCTCTGCACTGCACGATTGCGTCGTGGTGCCGGTTCGCGCGCAAGAACTACTTCTACCCCGACATGCCGAAGAACTTCCAGATCTCGCAGTACGACGAACCGCTGTGCATCGACGGCTACCTCGACGTCGAGATAAACGGCGAGGTCGTGCGCGTCGGCATCGAGCGCGTGCATCTCGAAGAAGACACGGGCAAGTCGTTGCACGTTGGCGGCTCGACCGGCCGCATTCACGGGGCGACGCATTCACTCGTCGACTACAACCGGGCCGGCATTCCGCTCGTCGAGATCGTCACCAAGCCGGTACCGGGCACGGGTGCACTTGCCCCAGAAGTTGCGCGCGCCTACGTCACCGAACTGCGCGAAACGTTGCGCGCACTCGACGTCTCTGACGTCCGCATGGAGGAAGGCTCCCTTCGTTGTGATGTGAACCTGTCGCTGAACTCGATCGGCGCGTCCGAGTGGGGTACCCGCAGCGAAACCAAGAACGTCAACTCATTGCGGTCGGTCGAGCGGGCGGTTCGGTCAGAGATCGAGCGGCAGGCCGACGTGTTGTCGAGCGGCGGCCGGGTGAAGCAAGAGACGCGGCACTTCCACGAAGACAGCGGCCTGTCGACGTCTGGTCGAAGTAAAGAGCAAGCGGAGGATTACCGGTACTTTCCCGAACCCGATCTGGTGCCGATCGCGCCGTCGGCTGACTGGGTCGAAGCGTTGCGCGCGACCTTGCCCGAGTTGCCGTTCGATCGGCGCCGACGCCTCCGTGACGAGTGGGGTATCTCCGTGCTCGACATGCAGTCGGCGTTGAACGCGGGCGCAGTGAACTCGATCGAGGCGACCGTTGCCCTCGGCGTTCCCGCTCGCGATGCGTTCAAGTGGTGGATGGGTGAACTTGCGCGGCAGGCCAACGAGCGCGGCGTCGAGGTCGGCGAGTTGCCGATCACCCCTGCCCAGGTCGCGCGCCTCGTCGCGCTGGTCGATGCCGGCACGCTGAACGACAAGCTCGCCCGCCAAGTTCTCGACGGCGTGGTGGCGGGCGAGGGTGACCCTGACGCAGTGGTGGCTGCCCGCGGTCTCGCGGTCGTATCGGACGACGGGGCGCTGGGGCAGGCGATTGACGCCGCCATCGCCGCCGACCCTGAGGTGGCCCAAAAGGTGCGCGACGGCAAGATCGCCGCGGCCGGTGCCCTGGTCGGCGCGGTCATGAAGGCCACACGGGGCCAGGCCGATGCCGCCCGGGTGCGCGAGCTTGTGCTCGAGCGGCTCGCGCCCGACGCGTAGGTTCTGACAGAGCGCCGATGCGAACCGCCTGATCGGCTCGCGCGTTATTCGGATGGCGAACCCAAACGCCGCCAGCACCGAACAGCGGAGGTAGTACCCGCGACGCCCGAAAGCGAGGACAACTCGGTTGGAACGGGCATCGGCTGACCCTCGCGCCACCACCTCGGTCAATCCGGACGACGGGTTCCGCAGCTTTGTCGCGGCCGTTTCCGAGCCGTTGACGCGGCTCGCCTATGTGCTGACGGTTGGTGTGCAGGCGCAGCCGGCGGCAGGAGAGCTGGCGGCGAACGCGTTGGCGCAGGTGCGCCGCCAGTGGCGTGAAGTCGAGGCGGCCGGCCTGCCCGAACAGCTGGCCGTGGACGCGTTGCTGTCGGCGGTGCTGAAGCGTCGCGTTCGCTCGCCGTCGCTCAGCCCAGTTGCGCCCCCACCCGCCGAGGCGACTGGGTCGAGCGCCGAGGTCGATCAGCACCTGCTGCGCGAGGCGAGTTGGCGTGCGTTCGTCCTGCTTTCGCCCCGGCAACGCGCCTCGCTCGTATTCGCCGACCCGTCGGTCGCCGCCGCGAGACTGGCCGGGCTCGACGTGCCGCCGTCGTTGGGTTCGCCGCGCCGCCAAGAAGGCGAACTGACCTCAGCCATCGCCTCCCTACACGCCGCGCTTTGTGCCGATGCCGCACTTACCGATCAGCCGGCAACCCGGGCCGGTCTCGACGCGTTGTCCGAAGACCAACTCGTGCTGCTCGCCGGCGACGCGATCCGCGCGCACGCGCCCGCGGCGCCGTCCGTCTTCGATCCCAACACCGAGGTGGGCGCACGGGTAGCGCACTTGCACCGGCGGGCAATGCTCGCCGGCGCGCTGGTCGTCGTGCTGATCGCTGCGGCGGGCGTGTCCGCGGTGATCGCGTCGGCGCCGACAGCGGTTGCACCTCGCGCCGCTTCAGCCGCGGCCAGCTCGGCGGCGCCGCGGCTCCCGCGGGTGCCGCCGTCCGCAAAGGTGGCGCCGTTTGTGCCGGTTGCCGTGCAACCCTCGATCAACCCAGACGAACCGGTGGTGTCGTGGCCGGTGCGCGGCGATCTGCTCGACAGCCCCGTGCTGCTGGCGAGCATCGAGGCGGCCTTCAGCCAGGCGCATCCCGACGCGACGAGCCGGCCGCAGGTGCTGCTCATCACCGATACGCCCGCATTTCGTATCGCGTATTTGACCGCCACTATGCCGGGTGGGGTGTTGCAGTCATGGTTTTCGGGTCCGACCGGTTCGGCTGACCTGGCTGAGTCAGCATTCAGCGTCGGCACCGCGCTCTTTCCGACAAGCGTGATCGCTGCCCGCTTGCACCAGGCTTCAGGGTCAGGTACCACCGGGCCGGCATCGCGGTCCGCCACGCAGCTCGTGGTGATCGCGGCGCCCACCGCTCCGTCGATTCAAGTCTTCGGTCTCGTCGAGGGCTCGCCGGCAGCCGAATCGATCGCTCTGGACGACGGGATCGCGGTCAGGGCGGTCGGGCTGAGCACGGCCGTTGTATCCCCGACACAGATCAACCTGAGCACGGAGACCTACGCCGTCGCCGGCATTTCTGACATCGAACTCGACGCCAGCAAGAGCTACGCGACCGGCGACGCCGCGACCCAACACCTGGTCGCCGTACCCGCGGTGACGCTCGAGCGTGGTCGACCCGATCCGGCGCTTCTCGCCGACGCGTTGTTAGTCGCCCAGGCCTGGGCGCCACCCGACGGTGCCGCGGCCAGCGCGCCGGTGGTGTTGTGGGGTGGCACAGACACGGTCGGTACGAAGCTCGTCGTGGCACGAGTGCGCGGGCTCCCCTACGACCTGTTGATTCTCGAGTGGAGCGGCGATGCCCCCCGACTTCACGGCGAGGTGCTGGTGCGCTCGACATCGCCGGAAGTGCCGGTTGCGTTCGCGTACCGAAGCTCGCAGGGCACGCGAATCGGCATCATTTCCGAGGAGGCCGACAAGGCCGCGGCGCTCGAGTTCGGTGGGCGCCAGTCGCCGACCGTCATGTTTGACGGCGACGGTTTCGCCAGCATGCCGCTGTCCGGCGTGGGCGGGTTGCCGAACGGCGTCGACGTCAACGCCTCGCCGCCTCCGAGCAACGAGTTTGCGGGATTGATCGACGCGACGGTTCAGGTCAGCCTGTACGGCTGGGACGATCAGGTACGCGGGCTACTCAACGTGCCCCCGGCACTGTGACCGCGTGAACGCCGTCCGCGAGAGACAATCGCCTGACCGGCCGAAGGAGGACAGGTGCGCGTCTGGGTGCCCTACCGCACGTTCGTGACGGACGTCGAATCGCTCGGTAGTGAGGTCGAGGTCGACGTGTTCACGGGTGTGGGCGCGCCGCCCGAGTCGATCGCCGACGTGCAGTTCTACGTCGTCCCGTACTCCTTTACATCGACGACACTCGAGATCACCGCGCAGATGGCCTCGCTGCAGGTGATGCAAACACTGACCGCGGGCTACGAGCACGTGCTGCCGTATCTGCCGCCGAACGTCACGCTCTGCAACGCCCGCGGCGTGCACGATTCGAGCACGGCCGAACTCGCGTTGACGTTGATGTTGGCGTCGTTGCGCGCGATTCCCGACTTCGTTCGCGGCCAAGATCAAGGCGACTGGCGGCACGCCGAGCATCCGGCGCTGGCCGACAAGACTGTGCTGATCCTGGGGTACGGGTCGATTGGTACCGCGATCGAACGGCGACTGACGCCTTTCGAGACGCGCATCATTCGGGTCGCCAGCCGGTCGCGCCCAACCGAAGACGTGCACGGGGTCGACGAGCTCGCCACGTTGCTACCGACTGCCGATGTGGTCGTCGTCAGCACGCCCTTGACGCCCGCGACCACGCGGCTCGTTGACGTGGGCTTTCTTGCCGCCATGCGCGACGGCGCGTTGCTCGTCAACGTCGCCCGCGGCGCAGTCGTTGATACCAACGCATTGCTGGCCGAACTGACGTCGGGGCGGCTTCGAGCGGCGCTTGACGTCACCGATCCAGAGCCGCTGCCGGCCGACCATCCGTTGTGGAGCGCGCCAGGCCTGCTCATCTCGCCGCACGTCGGCGGCAACACCTCGGCCTTCCTGCCACGAGCCCAACGATTGGTGCGGGCGCAGGTAGCGAGATTCGTCGCCGGACAGGCGCTTGAGAATGTGGTCGCCGGTAGCTCATCAGTTGCCGAACCGACGCAAGCTGCCACTGGAGCCTGATGGCACTGATGGCGCGATCCGATACCGAGTTCCACGACTTCGTCGTGGGCTTCGCCGATCCGCTGTCGCGGCTT
>OLLJ01000078.1_pt1 | contig 10858 bp, 10 predicted proteins | sample 1604521 | NCBI WGS metagenome assembly OLLJ01 (sample SAMEA104055714, study PRJEB20765) | soil metagenome | isolation source: soil
CATCAAAGTGACCGTGACATCCCAGTGACCGCGTGGCGCCACCGAACTGTCCGACGGCGCGCCTACCGTCACCGAGTGTGAGCAGCATGCAGATCAGCTTCGACGAACTCGGCATTCCCCTGCGTGACGTCGTCTTCATCGTGGTCGACCTCGAAACGACGGGCGGCTCGCCCGCAAGCTCAGGCATCACCGAGATCGGCGCGGTCAAGATCCGCGGTGGCGAGGTTCTCGGTGAATTGCACACCTTGGTCAACCCGCGTGAGCTCATCCCGCCGTTCATCGCCGTGCTCACCGGCATCACCGACACGATGGTCGCGACCGCGCCGCACATCGAGACCGTGCTGCCGGCGTTCCTCGATTTCGCCCGTGGCTGCGTGCTGGTCGCCCACAACGCGCCGTTCGATCTTGGGTTCTTGAAAGCTGCGTGTGAGTCGATCGGTGTCCGGTGGCCGGGCTTCGGTTCCATCGACACAGCCCGATTGGCGCGTCGCGTGCTCACCAGTGACGAGGCGCCGAACTGCAAACTCTCCACCCTCGCTCGCGTGCTGCGCGCATCGGTGCAACCAACGCATCGCGCGCTCGATGACGCGCGTGCGACCGTCGACGTCCTGCACGTGCTGTTCGAACGGCTCGGCGGCTTGGGCGTGCATTCGCTTGACGAATTGCGCACGTTCACCGGCATGGTGACGCCACAGCAACGCAGTAAACGCCACCTCGCTGACGCGATGCCGCATTCCCCTGGCGTGTATATGTTTCGTGACCAGCGAGGTCGGGTGCTGTATGTCGGCAAGGCGAAAGATCTGCGCGCTCGCGTCCGCAGCTACTTCACGTCGTCCGAGATGCGACAGCGCATCGTCGAGATGGTGGCGATCGCGCACGACGTCAGCCCGATCGTGTGTGCCACCGATCTCGAAGCGCAGGTGCGCGAGTTGCGGCTGATCGCCCAACACAAGCCGCCTTACAACCGTCGGTCGAAGTTTCCCGAACGGTCGGTGTGGGTGAAGCTCACCGTCGAACCGTTCCCGCGGCTGTCGATCGTGCGATCGGTGAAAGCTGATGCGGCCAGCTACCTCGGCCCGTTCTCATCGAGCCGATCGGCCGAACTCGCCGTTGCCGCGCTCCATGAGGCTGTGCCCCTGCGGCAGTGCCGCATGCGTCTCAACCCGCATCGGCCGATATCGGCCTGCGCGTTGGCCGAAATGGGCCGATGCGGCGCGCCATGCGACGGTCGCGAATCGACCGACGAGTACGCGCGTCATGTTGGCGTGGTGCGCGACGCGATCGAGCGCGATGCGCGGCCGATCGTGGCGACGATGTTGAAACGCATTGATGCACTATCGGCGATGCTTCGATACGAAGATGCGGCTGCGCAGCGCGACCGCCTTGGTGCGTTTGTGCGCGCCGCCGCTCGCGGTCAGCGGCTGTCCGCCGTTGCGGGTTGCGCGCAACTGGTGGCGGCTCGGCCGACGGCCGAGAACGGATACGAGGTCGCCGTGATTCGATTCGGTCGGTTGGCGGCCGCCGGCACCATACCTCCGGGTGCTCCCCCACGGGCCTACGTCGACGCCCTGATCGCAACCGCCGAAACCGTGCTCGTCGACGCCGCCGGCCCAACCGCCTGCGCCACGGCCGAAGAGATCGAATGTGTGCTGCGCTGGCTCGAATCACCAGGCACCAGGCTGGTCGAAGTCGACGGGTCATGGAGCTGCCCTGCGTACGGCGCCGGCAGCCAACGCCTGATGCTCGACTTCGCGCTCGAGCTCGCGTCCGACCAGTCAGCCGACCCCTTCGCCGACCGGCGGGCGTTGCGCCCCATGCATCGTCCGGACCGGGCGAGCTAGGGTCGACACGTGATCACTGCCATCGTGTTCATCAAGACCGCCGTCGCGCAGGTGAACGAAGTCGCCCAAGCGATCGCCGATCTGCCTGCGGTCACCGAGGTCTACTCGATCACCGGTGAGTTCGATTTGATCGCCCTCGTACGCGTGCGGCACCACGACGAACTCGCCGACGTCATCCCCGGCGGGCTCAACAAGGTCGACGGCGTGCTTTCGACCCAGACGCACATGGCCTTCCGCACCTACTCGCGGCACGATCTCGAGGCGGCGTTCTCGCTCGGCAGCTAATCAGGTTTGTGCGCGAGCGTTTTGGCTAGCCGCGATCCACGCATCGAGTTTGCGCGCGCCGGCACCGCTATCGAGCGCTGCTTCGCAGCGCGTTACGGCCGCTCGCAGCTGGTCGACGAGAGCACCGGCATCGGGACCCTCGTAGGCCACAACTCCAGCGGCCGCGTTGAGCACCACCGCATCGCGCACCGGCCCACGTTCGCCGTCGAGCAGTCGCCGGACGACGTCCGCGTTCTGGCGGCGGTCGCCACCGCGTAGGTCGGCCGCTGCAGCCCGATGAATGCCGACTGATTCGGGATCGAACGTGGTCTCGGTGACAACACCGTCGCTCACGACCCAGACGTGCGACGTCGTGGTGGTGGTGATCTCGTCGAGCCCGTCGTCGCCGCGGAAAACCAGCGCGCGGTTGCCTCGGCTGGCGAGCACGTTGGCAATGACGCCGGCCATGCGAGCGTCGGCCACGCCCACGGCACTGGCATTCGGCCGCGCCGGATTCGTCAAGGGGCCAAGGAAGTTGAACACCGTCGGCACGCCGAGTTCGCCGCGAGTGGCGGCGGCATGACGAAGGGCCGGGTGGTAGATGGGCGCGAAGCAAAAGCCGATCGCGACCTCGGCAAAGCAGGCCGCAAACCCGTCGCCAGCGAGGTCGATCGCAACGCCAAGCTCCTCGAGCACATCGGCTGAGCCACACGACGAGGACGCCGCGCGGTTGCCGTGCTTGGCTACCGGCATGCCAGCGGCGGCCGCGACGATCGCCGCCATCGTCGAAATGTTCACGGTATGGCTACGGTCACCGCCGGTGCCCACAATGTCGAGCGCCGCACCCGTCGACGGCGCTGGACTCGCAAACCTGAGCATGGTGCTGGCGAGGCCAGTCACCTCGTCGGGTGTCTCGCCTTTGGCCCGCAGCGCGACGACGAAGCCGGCGATCTGCACGGGCGTCGCCTCGCCGCTCATAACCTGGGCCATGACCCAGGCGGTCTGGTCAGCCGTGAGGTCGTGCTGGTGCAGCAGCGACGTCAGGAGTGCAGGCCAGGTGGGTGGGGACGACGGATCAGGCCCCGATGCCGATGGCAGCACCGGAGTGATCAGCGAACCGGCGCGTGCGCAAGCCGCTGCCGCATGAGCTCAGCGACTGCCGGCGCAAGGGCGATGCCGTTGATCGGGTGCGGTACCGCCGCGTCGGCCCGCGACCAGGAGGCGAGCCAGGCATCGTCTCGACGACCGGTCAGCACCAGAATCGGCGGGCAGTTGTAGATCTCGTCTTTCAGTTGACGGCAGATGCCCATGCCGCCGCTCGGCACCGCCTCGCCGTCAAGCACGAGGACGTCGATCCCGCCCGCGTCGACCATCTTGATGACGGCACGGTGGGTGGCGCACTCGACGTAGTCGATCGACGGAAGGTCGGTCACCGGCTGGGTGCCGACCGCCAGCTTGATGCGATCGCGGGTGGTGACGTCGTCGCTATACACCAGCACGGTCATCACAGCTGGCGGCGACTCGACGCTGCTCATCAGAGCGACTCCTCACGCGGGCTGATCGAGCGAACCGTACAGGCGTGATGCTATCGCCGCGACTCCTTTGGCCTCGGGTGCAGCCCCGAATGATCGCCATCTAACGCCCCGACGCGCCCGGGTAAGGGGGTCGCAGCGCGACACCGGGAGGAGGTAGCAATAATGGCCTTCGTGGCGACCGCGACGACTCTCGGCAAAAACCCGGCGCATGGGTCATTGACCCGGCCAAGCCTGGTGAGCGTGGGCACCATCGTGTGGCTGTCGTCGGAGCTGATGTTCTTCGCCGCACTGTTCGCCATCTACTTCACGATCCGGTCGGTGAGCACCGACTGGCCGCCGAAGGGCGACGTTCTCGACGTCAAATTCGACGGTGCGATCACGATCGTGCTGGTGCTGTCGAGCGTCACCTGTCAGGCCGGGGTGTTCGCTGCGGAAGAGCGTCGACTCCGCCGGTCGGGCAGCCTGCGCCAGTTCTGGCGGTGGGGCCTGCGTGAGTGGTTCATCCTCACGTTTTGCATGGGCGCGATTTTCGTTGGCGGTCAAATCTTCGAGTACACCATCTACGTGCGCGACCACTTCGCCGGTACCGGCGGCATGACGATCTCGTCGTCGGCGTACGGTTCCATCTTCTTTCTCGCCACCGGTTTCCACGCGCTGCATGTATCGGGTGGCCTCGTCGCGTTCATCTTCTTGCTGGCGCGGCTGTCGCGTGGTCGATTCACGCCAGAGAAGGTCACCAGCACGATCGTGGTCTCGTACTACTGGCACTTCGTCGACGTGGTGTGGATCGGCCTGTTCTCGATGATTTTCCTGATCCAATGACGCGCCGCTCAACTACGGCGGCAGGGCAGCCACGCCGGGTTCGTCGCAGCCGATTGCGCCGTCGGCTCGCCGGCTACGCCGTGATCGTCGGATCACTCGCGGGCGTCGGCACGGTCTACAGCTTCGTGACAGCCGCACCTGGTGTGGCCGCTGCCGGCGACCCCACCCAATCGGTGTTGCAAGGCAAGTCGCTGTACCTGCAAGGCTGCTCGAGTTGCCACGGGCTGGCGGCCGAGGGCGGCACCGACGGTCCGTCACTCGTCGGTGTCGGCGCGGCCGCGGTCGACTTCCAGGTCAGCACAGGGCGCATGCCCGTTCGCCAGCAAGAAGCTGAGGCCCGGCGCAAACCCAACAGCTACACGCCCGATGAGATCGCTAACCTGGCCGCCTACGTCGCCTCGCTCGGGTCGGGTCCGGCGGTGCCTGCGGGCAGTCAGTACACGCCGGGCAGTGATGCCGACATGGCCCTCGGGGGCACGTTGTTCCGCACCAACTGTTCGGCCTGCCACAACTTCGTCGGGGCCGGCGGCGCGTTGGCCTACGGCAAAAGCGCGCCATCGCTGAGCAAAGCCACCGACAAGCAGATGTACGAAGCAATGGTGACCGGCCCGGGCACTATGCCGTTGTTCGGCGATCGCCAACTGACGCCGGACCAAAAGCGCGACATCATTTCCTACGTCAAGGGCGTGAAGTCCACACCCGACCCGGGCGGCTTCAACCTTGGCCGAGTGGGCGCCGTCCCCGAAGGCTTAGTAGCTTGGCTCGCTGGGATCGGCGCGTTGGCGCTGTTTGCGATGTGGATCGGTGCGAGGGCGAGGCGAGCGACGTGACCGACCACACGGCCGCAGACAACCCGTACGCGCCGCCACCCGAAGACACAGCCAGAGCAACGACCGCGGGCACTGTCGCGACTGCCGAAGCCCACCCGGCGTCCGACGACAACCCGGTGCGCCCGCCGATCATCGAACGGATCACTCGCCCGCAAGACGCCGACCCGCGTCGGGCGAACCGGGCCGAACGCGCGATCGCGTTGAGTTTCTTGATCTCGGCGGCCGGCACCGTGGCGTTCATCGTGTCGTACCTGGCCATCCCCAGCCTCAACAACTTGCACGACGTGCATGCGTCGAACCTGTTGCTCGGCCTGTCGCTCACCGTCTCACTTGCCGGCTTGGCGTTCGGCATCATCGGCTGGGTCAAGTGGCTGATGCCGGCACACGAGTTGGTGCAAGAGCGGCACGAGCTGGCCGCAGCTGACCCCGACCTCGAAACCGCCGCGCAAGTCGTCATGGCCGGCCTCGAGGAGACCGGCCTGGCCCGACGCTCGTTACTCAGGAGCACGCTCGGTCTGGCCCTTGGGTTGTTCGCGCTGCCCGCCGTGTTGTTGCTCCGCGACCTCGGCCCACTCCCGCGCAAGACGCTGTCCACCACACAGTGGAAGGCGGGCTTGCTGCTGCTCAACGCCGAAACCGGCCTGCCGGTCAGGCTCGGCGACCTCGAGATCGGCTCGTTCACCACCGTGTTGCCGGCCAAGGCCGACGACATGAACGAAGAAGATCTGTCGAAGGCGCCGGTCTTGTTGATCCGGCTCGAGCCGGGGCTGAACAAGCCGGCCGCCGGGCGGGAGAACTGGGCCTACCAAGACCACGTGGCGTACTCGAAGATCTGCACGCACGTCGGGTGCCCGATCGGCCTGTATCAAAAGCAGAGTCACAAGCTGTTGTGCCCGTGCCACCAGTCGACGTTCGATGTGCCGAGAGCCTGCAAGGTGGTGTTCGGGCCGGCCGCCCGTGCGTTGCCGCAGCTGCCCATCTCGGTGAACTCGTCGGGCGAATTCATCGCGACCGCTTCGTTTGACCAGCCGGTCGGTCCGAGCTTCTGGGAACGCTCGTGACCACGACTCGTCCCGGCCCTGGGACAGCCACTCTCGCCGCTGGCGCGAACGGTGCGAAGCCAGCACCGAAGGTCGTGAAGAAGGCACTCGGCGAAGTCGACAGTCGGTTTGGCACCGCAGGGTTCCTGAAGCGCAACCTGAACAAGGTTTTCCCTGACCACTGGTCGTTCATGCTCGGCGAGATCGCGCTCTACTCGTTCGTCATCTTGCTGCTGACCGGTACGTTCCTGACCTTCTTTTTTCGGCCCGGTACGAATGAAGTCATCTACCAAGGGCAGTACATCCCGTTGCGCGGACTGAAGATGACCGAGGCGTTCCAGTCGACGCTGCGCATCTCGTTCGACATTCGTGGCGGCTTAATCATCCGGCAGATTCACCACTGGGCTGCGCTGTTGTTCATGGCCGCGATCGTGGCGCACTGCTGCCGCATCTTCTTCACCGGCGCGTTCCGCAAGCCGCGCGAGACAAACTGGCTGATCGGTGTTGGCCTGATCAGCCTCGGGCTGCTCGAAGGGTTCGCCGGCTATTCGCTGCCCGACGACCTGTTGTCAGGCACCGGCCTTCGCATCGCCTACGGCATCGTCGAGTCGATACCGGTGGTGGGTTCGTACTTCGGATCGTTCGTGTTCGGCGGCCAATTCCCTGGGCCTGACTTCATCCCACGGCTTTTCACGATCCATATTTTGCTGGTGCCCGGAATCCTCCTTGCCCTCATTACCGCGCACATGCTGATCATGTGGCATCAAAAGCACACGCAATGGCCGGCCGAGCACCGCACCAACACCAATGTTGTGGGCGCGCCGTTCTACCCCGCCTTCATGGCGAAGACCGGCGGCTTCTTCTTCGCCACGTTCGCAGTGACCGCCGCGTTGTCGGCCCTCGTGCAGATCAACCCGGTGTGGCTCTACGGCCCGTACAACCCAACACAAGTGGGTGCCGGCTCGCAGCCTGACTTCTACATCGGCTGGCTCGAAGGCTCGCTTCGCTTGATGCCCAACTTCGAGACGCATGTGGCCGGCCACACCATCAGCTGGAACGTGCTTATCCCGGCGGTCGTGCTGCCCGGCGTCCTGTTCACCGCGATGGCGTTGTATCCATTCCTCGAAGCCTGGGTGACCCGCGACTACAGCGCGCACAACATCTGCGACCGACCGCGCAACCGGCCGGGCCGCACAGCGCTCGGCGTCGCCGTCCTCACTGAACTCGGCATACTGCTGCTCGCCGGTGGCAACGACGTGTTAGCCGACAGGTTCGAGGTCAGTCTGTACGCCACGACCTGGATCTTCCGAGTGGCGTTCATCGTCGCGCCACCGATCGCGTTCATGCTGACCCGCCGCATCTGTCTTGGACTGCAACACCGCGATGCCCACAGTGCACTGCACGGCTACGAGACCGGTCGCATCGTCATGCTCGCCGACGGTGAGTTCATCGAGGTCGAATCTGCGTTGCCCGACGAAGCGGTTGCGCGCATGGGCCTCGAATACCGCCAAGGACCCCCGCCCGCGCTCGAACCGTTGGTCGACGACCATGGTGTTCGATCGCGGCGGCGGCACAACCCGATCGAACGCGTCCGCGGGCGCATCGGCGCCTACTTGTACGAGCCCGATGCCCAACCGCATACCAACGGCCACGCGAACGGGCACGCAGACGGGCACGCGGGCGAGTTGACCGAGGATTCAGGCGACCACGAGCTCAACGCCGGCGAGTAGTCGCCAGGTGCGCCGGCGAGCGGTCGAGGGATCGCAACCATCGGCGTGTTGGTGTCGCTATAGCAGCAGCAACGCTCCGATGGTTCGGGGCGACGCGTGGGTACGGCGGACGGCGGACGGCGAACCGGCGCAGCGCGGGCGGCCGCTGAGCCGGACGGAGCTACGGCGTGTGGACCCCGCGGTAGTACTCCATGACGAACCCGAGTGCGGTCAGCACGACGAACATCACGCCGAGGATTGCCAACCACCAGGCAAAGACGGTACCGAGCGCAACGGCCGCGACCGAGGCGGCAGTGAACAGCGGCCACCAACTGTGCGGGCTGAAGAACCCGTACTCCCCCGCTGACTCCGAGATCTCGCCGTCGCGGCGGTCTTCGGGCCGCATACCGGTGCGGCGGCCGGTGACAAACAGGTAGAAGCCCACGAGGAACGCCAGGCCGACCGCCAAGGCGAGCGCGGTCGTGCCGGTGGGGTCGCGCGACAGGATCCAATACACGACATCGACGCCCGCGAAAAAGACGGCGCAGCCGGCAAACAGAAAGCCCTCGACCTTCATCAGCCACTGCTCCCATCCGGGTCGCCCGAGCCCGAGCCAGACCCGGAGCCCGCCGCTACCGGTATATGCGGATGCCCGATCAGCTCCGGATGGTGCAGGTCGAATGCCGGCCGCTCGGAGCGAATGCGCGGCAGCCGGACGAAGTTGTGCCGCGGCGGCGGGCACGACGTTGCCCACTCAAGCGATGCGCCCCAGCCCCACGGATCGTCGACGCCGACGTCGGGTGCGTACCGCCACGTGCGCCAGACGTTGATAGCGAACGGCACCATCGACAGGCCGAGCAAGAAGGCGCCGATAGTCGAGATCGTGTTCAGGGTGGTGAACTTGTCACTGACCAAGTAGTCGGGGATGCGCCGCGGCATGCCGACGACTCCGAGCCAGTGCTGCACGAGAAACGTGGTGTGGAAGCCGATGAACAACGTCCAGAAATGGATCTTGCCGAGACGCTCGTTGAGCATCTTGCCGGTCATCTTCGGCCACCAGAAGTAGAAGCCGCCGAACATCGCGAACACCACCGTGCCGAACAGGACGTAGTGGAAGTGCGCGACGACGAAGTAGGTGTCGGTGACGTGCCAGTCCATTGGCGGTGAAGCCAAAATGATGCCAGTCAGGCCACCGAACAAGAACGTGACCAAGAAGCCCAGCGCCCACAGCAGCGGCGTGTCGAAGCTCAGCTGGCCACGCCAGAGCGTGCCGATCCAGTTGAAGAACTTCACCCCGGTCGGCACCGCAATCAAGAACGTCATAAACGAGAAGAACGGCAAGAGCACAGCGCCGGTCGAGAACATGTGGTGTGCCCACACGGTCATCGACAAGCCGGAGATCGAGATCGTCGCGAACACCAGCCCCTTGTAGCCGAACACCGGCTTGCGCGCGAACACCGGCAAGATCTCGGTGATGATGCCGAAGAACGGGATCGCGACGATGTAGACCTCAGGGTGGCCGAAGAACCAGAACAGGTGTTGCCACAAGATCGGCCCGCCGTTGGCCGTCGTAAAGATTTGCGCGCCGAGTTTGCGTTCAGCCTCAAGACATAGGAGCGCGGCCGCGAGTACCGGGAACGCGAGCAGCACGAGCATCGACGTCAGCAGGATGTTCCAGGTGAACACCGGCATGCGAAACATCGTCATGCCCGGCGCGCGCATCACCATGATGGTGGTGATGAAGTTGACGCCGCCGAGGATCGTGCCGAGACCCGAGATGACCAGACCCATGATCCACATGTCGCCGCCGATACCCGGCGAGTGCGCCGCATCGGTCAACGGCGTGTAGGCGTACCACCCGAAGTCGGCGGCCCCACCCGGCGTGAGGAACCCGCCAACCGTGATGAGCCCGCCGAACAAGAACAGATAGAAGCTGAAGATGTTGAGCCGCGGAAACGCCACGTCGGGAGCGCCGATCTGCAACGGCACCACGACGTTGGCGAAGCCGATGAACAGGGGCGTCGCGAACAACAACAACATGATCGTGCCGTGCATGGTGAACAGCTGGTTGTACTGCTCGGCCGTCAAGAACTGCAGCCCCGGCCGGGCCAACTCGGCTCGCATCGCCAGGGCCATGACGCCGGCCAGCAAGAAGAAGAGGAATGACGTCGCCAAGTACAACTGACCGATCAGCTTGTGGTCGGTCGTCGTCATCCAGTTGACCACGACCGAGCCGCGGCGCTTGCGACTACGCACCAGCGGCTCAGTCACTGCGGTAGCCGTCATGACGAACTCCCCGACTTGAAGGCTGTTTCCATCTTGGCAAGGTCGGTCGCGTACGTTGCCGGATCGACCACCTTCACGTGGAAGATCATCTGATCGTGGTTCAGGCCGCAGAATTCGGTGCACCGGCCGATGTAGGTGTTGCCCGCCTTGTCGGCGTCGATGTGCACCTCGAACTCGTTTGTGCGGCCGGGGATGACGTCGCGCTTGAACAAGAACGCGGGGATCCAGAACGCGTGGATCACGTCAGGCGAGACGAGCTTGAACCGGACCGACTCGCCGGCCGGCAGCTCGAGCATGGCCGGTGATCCATGCGCGTTGTCGCCGGTGATCTCGGCCAACGTGGTCGCTGACTTGTCGTCGGCACTGCTCAGGTAGTTGAACTGCCAATCCCACTGGAAGCCGACCACTTCGACCGTGACCTGAGGGTTCGGCGACAGCCGGTCGATCGCTGTTTCGTCGCGCGCGGTGAAGTAGAACAGGACGGCGACGAAGATGACCGGCACGATCGTGTACAGGATCTCGATCGGCAGG
>OLLJ01000202.1_pt1 | contig 10837 bp, 9 predicted proteins | sample 1604521 | NCBI WGS metagenome assembly OLLJ01 (sample SAMEA104055714, study PRJEB20765) | soil metagenome | isolation source: soil
CTGCGCTTCGTAGAGATCCTGTGCGTCGGACGTCGTGGCGGCCTCGAGCACAACGTCGGCGTCATAGAGAAAGAGGCCGAGGTAGCGCAGCCGCCCGACACACGTTTCCGAACAGATCGTCGGTTGGCCCGACTCGATGCGCGGGAAGCAGAACGTGCACTTCTCCGCTTTACCGGTGCGGTGATTGAAATAGACCTTCTTGTACGGGCAACCCGAAACGCAGAAACGCCACCCACGGCAGCGATCCTGGTCGACGAGCACGATGCCATCCTCCTCGCGCTTGTACATCGCCCCCGACGGGCACGAGGCGACACACGACGGGTTGAGGCAGTGCTCGCAGATACGCGGCAGGTAGAACATGAAGACCTGCTCGAACTCCATCTTGACTTGCTCTTGCATGTTCGCGAGGTTGGGATCGTCCATCGCGTGGGCGGGCGCGCCGGCGAGGTCGTCGTCCCAGTTGCTCCCCCACTTCACGTCCATGTCACGGCCGGTCAGAGCCGAGATCGAGTGCATACTCGGGTTTCGGGTGCCGAGGGGTGCGTCGATGACAGTGCCGTAGTCGTAAGTCCACGGGTCGCCGTAGTCGTCGATCGTCGGAAGGTCAGGGTTGTAGAAGATCGAGAGCAGCTTGCGCAGCCGGCCGCCGGCCTTCAACTGCAAACGGCCCTTGCGATCCAGCGTCCAGCCACCGTGCCACTGTTCCTGGTCCTCGTAGCGCTTGGGGTAACCGATCCCCGGCTTGGTCTCGACATTGTTGAAGTACACGTATTCCGTGCCGGGCCGGTTGGTCCACACCTGCTTGCAGGTCACCGTGCAGGTGTGGCAGCCGATGCACTTGTCGAGATTCATCACCATCGCCATCTGGGCCATGATTCTCATCGGCGTATTTCCTGGGCTCGCCGCGCTCGGCATCGCAGCATCAGTACTGCACCTCCTGCGAACGGCGTCGGATCACGGTGATCTCGTCACGCTGATTACCGGTCGGGCCGTAGTAGTTGAAGCCGAACGACAGCTGCCCATACCCACCGATCATGTGGGTCGGCTTGATGACGAGCCGGGTCAACGAGTTGTCAGAACCGCCGTGCCACCCGGAGACCTCCGACTTCGGCGTCATCAGGTGCCGGTCCTTGGCGTGGTACATGAAGACAGTGCCCTCAGGCATGCGATGGGTGACCACCGCCCGGCAGGCCACCACGCCGTTGCGGTTGTACGACTCGATCCAGTCGTTGTCGGCGACCCCGATCTTGGCGGCGTCGATCGGACTCATCCAGATCACCGGGCCGCCACGGAACAGCCGGAGCATGTGCAGGTTGTCCTGGTACTCCGAGTGGATCGACCACTTCGAGTGCGGAGTCAGGTAGCGAACGGTGATCTCGGGTCGGCCTTCTTCTCGCAGGCCCTGCTCGCCGTAGTGCCGTGCGTAGTCGAGCGGCGGCCGGTACGTCGGCAGACCCTCGCCGTATTCGGTGATCCAATCGTGGTCGAGGAAGAAGTGCATCCGCCCGGTGAGGGTGTGCCACGGCTTCTTGCGCTCGACGTTGACGACGAACGGCGAGTAGCGGCGTCCGCCGGTCTCGCTACCCGACCATTCGGGAGAGGTGATCACCGCGCGCGGCTGCACCTGGGTGTCGGCAAACGTGATCCTGTCCCCGGCCCGTTCCTCGGCGAGGTCGGCCAGCCGGACGCCGGTTCGCTCCTCGAGCGCATGCCATCCCTGGACGGCAACCTCGCCGTTCGTGGTCCCGGAGAGCGCGAGGATGGCCTCGGCGAGGTGGATGTCGCGGGCCAACGAAGGCCGGCCGTCGGCAACTCCGCCACGCACGACGCCGTTGGCCTGACGCAGGAAATCGACAGCGCCTGTCGGCACCCAGGTCACGCCCTTGGTCGTCGTGCCCAGCGTGTCTATCAGCGGCCCGACAGCAGCCATTTTCGCGGCCACTGCTGAGAAATCACGCTCCACGGTGACGAGCTTCGGCATGCTGACGCCTGGCACCGGTTCGGTCTCGCCGGTCTTCCAATCGAGGACCCGACCGCCCGGCTGGGCCGTTTCGTCGGCCGTGTCGTGCGCGAGCGGCACGGCCATCACGTCGGTGCGGGTGCCGAGGTGGGTCGCCGCGAGCCTGGAGAACGCCTCGGCGATGATGCGGAACGCGTCGAAGTCGGTGCGAGTCTCCCACGGCGGGGCGATCGCTGGATTGAAGGAGTGCACGAACGGGTGCATGTCGGTGGTGGAGATGTCGTGCTTCTCATACCAGGTCGCGGCCGGTAGCACGATGTCGGAGAAGGTGCAGGTGCTCGTCATGCGGAAGTCGATCGTGGTGAGCAGGTCGAGCTTGCCTCGTGGCGCCTCGTCGCGCCAGGTCACCTCGACCGGCCGCAGGTGCTCCGGCGACTCAGCGGCCCGTACCGCGTCTTCGGCTCCGATCAGGTGGCGCAGGAAGTACTCCATGCCCTTGCCCGACGAGCCGAGCACGTTAGCACGCCAGATCGTCATCACCCGCGGGAAGTTCACCGGGTTGTCGGGGTCTTCGCCGGCAAAGTGGAGGCGGCCGGCCTTGAGTTCGTCGACGACGTAGTCGGGTACCGACTTGCCGGCGCTGACGGCCTCGTCGGCCAGATCGAGCGGATTGCGGTCGAACGCGGGATGCGACGGCGTCCAGCCCAATCGCGAAGCCTGCGCCAGACAATCGGCGAACGTGCGATCGGCGAACAGACCACGACCCAGCGGGCTCGACAACTCGGCAGCACCGAAGTTCTCGTAACGCCACTGGTCGGTGTGCAAGTAGAAGAACGACGTGCCGGTCATGTGCCGGGTGGGGCGTTGCCAGTCGAAAGCGAACGCCATGTTCTGAAATCCCGTGAGCGGACGCACCTTCTCCTGGCCGACGTAGTGCGCCCAGCCGCCGCCGTTCACCCCCTGGCAGCCGGTGAGCATCGTGAGGGTGAAGAACGTGCGATAGATCTGATCGGAGTGGAACCAATGGTTGGTGCCGGCACCCATGGCGATCATCGATCGGCCGTGAGAAACTTCGGCATTGCGGGCAAACTCGCGAGCCACCCGCGTCGCGGCTGCCGCCGGCACCGACGTGATGGCTTCCTGCCAGGCCGGCGTGTAAGGCTGCGCGTCGTCGTAGCTGTCGGGCCAAACCCCTGGCAAGCCATCGCGTCGCACGGCGTATTGCGCCATCAGCAAGTCGAAGACCGTCGTGACCAGCCGGTCGGCAATCCTCACCACCGGCACGCCTCTGCGGATAGCCTCGCCGCCCTCGGTCGCACCGACGTCGAAGCGCGGCAAATCGATCGGCACCGCGTCGGTGTGCCGGCCGTACAACGTGAGCGCCGGATCGAGCTCCGCCAGATCGAGATTCCAGCGACCCACACCGGAGTCGGTGTACCGGAACCCCAAGGAGCCATTTGGTACGCGCGGCGCACCGCTCTCGGCGTCCAGCATCACCGTCTTGTGAGCCGCACCTTCGGCGGCCGCCTCCTCACCGCCGAGGTCGGCCGCCGTGAGGAACCTGTCGGGAACGTAGGAGTCGCCGTGTTCGCGCAGGCTCACCAGGAACGGCAGGTCGGTGTAGGTCTTGACGTACTCGGTGAAGTACGGCACCTGCCGGTCGCGAAAGAACTCGGTCAGGATCACGTGACCCATCGCCATCGCCAGCGCGCCGTCGGTGCCAGGCGCAGCCGCCAGCCAGTCGTCAGCAAACTTGGTGTGGTCGGAGTAGTCGGGGCTCACGACGACGACTTTCTGCCCGCGATAGCGGGCCTCGGTCATGAAATGCGCATCGGGCGTACGCGTGATCGGCAAGTTGGTGCCCCAGATCATCAGATACGACGAGTTCCACCAGTCGCCCGACTCCGGCACATCGGTCTGGTCGCCGAACACCTGCGGCGACGCGATCGGCATATCGGCGTACCAGTCGTAGAACGACAGGATCGTGGCGCCGATCATCGACAGGAAACGGGTGCCGGCCGAGTAGGACACCTGCGACATCGCCGGGATCGGTGAGAAGCCGACCACCCGGTCCGGCCCGAACTCCTTAATGGTGTGCACGTGCGCCGCGGCAATGAGCTCGCTGACCTCGGGCCAACTCGAGCGCACGAACCCGCCCATGCCACGAACGCTCTTATAGCGCTTCGTCTTCTCCGGGTCGGCAACGATCTCCGCCCAGGCCGCAACCGGGTCGCCGAGCCGCCCCCGGGCCTCTCGCCAGATGTCGAGCAACGGACCGCGCACGTAGGGGTAGCGCACCCGCGACGGCGAGTAGGTGTACCAGGAGAACGATGCGCCCCGCGGGCACCCACGCGGCTCGTACTCAGGCGAATCGGGACCGACCGACGGGTAGTCGGTCTGCTGGGTCTCCCAGGTGATGATGCCGTCCTTGACGTAGACCTTCCACGAGCACGACCCCGTGCAGTTCACGCCGTGGGTCGACCGCACGACCTTGTCGTGCCGCCACCGCTCCCGGTAAAACTCCTCGGCGCCCCGGCCGTCGGTGCGGTGGACTTCGCGATAGTTCTCCGACGGAGTTCCCGGCACGAAGAACTGAGCCTTGCGCAGCAGTGCTTCGACGGGCTCACCCGCCGGAAGCAGCGGCGCCAGAAGCGAAGGCGCTCGGCCGGCGACAACCTTCCGCCCCTTCGACGACCTCGACTCGGGCATCCGATCCCCTCGCTCCCCGGGTTGCTCGGCACACGGCCGAGTCCACAGATGTACCGCCACTCGATGCGTGCCGACGCTACGGTGCCGATGTCATCGAAACGTACGCGGCACGAGGTGCCTTTCGCTACACCATCCGGCGCAAAAAGGGGCCGCCGAAGAGAGTTGCGCGATGACCCGCCGAATTAAAACGAGAAGCTCCGTGAAAATCGACAGCTGAGCCTGCGGCTCCAGGATGTCGACACTGCAGTCGCCAACAAGACGATGACCGGCGCGAGCCCGGCACCGGGCCGAGCGCAAGCGCGGTCGCCAGCAACGCGCGGCCTTTGCCTTCTTGACCCATTCGTCGAGCCAAGCTTCCGAACGGGAGGTGGTCTACCTCGGCGACACCGGTCACCCTCTGATCGTGGCCGCAAGGACTGACGCCTGGCTGAGGTCGATGGCCTTGGTTGCGGTGAGCAGAGTCAGCGTTTTGTCCGCAGCCAGCTGCCGCAGGTGCGCCAATGCCTGCGCCCGCTCAGGATCCTTGAGTTCGGCGTGGTAACGGCGGGCGAACTCCTCGAAACGCCCGGGGTCGTGGCCGTACCAGCTGCGCAGCTGGGTCGATGGCGCGACCTGTTTGCACCACTCGTCGATCCTGGCGTCTTCCTTGCTCAACCCGCGCGGCCATATCCGGTCCACGAGGACCCGGGCGCCGTCGTCGTCCGCCGGCTCATCGTAGATTCGGCGCACTTGCACGATCGGGGAGTTCATCGCGCTCACCTCCGTACCGCACGCGACCGTCAGCTCGCGTGCGGGTCGTTTGCTTCGTCCAGCGCCTGCAAGGCCAGGGTCGAATGGGCGTAGGCGCCTCCGGCGCGCATCTCGGCGGCCACCCAGATAGCTTCCATGATTTCTGCCGGGCTGGCGCCTTTGTGGCGAGCCAGCTTCGTATGGCCGTTGATGCAGTACGGGCATTGTGTGACATGCGCAACCGCAACGGCGATCAATTGTTTGGTCTTCTCAGGCAGCGCGCCGTCTGTGAAAACGGCGTGGCTGAAGTTCTCGAACGCCTCATGGATTGCCGGCGCGAGCTCCTTGCGACGCTTCGAGATTTCGGGTGTGCTCGGGTGGTACACGGTATCGCTCATCGGTGATCTCCGTCACAGTTGCGGGTAGGGTGCTGAGAGTGGTGGCTCGTGCGCGCTTCGGTCGTGTCACGGCCACGGGGCCTAGGTCGCACCGCACCTCCGATTGGCGGAGAACCGGCAACCTTCGCGCCGCGCCGCATCCGTGTTCCCAAGGTTGCGCGCACTCCTCCGGTTGTCGGTCGCCGGTCAGGCTCCGGACGGGTTACACCAGTCGGGTGACGGCGATGCGCCACGTCTGCGGGCCGGACTCGAGGTAGTCCCAGTCGAAGGTGTTCGGCCAGGCTGCGTCAAGCTGATAACGCAGCGGTTTGGGGTCGTGGTCGTTGACGATCACCAGCTGCGTTCCGGCTGTCAGCGCGTCCAGCGTGGCGAAGATGATTTCGTGCCGGTCGCCGTGGGCCAAATGACGAACGTCGAGTTCCTCTGCCGGCCGGCCGAGCTCGCCGTGGCTACCGTGTGCGGGCTTCCCCAGCTGCTCTTCCATGTGGCGAAGGAGGGCCGCCAAGCTGATATCTGGGGCTTGTGCCAAGGCGGGCAGAAGTAGCTCGTTCTCTTTCCTGACGTGCACCGAGAACAGTGCGGCGATGCCCGCAGCCCACCCGAGTGCGTCGACCGCGGTTCGTGCGGATGCGAGGACTCGAGTGCGCTTTTCAAGTTCACGATGCTCGAGCAGCATCGCCTGGACGAGCAGGCCGGTCGCTAAGTTGCCCGCGGCTGCGGGATAGAGCGTCCGTTCCTCGGCTGCGGCGTGTGGCAGGACGCTGTTCGCGAGAAATGCCGCCAGCTCGCTCAGTGGCTGCTCGTAGGCCGTCGGCTCGGCCACGGCGGTTCGCAGCGCGCATACGCGCTCGTCGAGGTCTCGGGTCAGCTGGGCGTGGTGCTCCAGCACCGCGGACAACGCCTGCTGGTCGGCGGACTGGATGCTGATCGTCTCGCTCATGATGCTCCTGACTTCGGCGGCTTCGTCGATTTATACAATAAACCTTGTTTTTACTACAACAGTACGTCAAACTGCAAGCGTGTCGACGAACCGGGCTGCGCGTCGAAGGGCGTCTGCAGTCGCTCCCGACGGTGTGCGCGCGGTGCTTTCCGGCGTGAGCAGGGTCGCGGTGATGGAGGAGCTGCGCGCCGCGGGTGGCCCGCTGCCGGTCACGGAGTTGGCTGCGCGGGTCGGCCTGCACACCAACACCGTCCGCTGGCACCTCGACGGGCTGTCGGAGGCAGGCTGGGTCGAACGGGTCACGCAGCTGCAGGGCCGTCCGGGTCGTCCTCGGCTGCTGTACGTGGCGAGGCCGATGCCTGTTGGCCTTGACGACAGGCTGTCGGGCGACGCCGAGTCGCCCGCGCGGGGATACCGGCTCCTCGCCGACATCCTGGCCGGCTACCTGGCCGAGACCAGACCGGATCCCGCCGCGGCGGCCGCTGAGGCCGGTCGCGCCTGGGGCGGCTATCTGGTCGGGAAGTCGGCACCGTTTCGCCGGCTCGATCCCGCGGCGGCGGTCCGGCGGGTGGTCGAGATGCTCGACGACCTCGGCTTCGCTCCGCAACCCGATGCCGTGAGCGACGGTATCGCGTTGCACGCTTGCCCGTTCCGTGACGTCGCGAAGGCCCACCCAGACGTCACCTGTTCCGTTCACCTCGGGCTGATGCAGGGCGCGCTGGCCGAGCTGGGACTGCCCGGGACGGCAGCTCGGCTTGAACCTTTCGCCGCGCCATCCCTGTGCCGGGCTCACATCGTGGCTGAGCCTGTCGATTGCACCGCCGAAGGCGAGGCAGCAACCCGTGACTGAGCACCGCGTCGAAGATCCGGTAGCCGAGCAGCCGGACCGTGCACCGCTGAAGGTGTGGCCCGCGGACGAGGCAGACCTGAAACTGGTGCTCGAGTTGCTGCACGAGGTGATCGACCCCGAACTCGGGGTCAACATCGTTGACCTCGGCCTTGTCTACGGCGTCCGCGTCGCGGATCGGGTGGTAGGGGTGCAGATGACGCTGACGACTCCCGGCTGCCCACTCGGCGCCTACATCGACGACTCGATCCGCGACACGCTGCGCGGAGTACCCGGGATCGACGGCACCGACGTCGCCATTGTGTGGGATCCGCCGTGGAGCCCGGAGATGATGAGCGAGGCGGCCAAAGAGCAGCTCGGGTGGCGACGGTGACGCAACCGGTGATGGCAAAGCCCTTGATCACCCTGACCGCCCCACGTCGTCGTCGGGCCCGCTGGGTACCGCCGCTGATGGCCGCCGCGGTCGTCATCTTGGTCGCCGGCCTGTGGGAGGGCCTGGTCCACCTCGGCCTGCCGCTGCCGGCCGGGCAGGCCAGCCTGCGCGAGGGGCACGGGCCGTTGATGGTTCTTGGGTTCCTCGGCACTCTCATCGCTTTGGAGCGGGCGGTTGCCCTCGGTGAGGCGTGGGCCTACCGCGGCTGGTGGTCTGGCCATCGCGGCGGGGGCGCCTGGAGGCCTCGGCCAAGCCTTGATCACCGCGGCCGGGCTCGTGCTCGTCGCAGTCTTTATCGCGGTACACCGGATCCAGGCATCGTTGCACAACGCCGTCCTCGCCTCGGGCGCTGTCTGCTGGGTCGTCGCCGGCGTCCTGTGGCTTGCCGGCTGGGACGTTCCACGGTTCATTCCGTGGCTCGTCGGGTTCCTCGTCCTCACGATCGCCGGCGAACGCTTGGAGTTGTCGCGGCTGGTGGGCGCGACCCGCATCGCACGCCGCCTCTTCGTGTGCGCCGCCGGCATATTCGGGGTTGGCGCGGTCGTCTCGCTCGGAGCGGAGTCGACCGGAGTTCGCATCGCCGGCGTCGGGCTACTCGGCCTAGCCGGCTGGTTGGCGCGCAACGACGTGGCCCGGCGCACGATCCGCACTGGTGGGGTTACCCGTTACATGGCGGCCGCGCTGCTCACCGGCTACGGCTGGCTTGCGGTCGCGGGCGGACTATGGCTCGGCTTCGGCCGGATGGCCGACGGGCGGGCGTACGACGCGATGTTGCACGCCGTCTTTCTCGGCTTCGTGATCTCCATGATCTTCGCCCACGCGCCGGTCATCGTGCCAGCCGTGCTCGGTCGGCCGCTGCCATTTCGACCCGTGCTCTACATTCCTCTGGTGCTCCTGCACACATCGTTGGTGGTGCGACTGGTGGGCGGAGACGCAGTCGGGAATCGAATCATCTGGCAGTGGGGCGGGTCGTTGAACGAGGTCGCTCTGCTGCTGTTCGTCGGGCTGGCGGCAACCGCCGTGGTCCGGGCTCGACCCGGTGGCCGGTCTCGAGTGAGCGCCCGACCAACACCCGACGGCGTCCCACCGATTCCACTCGCTTGACCTTACGAGCGGCAATCTACGACGCGAGGGTCACGGCTGCTCCTCCCCGCGTATGTACGGCGTGGATCGGACATCGTGAACGATACCGAACGAGCATCGCCTGTCGCCGGACGGATTGGATGTGTCGTACGCCATGCAGAAGTTCTCTCTCGAGGCGCTGGGACGCGAATTGCTGGAGCGGGCCGCATCCGCTGGTGGTCGCCACAGCGCGGACACCGTCGTGGGCGGCCACGAGCGAATCCTGCGCCAGACAGTCGTGGCGATGCTCGGCGGCTCGGCCCTTGCCGAACACGAGAACCCCGGCGAAGCCACAGTGCTTGTGCTGCGCGGAAGAGTCCGGTTGTCGGCCGGGAATGCGTCGTGGCTGGGGCGAGACGAGGATCTGCTCGTCATACCCGACTCACGCCACAGCTTGGAAGCACTAGAGGATTCAGTCGTGCTTCTGACAGTCGCCAAGCTGTTATGAATCGTGCGTCGCCGCGAGGCTACGCGGTTGACGGCCGCGGGCGCGCGACAGTGGCGGCGTAGCCGAGGGCGATTACCGCGACGACGGCGAGTGCGACCAGGCCACCGGCGCAGGAGTTGGTGTGTCAGTAGATGCTGCCCGTGAGCAGCGGCGGGATGAATCCGCCGAGGCCGCCTGCGGCACCGACCACACTGGTCACCGCGCCGACTCGTTGGGTTGGGGCGCGCTGGGCGACCAGCGCGAAGACCGCGCCGGAAGCGGTGCCCAGTGCGGCGGCCATCGCGAGGAACGCGGCCGGTGCCGACCGGTGGCAGCGACGGCGTTGTGGACTGAACGAGCGCACCGGCCGTCACCACGGCGAACGTGACCGTGAGCACCCGCGTCGGCGGGATCCGGTCTGACAGCCAACCACCGAGCGGCCTCAGGAGGACGGCCAGCAGTACGAACCCGGCCATCTTCATCGCCGCGTCGTCCTGGGTCAGGGCGTAGGCGTTCTTGAGATAGGTCGGAAGGTAGACGCTGAAGGCGACGTAGCCGCCGAACCCGACGGCGTACAGCGGCGACGCCTGCCAGGTGACCGCCAGTTTGAGTGTCGCCGAAACCCGCGCCACCGCCGATTCGGTCGGTCGAACGCGGCCCGGCGCATCACGGAGTACGAAGTAGGCGCGACGGCGTAGACGGCGAGCACGATCGCGACCAATGCGAACGGGGTGTGGATGCCGTGATGGTTGACCAGCTTGACGGTGGTCAGTGCGCTGATCGCGGTGCCGCCCATGCCCATGCCGAAGATGCCGATCGGGCGCTGCTGGTGACCGTCCCGGTGGTGGCGGGCTCGCTCGGGCGGATCCCAACTACGTCTCACCCTCAGGCGGTCGGTGGCCACCCGCACCGGTGCACACTCAGCGGCCGCGCAAGCAGCGGCGGTCGGCGTCAGCCGGCCAGCAAGACGCCGAGGTACAGCGCTCCGAGCGCGGTCAATCCGGTCAAGGCACCGAAGACCGCGAGGCCTTTGGCGGTCGTCGCCTTCGTGTGCGCATACGCGGACACTCCGGAGGCGACAACGACTGCCACCTTCGCCGCGAGCACTACCCGGTAGTTACCTGTTGCGTCGGAGTTGGTCGCCGCGACGTTCCACACCCCGGTGACTATGAGGACGCCGAAGGCCGGCCAGGCGATCCGATTGAATGCGCGGGCCGCGATCTTCGGCAACCCGGGGTCGCGGTTGCGCAGTACCGGCACCAGCGCGGCCAG
>OLLJ01000017.1_pt1 | contig 10460 bp, 4 predicted proteins | sample 1604521 | NCBI WGS metagenome assembly OLLJ01 (sample SAMEA104055714, study PRJEB20765) | soil metagenome | isolation source: soil
GATCTGCTCGCTGGCGCGGACCGCGGCCAGCATCAGCGCCTGCTCCCGCTGCGCCGAGGCGCGCAGCCGCGCCTTCGCATCCGCCTCCGCTGGGCTGGTGCGGGCGGTCACGCCACCCCACCCAACGTCCCGTCATCCGCGCCGCGGTGTTGGGCGGCGAGCAGACCGGCGACGTAGGCGTCGATCGACTCCTGCGGCACCCTCCTCGCCCGGCCGATCTTCACACTCCGCAGCTCACCGTCATGCACGAGCCGAAACGCCACCGTCCGCGAAATCCCCAACTGCTTCGCCGCCTGCTCCACCCGCACCAACACCACCACAGCGCCTCCCGACAAGAGTCTGGTACCCGCATTTATTTCAGGGACCAATAGGGAAGCACACTTATGCGGCGAACTGAAGGCCTAGACACTGATCGGCACCAAACAGTACGGTGGCAGCCATGCCCAGCCGGCTCGAACATGTGGTGGCCCGCAACACCGCCCAACTGCGGCGCAACCGCGGCTGGACCCAACTCGACCTGGCCCGGGAGATGGTCGACGTCGGCCTGGGTTGGACCCCCGGCCGCGCGCAGCAGATCGAATCCCTCGCCGGCACGTTGACCCTGCCCGAAGTTCTCGGCCTGTGCTGGGTGCTGCGGGTTCCGATCGCCGACCTCCTCGACGGCGACGACGAAGTCAGCGTGCCCGGCTCCGCGCGGATCTTCCCGCTGCACCAATTCCGGGACGCCCTGACCGGGCACGGCGCGATCCGCCAACCCGACCGGGCCGCCCAAGACGTCGCCGACCTGGAAGAAGTCCGCTCCAAAGCCGTCGACCTGCAGATCAGCCCCGACGTGTTCATCGCACTAGCCCAGCAACGCTTCGGCCACAGCTTCCGCGCCGAACGCGACAACCGCGCCGGTGACCTGTCCCGGCTCAAAACACGCTCCGCCCGAGTCAGCCGCGGCCACACCTCCCGCGCCGTCCTCGCCGACCTCCGCCAGCACCTGACCTCCCTCGGCGGCCCGATCCCGGCCTCGCTCGCCGTCTACCACGCCAACGCCGACCAGCTCGAAACCCAACTCGACGCCCTCGAACGCCGCACCACCGACGCCGAATCCCAGCCCGCGCCGGATCGGGCCGAAGCCCGCGACCTTGTCACGGAATCCACGCAGATCCGCGCCACCCTCGACAAGCTCCACCACGCCCGCTACACCGACGACAACCTGACCACCCGAACCCTCCAACTCCAGACCAGACTCGACCTCGCCCAAACCCGCATCACGCGCGTGTACGGGCTGCACCTCCAAACCCACCTCGCAGACGGAACACCGTTATGACCACAACGCCAGCGCGACCGCGGACATCGAACGGCCGATCCTCGATCTACCTCGGCGCCGACGGCCGCTGGCACGGGCGCATCAGTGTCGGACTGAAACCGGACGGCGGGGCTGACCGGCGACACGTGACAGCCGTGACGCAGAAGGAGGTGACGCGCAAAGTACGTGCTATCGAAAAGGCGCGGACCGATGGCGCCGTCACCGATGCCGGGCGGGCACCGATCCTCGAAGAATGGCTGGATGACTGGCTGGCGTCGTCCTCGCTTCGGGTGCGGTCGAGCACCCTGGCTGGCTACCAGGTCGATATCCGAAAGCACATCGTCCCCGCAATCGGCCGACATCGCCTCGACCGCCTACTGCCGGAGCACATCGAGCACCTGTACCGGATGATGCTCGCTAAGGACGGCATCGGCGTCGGGAGTGTTCACCACGTCCGGCGCACCCTGAGCAAGGCTCTCAACGACGCAAAAGCACGAGGACGGATCTCACGCAATCCGGTCTCGCTTGCGCACACGCCGCGGTATACGCCACCGGACATCCAGCCGCTGACGACAGCGGAGGCTCGGAAGATCCTGGTCGCGGCCTCCGATGAAATGAATGGGTGCGCGTTCATCATCGCCTTGTCGCTGGGACTCCGCCGTGGCGAGGTGCTCGCCCTGCATTGGTCCGACCTGGACCTCGAAGTTCGGCGACTGACGGTCGGCCAGTCTCTCTCGCGTCGCGCGTGGCATCACGGCTGCGACAACGTCCGGCGCTGTGTCGAGGGTCGACACCACGGTCCTCTTGGCTGTCGCAAGCACTCCCTCAAGGCCTACCCGAGCGGCTGCCCCCGCCCATGCACCGCTCCGTGTACGGCGCACGCTCCGACCTGCCCTCAGCGTCGCGGCGGGGGACTAGTCCTAGACGAACCGAAGACGCAAAAGTCACGACGCACTCTTCCGCTGCCGGTCCCGCTCGTCGACGCGCTTCGTGCTCATCGGCGGGCGCAAGCTGAGGCACGCTTGCTTGCCGGTTCGATGTGGCAAGACAACGACTTCGTGTTCACGGGTGCGACCGGACAGCCGGTCGACCCGAATCGGCACAGCGAGCACTGGGCGGCGTTCGTTTTGCGACTGGGCGTCAGACCCGCGCGTCTGCACGATGCCCGTCACACGGCGGCAACTCTGTTGCTCGTGCAGGGCGTCGATCAGCGGGTCGTCATGGACATGTTCGGCTGGACGTCAGGGAGCATGACGTCGCGATACCAGCACGTCGTTCCCGAACTTCAGGAGGAGGCCAGTCGACGGATGACCGAGTTGCTTTGGGGCGCACCCAAATGAATCGCCGACGTGTTCACCTGCCACCGACACTGACCGCAAGCCGGCAGCACGGGCGCGCGCGCATCCTGCTCTGAGGCGCCCCGCAGCCGGCGCGCGATGCTCAGAACTCCACGACATATCTGGGAACGAACGTCTCCGCGGTTGGCCGCACGCCTGCAATTCGATCGAGCCGGTAGCCACGAACCTGCCCGTGGTCGTTGAGGACCATGAGTCGTATGTCGCCGGCTTCGTTGGCTCGCAGTGAGTAGGGCTCGACGACCAGCGGGCCTCGGCGCCCTTGGAGCGCGCGATAATCGATTTCGACCTTGAGGCGGTTGGCGCCCGCGTAGCGGCCCAGCTCTAACGGGAAGCCCTACCGCCACGATGATGCGCAAGGCCTACCACGCCGATTCCGCGCTCACCGCCCAAGGACAGCTCGAGGCACTCGCCCGCGAGCTGGACAAGACCCACCCGAACGCGGCCGGCAGCCTACGCGAAGGGCTCGAAGACAGCCGCCGAGCTTGCTCCGCACGTTCCGCTCGACGAACGCCGTCGAAAGCATGATCTCGATTTCGCGTAAGCACGCGAAGAACGTCAAACGCTGGCGCGACGCGCCGATGGCACTGCGCTGGTGCGCCGCCGGAATAGTCGAGGCGAGCAAGCAGTTCCGCCGCGTCAACGGCCATCTGCACCTGCCGACACTGCGGGCGGCGCTCGAACGCGAAACCGTAAAAAATGTCGTAGCCACACCTCACGATGCGGACGATCACCGCAGCCTGAGAATCACCGGGCCGCCACCGAAGTTCTACGGAACTCGGGACAACCTCGGAGATTTGCCCGCCGGGCTGTCCGCGATTGAGGAAGCGCATGCGGCAGGCCCAACCATTTCGTGACTCCGCACAGCGCGGACCGTCACATGTTCTCGGGACCGGAATAGGTCGGCGAAGGTGGTAACGCGCGATTGCCGTCGTCGGCCGGAGGTGGCGGCGCCGAGTTCGCCCAGCTATGTCGGCATATGTGACTGCTGGTTTCTGATGTCCGCGGAATGTTCACTCTGCTGGCGCTAAATCTTTGTGTCCCGCGGTTCGAGAACTGACTCTGCTGGCCGGTTCGCCGCGTATCCGTCGCCGTGTCGGATGTGCTCTTCAACGACGACGTGGGGAATTCTTAGTGCGCGTGCAACGTCACCTCAGTCTTGGACTCGCAGTCGCGTCGATCGTGTCGCTGCTCACCGTGTCTGCTGGCAGCGCGGTCGCGGCCTCGTCGACGTCAACGCCGACTGTGGCGCCCGCGAGCACCAGCACGCCGCCAGCCTGTGACGCCGCCACCGGCTTCCAACGAGTCCTACACCCGGCCGGACGTGCCGTCGGCTCGCCTCGCCGCGCGGTTGTTGAATCATCGGGTCGAGGTCACCGGGTTGGAGGCGGAGACGTCGACGACGTGGGTGAACGCGGACGGCACGATGACGAGCGACATCAGCGCATCCCCGGTGCGTGAGCAAGTCAACGGAGCATGGCAGCCGGTGGATCCGACGCTCGTCGCGACGCCTACGGGCATTGTGCCGAAGGTCGCCAAAATCGCGGCGACGTTCTCCGCCGGTGGTTCGCAGCCGCTGTACACGGTGCGGACCGGGGCCGGCAGCTCGGTGTCGGTGAACTGGCCGGGGCAGCTGCCGGCACCGGTGTTGGCCGGCAACGTTGCTACCTACCACGACGTGCAGCCCGGGGTTGATGTTGTGGTGACGGCGGGGGTGAGCGGGCTCGATGTGTCGATCGTGCTGAAAGCACGTCCGAAGGTGGCGCCGTCGTTTCGGTTGCCGATCACGCTCGCCGGTTCGCTGACCGCATCGCAGGGCACCGACGGCGTGGTGCGCTACAAAGACGCGAACGGCAACGAAGCCCTGGTGTCGGATAGTCCGCGGATGTGGGGCGCGACCCGCGCGCCTACCTCAGGTCAGCCGACTGCGGTTTCGGCGGCGCCGACCGGACTTGCTCCTGGTGCTGGCGGGTCGGTGTTGACGGTCAGCCCGGGCCAGTCGTTTCTGAACGACCCGTCGCTGGTGTACCCGGTGACGATCGACCCGGGTTTGTCACTCACGGCGGCGAACTACACCTACATCGACTCGTACTCGTCCAACGTAAGCTTCTTCGACAACAACTCCCAATCAGGGACCACGACGGGTATCACGATCGTTGGATCGACAAACGGCTCCGTCATTGATCGCGCGTTCTATCAGTTCAACGCGGCGCCGTTGGCGGGAATGACTGTGACGGGGGCGACGCTGTCGCTGCAAGAGGTCGGGTCAGGGTCGTGCACCCCGGAGGAAGTTGACGTCTGGGATGCCGGCAACTTCACGTCCGCCTCCACCTGGAATAGTCCGCCGACCGTAAACAACGAATGGGCGAGCACTCTGGCCGCAGCGGGTTTCTCATCCGCCTGCCCCGCAGGACCCGTCACCTTTTACGGCGGTGGAACGAGCGGCCGTACCGTCACCCAGCTCGCGCAAGCCTGGGCTAGCAGTGGGCAGTCACAGGAGTCGATCGAGGTCCGCAGTCCGAACGAAGGCAACGGCGCCTTTTACAAGATCTTCGCCGGCAACGGCGCGACCCTGTCAGTGACCTACGGTTCGACCCCAGCGCTTCCGTCGGGCAGGTCGTTGCTTCCGTGCACGAGCGCGTGCGGCGCCGGGAACACGATGGCGTGGACGAACACGACCACCCCGACGCTGTACGCCAGCTCGGTCGATCCGAACGCCAACACCGTGCAGCTGCAATATCAGGTATGGACCGGTACTACGACGTCACCAACGACACAGGTGGCAAGCGGATCGACAGCGTTTGTGCCGTCCGGGGCCTCCGCGAGTTGGGCCGTGCCCTTTGGCTTGTTGAGCAACGCCACTGCTTATGTGTGGCGTGTTCAGTCTTACAACGGTACGAGCTACAGCTTGTGGTCGTCGTGGCAGCAGTTCACGGTCGATACCACACCGCCTGCGCCACCGGCAGTGTCCGGGGGCCCGCCCGGCAACGGGCCTGTCAGCTGGTCTGATACGTCAACCGACGTCGTCGTCTACGGCTATGAGCTTGATGGCGACACCAACCCCACGTGGGGAACGGCGACGAGCGCCTATATCGGGAACGTATCTGGTTATCACACGTTCAGCGTCTTCGCTCAGGATCTCGCGGGGAACACGACGGAGACGACGATCGGGATCTGGGGTCTGTATTGGGAGGGCCAGGTGACGAGCCCGGCTGATCAATCGACGACGCAACTGTCGGTGAACCTCGCGTCCCAAAACGCGCCCGGCTATTCGTGGGTCACCTACGAGTATCGGCTGGGCACCGGTGGGGTTCTGCAACCGATTCCGGTGCCTAGCTCTGGCCCGAGCCCTGTGACCGTGTTCGGCACGACGACGCCGGTGAATAGTTGGCCTCAATCGTGGGGGGGTGCCACGAATCAGTTCACCTGGAACATGGCATCGACCATCCCCACTGATGGGCTGGTTCAGGTCGAAGCGTGCTTCGGCGGCTCACAGGGCGCTCCGACCGTGTGCTCGATGCCGAACAACGTGCAGTTGACGACGCACGCGTTCAGCGATTCCGATGCGACTGCGAAGGTCGGGCCGGGCACCGTGGCGTTGTTGACCGGCGACTATGCGGTGTCGGCGACCGATGTGTCCGTGCCGTCGTATCGCGGGTCGCTGACCTTGGGCCGAACGTTCACTACGCTCGCCCCAAGCGACATCACCGCCTCACCGGCGGCCGGGGTGTTCGGCCCAGGATGGCAAGCAGCTCTATATGGACCTTCCGCTGGACAGGCAGCCGCGACGTTCGTGGACCACAGCGCGCAGGGTTACGTCACGTTGATCGAACCTGACCGCACCCCGGAGACCTTCAACTTCTCGGGCGGAGCGACGTATACCGGGCTTGCTGACACCGCGGCCAAGGGATGGACGATCACGAAGAACTCGACCACCCAATACACGTTGACCCAAGCTGACGGCACGCAGACCGTCTACACCGGGATCACGACCAGCACCGGGGCGCTGGTTTGGGTGACGAGCCAGGTCATCGAAGCCAGCGGAGCCCCAGCAGCGACCACTACCAGCTATAGCTACGACACCTCGGGCCGCGTGATCCAAATCTTGGCACCCACTCCGGCCGGTATCAGCTGTACGCCGACGCTCGGCGCTGGTTGCCGTGCCCTGTTGTTCACCTACGCTGCGACCACCACTGCGGTCACCGGTACGCCAGGCGATTACGCGGGCCAGCTGCGCAGTGTCGACTTTCTCGCGTACGACCCGGTCGCGGCAGACTCGCACTGTGTCACGGAAACCAGCAACATGTGCATGGTCGAAGTCGCGCACTATGCGTACGACACCACCGGGCACCTGGTCAACGCCTGGGACCCGCGGATCAGCCCCAACCTCGTCACCACCTACAGCTACGACAATAACGGACGCCTCGCGACTCTCACCCCCTCCGGCTTTGCGACGACCACGCTCGGCTACGACAGCCTCGGGCGGATCATCACAGTGGCGCACCCCGACCCGTCCGGCCCCACGGCAACCAGCACCATCGTGTATGGGGACAAGCTGCCCTTCGACTCGACTGGTCCAATAAACCTTGGCCCAGGCGCCGTAGCGGCTTGGGGCGAAGGACCAAATAGCGGTATGCAAAATATGACCTCTGCGGTGACGGCGACCGCCGTCTTCGGTCCCGATCACGTGCCTGTCGCCACCCCGACCAGTTCGGACTGGCCGTACGCGTCTTTGACGTACATGGATGCGAACGGCCGGCCCGTCAACACGGCGACCTACGGCAATGGCGCTTGGCAGGTCAGCGCCAGCCAGTATGACGCGTACGGCAACGTCATATGGTCCATCACGCCAGGCAACCTCGCGCAAGCCATCACCCCGGTCGCTGGTATCACCGACCCAGCCGTCGCCGCCATGCCAACCGTCGTCGGCCGTGTCGCCGCTCTCACCACCGTCAACACGTACGAGCAAACTGATCCCAGTGAGCTGTACATGACATTGGGACCCACGCACCCGCTCCAGACGCCGACGGGGCCCGTCGACGGCCGCGGTGAGACGATCTATGGGTACGACGACCAGGAGCCCGCGGCGGGTGCCCCATACCGACTAGCGACGGTGATCGTTCGCGGAGCACAGGACTTGGCGGGCCACCACTACGACGAGGTCGTCAGCCAAAACGGCTACGCCGCTCTCGTGACAGGCGATACCACCGGCTGGGTACTGCACAAGCCAACGACGACATACACCACGATGACGGACGGCACAAACATCCTGTCCTGCACCCGGTACAACGCTGTCGGGCAAGTTATCGAAACGCGTTCGTCATCCGGCACGAATGGTTCGCCGTGCGCTTCTCCGGGGGCCGACGCGTTCAGCACGGACACGACCTATTACACGCCTGGCACGAGCGGGACGTGTGTGAGTAACGCGTTGGCTGGTTTGGTGTGTTCGATCGGGCCGGCAGCGCAGCCGACGACGGGTAAGCCGCTGCCGGTGACGTCGACGACGTACAACATGTACGACGAGCCGCTGGCGGTCACCGAAACTACCGGGTCGGTGGTGCGCACGACCACGATCAGCTACGACGCGGCGGGCCGGAAGCTCACGAGCGCGGTCACCGTGACCCCGTCGGGGTCGGATGGGACCGCGACGCCGTCGCAGGCGTTCGGCTACGACCCGGCCACCGGTTTGCCGGTGACGACGACGGACAGCACCGGCAAGGTCGTGACGACCGGCTATGACAGTTTGGGTCGGGTGCGCACCTACACCGATGCGACCGGTGCGGTCACCACCACCAGCTATGACGTGGATGGGCGGCCGACGACGGTGGTGGACCCGAAGGGCACCACGACCTACACCTATGACGGCACGACCGGGGAGCATCGCGGCCTGGTGACGACGGTCGCTGATTCGTTGGCCGGGTCGTTCACCGGCACCTACACCAACGACGGCCGGGTCGCCACGCAGACCTTGCCGGGTGGGTTGATCCAGACGTACTCCTATGACAACGCCGGGCAGGCGAACCAGGTCAGCTACACGAAATCCGGCACGACGTGGATCACCTTCAGCGTCCGCCGTGACGAGGGTGGGCGGATCGTGTCCGGCAACAACGCCGCGGGTACCACGACTGCCTACAGCTATGACGCTCTTGGCCGGCTAACGACTGCGACCGACAACACCGGGAGCGCCTGCAACGCCCGCGGGTACGGGTTCAACCCGAACTCCGACCGGACCAGCCTTGCCACCTCCACGTTCGCGCCCACGTCGGGTGCGTGCACCGGGTCCGGGACGCCCACCACGGTCAATCACGCCTATGACCAGGCGGACCGGATCGTCGATACCGGCTACAGCTACGACGATTTCGGCCGCACCCTGACGGTGCCGTCCGTTGATGCCGGCGGAACCGGCGGGTTGACGTTGGGCTACTACACCAATGATCTGGCGCAATCTGTCAGCCAAACCGTCGCCGGCGTTACGACCACCAAGACCTACGGGCTGGACCCGACCGCGCGGGTGCTGACCGAGACCGTGCCTGGCACCGCGACCGCGCCGGGTGCACCCACGGCGGTGACCGGCACCGCCGGTAACGCCCAGGTGTCGGTGGCTTGGTCGGCGCCCGCGTCGAATGGCGGTAGTGCAATCACCGGTTACACGGTGACCGCGTCCCCTGGTGGGGCGACCGCATCAACAACCGGTGCCACCACGGCGACGGTGACCGGGTTGACGAACGGCACGGCGTACACGTTCACGGTGACGGCCACCAACAGCGTCGGCACCGGCCCGGCGTCGGCAGCCTCGAACTCGGTCACCCCGACTGCTGGTGGCGCCTCGTATGCGCTGGTGCAGCAGGGCACCGCGTTTTTGGGTGCGAACGCCAGTTCGGTGACAGTGTCGCTCGGTTCGGCGGCGCATGCCGGTGACTTGTTGGTCGCGACCGGGGTGATCAATCCCAGCACGGTGACCGCGACCGCACCGGCCGGGTTCGCCGCAGCCGGCTCGACCCCTGGGCCGGCCGGTCACAGCGGCGCGGCAGCCTGGTTCAAGGTCGCCGCCGGCGGGGAAACCACGTTCACCTTCGGTCAGCCCGCGGATTCGGGCAACTGGTCCCAGTTCACCGTAACCGAGATCTCCGGTCTCGGGTCCTCGGTCGCCATCGACGGGGCGACCGGGTGGCAGTTCGACGGCAACGCCGACAGCGGCTACACCCAAACCTACGGATCGGCCCCGGCCGCTAGCGGTGAGTTGGCGTTCGCGTTCTTCCACACCTCGAATGCCACCAACCAAACCACCCCGACCGGCTGGTCGCTGATCAACGGACCGACCAGCAACAACTATCAAACCGGTGCCTACCTGCAATCGGCCGGCAGCACCGCGCCGTCGATCACCACCGCCAACCTGACCCCGACCGGCGCCTACACCGCCGGCATGATCGTGTTCCGGTCGACGTCCGCGCCGACCGTTCCCGGTGCACCGACCGGGGTGACAGCCACGGCGGGGAACGCTCAAGCATCCGTGACCTGGACCGCGCCGGCATCCAATGGTGGGTCTGCGATCACCGGTTACACGGTGACCGCATCCCCCGGAGGGGCGACCGCCACCACCACCGGCGCCACCACCGCCACCGTGACCGGGCTGACGAACGGCACCGCGTACACGTTCACCGTGAAAGCCACCAACGCGGTCGGCACGGGTGCCGCCTCGACAGCCTCCAACGCGGTCACCCCGACCGCTGGTGGCGCCTCGTATGCGGTGGTGCAGCAGGGCACGGCGTTACTGTCAGGTGCGGTTGGTTCGGTGACGGTCAGTTTGG
>OLLJ01000096.1_pt1 | contig 10458 bp, 13 predicted proteins | sample 1604521 | NCBI WGS metagenome assembly OLLJ01 (sample SAMEA104055714, study PRJEB20765) | soil metagenome | isolation source: soil
CGCTACCTCGGCCTCTTTCTCTATGACGCCGACGTTGTGCTCGAGGCCGCCACGACGTCCGACGCACAGGATCTCTACGAAGCGCAGCTGTCGGTTTTTCTCGACCCCGAAGACCCCGAGGTTCGCGCCGAAGCAGCCCGGCAGGGCATTGCGGACGACTGGATCGAGGCGGCTCGTCGCTCACCCGTCTACGCGCTGGCCGTGCGGCACCGGGTAGCGCTGCCGTTGCACCCCGAATATCGCACCTTGCCGATGGTCTGGTACATCCCACCGCTGTCACCGGTCTCCGATGTCGTGCACGCCGAAGGCTACGACGGAATCGATCCCGACCAGGTGTTCTCCACCATCGACTCGCTCCGCATCCCGCTCGAGTACCTGGCGAACCTTTTCACCGCTGGCAAGGTCTCGACGGTGCGCACCGTGTTGCGCAAGCTGGCGGTCGTCCGCGCAGTGCAGCGTGCCCAACAGCTCGGGCTCACACCGAACGAAGAGCTGCCGAAGACAGTCGATGCCACCCTCGACGACCTCGACGACCTGTACCGGTTGCTCGCCATCGCCAAGTACGACGACCGCTACGTCGTTCCGAAGGCGCACGCCGAGGACGCCGGTGCACTGATGGCGCAACACGAGCAGCTGTTCTGCAGTCTCGACACCGAGGGTGGGCCCGGCATGGGCGGTATGGGGCCGCACGGCATCAGAAGCTTCCAACCCGCGTCGGGAGCAGACGACGTCGCCACGAGTCAGACGTTCCAGGGCGACGACGGCAAGGTGCATTTCAACCTGCTCGGCTGGAGCGGCGCGGAGTCTTCGCCGCACCTATTCCCAGGCGCCGCAGAATGACCGGCGGCGGTGCCGCGACCGACCACGGCAACGTGCATCCGTACAAGCTCGCTTCGGTGCTGCTGCAGTACCCCACGATGGCGTTTTTCGACGGCCTCGACGAACTCGATGCGGCTGCCCGTACGACGCCTCGGGGAAGCCGCGAAGCTTTCGGTCGTTTCCTGCGGTGGCTGCGGGCAACCGCACCGACCGACGTCGCCCAGCACTACGTCGAGACGTTCGACCTGCGGCGGCGCTGCGCGCTCTACCTCACCTACTACCGCTACGGCGACACCCGCAAGCGTGGCATGTCAATGCTCGCGTTCAAGACGACCTACCGAGCCGCCGGGTTCGACCCTTCCGAGGAGGAGCTGCCCGACTACCTGCCGTTGGTACTCGACTTCGCTGTGCTGTCATCGCGCGGCGGTGCGTTGCTGCGGGCTCACCGCGCCGACCTCGAACTGTTGCGGCGCGCGCTTCGAGAGGCGGAGACGCCGTACGCTGACGTGGTCGACGCGGTATGTGCGCAACTTCCCAAGCTCGGACGCCGCGAGGTCGACCTCGTGCGTCAGGCCTGGGCCAAAGGCCCACCGAAAGAGGAAGTCGGGTTGGAGCCGTTCGCGCCGCCGGAATACTTGACCGGTCAGGGGCCGGCGCGATGACCACCGCGTGGTCGTACTTCTGGTGGGTGGTGCTGCCCTACGTTGCAATGGCTGTCTTCGTTATAGGCCACATCTGGCGCTGGCGGTACGACCAGTTCGGCTGGACCAGCCGGTCGACTCAGCTGCAGGAACGCGGCTGGTTGAAATGGGGCAGCCCGCTCTTCCACTACGGCACCTTCGCGGCCATCGGTGGGCACGTGATGGGGATTCTCATCCCCGCACGCTGGACGACTGCCATCGGCATCTCTCCCCACGCCTATCACGTGTTCGCGGCGTCGGCCGGTCTCGTTGCGGCGGTGCTGGTCATCGGGGGGATGGCCGTCCTCGCCGCGCGTCGGGTATTCGTGCCACGGGTACGTGCCACCACCGGCCCGGTCGACTGGGTGGCGCTCGTCCTGCTCGGCATCATCGCAATGCTCGGGATCGTCACGACAGCAGTCAATGCACCGCTCGAGCACGAATACCGCCAGACGATCTCGTTGTGGTTCCGGGGTCTGTTCAACCTGAACCCCGATGTCTCGGCGGCGTTGCGAGCGCCACTGATCTTCCAGATACACGCGATCGCGGCCTGGGCGCTCTTCTTGGTGTGGCCGTTCACGCGGCTCGTGCACGCCTGGAGCTATCCCCTCTGGTACCTGTGGCGGCCCTACGTCGTCTATCGCGCGAAGCGGGCCACGCCGCCGAACGAGCCGGGCACGGGCGGACGCAAGTGGCGCAAGATCGGTGTCCCTTACTGACGTGCATGCATCCGACCCAGCGACACGCCAGACGCCGATCAACGACGCCGTACGGACGCTGACCCCAGGCTATTTCGCTCTGGTGATGGGCACCGGGATCGTCTCACTTGGCATGGCCAACCATGGCCGCACCGACCTGTCGACAACGCTGATGTGGCTCGCCGCAGCCGGCTACGTCGTCCTCGTCGTCCTGCATGGCTGCCGGTTCGTTGCGTTTCGCGCCGAGCTGAGAGCCGATTTCGTCGACCCGCGACGGGCGTTCGGATTCTTCACCTTCGTCGCCGGCACCGATGTGCTCGGCACCCGCATCGCTCTAGCTGGCCACCAGCACATCGCCCTGATCCTGCTGGCCGTTGGGTGCCTCGGCTGGCTGATTCTTGGCTACGTCGTGCCCTGGACCGCCGTGCTCGGGCGCGCTGACCGGCCGGTGGTCGCTGCCGCGAACGGCACCTGGTTCATCTGGGTCGTCGCCGGTCAGTCTGTCGCCGTACTTGCGGCGGTTCTCGAACCCGCGGTACATACCGGGCGCCGCGAACTGGCGTTACTCGCCGTCTTCTCCTGGTCGGTCGGTGTTTTTCTCTACGCCGCAGTAGGTATCTTCGTCGCGGCACGGCTGATGCTGTACCCGTTGACCCCTGCTGACCTGACGCCACCGTACTGGGTGGCGATGGGCGCCACCGCGATCACCACGCTTGCCGGCGCGCGAATCGTGCAGATGGCCGACGCACCGACGGTCAGCGCGACCCGCGGACTGATCGCCGGGGCCTCGGTCATGTTCTGGGCGTTCGGCAGCTGGCTCATCCCGGTGCTCCTCGGGGCCGGCTGGTGGCGGCACGTCACACACCGCATCCCTCTGAGCTACGAGGCCACCTGGTGGAGCATCGTGTTCCCGCTCGGGATGTACGGCGTGGCCGGCTACTCCCTCGGCAGCGCCGACCACCTTCCCATCGTGCGCGCGATCGGTGAAAACGAGACGTGGGTGGCCCTTTTCGCGTGGGCCTGCGTGTTTGCGGCCATGCTCGTGCACCTCTGGCGCACCCTCATTCTGCTACCTCGCCTGCACGCGCAGCAGCAGGACTGAGTGGCCGTCCAGTTCGCTCGACCGGTACTCCTGCCCGATCGTTTACACAACTCGAGTAGTAAAAGTGGTAAGAATGGACAAGGAAGGAGTCCGCAATGACGGCAACGCTCTACAATGTCCCGGTTGCCCGCGACCCGCACGGCGAGACCGTGGGATCCAGTAGCCCGCGGCTCACGCTGACCGACGAGCACGCGCGGCTGCTCAGGCTGGTTACCCTTCGGGTCGACGATCTGCTGAAGGCCATCGCCTTAGCCCAATGGCCCGCTCGCGAACTTCAGACCCTCGTCGGCTTCCTTCAGACTGAAGTTCTGCAACAGGCGACACGCGAGGAGCACCTACTCTTCCCGGCGCACGCGACACCATCGCAGATCGCTCGTCTAAACCGCGATCATGCGCGGCTGTGGGCCGGCACCGATGTGCTCCAACGGGCCGCCACCGGCGAAAGCAGCCAGTCGCACGACCAACTCGCCGCTACCGTCCGTGGTCTCCTCGGCCAACTCGAACGTCACCTCGACACCGAAGAGGAGCTGCTCGCGATGAGCGGCGAGCCACACCCAACGGACCCAGCCTGATAGCCGGTACAGAGCATCCCTGCGGATGGGCTTCATTTGCTCACCCGCGAGGTCGCCACCATCGCGGGCTCCCGGTCAGGGCTGCACATGCGATCACCTGGTGCGACGAGGCGGTTCATTTCGGCGTACCAGGTGGGCCACACACAGGCTCGGCTCGACGAATGGGTCGAGGCGGTCGGCGATCAGCGGTGCGTCAAGCTCGGCCAGGACCCCTTGCATAAGCCCGAGGTGTACCGAGCAGACGACCTCGCGATGTTCTTCGGCGGTCTCCCGAAACGGGCACTGATGCAAGAGGATGCGCCGCTTCCGGCCGGCGACAATGGCCTCGGGCGAAAAGCCGATGTCGTCTAGAGTGCCGACCAATAGACGGGTCGCCTGGGCCGCGTCGACACGGCGATACGGCGGTAGGCGCTCGGCGAGATAGCGCCCCCAAACCCGTCCGGCCTGGAGCGCAGCCGCAGCCGGATGCGGGGTCTGCCCGGCGATGTAGCTGGTGAGGATCTCGGCCAGCAGTCGGTAGCTGCGTCGGCCGCCGCGCGCGCTTTCGGCATGCGCGGCGTACAGAGTGCGCGGGCGGCCCGGTAGCTCGCGCTCCTCTAACGTCCGCTCGACAAGCCCGCTCCCGGCCAGGGCGTCAAGGTGGAACCGCGCGGTGTTCGAGTGCAGCCCGACAATCGCGGCAACCTCCCCGACGCCGAGCGGCGCACCGGCGTCCTGGAGCACGGCGAGCACCCGCGAGCGACTCTCGCCCAGCGCGGCGGATCCGTCAGGATCCGGACGAGTCAACCCACGCGTCGGCATGGCCCCGATTTTACACAGAGGGTGCATACAAACCCGTGACCACAGGACTTCGTTCGCACCCCGACGCCGATCCGGGTCTGGTGAAGTCTGGCGCGCAGTGCGGTCGACCCACGGGGGGAACTGCGGGAGCTCGTACTCTGGAAAAGGTCCGCGTCGAGGACGGCATCATCGTTGTAACACGGGAGGCACAACGGGCGGACCATCGCTGGTCGGGTCCGACTCCCTCAAGCAAGAACCGCAGTGCGCCATTGTGCCAGCCGATCGCATCGCGTTCGCCCGAGGCGTTGGTCGTTCCCACGGGGTCGTCGCCAACCTCGCGCTCGTGCTTGCACTCGGGGGCGGAGCCGTCCTCGTTCGGAACCGGCCGTGAGACTCCACGTTCACGGCCACCGCGGCGGGAGCCTTCGCTCCGGTGACCGCGACCGCGACCGGCATTACCCAGGCGAGTGGCATGACGCGGTTTCGGCGCGATGCGTCCGAACATCTCGACGATGCCGCGCTGGCTGTCAGGTCGCCACCGCGCCCATCTTGCGCGCCCTGATGGGCGTGGTCACTATCGTGCCCGTGATCTTTGGCATCCTGCTGGCCACGTGACCACGTTGTCCTGCACGCTTCGGGCTCCTTTCGGCTCAAACGCTTTGCAACTGGGCAAGCACCAGCCCGACCGGAATGCTGACGAGCAGCAGGACCATTAGCAACCGGAACGCGTAGAGCGGCCAGCTACGTCGGCCGGGCGCGCCGCGCGCGCGATGAACCACTAGCACGAGTGCCACGATACGCAACGTGGCGCCGACATCGACGACGGTTGTCGTGTCGAGCAGCGCCCCCGCGAGAGCGGCCGCGTTCCCGACACTCCAGCCGACGAATTCTGCCGCAACGAGCCGGCTCGACGGCGCTTGGAGGGCCAACAGCGCCTGACCGACGCCGAGCGCAACCTGTGCGACACCGGCTACCGGCTCGAGATCGGCCGCTGCGCAGGAGCCGTGCTGTGACGGTGCGTGCGTGGTTGCGGCGGCTACCAGTACGCCGGCCAGGACGCAGGCAACACCGAGGGCGGCGAACGACACGACAGCTGGTCCTCGGTCCTGCACCATAGATACCAGGCTCGTAAGATTAACTCCGGAGTGCTCGGCGTGTGGCCGGCGGTGGCGGCAACGGAAGGTGATCATGTCCAGTAAGCAGCGTCTGGTGGTCAATGACGTCGACCCCGCGGCCTACCTGGCGGTAGCCGGTATGGAGCGTTACGTGCGGGCGGGAGCGCTCGAGGAGCCATTGCTTGAGCTGGTCAAGATTCGGGCCTCGCAGATCAATGGCTGCGCTTTCTGCCTAGACATGCACAACCGTGAGGCCCGAGCCGCCGGCGAGACGCAGCGCCGGCTGGATGTCGTCTCTGCCTGGCGGGAGTCAGCTGACCTCTACACCGAACGTGAGCAGGCGGCGCTCGCGCTCACGGAGTCGGTCACCCGTATCGCCGACGCCGGTGTGAGCGACGCAATATGGGCCGACGTCACGCGCTGCTTCGACGAGGCGGACGTCGTCCGTTTGCTGATGGCGATCGCTACGATCAACGTGTGGAACCGACTCGCGGCGAGTACCCACCAAGAACTCCCCGCGCTCATTGACGAAAGTTAGCCCGCTCCCCCGCGATCCATGGAGCTGTCTCATTTCGAGCCGCTACCGGTAGTCGGCGCTCGCCAGATCAGAGATGATGCGGCTGAAGTTCTTCATACCCGCTCAGGCTCAGGCAATGGCGTCGTTCGCAGGTTCCGCATTTGCTGTGGCGATGCGGCCAATGCGCACCCGCCACATCCGCGGGTCCGCCTCGAACGAATCCCACGTAGAATCGCCGGAATGTTCGGCAGCGAGCTGCTAGTACAGCGGCTTGGGGCCTGGTCGTTGACGAGCACGAAGTTGTCGCCCACGTCGAGTTTTGCATGGGTGTCGAAGATCAGTTCGTGGCGGCGCGCGGGTGTCTCGGGGTGACATCGAGTTGCTGATCTTCACCGGTCATGGTGTTCCCGATCGTCAGGGCGTCGAGCTGGGTATCGGCGTGAGCGGACGGCAACCGGGCGAGGTAATGCAACAGGCCGTCGGCCTCAACGGGCCAGCTGTCGCGCGACGTCGACCAGCCGGTGACTGCCAGGCGGCTGGCGTCGACTGGCCGGCCTGCGCCGCCCAGCGCGCGGAGTGCGCGGAGTGCGCGGAGTGCGCGCGAGAGCAGCCGAGTCAGCTCGGTCAATGACTCCGGATCGGTTGCTCGATCAACGGTCTGCAGATATGTGCCCGCGTCGTTGAGTGACCCGGCTGTGCCGAAGACCACCCACGTCTCCTTCTGCTGAGCCCGATCTGTTTCTACAGATAGCACTAGGCAGAAAGATGCATCGAGGAGGAAGTGACGTCGTGACCTACGTGATCGGCGAGCCGTGCATCGACGTCCAAGACCGGGCGTGCGTCAACGAGTACCCGGTCGATTTCATCTATGAACGTGACCGCTCGCTGTACTGCGGGCGGCGTCAGTAGCCGCTTCGTGCCGCAGAGCACGGGCACGAGTGATCAGCAAGATGCGCCTGACAGGGCACTGTCAACAGCCGCGACCACCGAACCGTTCAGGCTTCCTGAGTGCACGCTCACGCAGCCTGGACGGTCGGCGGACCCGAAAACGCAACCGCCGCACCCGCCGCCCCGGACATCCGATCGACAGCGGTATCGCCATGATCCCGCCCACCCGCACAAAGATGATTGACGGCGGCATCCACGACATCGCGCGGCAACCGCATCGCGCGATACGGCGTCGCCCCGTCGCGGCACCTGACGCGACCGGGCTAGCACGGATCGCAGCGGGTAGGCCGACGATACGCCTCATGTCAGGGACCCGCCGATCTGAGACACACAGTTACGGCGAGAATCCACGCGCCCGCCAGCTGCACAGTCACCCGAACAACACCCCCTTGCGCCGAGCCGGTTGGCGCACGAGAAAGACGCAGGCCAATCAGCCGCCGATGTAGGACATCTCGACCTTGTGCCGCGGGGGTGGCAAGTTGTGGGCGGCCCGCAGTTCCGAGTAGCGATCACCGCGCGCCGTCCAGAGGGTCCTGATAGCCGCGTCCAGCGCGTCATCGTCGGCACCACCGCGGATCAGCCCGCGCAGGTCGTGGCCCTGGGAGCCGAACAGGCAGGTGTAGACCTCGCCGATCGCACTCAGCCGTGCCCTGCTGCAGGCGCCGCAGAACGGTTGGGTGATCGACGAGATCACGCCGACCTCGCCCGCGCCGTCGAGGTAGCGAAACCTGTTGGCCACCTCGCCCGAATAGCTCGCGGGGACCGGCTCGAGTCGCCAGCGGGCTCCGATGCGACCGACGATCTCGGCCGCGGGCACGACCTCATCGAGCCGCCAGCCGTTGGTGTCGCCGACGTCCATGTACTCGATGAAGCGCACACTGTGGCCGTGCTCGCGGCCGAACGCCGCGAGACCTTCGATGTCGACGTCGTTCCAGCCGCGCCGGACGACGGTGTTCAGCTTCAACGGAGCAAAGCCGACCTCGGACGCCGCCGCGATGCCGGCGAGCACCGAGTCGAGTCCAACGTCGGTGTCGGCGAGGCTCGCGAACCTGTCGGCGTCAAGGGTGTCGAGGCTGACGGTGATGCGGGTAAGTCCGGCGTCGCGCAGCCGCCGGGCGTGGCGGGTCAGCAGTGACCCGTTCGTCGTGAGAGCGATGTCGTCGACACCAGGGATCGCTTTCAGCATCGTGACCAGGTCGGGGAGGCCGGCACGGAGCAACGGCTCGCCGCCGGTCAACCGCACCTTGCGCACCCCGGCTCGCGCGAACGCGGCCGCTACACGAGCGATCTCCTCGAAATGCAGCAGTTCGCCGCGCGGGACGAAGGGGAAGCCTGGCCCGAAGATCTCGCGCGGCATGCAGTAGCAGCACCGCATGTTGCAACGGTCGGTGACCGACACCCGCAGGTCGCGCAGGCGACGTCCACGAGTGTCGACGACCGCAGCCTCGGTGGCTGCGCACGTCGGGTCGGTGGTCAGCACCGGCCCCGATCGTCGCTGGGGATCGACGCGCCCAGGTCGGGCATGCCGAAGTCGACGCCGGGCTTGGCCAGCAGACCGCCGTCGCGGCTGCGGCCGTCAGGGTGTTCGCTCAGCCACGCGTCGCTCACCGCTTGGTGCAGCCTCGAAAGATAGGAGCTGGGGCGGCCGACGTTCGGGTAGGCGATCAGGTTCATGAGTTGGCGTTCTTCCCTGGTTCTGGGTTCGCGGCGCTGGTGCGGCCAATGCGCACACGCCAGACCTGCGGGCCCGCCTCGAGAGCATCCCACGTGAACTCGCCGGAATGTTCGGCGGCGAACTGGTAGTACAGCGGCTTGGGGTCGTGGTCGTTGACGAGCACGAAGTTGTCGCCGACGTCGAGTTTTGCATATGTGTCGAAGATCAGTTCGTGGCGGCGCGCGGGTGTCTCGGGGCGGACGTCGAGTTGCTGATCTTCTCCGGGCATGACGTTCTCCTTCGTCAGGGCGTCGGGCTGGGTATCGGCGTGAGCGGACGGCAGCCGTGCGAGGTAGTGCAACAGGCCGGTCAGCCGTTCGGCCTCTACGGGCCAGCTGTCGCGCAGCGCCGACCAGCGCACGGAATGCGCGCGAGAGTGGCCGAGTCAACTCGGCGAAACGGTCCCTGATCGATTTCTTGATCATCAGCGTGGAAGAACGTACTCGCATCGTCGAGCGTCTTGGTTGTGAAGACCACCAGCGTCTCCTCTTCTGCTCGGCGCGATTCGTTTCTACTATACCATTAGGTAAAAAGGTACGAACGGAAGGAGCGACGCCGTGACCTACGTGATCGGCGAGCCGTGCATCGACGTCAAGGACAGGGCGTGTGTCGATGAGTGCCCAGTCGATTGCATCTACGAAGGTGATCGCTCGCTGTACATCCACCCCGACGAGTGCGTCGACTGTGGTGCCTGCGAGCCGGTCTGCCCGGTCGAGGCGATCTACTACGAGGACGATCTGCCAGCGAATCTCAAGCCATACAAGGACGACAACGCCAGATTCTTCACCGAGGTGCTGCCCTGCCGTGGCGAGCCGCTCGGCTCACCGGGCGGAGCCGCGAAGACCGGCGTCCTCGGTGTTGACACCGGGCTGGTCGCCGCGCAACCTCCTCGCGACGCGGGCCCGTCATGAGAGGAGAGCCACCCGATGCGTCGCCACCGCCAACGGCCGGGCCTTCGCCGCGCAACCCGCCCATGTCGACGTGGCGCGGGCCATCACGTCTGCACGCTCGGTACCGCTCACCGAGCGGTGGGCCTCTTGGCGAGTTTTGAGCCGACGCGGCGCGATCGCTGTCACCTGCCAACAGCCGATACCTGGCGCGCTTGCGCTCGGCCACCCTCGCGGTGAGGGTGTAAAGCGGAATCTCTCTCAGCTGAGCATATTGCGCCAATCCCAGCTGCTCGACGTCGTGTTCCCCTGCCCGGGTGCGCCCGACTCCGGTGCTGCAGCCGGGCGGCACATCGCGGGCATGTACTTCGGCGTCGCAGGGGCCGCGGGCTCGCCGATCGAACGTGGGCGTCGCCCTGCCGCGGTACTCGACCCGGGTGCTGCTTCTCCAGTGTCACCGCGCATGGCGGGTCGTCATCGCGACGGATCTAGCCGGGCTACGTGAGCGCACCTCCCCGTACCGCTCGTGCGAGCTGGCTTGGCAAAGCGAACGCCGTCGTACTCACCTACCTTGCCGCCAGCGCTGTGGCGGCGATCGTGCATGCCACCGGCCACGGGTCGCTGTG
>OLLJ01000175.1_pt1 | contig 10450 bp, 11 predicted proteins | sample 1604521 | NCBI WGS metagenome assembly OLLJ01 (sample SAMEA104055714, study PRJEB20765) | soil metagenome | isolation source: soil
CGAGTCGACGGCGTTCTGGCGGGCAGTTGCCCAGGTGCATCTCGACCGGCCAGCTGGGCTGGCCGCACTCGAAGCCTTGTTCGCGGGCGGCACCGTGCCGGGCGCGTTGCGCGGGCCGATGCAGGGTCGGTTCATCACCAGCACGGTCAATCGGCCGATCGACATTGCGATGCACGCCTTCACATCATCATGGCTGCCCTGGAAAGGAAAGACCTTCGACCCTGCGTCCGGCAGCGGGCGCAACCTGTTCACCACCGGGGCGAAGCGCATGATGCGCGTCACCTTGCCGCGCTACCGGCTGCTCGACGAAGAAGATGGCCTGCACAGTGCGTTTCGCTTCCTGACATCGACCGGCCCGAGCGCGTTCACGCCCGGCGTCGACGTCCTGCGTATCGATTACCGAGACGTGGCAGAGAATCCGCGGTGGACGATCCGCAAGATTCTCGACGAACTCGTGCAGGTCGACGACACCCACTACCTGGGCCAAGCGTTGCTCGAATTCCGTGGCTCGCTTCGTCGAGCAGCCTGGATCGCCCTCGAACCCACCGACGCCGCGCCGTAGCCATGACGCTTGCACCCCGCAGCCGTCACGCGTCGTAGTCGAGCACGACCCGATCGGTTCGTGGCTGCGCTTGGCAGGTCAGCACAAATCCTGCCGCCACTTCGGCGTCGGTGAGCGCGTAGCAGTGATGCATCTCGACCCGACCCTCGATCACCTTGGCCCGGCAGGTGCCACACATCCCGTTAGTGCATCCATACGGGACGTCGGGTCGCACCGTCATCGCCACGTGCAGCACGTCGCCAGTGACCGGCACGGTCAGTGCCGTTGATCTACCGGCGAGGATCATCGTGACCGCAGAAGTCGCCCCCTCCGACGTCGGCTCGTGGTCGGCACGCGGACTTTCGTCGGTGCCGAGATAAAACAGCTCTCGATGCACCACGGCATCATCGACACCGCGATCGTGCAGCACCGAACGCGCCAGCTCAGTGAATTCGTGCGGCCCGCACACGAACCATTCATCGATGTTTGGCGCATCTAAGATGTCGAGCAGGCTGTGCAGTTTCGCGCGATCGAGACGGCCGGTGAGCAAGGGCGACTCCCGCGCTTCGCGCGACAGCACATGAAAAATCGCGAGTCGGTCAGGGAAGCGATCTTTCAAATCGGCGAGATCATCGAGAAACATCACCGTCTGTACGGTGCGGTTGGCATAGATCAACGTGAAGGTACTCCCGGGCTCGGCCTCGAGGGTCGACGCAACGATCGACAGCACTGGTGTGATGCCGCTGCCCGCGACGATGGCGCCACGATGCCGCGGTAGCGACGTATCAAGCCCACTGACGAATCCCCCACGGGGTGGCATGACCTCGATTTCGTCGCCGGTCTTCAATACGGTCAACGCGTGTCGGGAAAACACGCCACCCGGCACCTGCCGCACGCCGATGCGCAGTACGCCTGGCCGCGAACACAGCGAATACGTGCGGCGGGCATCGTCGCCAGCAGCCAGGCACCGCAGCGTCACGTGCTGGCCGGCTTCGAAAGCGAAGTCTGTAGCGAGGTCCGCCGGTACGTCGAAGGTGATCGCCACCGAGTCGTCGGTGAGCCGGTCGATCGCCGCGACCCGCAACGGATGAAAGGCCGAGCGCCCGACCCCAGCCATGTTTGCGACTCTGCTGCCCTCAGTACGACTTGACGTGATCGAACGGTTCGAGGCAACTCAGGCACCGATACATCGCCTGGCACGCGGTGGCACCGAACCTGCTCACCAGCCGCGTATGCACCGACCCGCACTGCGGACACTGCACGCTGAGTTCGATCCGCACGCCCTGCCCAGACAAAACCGAGGCGGACGGCGGCGCGATGCCGTTTGCGGCCAGCACACGGCGTCCGTTGTCGGTGATCCAATCCGTCGTCCAGGCCGGCGCCCGTTGGTAGCGCACCTCGACGTCGGGGAATCCGGCGTCATGCAACGCGGTGATGACATCGGCTCGGATCACCTCAGTAGCCGGGCAGCTTGAGTACGTCGGGGTCAAGACCACCTCGACGTGGCCACCTGCCGACTCGACGACGTCGCGCACGATGCCGAGATCGCCAATCGTGATCACGGGCAACTCCGGATCGAGCACGGAGGCGCAAACCGCGCGAGCCGAGATCACTGCTACCACGAAGCGCCGGGGTGCAGCCGATGCAGGTACTGCATCTCCGCCAGCAGGAATCCGAAGCATTCGGTGTGCACACCGCGGCGGCCGCCGTGGGAGGTCCAGATGGTGGGCGGAGTCGTCAACGTCGCGGTCGCCAACACGTCGCCGATCGATCGATCCCATCGGGGCCGAAGCGTCGACGGATCGATGGCGATGCCTTGACTGACAAGGGCCGCTTCGATTTCGTCGCTGTCAAAAAGTTCGGCCGTGAACGGCCACAACCGATCGACCGCCGCCTGCATGCGTTGGCGACTCTCCTCGGTCCCGTCGCCCAGCCGCACCGTCCACTGCAACGCGTGATCGTGGTGGTAGGCCGCCTCTTTGACACCCTTGGCGGCAACACCGGCGAGCGTTTCATCGCCCGAGCTGATGAGTTCTTCGTACAAGAAGAGTTGGTAGGTGCTGAAGAACAATTGACGAGCGATGGTGTGCGCGAAGTCACCGTTTTCTTGTTCGACCAGATGCACATTGCGAAAGTCGCGTTCGGTGCGCAGGTAGGCGAGATCGTCTTCACCGCGGCCGGCGGCCTCGACACTGCCGGCGTAATCGAGCAACGCGCGTGCTTGACCGAGCAAATCGAGGGCGATGTTCGTAAGCGCAATGTCTTCTTCGATCTCAGGAGCTCGAGAAGCCCATTCAGAAAGCCGCTGCGCCAAAATGAGCGCGTCGTCGCCAAGCCGAAGCGAGTAGGTGAACAGCGCGGCTGCCATGGGGTCGACGTTACGCTCGCTCACATCTGCTGCACCTCCTCGGGCAACTCATAAAACGTGGGATGCCGATAAACCTTATCCACGGCGGGATCGAAGAACGCGTCCTTTTCGTCGGGACTCGAAGCCAATATTGATCGCGATGGCACCACCCAGATACTGACTCCCTCGCCGCGGCGGGTGTAAACGTCGCGCGCGTTGCGCAACGCCAAGGCGGCGTCGGCGGCGTGCAGGCTGCCAACGTGGACGTGCGAAAGTCCGCGCCGACTGCGCACAAACACCTCCCACAAGCCGCCGGAGTCGGATGTTGCCGGTGGGTTCATGCGACCGCCGTCCCCCCGGTCGCCGTGCGCTCGGCGGCATCGCCGCCGGCGGCGGCACGGGATGTACGGGCGGCATGTGCCAGAGCCGCCGCGCGCACCCACGCGCCGTCGCGATGTGCTTGCACCCGGTGCGCGATCCGCTCCGCATTGCAGGGCCCGTCACCGTCGAGCACGCGCGCGAATTCGACCCAGTCGATCGGACCAAATTGGTAGTGCCGAGTGACCGCGTCGAGTTCAAGTGCAGGGTCGGGCAACGTGAGTCCGAGCACCTTCGCTTGCGGCACCGTCATATCGACGAAGCGCTGCCGCAACTCGTCATTGGAGAAGCGCTTGATTCCCCACGCCATCGAGCGTGCGCTGTTCGGTGATTGGTCATCGGGCGGCCCGAACATCATCAGCGAGGGCCACCACCAACGGTCGACCGCGTCTTGGGCCATCGCATGCTGCGCGGCCGTTCCGTTCGACAGGGTAAGCAACAACTCGAAGCCCTGCCGTTGATGAAAAGATTCCTCTTTGCAGATGCGCACCATGGCCCGCGCATACGGGCCGTAGGAGCACCGACACAACGGCACTTGGTTCGTGATAGCCGCACCATCGACGAGCCAGCCGATAGCGCCGACGTCGGCCCACGTCGGGGTCGGGTAGTTGAAGATGCTCGAGTACCGCTGCTTGCCAGCGTGCAACAGATCGAGCAGGTCGCCCCGATCGACGCCCAAGGTCTCGGTCGCCCCGTAGAGGTACAACCCATGCCCGGCTTCGTCTTGCACCTTGGCCATCAAGATCGCCTTGCGCCGCAACGACGGCGCGCGGGTGATCCACGCCGCTTCGGGCTGCATGCCGATGATTTCCGAATGCGCGTGCTGGGCGATCTGGCGGACCAAGGCAGCGCGATACGCATCGGGCATCCAGTCGCGCGGCTCGACCCTCTCGTCGGCCGCCAGCATGGCGGCGAACGCGCCGTCGTCGTTCGACACCAGCGCCTCCGTTCCACGCCGTCCGGACTCGACGCAACGGTGCGTCGCCGGCCGGTTTGTTCAGCTTAAGCCCGCCCGCTGCCTGCACGCTGCCGCCGGGCACCGCGAAGATGGACCCCGTGCGCACCTCGCCGTCACCGGTCCCGCTGCCGCGACCGAGGTCACGGGCGACGATCCTGCACGCCGACCTCGACGCGTTCTATGCCTCCGTCGAACAGATCGACAAGCCGTCGCTTCGTGGCAAACCGGTCGTCGTCAGCGGGCTCGGCCTTCGCGGCGTCGTCGCGACGGCCAGCTACGAGGCCCGCGAGCACGGCGTTCGGTCGGCGATGTCGACGATGGAAGCCCGCGGCCGCTGCCCCAATGCCGCCTTTCTCGCACCCCGGTTCGAGGCGTACCGCGCGGCCAGCCTGGTCGTCATGGAGTTGTTGGCCGAGCTCTCGCCGCTGATCGAGCCGCTCTCACTCGACGAGGCGTACGTCGACCTCGCCGCCGGCAGTCACCACGATTTGTCGGACGACGGGGTGCGCGCGTTGGCCGCGGACCTGAAACGGTCGGTGCACCAGCGCACCGGTCTGACCGTGTCGGTGGGCGCGGGAAGCTCCAAGCTGGTGGCCAAGATCGCGTCCGACCTCGGGAAGCCCGACGGCTTGATGGTCATCAGTGCCGGCGATGAAGCGGCGATGCTGCGCCCGCTGGCCGCCGTCCGCCTGCCTGGGGTCGGGCCGGCGACGGCGGCGAAGCTGCGGGCGATCGGTGTCACCACCATCGCGCAGCTCGCCGACCTCAGCGAAGCCGATGCCGTGACCGCGCTGGGCAAGAGCCAGGGGCGCGGGCTGTGGCTGCTTGCCCACGGCTTCGACGACCGGCCACTGTCGCTCGAGCGCGAGTCGAAGTCGGTCAGCGTCGAGGACACCTTCGATCGCGACATCGCCGACGTGCCGCGGCTGATGTCGATCGTCGAGGAGATGTCGCGCCGCGTGGTCGAGCGGCTGGCAGCGACCCGACTGTCTGGTCGCACAATTTCGGTCAAGGTGCGGCTGCACGACTTCACCACCTTGACGCGGTCGGCGACGCTGCCGGCGCCCACCGACGACCCGCGGGTGGTGGTGCGACTGGCTCGGCAACTGCTCGCCGAAGTCGACGTGAGCGGAGGTCTGAGATTGGTCGGTGTCGGCGTGAGCGGGCTGGCGGACTGGACCCAAGACGACTTGTTCGGCGAACTCATCGCGGCCGATCCCGACGACGACCCGACGCCGACAGCCGAAGCGAGCCTCGACGCGACGCCAGCCGGGCAGGCGGCACGGACATGGGTACCCGGGCGCGATGTCGTACACGCGACCTTCGGCCACGGCTGGGTGCAGGGGTCAGGAGCGGGGTGGGTGACGGTGCGGTTCGAGACGCGCGACACGCCACCGGGCCGGGTGAAGTCGTTTCGCGTCGGTGACCCCAACCTTCGGCCAACTGCGCCCTACGGTGCCGCGCCCGCCCGCTAGCCTGCGGTGATGCCGACGACGGTGGTTGCGCCCGACCAGCCTGCACGACGGGCGATCATCGTCGTGCAGGAGGCTTTCGGCGTCGACGATCACATCGTTGACGTGTGCGGGCGATTCACCGCGCTGGGCTACCTCGCGGTGGCACCACATCTATTCCATCGAGACGGCGTCAATGCACTGCCGCCCGATCTGGCGATTGCGCAGCCGCATATGAACAATCTCACCGCCGACGGCATCATCGCCGACATCACCGAAGCGCGGAATTACGTGATGTCGCAGGGCTTCTCGACCCAGCAGGTGGGCATCATCGGATTCTGCATGGGCGGCTCGGTCGCGCTGGTCTCGGCAGTCAGACTCAGCTTCGGCGCAGCAGTGACCTTCTACGGCGGCGGCCTGGCTGCCGGTCGATTCGGCTTCCCGCCGCTGCTCGACATCGCCGCTGATCTTGGCTGCCCATGGCTTGGCGTTTTCGGCGATCTCGACCCGACGATTCCGGTCGATCAGGTGGAGGCACTTCGCAGCGCCGCCGCCCAGTCGACCGCCCCGACATCGGTGGTGCGCTACGCCGAGGCCGGGCACGCGTTTCACAACGACACCCGTCCGGAGCGGTACCACGAACCATCGGCGCGCGCGGCGTGGCAGAAAGCAATCGACTGGCTCGACCGCTACCTCGACCAGCGGCCCACGACCGCGCACTGACCAGCACTGGCTAGCGCAGCGCCAAGACCTCGATCAGCGTGCGCGCGGCCCGACCGCCTTCATCGAGGGCAATGGCAAGCGCGGTGGGGACGTCGAGATCGTTGCGCAGTGCGTCGATGACCGCGTCGTCGGCGGCCTGCCCATCACTGGTGCCACGAGGCGGCCGCGCGGACGCGCTGAACAAGGCGTCGAGTTCTTTCGCTATCGCGTCAAGGGCGGCCGTCTCGTAGTTCCAACTGTCACCGAACCGGCGATGCAGCAACAACAACCGCAGTGCGCCCGGCGCGTGCGTGGACAACACGTCACCGACGAGCACGAGGTTGCCGGTCGACTTGGCCATCTTGTCGCCGGCGACGCGCACCATGCCGACATGCATCCAGGCCCGAGCAAACGGCCGGACGCCGGTGAACGCTTCGGCCTGTGCGGCTTCATAGGCGTGGTGCGGGAACCGCAGGTCGGCGCCACCGGCATGCAGATCGACCGATGACCCGTACGTGGCCATTGCCATCGCCGTGCACTCGGCATGCCAGCCCGGCCGGCCCTCGCCCCATGGGCTCGGCCAGGCCGGCGCGCCCGGTTCGGTAGCGCGCCACACCGCCACGTCGAAGGGATCGTCCTTGGCTGCGTCGTCGGGATCGTCGTGGAACTCCGCCGACAACGCCAGCGCCTCGTCGCGGCTCAAGCCGGTCGCGGCCGGGAGTGCAGCGCCCCGAAAGTAGACCGAGCCGTCGCGAACGTACGCGCTGCCGTTGTCGACCAGTGCAGAGGCCAGCGCGACCACTTGACGCACGAAGTTGTGCGCGCGCGGCTCGTGCGTGGGGCGACGAACGCCCAACGCGGCCATGTCTTGCTCGAACTGGTATTGCTGCACGGCGGCGAACGCGTCATATGGCGAGCCCGCGCGACGTGCGGCCGCCAGCAACACGTCGTCGACGTCAGTGACGTTGCGGCAGACTTCGACGTCGATGCCCAGGTGCCGCAGGAGCCGACCGACCACGTCGACCCACACGTACGTCGCGGCATGGCCGAGGTGCGTCACGTCGTAGGGCGTGACCCCACACACGTAGATGCGAGCCTTGCCCATGAGCGGTAAGGGCCGGCCGGCGATCGTGACAGGACGCAGCTGCTGATGCAACCCGATCGGCATGCCGCCAGCGTAGTTGATCCGTAAACCGCGGTCAGGCGCCCGTCGCCGGCAGTCGGGTCGAGAGTCGAATGGTGTAGCCGACCCCACGCACGGTGTGGATCAACGGCGACTGGTCGACGTCCACCTTCTTGCGCAGGTAGCTGATGTAGGTCTCGAGCACGCCGGAGTCGCCGCCGAAGTCGTAGTCCCACACGTGATCGAGCAGCTGCGCCCGGCTCAGCACCTTGCGCGCGTTGACGAGGAGATAGCGCAGCAGCCGATACTCGGTCGCGGTGAGTTCAATCAACCGGCCGGCCCTGAATACCTCGCGGGTGTCGTCGTCCATCTCGAGATCGCTGAACGAGATGCGGGTGCCGTGGCTCTGCCCGTGACTGCGTCGCAAGACCGCGTGCACCCGCGCGACGAGTTCAGCCAACGAGAACGGCTTGGTGACGTAGTCATCGCCGCCGACGTTGAGGCCGCGCACCTTGTCATCGGTCGCGTCGCGTGCGGTGAGGAACAGCACAGGTACCTGCTTGCCCTTGGCCACCAGCCGGCGGGCGACTTCGAAGCCGTCAAAGTCGGGCAGCATGACGTCGAGCACGACCAGGTCGGGCCGGCCTTTCTCGACCGCATCAAGCGCCTCGTTGCCGGTGCCGGCGGTGATCACCTCGAAGCCTTCGAATCTCAGCGCGGTCGCCACTAGGTCACGGATGCTCGGCTCGTCGTCGACGACGAGCACGCGTTGCTTGGAAGTGATGGCCGATACCGACACGGGTCAACCCTGTGCGCAGCGGCTGCACACTGCCTGGGAGAAAGCTGGATACCTGCTGTGAGTTCGCCGCCGCGACCGGGTCACGGTACTGCCACGACTCGTCGCTCGTGATCGGCCTGCCGGGCCGCTTCGATGATGCGCAACACGGTCACCGCATCGGCCGGGTCGACCGGGGGCGGCGTGCCGGTGAGCAGCGCATCGGCCACTCCCGCGTAGTAGCGCTGGTAGGCCCCCGGTTCGGTCGGCACGACACTCGCATCTGCGTCGACGCCCAAGGTGCCCCACAGCGCTTCGTTCTCGGTGCCCCATTCGGGGTCGCGATCGGGTCGACCGCCGAGACGCAGGGCGTCTTCCTGTCCGTCGAGCGCGAGCTTCACATAGGCGGCCCGATCGCCGAGCACCCGCAGGCGCGGTCCACGATTCGACGCAACCGCACTGCACCACAGATGGCTGCGTACTCCCGATGCGTGCGTGAGCGCGACAAAGACGTCGTCATCGATCTGCACGGTCGGCCGACGCCGATCGACCTCGGCATATACGTGCGTCACCGGGCCAAACAGTACGAGTGCTTGGTCGATGAGGTGCGCGCCGAGGTCGAAGAGCAACCCTCCGGCGTCCGCTGCGTCGCCGCTTTCGCGCCAGCCGCCCTTCGGCACCGGCCGCCAGCGTTCGAACCGCGACTCGAATCGGGTCACTGTGCCGAGAGCGCCTTCGCCAAGAAGTCGTTGCACGGTAAGGAAATCGCCGTCCCACCGGCGGTTCTGAAAGACACTGAGTAACACACCACGAGTACGGGCTGCATCGAGCACCGCCTGTGCTTCGCCCGAGGTAACCGCAAACGGCTTGTCGACGACGACCGCGATGCCGGCATCGACTGCGGCCTGCGCGAGCCGCGCATGCTCGCGGTTGGGCGCGGCCACGACAACGAGATCGAGGTCAGCTGTCGAGAGCATCTCGGCCGCAGTAGCGAACACCCGCAGGCCTTTGTAGGTCGCGCGGGCGAGGTCTGCGCGGGTGGCGTCGCCGGTGACGACGGCCACCAACTCCAACGCCTGCGTGGCGGCGATCAACGGCGCATGGAACACCGACCCGGCCAGACCGTACCCGACGATCCCGGTTCGCAATGGCGGCCGCGACGACGGCTGGCTCAACGGTCGACAGCGCTGCGCGAAATGCCGATGCCGCCTTGGGTGTCGCCGCCGTATCGGGCCTTCTCCTTGGCAATGTCGAGATGGTCGATGCGGCGGCGCGCGTCGAGCGCTGCGTCGTCGAGCAGGTCGGCCGGGATCAGCCAGACGATTTCGAACTCCAGGCCATTGGGGTCGTGGCCGTACAGACTTTTCGTCGAGCCGTGGTCGGAGCTACCGCCAAGAGCGTCGGCCTGCGTAAGCGCCAGCGCCATCCGTTCGAGTTCGTCGAGGGTGTCGACCTCCCACGCGAGGTGGTACAGCCCGACGGTCGATCGGCCGGCACCCGAAGCGGCGGCAGCCGCACCGATCTCGAACAACCCGAGGTCGTGATCGTTGGTCGAGCCGGGCGCTTGCAAGAAGGCGGCGCCGCGATACCCGTCTGGGGTCATGTCGACGCGACGAAAGCCGAGAACGTCGGTGTAGAACCGCACCGACTCCTCGAGGTCGCGCACGTACAAGACCGCGTGATTGAGCCGGAAGATTCCCATGTCCGCAACCCTATGCCAGCGATTCACAGAACCATCGCGTCGTGCCCCTCGAGCAATTCGGCCACCGAGTTCGTGGCATCGACGAGTTCGTCGGTCTCGGCAAGGACCAGAAGCGTTCGATCGGACGGCGCATCGCTGAGCGCTGCACTGAATGCACGGTGCAACTCGCGCAACGGCAACCGCTGCACGCTCACCCGGCCGAACCGCAGCCGAGCAGCAATGCCGGCAAGTTCGTCGTCGAGTGCGGAGACAAGCGTGGCCAACGCCGGCGGCATCGCTTCGAACGCGCCGCGCGGTGCCAACCGCAAGGTGTGCGCGGCAATGGCCTGCCGCCGAAACCCGGCCAGCAGGTCGAGGGTCAATGTGTGATCGATGCGGCGGGAGGCCGGATCGCCCAACGAACGCTCAAGCGCGGCTTCGGCGTTCGTGCGCACCAGCCGCACCCGACGCGCGGCCGCGGCGAGAGCCTGCGC
>OLLJ01000085.1_pt1 | contig 10417 bp, 6 predicted proteins | sample 1604521 | NCBI WGS metagenome assembly OLLJ01 (sample SAMEA104055714, study PRJEB20765) | soil metagenome | isolation source: soil
CACCCCCGGTGGAGTTCACGATCGCCCCGGCGGACGGCGCCACCGCGGTCGCCCCGGCAACACCGGTTTCGGTCTCGGTCTCCAATGGCGTCCTTACGGCTGTCTCACTGCATGACCCCGACGGTAGCGCGGTGCCCGGCACGCTCAACTCGGCCACCCACTCGTGGGCAGCCACGGCGGGTCTCGTGCCAGCGACGACCTACGCGATCACGGCGACTGCTATCGACAACGACGGCGTGCGGACCGAGCACTCGGCGACGTTCACCACCGCACCCGCGGCCAAGGTGCTCGGGGTGAAGATCGCGCCGCTGCAAGATGAAGTCGTCGGCGTGGGGATGCCGATCATCTTGTACTTCAGCACACCCGTTACTGACAAGGCTGCGGTCGAGCGCGCACTGAGCGTCGACGCCTCGCTGCCGGTCATCGGGGCGTGGCACTGGTACGGCAACACCGAAGCGCACTACCGGCCGGTTGAATACTGGCCGGCGCACGACCAAATCACCGTGCAGGCGAATCTCAAGGGCGTCGACGCGGGCAAGGGCGTGTGGGGCATGGAGAATCGCACACTCAACTTCTCGACCGGTGACGCGCAGGTGTCTGAGGTCGATGCGAAGACACACACGATGACGGTCACCGTCAATGGTGACGTCGTGCGCACGATGCTCGTGAGCACGGGTCGTGACCAGTACCCCACGACGTCCGGCGTGCATGTGGTTCTTGAGAAGACCCCGAGCGTCATCATGGATTCGGCGACCGTCGGCATTCCCAAGGGGAACCCCGACTACTACTACGAGACGGTCTTGTGGGACGTCAGGATCTCGTGGTCGGGCGAATTCGTGCACGCTGCACCCTGGTCAACGAGTGCACAGGGCCATCAAAACGTGAGCCACGGGTGCGTCAACGCGAGTCCGGTCGATGCGAAGTGGTTCTACGACATGTCGCGTCGCGGCGACATCGTGATGGTGACCGGCACCCCGCGGCCGCTCATCTCAGGCAACGGCTGGACCGACTGGAACCTCGACTGGCCGAAATGGCTGGCGGGCAGCGCCGTACAGAGCTAGGCCTACAGAGCTAGAGCGCGAAGAACATCAACCGCAGAAGAACCTCAAGCGCGGACGCCGACCCCTGCCCGCAGCATGACCATCGGCGCGTGGGCGTTGGCCGCCAACAGAGACTCCGGGGCGATTGACGTCATCCAGTCGAGGGCTTCCATTTCAGGGTCGTCAAGCATGCGTTGCACGACCGCCGCTTCGAGGAGGCGGCCCGGTGCGTAGCGGCCCCACTCGGTGACGAAGTGGCCCTCGAGCACGCGATAGGTGTCGCCGTCCCTGATCCCGATCACGTGCGACGCGACGACACCGTCGATGTAGCCGGTGCCGACCTCGAGCAGCCCGTCGAGTGCGAGGTCAGCCAGGCGACCCTGCCAGGTGTGCCGGATGCCCTCGTCGTCGAGTTCGCTCGATCGGCCGCGGTCATGGTCGCGATTGCGATGGCACGTGGCGAGCGACGGCAGTAGGGCGCAGATCTCGGTGTAGCTGCGGCTGAACGCGGCTTCGAAGGTGCGGCCGTCCATTTCCAGCCGGTTGTGCGCCTTCCGCAGCGTGCGCCGCATTGCCGGCGCCAGGTAATCCGTGACCGACTCCAGACCTCCTTGACGGCGGATCTGCGGAACGGGTGCAACCTCAAGACACACCAGTTGGGGGAAGCCGGACAGAAAGCCGGCAAGTGCGGGGGTGTCGGCATCCAGCGGCCCGAGTTCAATCGCCCAGCCGCGAGCGCGCGCGGGCATCGCATGCGCGAGGGCGATGCCAAGGCGTCGAGCCCACAGTTTGTCGTCGGCCAGCAGCGATCCGCGGTGACCGAGGTCGCTGCCCGCGAAGGTGACGATCTCGGTGTCACTGCTGGTGCTGGCGACATCGAGGAGCACCGCGGCGGCGCGCAAGAAGCCGGCGTAGTCGCGCACCAGCACGGCCCACGGTTCCGGTCCGTTGCCGGCGCTGCCAAGCATCCACGTACTGCGACCGGTTACGCCCGCACGGCACCGCTGCGCGAGCGCCTCGAGCTCACCCCGGTGCATGCGCAGGCGATCGAAGCCAGTCACAACCTGCACCCCGGTAGAGCCAGAGAGCAGATCCGTGCCGGCCGCCAGGAATGGCGTAGCCGTCATGAGGCCAGCCCGTCGGTCGATCGTGGGCCGAACGTGCTGTTGACCTTGCTGCCGATCACCTTCGGCCGGTTGTCGAGCCACTCCTCAAGTTCGTCAGCGGGCAGCGCGCAGGAGAAGTAGAAGCCTTGGGAGACATCGCAACCTGACACCGCTAGATGGTCGGCGGTGATCTCGTTCTCAACGCCTTCGGCGACCAGTCGCATGCCGAGCGAGTGGGCCAAGCTGATGGTCGAGCGCACGATGGCGGCTGCGCGCGGATCGTCGGCCATGGGTTGCACGAACGAGCGATCGAGTTTGAGTTCGTCGATCGGGAGCTCACGCAGGTAGGCCAGCGACGAGTAGCCAGTACCGAAGTCGTCGACTGCCACCCGAATGCCGAGGGTGCGCAGCTGGGTCAGGATCTCTCGGGCACGTTCGCGGTCGCCCATCAGGAAGTCTTCGGTGATTTCCAACTCGAGTGCCGATGCCGGCAGGTTGCGAGCCTCCAGCAACTCGTTCACGCGCTGGGGCAACTCGAGGTCGACGAGCGAAGACGCGGAGAGGTTGACGGCGACGCTCAACACGCGTCCGTTGGCTCGCCATTGCGCGACCTGGTCAAGTGATTGTTCGAGCACGGCCATGGTCAACTCGCGCATCAGGCCGGCGTCCTCGGCGAGTGGCAAGAAGGCGTCAGGTGCGAGCAGACCACGCGTGGGGTGGTCCCAGCGCACCAGCGCCTCGACACCGGACACGCGCGAGGTCTGGGAGTCGACCTTCGGCTGGTAGTGGATGGCCAGTTTGCGGGCGTGGATGACCTGACGCAGCTCCTCGAGCGTGCGCAGTCGGTATTGGCCACCGAGTGAGTCGTCGGTCTCGTCGTAGACGCGGTAGCCGGTGCGCAGGTCCTTCGCGTGGTACATCGCGATGTCGGCGCGTCGCAACAGCGTCGAGACTTCCAGGCCGTGCTCGGGGAACAACGAGATTCCGACGCTGGCCGCCACCCGCACGGTGATGCCGTCGATCGCGAACGGTGGGTCCAACGTCTCGCGCACGGCATCAGCGAACATCTCGGCGCCGTCTTCCTCGACGTCCAAAATAAAGATGGCGAACTCGTCGCCGCCCAGCCGAGCCAGCAGGCCGTCCTCGTGCGACAGGCCTTGGTTCAACCGGGTGGCTACCTGCCGTAGCAAATCGTCACCAGCGTGGTGGCCGAGTGAGTCGTTGACCTCTTTGAAGCGGTCGAGGTCAAGCAGCAGAAGTGCGCCGGTACGGTCCGGCTCGGCGCCGAGGTGACTGTCGACGTGCTCATAGAACGCGCGCCGGTTGCCGAGGCCGGTGAGTTCGTCGGTCAGGGCGAGTTGGTGGCTGTGCGCCAGCGTGGTGACTTCGCGGAAGCTTACGATGAGTCGGCCGATCGCCGCGACGATTGTGGCGGCGGCAAGGGCAACCGCTACCGGGTGCAGCGAATGCGCGTGGTCGTAGACAAGGAGCGCGACGGCGCACAAGGTGGCGCCTACCGGGATTCCCAGCAGCAGCCAGGCCGGCAGGTGTGCACCGGCCGCGCGCTTTGACCAACCCGGAGCGAACCCCATCATCAAGGTGGCAAGCACCCAGACGTAGTCGTCGAGCCCACCCGGTTCGTACGACTGGTGGGCGACCAAGAACAGGTAGACAACGTCGGCGACCGCGAACAACGCGAGCCCGCCGGCCAGGAACCACAGACCCGCCGGTGGCCGCCAGTGATGGAGCGCGAGCAACGCGGTGACTACAAGCAGAAGCAGGATGTCGAGGAGAGGGTAGGCCTCGGTGGTGATGATGGCCGCGGTGCTGTCACCGTTCGCGTGCGCCGCCCGCAGTACCGGTCCGACAGCTGCCGCCGCGATCGCAGCCACCGCGAGACCACCAACGATGCCGTCAAGCCACAGGCTCAACGGCAGGCGGTCGGCGATCTCTCTGATGACGAGCAGGAGCGCGATGAACGCGCAGACATAGAACGAGAGCCAGAAGATGTCGGCGACGGAGGGCATGGGGCCGCTATCTCCGACAAAGATCGTCCAGCAGATGTTGCCGAGACCGTAGAGGGCCAGGCCCACAGCGAGCACGCGCCAACTCGCTCGGAAGGTCATCGCTCGGCGGCTGCGGAGAAAGCAAAGTCCCGCGCTCAGCTCGTAGGCGAGGTTGTTCAGGACCCCGTCGAGAAAGATGTTGTACCCGGGCTTGGGTCGGACGCCGGGGATCGTCGAGACCCCGAACACGGCGAAGACGACAACGATGGCCAGGTATACGAACAGCATCTCTGGGCGACTCGGCAGTCGGCGGCGCAACATCCGGCCAACGCGACTACTCAGGCGGACAGCGTCGGAGACCATCGGGCCAGACTCGGCGACCGCGGGGGAGGAATCCATAGTCTGAGGATCGTGATCTAAGGGGTTGAGTTAAAGACCCGCGTGCGCAGCGGTACTCGGCCGCTTCGGCAGCAATTGCATACCAAATGGTCTGGGGCGATGCGCCGTTCGGGCTAGCCAGACCCGTCGGCACCGACGCGGTTGATGCAATCGGCCTAGTCGCTTCGCCGCGGGCATTCGATTGCCGCCGGATAGGCTGGCGCCGCCGTCGCGCTGGCCGGTCTAGCTGCAGGAGTTGCTCGTGAGTCAGCACCCGTCGTCGTCCGGCGTGTTGGTGTTCTTCGGTTCGTACACCCAGCCCTTGGGGCACGCGCCACATGCGCACGGCGCCGGCGTCACTGTGCTCGAGGTTGACGTCGACTCCGGTGTCGCGCAGACGCTCGCTGAGTACGGGGAGATCGCGAACCCGGGGTATCTATGCGTCGACGCAGATCGGCACATCGTCTACGTCGTGAGCGAGCTCGGGACGGAAGGCACCTTGAGCGCGTTGCGGTTCGACGAGGGGTTCCGCACGCTCATCGATCGCAGCGTCGTCGACACCGGCGGCACGGTTGCGTCCTACGTCTCATTGGTCGGCACTGACTTCGCGCTGGTATCGAACTACGGTGACGGATCGTTGGCGTCATTCGCGTTGCAGCCCGACGGTGGCATCGATTCGCGGGTCTCGTTGGTCGAGCTTTCCGGCAGTGGCCCGAACGTCGACCGGCAAGAGGGTCCGCACGCGCACTGGCTGGGGCTGCATCCCTCGAACGGCTGGCTGTACGCCGCTGACATGGGCTCGGACACCCTTCTCCAGCTGTCGCTGCATCGAGGCAGCGGGCAACTGGCCATCGAGAGCGTTACCCCCACCAGCCCCGGCTCCGGACCGCGCCACATCGCCTTCAACTCCACCGGCGATCGTGCATACGTGGTGTACGAGCTTTCATCGGGTGCTGGTGTTTTCGACGTGCGGCCAGACGGTGTGTTGGTGGGTCGCCAAGAGCTCTCGACGCTCCCAGCCGACAACATTGTGGAGAGCTCGGGGGCTGACATCGCGGTGACTGCCGACGGCGGCACCGTGTTTGCTTCGAACCGGGGGCACAACAGTGTCGTTCGGTTCAGGTCGGACGCGTCGGGCGAACTGCACGTCGTCGACTGGACCGCGACTGCGGATATTCCGCGGAGTATCACGGTGACGCCCGACGGCCGGCACCTGCTGGTCGCCAATCAAGACGCTGATCTCGTGCAGATCTATCAATGCGCGGACGACGGTCAGCTGACGCCGACCTTCTCGTTTCCGATCGCGACGCCTGTCTGTATCAAATGCAGGTGAGCTGCTAAGTGTGCGCGAGCTACCTGATTTCGAAGTGGTCGAGGTCGATCCAGAAGTAGATCGCCTCTTCGCGCTTCTTGCCGGCAACGCGCATGGTCAAGGTGTGCTCGCCGTGTGGGAGCTTCGGACTGTGCCAAAACGCAGCGCCAGGATGCCGCCCCACGGCGTACTGGTCAGCCAACTCGGGCTCGCCGCCGTCGATGCTGAACTCGGCCATGCCGTGGTTGTCGTTGTTCACGCCGTAGGCGATGATCTCCGACCCGACGAATCGCAGCACCAGGCTGTCGCCGGTGACGCAGCTGGCGTGCACCGAGACGGCCGTGCCGTTGACGACTTCGTTCTCGAAGCCGACCGAAACCGCCCACGTGTCGCCGACGTACTGGATCTGGTTCAGGCCGGTGCCCACCACGGTGTCCTGCACGATGGTCGCGCCATTTTCCACGTACGCCTCGGTCACAACGTCGATCGCGGCCTCGGTCTTAATCGAGGCGATGCCATCGAGATCGAAGTCGGCCAAGAAGTCGTCCGCCTGCTTGGCCGTGTCGAAGAGCAGGACGCCGGCGGTGCGCGAATCAGAACCGATACAGGCCGTGAGCTGGAAGCCGGTCGCAAGTACGGCGATGTTGCCGGCGATCGACGCCGAACCGCGGGCTGCTTCGGTTGCGCTTCTGCCCATCTCGTTGGTTACGGCGGTCTGCTCTTCAACGGCTGCCGCGATCGCCGACTGGTTCTCGCTCACGTGCCGAATCGTGGCCGTAATCGACGCGATCGCCGACGTTGCGTCGCCCGACCCCGCTTGAATCTGTCGCACGGTGTCGTTGACGGCGTCGGTCGCGCGCGCGGTCTCTTGTGAGAGGCCCTTGACCTCGTCGGCGACGACGGCGAAGCCACGGCCGTAGTCACCGGCGCGGGCGGCTTCGATGGTGGCGTTGAGGGCGAGCAAGTGGGTTTGCCGCGAGATGTTGGCGATCAGGTCGAGGACGGCCTTGGCGCGCATCGAGGCTTCACCGAGATCGTTGACGGTGACACCGGCATGGGTGGCCTGATCCTTGGCCTCATCAGCCACGTCGGACGCCTGCGAGGCATGTACGGCGATGTTACTAATGCTGGCGGCGAGTTGTTCGGTGGCCGCCGCGACGGCTTCGACGCTGCCGGAGATTTGCTCGGCCGACGTTGATGCGGCGATCGCTTGGCTGGCCATTTGTTCTGCGGTCTCGCAGCACTGCTTGCTGGTCGAGAAGATGGAGGAGGCACCGGTTTTGAGGATGTCGCGCGCCATGCTCGCCATGGCAACGGCCTGGCTGAGCCGGTCGATGACGTCGTTCGCGGCTGCTGCCAGCGGGCTATTCGGCGCCGTCGTGGGGGCGGCGGCGGCCAGTCGGCCGGCCGCACCGGCCTTGAGGCGCGTGATCACGTCATCGACGTCGTCGCGTTGCTTCGCGGTCAGAACGAGGGCGGTCGCGGTAGCCAGCACGCAGGCGATCGCGACGGCAGCCTCAAGCACTCGGTTGACGTTCGCAATCAGCAGCACAACCAGCAGGGCGCCCGCGAGGGCGGACCCCACGTGCAGCCCTCGAATCGACCGTGCCGACCCGAGAAAGCCTTGAGGCGCGTCGGCCGGCGCTGTCTGGGGCGTCATGCAAGGACTCCTAGTCGTCTGATGATCCGCGTGCAGGGTGCTTCCCGTACTCATCGGCCCCGACACCGGAATGTTGAGCCTCACCAGGGGCCGGCGTTGCGGCCGGACTCGCATCGCCCGGGATGCCAGTTGCTGCCGCAATTGCGTGGTCTAACGTGGAATTCGTGGGATGAAGTCGGCGTGGCGGTCAGGATCGTCGGGCCGCCGCCCAGGGGAAACGCGGCGGGTGTGTTGTTCCTTCGTACTGACTCTGACCTGCGGTTTTACTGGTGGGCGTTGCAGGGATTGAACCTGCGACCCCTTCCGTGTCAGGGAAGTGCTCTCCCGCTGAGCTAAACGCCCTTCACCACCGACCACGGCCCGAGTTGCCGCGATCTGCATGCTGTCACACCGTCTGGCGGGCGGCGTCGACGAGGCGGAGGCGGGAATCGAACCCGCGTACAGGGCTTTGCAGGCCCTTGCCTAAGCCACTCGGCCACTCCGCCGGTGGGCCCCGGACGTGGGATTGACACAAGGCCCTGTTGACGCCGTCGGCGCCTCCGAGCGGACGACGGGATTCGAACCCGCGACCCTCACCTTGGCAAGGTGATGCTCTACCAACTGAGCCACGTCCGCAAAACCAGAACGCGCGTCCCGGTTGCGTCCAGCACTCTAACCGATGTCCTCGAATCGGTGAAACAGGGATCAGCCGCCCGGAAGCGTCTGCGACGGCGGCGCAAGCTCTATGGGAGCATGCCGCTCGTGGTGTCGCGAGCCGATCCGGTGCCGGAGTCGCTGCCGGTTGACGACCGCTGGCCGCGGGCCGGCCACTGGCTCAGCGCCGGCGCCGGCCGGCACCCGATTGACGTCGCGGTACTGGGCATCCCGACCTTCACGAGGTCGCGCAATCGGGCCGGCACGCACAGCACGCCGGCCGCCGTCCGCCGCGCGCTGCACCATTTCACGACGTGGTCAGCGTCGCGGCACGTCGATCTTGCCGACCTGTGGCCGTGGGACGTCGGTGACGTCGACGAACCAGATCGAGAGGACGGCGATTGGCGGGCGCGCACTTCGGTCGCCACCGCGCTGGCCAAGTCGCGGTTGCTCATCGCGCTCGGCGGCGACGGATCAGCGACCGTGCCAGTCGTGCATGGTCTTGGGCTACCGACCGCCGGCGTGGTCGTCTTTGACGCGCAGTACGACCTGCACGAGGGCAAAGGCAACACCTCGGCGCTGGCGATGCTCTTCGACGCCGGGCTCCAGGGTGAGCGGGTGGCTCATCTGGGCGCCGCCGACTGGTTGGTCTCGCGTTCACACGCCGACGAGGTGCGGGCGCGTGGCCTGCACCTGTATCCACGCGGCGTGCTCGACGAACGCGGCATCTCCGCCTGCACGACCGACGCGATCACGCAGGTGGGCGCGCCGGTGGGTGCGCCGAGGAACGTGCATGTCTCCTTCGATCTGTCGGTATGCGATCGATCGATCGCGCCCGCATGCCTCGACAGCGCGCCGGGCGGCATCAGTGCGGCCCAACTCCTCACCGCCGCGTTCACTGTTGGTCTTGATCCGCGCGTTCGTTCGGTCGACATCGTCGAAGTCGACGCCGCTGCCGACGCGCCCGACTACCGCACCGTGCGGCTGGCCGCCCTTGTCGTGCTCGAGGTCGCGGCCGGGCTCGCGCTGCGGCCGCGATCGTGACCGACGGGTTCGCCGACTTCGAACAACACGACTACGCCTATGTCGGCGGCTTGCTGGCGCGTGATCTGGTCGAGGTACGCCATGACGTCGAGGGCCTTGACGACTCCGGCTTCTGGGTCGTGGTTATCTCCTTCGATGGGGACGTGACCTGCGCCCGGTTCGCTGAAGTTCGGCCGGCGGCGATGTCACCCGCCCCGTGGGCGGGGCCGCGTCGCGATGAATGGGTCTCCTCGCTCGACCGCGCCAGCTACTGCGCAGCTGTCGAGGACGTGCGGGCACTCATCGCGCGCGGCGAGGTGTATCAGGTGAACGTGTGCCGCGTGCTCTCTGCACCGACCGACGTCACCAGCCTGCGCGGGCTCGCGTCGGTACTAGCAACCCAGCATCCGTCGCGGTTTCCGGCACTCGTGCATCTTCCGTCGGCCGACGTTTACGTGTGTTCCGCCAGCCCGGAGCTCTACCTTTCCCGCGACTGCGTTGAGGGGTTCGACGTGATCGAAACCCGGCCGATCAAGGGGACCGGGCGGCTGCGTCGCGACATCACTGACAAAGACCGGGCCGAGAACGTGATGATCGTCGACATGGCCCGCAACGACCTCGGCCGGGTCGCACGGACCGGCAGTGTCGACGTCCCGGCGTTGTGTGAGTTTGAGGAGTACCCAGGCCTCGTGCACCTCGTCTCGACGGTTCGCGCCAAGCTGGTGCGTGGAGTTACCTGGGCGGAGATCTTGCTGGCGACGTATCCACCGGCGTCTGTCTCCGGGGCGCCGAAGTTGCGCGCCCTGCAGGTGATTCGCGACCTCGAACCGGTACCGCGCGGCCCCTACTGCGGCGCGATCGGGTGGGTCGACGTCGATCGCGCGCGAGCGTCGCTCGCCGTCGGCATCAGAACCTTTTGGCTGGACGCCGGTCACTTGCGGTTCGGGACAGGTGCGGGCATCACGTGGGGCTCGAACGCCGAAGCGGAATGGGCGGAGACCGAACTCAAGGCAGAGCTACTGCTGGCCGCGGCGTCAACGCACACCTAGTCGGCGCGCTCTCGGGCCAGGAGGGTGGCAAGCTCACGATCGACATCGATGTAGTTGCCTTCAGACCCGACCGCGACGATCAGCTGCGACCTGCGGATGAATTCGGCGATGCCGTGGCGCGGAGTTTCGAGAATCGCCTTGCCGGTGGGCGAGCACAGCGCCATCACGACGGTGCTGCCGCGCGGCCACACCTGTACGTCGCCATCGCCG